>JAEEGL013077680.1_pt1 | contig 46980 bp, 31 predicted proteins | sample 9134231 | NCBI WGS metagenome assembly JAEEGL01 (sample SAMN16246548, study PRJNA631951) | gut metagenome | biome: gut microbiome; feature: rumen; material: fiber-attached | host: Bos | place: Iran: Karaj | collected 2018-10
CCTCCCAAAGGGAGGGGGGTACAGGTGCGCTCCAATCTCCCCTCCCTTGGGAGGGGTCGGGGGTGGGCTACCTTCGCGCGCGTATAGTTGTCTTTTTCACTTTTTACCCCACACTTCCCTCACTTCCCACACCTAACCCATGTTACATGAGACAAAGTTTAGGTGTGGGAAGTGAGGGAAGTGTGGGGTCTTTTCCTCTTTTCCCTACTAACGCGCGCGCAAAGGACTCTGCGACAAGAGTCGTAAAGTTGCTTATTCCGCTCGACACACTCCCTGCTGTCTGAAGTACCTCATTGCCACCAGCCGCTAAGATGGTGTCAATCTGCTTGGCCCGGCCCTCCATTGTCATCGGGATATGACGCTTTGCCATTCGCTCTGCCAATTCGAGAACACCATTTACCAGTTGTCCCATGTCTGCCAGCTCCATCTCTTTCAGATAGTTCTTGGCTATCTTGATGTCATTGATACATGGCAGTTCTCCTTTGAACGTGGTCAGCCCCATAAAGGGCTTTTCAGGGGTGAGTATCTCGGTGTTTTTCACTAAATATATTTTGTTATGCCCTCGTTTTTTCGTAATTTTTTTCGCTCTGCGAAGTAATTACTCCGTCTCGGAAATAAAAACAAACGAGTTTGTTTTGTATTTCGCTCAACTTTTCGTAATTTTGCCACCATGAACGTCAAGACAGAGGCTATCGTGCTCCATTCGCTCAAGTACGGCGAGTCGCGCATCATCGTGGATATGTTCACACGGGAGGCGGGAAGGCTGTCGTTTATTGTTTCACTGCCCAAGACGGCCAAGGGGCGGCTAAAGATACAGTACTTCCAGCCCATGACGCTGCTGGAGGTGGAGTGTGACATACGGCAGCGCGTACAGCTTCAGAAGCTGAAGGATGCACGGCTGCTCGTAGCATATAGCAGCATTCCCTTTTCGTCGGAGAAGCTGGCGTTGTCGCTCTTCACCGCTGAGTTCCTGTACCATGCCCTACGCTCGGAACAGAAGGATGAGCCGCTGTTCTGTTATATCAGCGACTCCATGCAGTGGCTCGACATGTCGTCGGCAGGATACGCCAATTTTCACCTGACTTTCCTGATGAGGATGTCACGCTTCTTGGGCTTTTATCCTAATCTTGACGACTATGTCGAGGGTTGTGTCTTTGACCTGCGTTCGGCCACCTTCACTGCCGCCGTTCCCGTACACCGCGACTTCCTACGCGCCGACGAGTCTCGGCTTATCCACCTGCTGATGCGCATGGACTTTCCAACGATGCACCTTTTCAGGCTGTCACACCACGAGCGCAACCGTATCGTCGACGTCCTGCTGGCGTTCTATCGCCTGCATATCCCACAATTTCCTGAACTGAAAAGCCTCAGTGTTCTTCAGGAATTGTGGCAATAGTACTATTTGCCGCTCTTGGTGTCAGCAGTCTTCTTGGTGTCCTGCTTGACTTCGGTGGCCTTGTAGCCGAACTTCTCGAACCCCTTGATGATGTTTGCAGGTGTCGTCTTGTCGGCATCGTAGGTGATGGTGACGCGCTGCTGGGGGATGTTGCACTCAATCATCTTGACACCCTTCTCGAAACGAAGGTTGCCCTTGATCTTGTTCTCGCAGCTGGCACAGTGCATCTGGGGCTGGGTGGTTACTACTACGGTCTTGATGTCCTTGGCCATGCCAACCACTGCGGTCAGCATCGTGGCGCATACTAAGAATGCTTTTTTCATTGTCTTTTAATTTTCAATTTTCAATTATCAATTATTTATAGTCTCCCTATGTTGACGCGTATGCCGGCATATAACATGGCACCCTGTACCGGCCCCCATACCATCGTCGGGTCGAAGGTCTCGCTCCATGGGTTCTGGGCGTTAATGATCGTTTTCTTCTGGCGGAAGCCTGTCAGGTTCTCACCGCCAATGTAGACGGAGAAGTGGCGGAACCAGCGCGTAATCTGTGCCGACACCTGCTCGTAGGCCTTGAAGCGGCTGTCCCATGCGGGTGTGCCGTCAGTCTGCGTATAGGGTGTGGGCATCCGTCCGCCACCGTTCAGCTGCAGCGTGGCATCGAACTGCCAGAGGCCGAGGGGTGTCTTGTAGCTTGCCGTGACGAGTCCCTTGTAGCGGCTGGTGAGAGGTTTCTCCATCAGTTTGCCGCCGTAGGTACACTTCACGTCGTTCAGTCGCCAGGCTACAGTCAGTTCCAGTCCGCTGACGACCGGATAGGTGGCATCTACCTGTACCGTGTTGGAGTACGACTTGCCGTCAAGATTGGCAATATGGATTATCGTCGGGTCGCTATCGTAGTCGATGACGGCCTGACGGCTGAAGTGGGTATGATAGTACTCTGCGTTCAGTTTCAGTGTCTTTCCGAACAGGGGTATGTACAGCGAGCTGCTGATGCCATAGTTCCAGGCAGCTTCCTGTTGTAGGTCGTCGACGACGAGCCTGCGTCCACTGGCCAGCAAGTTGTTGTTCTCGGCCAGGGCGTGGACAGTGCGGTAGCCCTTACCAGCGGAAAGCCTCAGGCTGACAATCTCGTTGGGTGCATACTTCACGTGGAAGCGAGGGGTGACAAACGTGCCGTAGTGGTTGCTGCGGTCGACACGGATACCGGCCATTGCTGTGAGTTTGTTGTCCAGGTTGTAGGTGTACTGCACGTATGCTCCGGGCGTTGTCTCCTTAGTGGTTGCCGACTCCTTGCTTCCTATGGTTACCTGCTCTCTTAAATAGTTGTGGTTCAGCGACAGTCCTGCCGAGAGGTTGTGCTGCTCGGTGAAGTTGGTCTCGAACAGCAGCTGGGCGTAGGCGGTCTTCTCGTTGACGCTGTACAGTTTCTGACCATAGCCGGCATCCATCTTGTGCAGCGAGGCATTGCCCATCAGGGCGATGTTGGTGCCGTGCTCCTGGTCGAGGATGAAGGCGTGTTTCATGTAAGTCTCGTAGCGGTCGGTCTCCACGCCTATCTTAAATGGATGATGTGCGGTGGCAAATTGTGTACTATTCCCGTTTCCATTTTCACTTTCATGTGTCTGTCCTCCCTCACGCTTCTCCTTGATGATGCCCACACCGGCATGGAAGAGGTAGTTGTCGCCCTTCCACTTCCAGCGGTTCTGCAGGTTCCATTGGCGTACGTTTGGCTGGTCCTGGAAACCGTCATCGTTCCGGTCGTGATGACCCCATTCGTTCTGGTAGTGGGCCAGTATCTCCGTACTCAGCCGGCTGTCAAGGTGAATGTTGGCATCGGCATTGGCCTCCAAGCGCCCCATCGTGTTTCCGAAGAGGTTAATGGTCACGCCCTGCTCGTCGTCAGGTTTCAGGTACTCTACGTCAATCTGTCCCGTAATGCTTTCGTAGCCGTTGCGTACCGACGACGAACCCTTTGACACCTGTATGCTTTTCATCCAGGGGCCTGGCACGTAGTCGAGGGCGTAGGGTGCTGCTGCCCCACGGAAGTTGGGCAGATTTTCGGTCAGCATCTGTACATAGGTGCCGCTCAGCCCTAACAGCTTGATTTGCTTGGCACCGGTGGCGGCATCGCTGTAGTTCACGTCGACAGACGGATTCGTGGTGAAGCTCTCACCCAGGTTGCAGCAGGCGGCCTTGAACAGTTCGTCGCGTGTCAGTATGGAACCGTTCACGGCACCGGCCACACGGCGTGTTCCGGCTTTACGTGACGTGATGGTGACGTTCGAGATGTTCTGTGTCTTCATCGTGTCGGCCTGCAGCGAGTCCAGCTCCTGTCCGTATGCCGTCAGGCAAAGCATCGCGATGATGCTTATCAGTATTGGTTTCATGATGTCTGTTTTTTGATGTTAATATAATACGGTAAATGCAGGAAACTGCCACAAGAAAAGGCAATCCCCCGATAAGCGGATGATATTAACATCAAATGAGTAAGACCTGGATAAGATTCAAGTACGCTCGTGGCGGACTTTTCCACACCTCTTGGCGTGGCTGAACCGTAGCTTTGCAAGCTGTCGGCTGTAAACATTCCAATGCCAGGCTTGGCAGAACGGCCAAAACAGGCTGTGGGACATGAAAGTCGATTGAGGTGGTCTGTGCCGTTATGGTGGGCGAAAGCTCCAGATGAGTCACAGTCATGCACTTGGAAGTCATGCTGCAATCCATACCATCCATATCGCTCATGCGGTTGTCGCCAATAGCTGTCATCACCTTCACTGTACCTGTATGTGAACAGCGCGTAATGGAGATGCCACTCCCGATAAGCAAGATGCTCACCGAAAGCAGTACTGACAGGATGATGTGGCCAAACCTCTTCATTTCGGCTGCAAAATTATACATTTCCGGTGATATACACAAATATTTTAGCATTTTCCTGCCAGTTTTCACATTTTCTTTCTTCTGGCAGAACAAAAAAAAGCCACACAAGGAGGGTAGGCCTCGATGTGTGGCTTTGTTGATGAGATGCGCGAATGACTACTCTGCCGGCACGTCACTGAGTGGGTCGAAGGTGCCGTTGGCACCGCCGTTGTTGGTATCCTCCCAGCCGATGGTCTGGGGCAGGGCGGTGTTGTTGTTCATCGAACCCTCGGTAAAGCCGAACAGATAGTAGCGGGGCAGGAAGTTCATGTAAAGGGGAATCTTGTTGCTGTCGTAGGCATCGCCCTTCTTCTGCTTGTAGGTCAGGTTGGTGCTGTACCATGCCTTCAGCGTCTCCAGCTGCTCCTTCAGCGTCAGCGTGGTGGACGAGAGGTCGACGGCGGCACAGCGTGCCACACCGCCCTTCACCAGCGGGTCGGAGTCGGCTGTGGTACCGCCCACGCCGAAGCTGTTGGCCGTGCGGTACTCGCTGTTCTCACGACGCTGACCGTTCAGCGGCGTGAAGCCGAGCCACGTACAGGTGTTGCCGCCCCATCCAGTCAGTTTCCATGACGACGGCGCGCCCTCGATGGTGCTGAACTGTGTGCCTCCGTCGAACAGCAGCCAGCGGCGCAGGTCGTGGAAGCGCTTGCCCTCGTAGGCCAGCTCGATCTGGCGCTCGTAGAGGATGGCTGACATACAGGCTGCCTGGTCGGACAGCAGGTTGTCGGACAGTCCATAGTTGGTCTCTGCGGTATAGCCGGCACGTGCGCGGATCTGCTGCAGCAGGCTGACGGCGTAGGCCATGTCGCCGGCACCACAGGCAGCCTCGGCGAGGTTCAGCAGCACCTCGGCATAGCGGATTTCCATGAACGGAGCCTTCGAGTAGGTGAAGCCGCCATTGGACACGGTGGCGTCGTAGAGGTACAGTGCGCTACCGTTCACGTCGAGGTCGTCGGAACGCTTACGGATGTACCAGCTATGGTTGTTGTTCAGCAGGCTGTCAGCTGCATACTGGTTGCTGCTCTCCACGTCGCCCTGGTCGTTGGTATTGGTGTACCACACATAGCTCCACAGCTCGTAGTCCTTACCGTTGTTATAGGAGGGATAGCCGGGCATCCAGCTCTGCAGGGTGTTGTTGCCGTTGTAGGCCCACTTGACGCCTGGAAAGGCGAAGGTGCGGTAGAAGCGCGGGTCGCGGTTGGCCATGGGGAACTCCTCGTCGTAGGGGATGGTACTCTTCTCCAGCTTGGAGTAGGTGCCGTTGTACGTCTCGGTGGTCATGGCCAGGTTAGGCAGCTTACCGTCAGACATGGGGAAGAGGTCGATCATCATCTTAGAGGGATGCAGCGTACCGTTGCCCGACGTGTTTTTCGGACGGATGTAACGTTCCCACTGGTTGTTCTTCTGGCCAGTGCCACTCTGCACGCTGTTGTACTGCACGGTGAACACCGCCTCGCTGCTCATAGTCTGCGAGAACATGCCGGCGAAGTCGCTGCCGTTGATGTTGTTGCCTGTAGAGTAGAGGCCATAGCCGCAGGCATTGATGGTGGCCAGCTCGTTCTTCATCGTGTTGTAGGCTTCAGTCCAGCGACTTGCCTCGTTGGCGCGGTTGAAGATGGGGCTTGCCCACAGCAGCAGCACACGGCCCTTCAGGGCGCAGGCCGTGCCGGCCGTCACGCGTCCGAAGTCGTCGCCCGTCCATACGGTGTTGCCCAGATAGGCAATGGCCGTGTTCAGGTCGCTGACGATAAACTCTATGCACGCCCTGGTCGACGAGCGGGGTACGGTGACACCCTCGACGGGCTCCATAATCTCCTTCACGATGGGTACGCCGCCAAACCACTGTACCAGACGGTAGTAGCACCAGGCACGGAAGAAGTAGGCCTGTCCCAGCAACTGCTCCTTCTGCTCCTGTGTGATGTGGTCGCCCGGCGTGACGGCCTCCAGCTCGGTGATGACGTCGTTGATGTTACGGATGCGGCCGTAGGCACTCTCCTGGATGTTGTACAGCTGTCCGTAGAAGTAGTCAGGCACGTTGCTGGTAGACACGGAGATGGGGTTTTGCGGGTCGACGAACGAGCCGAAGCCACAGTACTCCTCGGTGCTCTTGCCTTCGTTGTCGCTGCTGCCGATGCTCGGACATTTCCAGCCGGGAGTGGTGTTCCTCGTGTCGGGCAGGCTCCAGCCGTAGATGTCGTTGATACGGGCTGCGGCTCCCTCGAAATACTGGTAGATGTCGGGCGTCACGTTGTCGTAGTTCTTCTTCTCCTTCAGGAACTCGTCGCTACATGCTGTCGCCAACAGCAATAGGGTAAGAAGGTAAACAGGTAAAAAGCCGATAGCCTTCTTACATACATTATTCATATAATACATATATTTCATCTTCGTATTCATATTATTAATCATTATGAATTAAGTATTAGAACGTGACGTTGACACCAAGGGTGAACTTCCTCAGGGCGGGATACTTGCCGTAGCTTGTCATCGGATCGATGAACTTGTCGGGATATGGGTTGTAGAGACTGAATAGGTTCTGGCCCGTCACGTTCAGGCGGACGCTCTTGACGCCAAGAGGCTTCACCCAAGCCTTCGGCAGGGCGTAGGCCAGTGTGATGCGCGTCCACTTGACGCGGGTGCCGCTGATGCGCCAGAAGTTGGAGGTCACGGCATTGACGCTGGCGTACTTGAGGTTAGGATAGGAGGCCGTGCGGTTCTCCTTCATTACCAGATTGCCGCTGCCGTCGTAGATGTCCTGATAGACAAACATGTCGTCGGGGTTCCAGAAGGAAGGCATGTTGGTCAGCTCCAGGCCGTTGCCGGGCTTCAGGGCGTTGCCGTCGACGAAGCTGTAGCCGCCCCAGCTGGCCTGCAGCTGGGTGCTGATGGATATACCCTTCCACTCTGCACTCAGGTTCAGCGTGAAGCCGTAGGGGTTGCTGCGGTTGCTGAGGCACACCTGGTCGTCGTCCTTGTCGACGATGCCGTCAGGACCGGCATACGTGCCGTCGTTCTGAATCTTGCCGCGCACATCCTTGTAAATCAGCATGCCAGGACGCACCTCGTCCTTGCTCATGCCCATATAGCTGGTGATGTTGTAGGTCTTGAAGTACTCCTCGATGTCCTGGAACGAGCGGAACATGCCAAGGCACTGCATGCCCCACGTGCCTATGTCGGAACGGCTGCCGTAGGTAATCTGGCGGTACAGGTAGTTGGTCACCCAGTCCATGTTCAGCACGGAGTTGTCGGAGTAGCCCGTGTTGAGGCCAATCTTGTACTTGAAGTCCTTGCCAATCTTGTCCTTCCAGTTCAGCGACACCTCATAGCCCCATGAGTTCATCTTACCCAGGTTGACGGCGGCGCTCTGCGTACCGATGACGGCCTGTATGTTCTGTGCCATGTTCATCAGCATCTCGCGGTTCCACACCTTATAGGCGTCGAAGGTGATGCCCAGGCGGCTGTTCAGCACGTTCATGTCGATACCGAAGTTGGCCTTGTACGACTTGTCCCAGTGGACGTTGCGGTTGACGGCTGAATTGAACTTGTTGAACGTGATACGGTTCAGCGTCTCGTTGCCGTCGCCGAAAGCCGGACCCTTGTCCTTGTCCTGGGCGTAGATGCGCATCCACTGCCAGGCAGCGGTGTTGTCACGGCCGGTGAGACCCCAGCTGGCACGTACCTTCAGGAAGTTGAGCCACTTCAGCCACTTCACCTTCTCGAACCAAGGTTCCTCGCTGACCACCCAGCCGCCGCTGACTGAGGGGAAGTAACCCCACATGTTCTCGGGGGCAAACTTGGTGGAGGCATCGGCACGGAGCATGAACTCCAGCAGATAGCGGCTCTGGTAGTTATAGTTTATGCGGCCGATGTACGACAGTGAGCCACTCTCCTGATGGGTGAACACCACGTTCTTGGTGTTGGCCTCGGCAGAGTTCGACTGACCTGTGGTGAAGGGGTAGGGGTCGGACACGTAGCTGTAGTTGTACTCGCTCTCGGCCTCCGACTTCTCGATGGAGAACACGGCACCCACATGGTGCTTGCCGAAGTCGCGGGCGTAGTTGACGGTGAAGTTCAGCTGGTAGTTGTCGGTGCGCGTAGTGCTGCGTGACAGGTACGAGGGGTCGCCATTGGAAATGGTGCTGGCAGAGAGGCCCGTAGGACCTACGCCGCCAATCTCGGTGTACATGTGCTGGCCGCTACCGCTGCGGTTGGTCAGTGTATAGTAGGTGAAGTCCGAGCCGTACTCGTTGCCTTTCGTCGTGGAGATGCTCTTCGAGTAGCTCAGTGTCATGGACAATCCCTTCAGGATCTTGCTCCAGCCGAAGTCGTAGGTGATGCTACCGTTGACGGTGGTGTTGGAGTTCATGGTCTTGCTGTAGTCGCCGTTGCCCTGCATCATGGCATAGTGGTACAGCTGCTGGTTCTTGACGACGGAATTGCTGATGCCGAGGGCAGCAATGGGATAGCTGACATCGTCGATTTCCACGTATTCAGGAATGTAGCGCGGACGGGTCAGCAGGTAGTTGTAGTCGTTCTCCTGATTGGAGCCGCCCACCTTGATGTTGGGCTTGTTCTTCTCGCCGTGGTCGCCGCTGACGGTGATGTTGGCCTTCAGCCAGTCGCTGATTTTCACGTCTACGCCGGCGCGGTAGTTGTAGCGGTTGTAGTCCAGCTTGCCGAGGTTACCGTCCTGCTTGAAGTAGCTCACGCCACCGAAGTAGCTGGCACGGTCGCCGGCACCGCTGACGTTGATGGCGTGCTTCTGCGTGAAGCCCGTCTCCCAGTACTTATCCAGCAGGTCGTAGTTCAGACTCTTCATGGCCTCCAACTCGTCGGCCTGATAGAGGGCCGTTGTGTGGTTCAGGCTGGTGTTGGTGGGGTCCGCAGCGGTGACGGCATTGTACAGTCGGCCGTAGTCGTATGCACTCAGCATCTTGGGATGTGACACGGCACCTGTCCAACCGAACTGTCCGTTGTAGCTGATGCTGGGAGCTCCCTGCTTGCCCTTCTTCGTGGTAACGAGGATGACACCGTTGGCGGCACGCGCACCGTAGACGGCTGCCGAGGCATCCTTCAGCACAGAGATGTTCTCGATGACCGACGGGTCAAGGTTGTTGAAGGCCTCGGCGCCAAGGTTCTGCGAGGTGTTGCCCACCTTCACGTCGTTGGGGTAGATGTAGCCGTCGATGACGAACAGCGGCTGCTGGGCTGTCGAGCCGATGTCGGACAGCGAGTTGGTGTCGCGGATGTAGATTGTGGCATTGTCGCCGGGACGGCTGTCACCGCCACTGACCGACATACCATTGACCAGACCGGCCAGCGAACTGGCCAGGCCGCCGTTGGCCAGGTCTTGTATCTCGTCCACGGGAACGGTAGCCACGGACCCTGTCAGGTGGGCCTTCTTCTGTGAGCCGTAACCCACGACCACCACTTCCTCCAGGCTCTGTGCATCCTCCTTCAGTTGCACCTTTCCGCCAGCCTTCACGGTCTGCGAGACATAGCCGATGTAGCTGATGGTCACCTTGGCATTCTTGGGAACGGATATGGAGTAGTTGCCGTCGAAGTCGGTGACGGTGCCACCGCCCTTCTGACCTACTATCTGAATCGTTGCACCGATGATGGGTTCTCCCGCCTCGTCGACGACAGTACCCGTAACGGTCTGGTTCTGGGCCATGGCCGGTGCCGAGAACAGCAGCATCAAGCCGAGGCAGATGTTTTTAATATGTTTTTTCATAATCATCAGTTGTCTGTTATCAGTTGTTTATTGTAAACCAGCGCGGGTCGCCTTGTCCTGCCTCTTGCTGGGCAGCGGCGGGTACGAAGTCCTCGGTAGCAGGGTCAATCTCTGGGTCGGTGGTCAGCTTGGTGTCCTGTCCTTTGTTGTTGTCCGTATAGCCCGTCTGGCTCTCGCTGGCATCGGCACCGTTGCGCCAATAGGTGTTGTTGTCGATGTTCCAAGTAGGGTTGGCACTGGACTGTCCCTTGTTCAGTCCCGTCACGAAGTTGGGCTTGCCGCAGTCGTAGATGATGGAGTTCAGCACCGTGTAGTAGTAGGTCTTCTGTCCGTTGTGGTAGTCACAGAAGTTCTTGCCCCACGCAATGTTTGCCAAAGTGCAGTTGGTGATGTTCACATAGCGTAGCTCGGTGTCAGAGATGTCCTTTGGACGTCCACCGTGCTGCATGAAGAACTTCTCGATGCGGCTCTTGGCATAGACGGTCGAGTTCTTGATGGTGAAGTTGGTGATGTAGCCGGCCTTGATGTAGACGATAGCGCTGGTATTGGTCGACTCTTCATTCATCTGCACCACGCAATTGGAGACGTTCACGCTGCGCAGGTTGTACTTTGTCGTGTTAGTAGAAACGAGGTTGGTGCCGAGCGACCTGATGACACAGCCTTGCAGGGTGATGGGCTTCATGATGAAATACCAACCCTTCGTGCCTATTAGGTCCTTGATGGAGTCGTTGGGTTCCTCGCTCATCGTCACGATGCTGTGGTTCAGCGTCGAGGCATCGATATTCATGTACTTTAGGGAGAAGCCTGCGAAGGTGGTGAATGTCGAACCCTCTTCCATAATCAGGTTGGCAGGGTTGGTCTTCGACGTGGAGCGCAGCGTCACCTGATGGCCGCCGAAGTCCACGATACCTGAGAGCGTGTAGTTGCCGCCAGGAACCAGGTCGTAGCATAGCTCTTTGCCCATTGGCTCTTCGGGCAGCGGATGCTCCTGGAAATAGGCGTAGATGTCACCCTCGGGGATGGCGGCAAAGGACTCTGAGAAGGTGTTGAACAGTTTCTCGGACACATCACCGGCAGTATTGCCCAGGTTGGTGTTGCCAAGTACCTGTACGGTCACCTTGTAGTTGGTGTCCTCCTCGCGGGGAGCGGCAAACGAAAGGCCGTCGATGATGGTGTCGACCACCACCTTGTCGTCCGTCAGGTTTGTCAGCACGGCCTGATAGCCGCCGGCACCGTAAACCACGGGCCATGAGATGACCTGCTTAGAACCGTCAGCGCTTGCTTCAATGGCGATGTCGTCGGCCGCCGGTGATGTCAGTTGGGTGTTGCGCACCCCATTGCCCGACGTGAACGACTCGTCACTGAATCCGTCGTCAGCGCATGAAGCCAACAGCAGCATACCTGTCCCTGTCAGGACATAGCTGCAAATCTTGCTCCAAGTCGTGAAATGTTTTCTAATCATACTCGATTTGTTTTAAATTATACTTATATTATCTGATATTCGTTCATTCTGTAGTAATCTCCTGCTGAAACACCCGCTTGAGGTAGGCCACGTTCGTGCTGTAGTTGCCACGCACGTTCTTCACGTCCTGTGCGTCGCGGCTGCGCTCGACGACCAGCCATCCGCTCCACTTCATCTTGTCGAGCATGCGGCGCACAAGGTGCAGGTCGATACGAGGGTCACGGTCGAGCGTGACGCTGTCGGTCAGCGAGGCATGGATCTGAGCAATGTTCTTGGCACCGAGCGTCTTCAGTTCGCGGCAGGGGTCAAGGTGCAGGTCGACGGCATCCTGCAGGTTATAGTATACCTTGATGCCCTCGCTGCCGACCTCTTTCAGCAGGCGAAGGCTCTCCTTGGCGTTCAGTCCCGTGCGAATGGCGATGACTTTGCCAGACCTGACGGCATGCTCGCCGATGGTGCGCAGGCGGGTCACCATTTGCTGCCATTCGTCAGAGCCGGGCCGCTGCCACTCGCTGCCGCTGCCACCCAGAGGCAGGAAGGCCACGGTGGCTCCCATGACCTCCATCGACTGAAGACAGTCGTCAATGAGTTCCACATAGTTGTAGCGTTTCAGGAAACTTTGAGCGAAGAAGCCTGACATGGCAACCGACGGCACCAGGATGCCTAACGAGTCGGCGGTGTGGCGGAACAGTTGGCGGAAATGCTCCTCACGCAGCTTGTTGTCGAACATTGGACGCTTGCCCAACGGCCCCATATCCATTTCCACACCGTCGGCCCCGATGTCACGGGCCAGCTGGAACTCGCCGATCTTCTGGCGTTTAAGCATCATCCAGTCGCAAGCCGCCACACGGTAGCGCGGCGTGCTGACCTGTTGTGCCAACAAACCATTTGGCCATGCTGTCAATATGACAAAAAGAGCCACAACAAGGCTTGTCCTGAATGTAGAAATGTCCATTAAGTAGTTATAGTATATAAAGCTTTACACTTAAAAGACGTTTCAGTACAGGGAATGTAACTAAATCATTGCGTTTTTTATTTCTGAATGCCAAAGTCAGACTGCTGGGCCTCCACCTCCTGTAGCAGCCGCGCCTTCTCAGCGTCGGAAAGCTGGGTGGCTGGGTGCTGGGTGTTGGCCGATGGGTGGTTGGGGGTGGATGAAAGGCGTTGGGAGTCATTGCCGTCACAAAACATGCCATCATAGGCTACGCTCTCGATTACCAGCTCGGCAGGCGTGGGAGCGTGGGTGCCGGGGAACTCCACCTCGGCACGGATGTGTATCTTGCCGGCCTTGCGCGTAGAGCGAATCAGCACAGGGGCAGAACCCCATTCCACTGTACGTGGGTTGGCGTGGATAGTAGCGTCGCCGATGATACAGCCCTCGCCTTCAACGGTGAAGCGGATGTTCTCCTTGGCAAGACGGCGCACGTTGCCGTTGTCGTCGGTGACCTCGCAGACGACGACGATGAAGTCACTGCCGTCTGCGATGAGCGGCTTGCCCATTACGTCGGCACGGAGACGTAGCTTGGTACTGCGGCGCGACGGCATCTTCTCTGCCGTGCAAACCACCAGTCCGTTGACAATGCCCTCGGCCACCATCTTCACGTTCTGCCAGTTCTTCTGCGTGTAACTCCAGTTGCGGGCCTCGAAGAAGTCCCAGGCATCCTTGAAGACGACAGGCTGCGAGGGGGAGTGGGCAGTATCGCCATTGGCGGCACCGTAGGGAGAGCCGTGGCGGACGGGCAGCGTCCAGCAGTGCTCACCGCCGTACATCGTCAGCCGTACACTGTCGCAGTTGCTGAACACCGTCACGTCACGGTCAGAGAACTGCGTCATCTCGTGCGCAATGCTGACGACAGGTTGTTCAGTAGACGGCGACAGTGTCGCCGTAAACATAACCTTGGCCGTCTTTTCCTGCCGGAAGGCATCGTAGATGCCGCCCCAATAGGGGTCCGGATGGTAGCCGCGCTGGTGGTCGAAGGGATGCCACTGGCAACCGCCAATGAACTGCCCCGTAGTCTTGTATAGCTCGTCAACAGAGCGGAACAGGCTTTTCGCCTGTTCAAGCATAGGCCGCTCGCCCCAGCTACGCGAGGCACGGTTCAGGTTGTTATGGGCGTACCAGTCGTCCACCAGCTCGCCGAACTCGCGGGTGAAGACACACTGTTTAGGCTTGTCAGTCTTGAAGTCGTCGCCCGGCCAGCCGTATACCACATCGTAATGGTCTTTGACACCAGCACTGTGAACGTCTGCCGCCGCCACAGGCCGATAGGGATAGGGGTACTCGTCCTTTGTGATTTGCAGCGCCTGCAAGGCGAAGGCCTCAGGGTAGCGCGTCTCGTTGAGAATGGGTTCCCACATCAGCACACAGGGGTGGTTACGGTCACGGCGGATAATCTGGCGGGTGTTATCGTGTACCTTCTCGTCCCAGCCTTTGTCCTTGTTCCAGTACTGCCAGCCAGGCGTGGCTACGATGACGAAGAGGCCCAGCTCGTCGCAGGCATCCATGAATGACGGGTCCTGCGGGTAGTGGGCGGTACGGATAATGGTAAAGCCGGCGTCACGCAGCCGCTTGGCATCGCGCCACTGCTGCGAGTTAGGCAGGGCATTGCCCACGTAGGCAAAGTCCTGATGACGGTTAGCACCGACCAGCTGGTGGTAGCGCTGGCCGTTGAGGTAGAAGCCGGGCTGGCGTCCCTGGGCATCGTCGGTACGCACAAACTCAAAGGAGCGGATGCCGATGCGGGTGATGCCGCCGTCGAGCGACTGCTTGCCGTCTTGGATGTAGGTGGCTATGTTATATAAGTAAGGTGTCTCCGGGGACCACAGCCGGGGGTTCTTGACAAAGAGGCGTTGCGTGACGGTCTTAGTCTCGCCTGGGAGGAGCCTTAGTTTGGTATACTGCGACAATGTCGCAGTATACGGAACGAGGGAGGTCTTGACAGTGACGGTACGCGGGCGGCTGTCGCTGTTGTGTACCTCAGTGTTGACGAACACCTCAGCACTCCTGTCGCTTATGTTGGCATAATGCACGAAGATGCCGCCACCAGCCACTTCGTTCTCTTCGATGGCATCGGTGATGGCCACCTTGTTCTTGGCAATGAGCCACACGTCACGGTAGATGCCGCCATGATAGGCAAAATCGAGTGTCATCTGTTTCTTGCCGGGAGGGTAGGTCTTGTCGTCGCTGTTGTCGGCCTTGATAGCGACGACAAACTCACTGGCGACGGGGGAACCGTCGCCCACATTAAGGGAAACGGTGACGGGCAGGTAGCCACCCTCGTGCTCCTTCACTTTCTGGCCGTTGATGTAGATAGTCTGCTTGCCCATGATGGCCTCAAAGTGGAGGGTGACGTCACGGCCGGCACACTCCTTGGGCAGCGTGAAGTGCTTGCGGTACCACGCCACGCCCTGATAGTTGCGACAGCCGCTGGCCTCGGCAGGCATCAGCTGGACGGTATGGGGCGTGTTGACAACTTCCCACTCAGTGTCGTTGAAGTCTGTCTTTTCCGCACCAGCAACATCGCCAAGGTGGAAGCGCCAGCCGGCGTTGAAATTCCATACCAGCCGTCCGCTGTTCTCTAACGGGAAGAGGCCGGCAACGGACAGGTCACACTCTGCACCAACCGGGGGGGGTGGAAGTGCTGATGCGGTGACAAATAGCGTCAAGAACAGGTTGGTAAAAAACAATTTCTTAGCCATACGAAATGGATATATTTAGGACTATCGTTCCCTGCTATCTCTCTTTGGGAGTGTTGGGGGCAGGCTATTATTTGGGATTGTTGTAATCTTCCTTCCCCCCTCCTTCGGGAGAGTTGGGAGGGACAGGCCAGTCGTCTGTACGGAAAGAACTGACGGGCAGACCGTCGTGCATCAGGTCGCCGATGCACCAGTCTTTAAAGGCATAGCGAACGGCGGCAGGCTGCTTCACCTTGTTGCAGATGACATAGACACGGTTGCGGCTGACCCACACCTTCGTGGCAGAATGGAACATCCGGTCGGAGCCAGCTACCTCAAAGTTGTCGGATGCCAACAAGTCAGCTCTATCGCCTGTGTCATGCTCAAAATATACCCATTCCTTCGAACGGTCGAAACTCACGATAGCAGTGTCGCCCTTGAATTCCACCTCTTTATAGGTGGCGAAGTCGGGCAGACCCTTTACGCCGTAGGTGTTGCTCAGTGCCAACAGTGCCAAACGCTCACCGGCTATCCGTTTCTTGCGGGGATGGATGACACGTTTCAAACCAGTATCCAGCAGGACAGCCATACGACTGTTTGTAATCATGGTCTCCACCTTCGCCTGTTGTTCGCGGAGCAAGGCACTGTTGAAGCGAGCCCAGTCCGTCTCGTCGTATGCAAAGGGTGCTATCTGACAATAGTAGAACGGGAAGTCGCCCTGCTTCCACTCGTCACGCCAGCCTTGTACCATACGCGCCATCAGTGGGGCATAGTAGTCGTAACGCGGCACGTTGTCCTCGCCCTGATACCAGATGGCTCCGCGTATGCCGTAGCCAACCAGCGGCGAGAACTGTCCGTTATACAAGGCGGTGGGACAGCGTTGCTGGAGTTTCTTCACTTTTTCTTCCGTGATGTCAAGATCTACCTTGGGAAAGACTTTCAGCCAGTCGGCCTTCATCCACGCCTCGCAGGCAGAGCCGCCGAAGGCCGTGCAGATGAGTCCGACTGGTATGCCGAGTGCCTGCCTTAGGGCCTTTCCGAAGAAGTAGGCCGTAGCCGAGAACTCACGGACGCTGGCAGCATCAGCTACTTTCCATGAGCCGGCAATGTCGCGTTGTGGCTCCAGCCGTGCAGCCCGTTTGCCATAGAAAAGCCGCAGTCCGTTGTCGTTACAGGAGAGTAGCTCCTCGGCAGCACCTTCAACGGGCTGTGCCTTATAGCCCTTCATCAACATCTCCATGTTCGACTGGCCTGAGCATATCCACACCTCGCCAATCATCACATTGTTCAGCATGACGGTTTCACCATCTCTGAAGACAATGGTATAGGGACCACCAGCCTCTGGTGTCTTCACCTTGACACTAAAGAGGCCATCCTTACGGGCTGTTACCATATAGGATTTCTTATCCCATGTTGTCAGGATGTTAATCTTCTTTCCTGGCTCATCCCATCCCCAGATGTTACATGTTGTCTGCTGTTGCAGCACCATGTTGTCAGAGAAGAACTTAGGCAGGGTAACCGTTGCATCTATACTACATGACAGACAGCAGACAATAATGGATAAGAGGACACGTTTCATGGAAATTTTTGGGTGGTGTTTAATTCGTTGTCGTGATAATCGTCGGCTGCGCCAGCATTCCAGCAGACAGCAAGTCACTGCCTTCTGTACGATACTTGGCATTCGTCCAAATGCCGTTGTAGGGAGCCTTGCCAGCATCGGCACCGCGCAGGGCGTTGTGCCATGTGTTGACAACTTCTATCTCTATCTTGTTTTTGCCTTTCTTCAGGGCATTGGTGACCTCTACCTCGAAAGGTGCTGTCCACACGATGCCGCAATCCTTGCCGTTGACCCACACATGGGCGATGTCTTTGATGTCAGGCAGCGTAATCCATGCACGACCCTTCACCTTTCCTTTGTGCTTGTAGGTCGTAGAGTAGCGGGCATGTCCGCTGAAGTAGCGTATCTTGTCATCGCTGTGCTTGCTCCAGTCGAAGAGGTCCTGTTGCTTCAAGGTGACACCGCTCTCGCGGAAGTTAATATCCCACTTCACGTCCAGCGTCACCTGGGACTTCTCTCCCTGTGGGGCTGCTGTCTGGGCCGTTTGTCCGAATATGACAAAGGCAGAGCCGGCAGGCAGAAGCGTCAGGCTTCCGTTGTAAGGCTTGTATTCATTGGTGACAGGCAGATAGACTACTGCGTTGCCAGTGTTGACACGGAACCGAGGATTGAACGTCTTTGTGTCAGCCGTTTGGTTGGAGAGGAAGTAGATGTCCTTTCCATCGGCTTTACGGTGTGCGAAAGCGATGCCTTCGGGCAGTTCTGCGTCACGATCAGCATTATAGAAGGTAGATTGCTGATAAGGCTTGTCGATGACAGTCACGCCTTGCTGCTGAAGCTGTGAAATCTTTACCTGGGCATCGTATGAGAGGAGGGTACCCTCAGGTATCACCAGCACCTTATAAGGGAACGGCTGCGACAGCAGGGCATCCTTGTTCATCGAGTCGTAGTGATAGCCGTGCAACGGATTAATCCATTCTTTCATGTCTAAGATGCCAGCAGCGTGTTTTACACCGACGGGAGATTCCACCATAGGCTGACCGACGTTGGCAAGGCGCTTCTGCTCCGAGGCGACGCGCTCAGTTCCGAAGAGGCCGGGCAGCATGGATACGATACGGTCGGGTGTAACGGCGCGGCGGGGATATTCGTCACCTGTGTAGACAGCAATGTCAACCACAGGGGTTCCTTCCTGTAACAGTTTCTGGCAGCGGCTGATATAGTCTACAAAACCCTTAGCCTCAGGGAACCATGTCTGGTCGCGCTGGAAGAAGAGACCGATGCCGTCGAGCGTCATGCCTGGCTTGCGGTCGAGCCAGGGGTTGTGGGTGTTGACGTGGAAGAACAGGCGGTTCATACCCAGGGCAAAGTTACGGTCGAGCAGTGCCTTGATGCTGGCTGGTGTCTCGTTCCACACGCCACGAACCTCCGTGAAGCCCTCTGCCTGTACGACGTTCTTGCCATAGACATGTGCTCCGCTGATAGCGTCGAACATATCGCTTGGCTTGTCGTGGGTGGGCGAGTTGAGCCAGAATTCACCCATTGGCATATCGGCATACTTGTAATGCGACATGCCATCGCTGACCATAGTGGGTGCAACGCTCTCGCAGGAGAGTTTGAGTCCATACGTATGAGCCTTCGAGGCTACCGTGGCAAAGAAGTTCTCGTTGAGGAGTTCGCTAATGGTTTGTCGCACATCCCGCAGAATCATGTCGGACTCGACCATGGCCACACCGACCATCACGGGCAACACACTGACGATGTCGTAACCACGGCGGCGCAGGAACTCCTGGGCAAAATTGCTGCTCCAGTTCTGGCTGCCGCACTCCCATGAGTCGACGTGCAGATACTTGACGACGCTATGGTGTGGACGCTGCATGAACTGGCTGAACCAGTTGTCAAGTTGCTTCTCAACGGCCTGACGAGAGAATTTGTCACATTCCAGGCCCTTGCCGCCCCCCGCCGTAGCATTTGTCTGGCCGGTTGACGTATGTCCTATGCGCAGGATACGATAGGTACCACCGATAAGCTCAACGTCTACCATGTCACCCTGCAGGGTGATGGGTATCAAGTCCTCAGCGTATAGCAGATCACTCTTACGGAGGTCATCGGTAGCCGGAGTAGAAGCGATGCGCCAGGCAAGGCCGGAGCGGCCCTCCCAGTTGTCAACCGTTGGCAGTGTTCCCAGTCGGATGTTGTTCAGCCGTAGCACGGGTTTCCATTTGGCTGCATCCAAGTCTTCTGCGCCTGGCTCTGTGCCTGCCGGTGTCCACTCAAAACGGAAGAAGCGTGCCTTTGTCGGGGGGATGCTGAAGGTGGTGGTAATGCCTGCATTCTGCCAACCCTGACGAGGAGGTATGAGTTGCTTTACCTGATGAAAGACGACACCGTCATCGCTGGCTTTGACCAGCAGCCGCTGACACTGGATGTTGTTGCCCGACGGTTCTACCTCTACATTGAATACCAGTGTAGGTTTCTCGAATTCGTATTGCAGCCAGCAGGGGCTGTCGGCACAATAGGTTCCCTTGTCATTCTTCTTAACCTCAGGAGAATAGGTGGACTTTGTCCCGTCTTTGAAGGAATATTGCATTTGAAGGTCACCATGCCTATAGGCAAAGACTTCCTGGTTCAGGTCTGCCACAGGAAGGGCATAGACGGCAATATCCTCATAGTAGTTCTCATAGTGCTTGGGCTTAGGCATTTGGAACTGGTGATGTCCTCCACGGACTATCGTGTCACAGAAAACCAGTTTCTGCATTGACTCCTCTGGCCTGATCCAAGGACCGCCAGCCAGTGCGAAGCCGTCGCTGACGTGAATACCCATTTCGAGGCCCAGTGCTTCGGATTGTTGCATGGCATAGTCAACCAACTGCCAAAACTTCGGAGACAGTTGTTGGGCGTCTCCCTGATACTCTGGCCCGTCTTGAGTTCCGCGGATGGGCATCAGGTAGCAGCCGCCCAGTCCAACATCCTTCATGGCTTGCAGGTCGGCTTTGATGCCTGCCTCAGTGACAGCACCGTACATCCAGTACCAGAACGTCCAGGGGCGGGTCGTTTCTTGACCCTGCGCCACCAGCGCAAGGAACGACATGATAACGAATAATGATAGTCTTTTCATAATAGAAATATTTAATTAAACCTTAGTATTGCTGCTATATGGCCAGTGCCTTTGCTCCAGTGGGGTTGTGCCGACGGTCCGTTGAGGTCGGTGGTGTTCACCTTGTTGCGGACGGCAGGGATGACGGTCAAGAGGGCGATGCCTGTCTCCGGCAGTGTATAGAGAATGTGGTCGCGGCCGTCGCGAGGAGTGAATACACCGACATAAACAGGCTCTTGGAGGCTGTGGGAAGGAGAGATACCGATGGCTCCCTCGCTGGTTTGCAGTTGCATCCATTCAACACCAGCGAAATAGCCCTTGAACTCAGGGTATTCCCAACTTTCGCCAGGAATAGCGTCGTTGTAGTCTGTAGACCAGTAGCCGTACTGCGGTCCGTCCAAACGGTTTTGCCAAACGCGGTAAGGGCCGCGCCCCACCCAGCTCTTGCTCTTGACGAACGATTCTGGGTAGTCGAAGCAAATTCCCATGAGGTCTACCACACCATTGAACGTTGTCTCGGCCGAAAGATATACGCTGCCGTCATCGAAGAAACGCCAGTCAACGGACTGAAGGCTGCCATGGCGATAGCGGACAGAGAGATGTCCGTTGTCAAGCTCGAAACCATCGAAGATGCCTTGATTGGCATATTCGGTGTATTGTGTCTTCTTCTGGAAGGCCTGCTTGTCGTCGTGATTGTAAAAGCCATCGTCGCTGCGGTCGGCGCGCTTGGCAGCCACGAAGCGCGGGCCGTTGCTGAGACTATAGCTGTGTTTAGCGGTCTTCACGCCTATGAGACACCCGTCTTTCTTTGAGAAGGTGTAAGAGACAAGGCCTACAGTCACCGTGAGTGCGCTGTCTGTTTCGGTCTTGGTTTGAGACATTACCCCAAATATGAAATCTGATGGAAACTGATTCCTTTTCAGAAATCTCCATGTCATCACCTCCTGGCCATGAGGGTCGGTGGCGGTGAGTTCGAGCAAGGCACCGTTGCCTTTCGGCAGAGGAAGAATGATACTTTTTCCTGGCTCTGTTGAAGGTAATGTTATTGTACCCTCACTGACGAGTTTTTCGGTTGTTCCACCGTAGTATGGCAGGTCAATCCAACGGTAACGCAACGAACAGTATTTCAGGTCGGTGAAGTTGTAGGCGTTTCTGATAAAGAGTTCTTTGCCGAGAACCAAGTGTTGGGTGTTGAAGGCTGAGTTTTCTCTATCGGAAGTCGTAATCTGTATCGGACTCCACACCTCGCGGATAGTATAGTACGAGCCTTCTTTCTCCATGTGGGGGCCTACGATACCATCGGCTCCGAAATTACCCATGCAGTCGATGTAGGTGCCAGCGGGAGAACCGCTGGCCACGAGGTCGGTGCGTACGACACCCTGATCCATCAGGTCCCACAGGAAGCCGCCGGCACAACGTGGATTGCTCATCATCAGCTTCCAGTAGTCCTTCAAGCCTGCCCCGTGGCCGCCGTCGTAGAGGCCGTGCAGGAACTCGGTGGGCATGAAGATCTCCTTCTGGCGCATGTACTCTGCTGTCTCGCCCCACGAGCGGTAGTGCTTCGTCTCGAAGCCGTTGCGGTTGGCCCACGGATACAGTACCACACGCTTCTGCGGGTCAAGCCTTGTGAAGACTGGTTCCAGCTCGTAGTTGAAACCACCCTCGTTGCCATTGCTCCAGAAGATGATGCTGGGATGGTTGACGTCGCGTGTTACCATCTCCTCTACAATCTGTGAGCCGGCGATGGTCTCGTGTGCCCAGTGCCAGCCAGGCTGTTCGCACTCCACGTATAGGCCAAGCGAGTCGCAAGCATCCAGGAATTCTGGGTCGGCAGGGTAGTGGGAGAGCCGTACGGCATTCATGTTCATCGACTTGATAAGCTGCACGTCCTCGATGTTCTTCGCCTTCGACAGTGTGCGCCCTGACTCGGGACGGAACGAATGGCGGTTCACACCCTTGAAGATGACCTTCTGTCCGTTGATAAATACGCCGTCATCGTTACAACCATAGATATGGGAACCCGGTTCCTCCCCTTTACGGGTTGGGAACGGTTGCGCATAGCTGTGCCGATACTCTATCGTGCGGAAGCCAAACTTCTGGCGCTCCACATGTAGCGTCTGTCCTTGGGCATCCTTTAGTGTAAAGACGGCGGTATATAGGTTGGGCTGCTCGGCGTTCCAGAGTTTGGGGTTGTTGACGGTGAAGTCTGCCTGGGCGTTGTCGCTGGCTACGCGGAAGGCGGGGCTTGTCGCCACCTTCTTGCCGTTAGCGTCGATGACATCGACACAGACAGAACTGCCAGGCAGTGCGCGGTTGAGAAACACGTCAGCACGGAAGCGGCCGTCCATGCCGGCATTGATGGCCACACGCTGGATGTTTTGCACGGGCTTGGCGACGATGAACACCGGACGCCAGATGCCGCCGAAGTTCCAGTAGTCAGCACGTCGCTCGGCGAGGTTCACCTGCGGTAAGGTGCTCTCCTTCAGCACCTCGACCTCTAAGCGGTTTTTCTTCTTGCCGAAGAACACACGGTCGCTGACATCAATGGTGTGGCGGGTGAAGCCGCCCTGATAAGTGCCGTTGCCAGCCTTGCGCCCGTTGATTTGTACACGTATCTCCGTAAAGGCTGCCTCGAACACCAGTTGTATCTGGCGTCCCTGCCACTCCTGCGGCAGGGCGAACTCGGTCTTGTACTTTCCGTGTTCGTCAGCAATGCCTTCGGGTGTTGCTTTTCCGTAGAAGCGCATACCGTACTGGTACGTGCCGAAGCCCTGTAGCTCCCAGCACGACGGCACACCGATTTTCGTCCATTTTCCGCTGTTGCGCCCGTCGGTACACAGGAAGTCCCACTCCACCATGTCGTCACAGCCGTGACCGCTCAGGTATTGCCTTTGTGTCTCTGTCGCTGGTTGTGCATAGGCTAAAGAGATGGAAAGAACCACACAATATAATAAGGAAGAAAGTCTCATATAGTTAAACATCATATTATTTATAGGACGAATTGTCGATTGTTTTGTAACCACAGGCAGCGGCACATCGTCAGATGACCAGCGTTTGCATGGCATCAGGTGCAAATAGCTGCTGTGCCACATCCTGTAGCTGGGATGCTGTGACGGCGTCGATACGGCAGAACAGCTCTTCGATGTCACGCTCCTGACCATAGTGCAGGAAGTGCTTGGCCATGTCGAGGGCATACTGTTCGCGGTTGTCACAGGCAATGGCTATCTGTCCCTTCAGCTGTCGCTTGGCGGCTGCCAGCTGGCGGTCGCTCATGGGGTGCTGTACCATCCTGTCCAACTCATGGTGTACCAGCCGCAGACAACGCCGTACGTCGTGATGGTCGCAGCCGAAGTAGACGCTCCAACACCCTGTGTCGCTATAGGTGGCCGTCGTGCTCTCGACGGTGTACACCAGTCCGTGACGTTCGCGCAGCGACAGGTTCAGTCGTGCATTCATGCCTGGTCCTCCCAGGATGTTATTCAGCAGGAAGATTGGCATTCGCCGTTCGTCGTCATAGCCGAACGTACGGCAGCCTAGCATGACATGTGCCTGATGATGGGCTGGCGGCGAAGCTGTGGGCGGTAAGACTACTGAGGCAGTGTTGCCGTGTGTGTGCTGGCCAATTCTGTCCGAAGTGTCACGCTGCACCTGCCATGTGCTGCTCTCTTCCAGCGTTTTGACAAGCCGTCTGAAGTCAACATTTCCGTACACGAAGAAAACGGCACGTTCAGGACGGTAGTAGCGACGGGTGAAACGCTGTGCATCAGCACTGGTGAACGACAGCACCTGCTGGCGCGTACCGAGGATGTTGTGTCCTAAGGGGTGGCCATGGAACAGCATGTTCTCAAACTCGTCGTATATCAGCTCGGCAGGTGAGTCGTTGTAGCTCTCTATCTCGTCACAGATGACATCTACCTCGTGGACTATCTCTTCCTGCGGATATTCACTGTGGAACACGATGTCTCCCAACAGGTCGACGGCACGCATGAAATGCTCGCGGAGGATGGCCGCATAGAACACGGTATCCTCCTTGTTGGTGAAGGCATTTAGGTCACCGCCTACTTGCTCCAGACAGTTGAGTATCTGCAGGGCAGTACGTCTTTGTGTTCCTTTGAATGTGACATGCTCACAAAAATGCGCCAGCCCTTCCTCGCCAGCGGCTTCTTGACGTGAACCGGCATTGATGCCAACGCCGCAATAGACGACGGGTGACTCCGAGGGTAGGTGTATCACACGAAGTCCGTTGTTCAGTGTTGTCGTGTTATATTTTGTCATAATCGTGTGCAAAGTTACAATTTTTTTTGTAATTTTGCACGCGATTATGGAAAAAAGAAAAGGGCTGAGTGCCGCCGAGGTGCTGGCGAGCAGGCAGCAGTACGGTGAAAACGTGCTGACACCGCCCCGTCGGCAGTCGATGTGGCGACTGTATATGGAGAAGTACCAGGATCCTATGGTGCGCATCCTGTTGGTGGCAGCGGTGGTATCGCTGCTGCTGGCCTTCGTGAAAAATGACTTCATCGAGACCATAGGCATCATTGCCGCCGTCATACTGGCCACCACGGTGGGCTTCTACTTCGAGCGTGACGCCGCCCGTAAGTTCGACGTGCTAACGCAGTTGGGCGAGGAACAGCCTGTGAAAGTGTTGCGTGACGGACAAGTCGTGGAGATACCGCGTCGTGACGTGGTGGTGGGCGATGTCGTCATCGTCGAGACGGGCGACGAGGTGCCTGCCGACGGACAGCTGTTCGAGGCCACCGACCTGCAGGTAGACGAGTCAAGCCTGACGGGGGAAATGCTGACAACGAAGAGTTGCCCACCCCCATTCTCTTCTGAAGGGAGAGGGGTGTCAGAGCCACACCAGTCACCACTCCCGGACGGGGAAGAGTCTTATCCTCCCGACCAGCTGCTACGCTCGTCAATGGTGATGGGTGGCACGGGCCGCTACGTGGTGACGGCTGTGGGTGACGAGACGGAGATAGGCCACGTAGCCCGTCAGGCCACAGAGTTGACAGGCGTCAAGACACCGCTCAATATGCAGCTGAACCGGTTGGCCAAACTCATCAGCAAGGTGGGTATTGGACTCTCGGTAGCAGCATTTGTGGTATTCCTCATTCACGACATCATCAGCAATCCGCTATGGCATACCGACGACTTCTTCGGCATGGCCGAGGTGGTGCTGAAATATTTCATGATGGCTGTCACGCTGATTGTGATGGCCGTACCCGAAGGCTTGCCGATGACCATCACACTGGCTTTGGCCCTGAACATGCGTCGCATGCTGAAGAGCAACAACCTCGTTCGTAAGCTGCAGGCATCGGAAACGATGGGTGCCGTGACGTGCATCTGTACTGACAAGACCGGTACGCTGACGGAGAACCGCATGACGGTGAGTGATGTCAGATGTATGATGGAGGATGTAAGCCCTCAGCCTTCAGTCCTCAGCCCTCAGTCTTCAGCCCTCTATAGGGCCATTGCGCTGAATACCACGGTCACGCACGATGTCGGCAACCCCACAGAGCAGGCTCTGCTACGGTGGCTCGTGGAGCAGGGCGTGGACTACCAGCAGTTGCGCAGTGAGCATCCCTTCACCGACCGCCTGCCGTTCTCCACGGAGCGGAAATACATGACGACCACCGTGGGCGACACCTTATATATTAAGGGTGCGCCAGAGGTGGTGATGGCCATGTGTGACATGACGGATGACGAGCGTCAGACGGCCGTACACCAGCTGCAACTATGGCAACAGCATGCCATGCGAACACTGGCAATAGCACAGGACAAAAAGTTGCTGGCTATCGTAGCCATCAGCGACCCGCTGCGCAAGGAGGTGCCAGCGGCCATCCGTCAGTGCCGCCAGGCTGGTATCGACGTGAAGATAGTGACCGGCGACACGGTGACAACTGCCATGGAGATAGCACGGCAGACGGGGGTGCTTGACAATTCACAATTCACAATTGACAATTCACAATTCATCATTAGCGGCACGGATTTTGCCGCCTTGAGCGACGACGAGGCCCTGCAGGTGGTTGGTCCGCTGAAGGTGATGTCGCGTGCCCGTCCGACGGATAAACAGCGGCTGGTCGCCCTGTTGCAACGACGGGGAGAGGTGGTGGCTGTGACAGGTGACGGAACCAACGACGCACCGGCACTGAACCGGGCGCATGTCGGACTGTCGTTAGGATCTGGCACGAGTGTGGCCAAGGAGGCCAGCGACATCACGCTCATCGACGACTCGTTCCGCAGCATTGTGGATGCTGTCATGTGGGGACGCTCACTCTACAAAAACATCCAGCGTTTTATCTTCTTCCAACTGACGGTCAATCTGACGGCCCTGCTGCTGGTACTGTGTGGGGCGTTCATTGGTACAGAGATGCCGCTGACCATCACACAGATACTCTGGGTGAACCTCATCATGGATACGTTTGCTGCCATGGCCTTGGCATCGCTGCCGCCCAGCCGCGAGGTGCTGCGTGAGAAGCCGCGCTCGAAGGATGCCTTCATCATCACCCGTCCTATGGCGCGTGGCATCGGCATTATCGGCGGGTTGTTCTTCCTCTTTAGCTTCGCACAGCTGTGGTACTTCGAGCGTGTGGCAGGCATCAATGCTGAAGAGCTGACAGTATTCTTTACCATCTTCGTCGTGCTGCAGTGGTGGAACCTATTCAACGCCAAGCAATTGGGTTCTGGCTATTCTGCATTTCGTCGCTTTTGGGCCAGTCCAGGCTTCTGGTTTGTACTGGCTATGATACTGCTTGGCCAGTGGCTTATCGTCACCTTCGGTGGTCGGGTATTCCGCACCGTACCGCTGCCCCTTGACACGTGGCTGTATATCATCCTTGGCACATCGCCCGTCATGATCGTCGGAGAGCTATGGAGGCTGGTTAAAGGTAAAAGGGTAAAAAAGTAAAAAGGTAAAAAAAGAAGCAGAAGGAATGGCAGAAGTCGTTGCAACGATAGGAATGTTCGACGGGGTGCATCGGGGACACCAGTTCGTGTTGCGCCACGTAGTGATGACGGCACACGAGCGTGGCCTGCAGCCGATGGCCATCACCTTCGACCGCTCGCCACGCCGCGAGCCAGTGCTCACGCCGCTCAACGAGAAACTGCAGCTGCTGTCACAGACGGGCATCGAGCGGGTGGAGGTGCTGTCGTTTACTGACGAGCTGAAGCAGATGACCGCCCGCCAGTTCATGCAGCAGATACTGAAAGAGCAGTATCATGTCAAGGTGCTGCTGACGGGCTACGACAACCGTTTCGGCTATAACCGCGAGGAGGGCTTCGACGACTATGTGTGCTATGGCCGCGAACTGGGCATCGAGGTAAGGTGCCTCCCGCCGGCACCCTCCCGCCAAAAGGAGGATCATGTCAGCTCGTCATACATCCGCCAGCTGCTGACGGAGGGACGTGTTGCTGAGGCTGTCGAGGCACTGGGACATCCTTATACTCTCGTGGGGCGTGTCACCCATGGCGAACATGTAGGCACTGGCCTGGGCTACCCTACGGCCAACATCTTGCCCGACGACCCATTCCAGCTGTTACCTGCCATTGGTGCCTACGCCGTCACCGTGCGTATAGATGACGGCACGGAGGACTGGCACGCGATGATGAACATCGGCCACCGCCCTACCTTCGACGGTCAGCAGCTGACCTTGGAGGCACACATCCTCCAGCTGCATGGCGACCTGTACGGCCGGCAGCTGCGTGTCTCGTTCGTCAGCCGTCTGCGCGACGAGCAACGCTTCGACGACTTCGAGGCACTCGTTGCGCAGTTGCACCGCGATGCCGCACGGGCTGAGGCCATCCTTTCCAATGCTGGATAATTTGTGAAGTCCGTGTAATTCACAGTTTTAAAAAACAATAACCAATAAATACAATATGAAGAAAGCATTCAGTTATTTCCTTGTCTTCGTCGGCCTGCAACTTGTGGGTGGAGCCGTTGTACAGACCCTGTGGCAGTTGCTGTCGGGCAGCACCGACAAGACGGCGGCCATGCTTGTCACCCTGACAGGCTCGGTCAGCGTGATAACCATCGTCGTGTTCCTCTGGTCGCGCTGGACACAGGTGTCGCCCAACTGGCTGCGCACCCGTCCCTGGACGGTGCTCGTTTGGAGTGTCGTCGCCTCGTTTGGCGCCCTTGTCCCCTCGGCATGGATACAGGAGCAGATGCCTGAGTTGCCCAACTTGGCGGAGGACACCTTCGACACCCTGCTGGGTAGCCCTGTCGGCTACGTGACCATCGGGCTGTTGGCTCCGCTGACCGAGGAGTTGGTCATGCGCGGTGCCATCCTCCGTTCACTGCTGAAGGACATGAGGCCGTGGTTGGCCATCGTGCTGTCGGCTCTGCTATTTGCACTGGTCCACATGAACCCCGTGCAGATGCCACACGCCTTCCTTATCGGCCTGCTTCTTGGCTGGATGTACTGGCGCACGGGCAGCATTCTGCCGGGTGTGGCCTACCACTGGGCCAACAACTCGGTAGCCTTTGTGCTCTACCACTTCTATCCCAGCGACGACACCAAGCTCATCGACATCTTCCAGACGCAGCAGCATGTACTGATGGCCGTCGGCTTCTCGCTGCTCATCCTGTTGCCGGCACTCTACCAGCTACACCTGTGGATGCGCCGTGCCGACGACTGATCCTTGCTGCGCACATATTCACCCAGCGACATAACAGGAAGCGGGCTGCCTCCGTCTCATCGGCAGGCAGCCCGTCCAGCGTTAGTATGTTATGAAAAATTTGAGAGAAATCGACCGCTTCAATCATTTCTTTCGGGTCGAATTGGTGAAGCTTCACAGCTTCTTGGTGTTTTAACTAAACATGATTTAATATAGAGAAAGCATAGAAATCTTAGTTCTTGGCCTGTTCAGGCATGAGCACATGCGCACTGTCTACTGCGACATCGCTGATGTTCTCGGCACGGATAGGCTGCACAGCGGCCACCGTGTCGACATTCTGCTGCAGGGCGGCATAGTCGTCGGGGCTGTTCCAGCTGTTGTCCCAAGGAGCCTGCAGGGCACCGCCCACGGAAATGATGATGGCTACCACGGCAGCGGCACGGAACAGCGGCATGAGCCGCTCGGTGATGCTGACGCGACGGGTGGTGGTGGCAGGCGTATCGAGTGCTGCCTGCTTTGCCCCTTGCTCTTCGCCAATCATCTGCATGATACGGTCGTCGAAGTCATCGCCCAACGTCTGCCCGCAGGCATCGTCGGCAAACAGCCCGCGCCACGGTTCCATGTCAGCGGGGATGTCCTGCTGACTGAAGAAGGCTCGCAGCACACGCTCCTCTTCGAGGGTCGTCTCTGCGTTCCAGTAACGCTCCATGAGCTGTTCGATGTACTTGTAGTCCATATTCTTTTTCTTGGGTTTCTATATTGATGACGTTTGTTAATCGGTAAAGTTACAGAAAAGTGCAAAAAAATTATCTTACCTGCTGAAAACGCTCGCGAATGGCCTGTCGGGCGCGGAAGATATTCACCTTAACCTGTTGCTCGGTGATGCCGATAATCTCGGCGATGTCACGGTAGCTCTTGCCCTCGATATCGCGTAGCTGCATGCAGCTGCGCAGACGTTCCGGCAGTTGGCTGATCAGCTGGCGTACCAGCCGGGCGCGGTCGTTCTGGATGGCCAGCTCCTCGGGGTTGGCGTTCCGGCTGCGGTCGATGGGGTCGTAGTCGTCGTCCAGCGACTGCGACTGGTTGTCCATGAGGCGCAGCTTGTCAAGCGAGAGGTTTCGGCAGATGGTCATGCAGAAAGCCTCCATCGACTCTATCTGTGGCCATTCCTCGCGTCGCCGCCATACCTTCATCATCGTTTCCTGCACGACATCCTCGGCCTCCTCACGGTTCATCGTGATGCGGAGTGCCATCCTGAACATTTCGTTCTTCAGCGGCAGTATGTCGTTCTGGAAACTGATTTCTCTCATTCTATCACCGTTCCGTGTTTTCCGTCAATGGCGGTGGCCAGCGTGATGATGACTTTCTTGACGCCGGCATCCACGGCGGCGAGGGCGTTCTCTATCTTCGGCAGCATGCCGCCGCTGATAGTACCGTCGGCCTTGTAGCGGTCGAAGTCGGCACGGGTGATAACGGGAATGACGCTGTCATCGTCGTCGGGATTGCTGAGTACGCCTCTCTTCTCAAACGAGAAGATGAGCGTCACGTCGTAGTACTCGGCCAGTGCCTTGGCCGTTTCCGAGGCCATCGTGTCGGCATTGGTGTTGAGGATATGCCCCTCTCCGTCGTGGGTCAGCGGGGCGATGACGGGCGTGATGCCTGCCTCGATGAGGCTACTCAGCATGTCGCCGTCGGCACGGTCAACGTCGCCCACGAAGCCGAAGTCGACGGGAGAACCGTCGACCACCATGGGGGGGCGCTTATAGCTGCGGATGATGTCGCCATCGGCGCCAGTCAGTCCGATGGCGTTGATGCCGTTGGCCTGCAGGCGTGCCACGAGGTTTTTGTTCACCAGTCCGCCATACACCATCGTCACCACTTCCAGCATCGCCTCGTCAGTGATGCGGCGCCCGTTTACCATGTGTGTCTCGAGGCCTAACCGTTCGGCCATTTTCGTAGCCTTCCGTCCGCCTCCATGTACCAGCACCTTCCGCCCTTCAATGGCGGCAAAGTCGCGCAGCAATTGTGAGAGCTGTAGTTCGTCTTCGACTACAGCTCCTCCCACTTTGACTATTGTTATTGTTTCTTTCATCCTACTCCAGATAAGTATATCCGTATAGCCCGCTACGATAGTTCGACAGGAACTCCTTGCCCTCCTCGAGTGTAATCTTGCCCTGCTTGACACTCTTGGCCACCCAGATTTCCAGCTGGCGCACCAGTTTCTTGGGTTCGTACTGCACATACTCCAGCACCTCCTCGACTGTCTCGCCGTCGAACACCTGGTCGATGTGGTAGTGGCCGTCCTTCACGGAAATGTGGACGGCGGTCGTGTCACCGAACAGGTTGTGCATGTCACCAAGTATTTCCTGATAGGCACCGACGAGGAACACGCCGAGGTAGTAGTCCTCGCTCTTCTTCAGCGAGTGAACGGGCAGCGAGTGCGAGTTATGGCGGTTGGTGGCGAAGTTGGCTATCTTGCCGTCCGAGTCGCAGGTGATGTCCTGTATGGTGGCGTTACGCGTAGGCCGCTCGTTGAGTCGCTGGATGGGCATAATCGGAAAAATCTGGTCGATGGCCCATGAGTCGGGCAGCGACTGGAACAGCGAGAAGTTGCAGAAGTACTTGTCGGCCAGCAGCTTGTCGATGTTCATCAGCTCCTCAGGAATATGCTTCAGGTTCTTGGCCAGCGCATGTATCTCGTGGCACACGCTCCAATACATGGCCTCTATCTCGGCACGTGTTTTCAGGTCGACAATGCCGTGGGCAAACAGGTCGAGCACCTCTTCGCGTATCTGCTCTGCATCGTGCCAGTCCTCCAGCACGTTGCGGGGCGACAGGTTGTCCCAGATCTCGTAGAGGTCTTTTACTAACTGATGGGAGTTCTCGTCAGGCTCGAACTCCTCAGGCATCTCCGGCAGCGAGGCGGTCTCCAGCACGTCGATGACCAGTACCGAGTGGTGGGCAGCCAGCGAGCGGCCGCTCTCGGTAATCAGGTTGGGGTGGGGGATGCCGTTACGGTTGGCAGCGTCGACGAAGGTATAGATACAGTCGTTGACATACTCCTGGATGCTGTAGTTGACCGAGCTCTCGCTGCTGGGCGACCGCGTGCCGTCGTAGTCGACGCCCAGACCACCGCCGCAGTCTACGAAGTCGACGTTATAGCCCATCTTATGGAGCTGCACATAGAACTGCGAAGCCTCGCGTAGCGCTGTCTGTATGCGGCGTATCTTCGTAATCTGCGAACCGATATGGAAGTGGATGAGGCGCAGGCAGTCGCGCATGTCCTTCTTGTCCAGCAGTTCCAGCGCTTCCAACAGCTCCGCACTGGTCAGTCCGAACTTCGACGCGTCGCCGCCGCTCTCCTCCCATTTGCCGCTGCCACTGCTGGCCAGCTTGATGCGGATGCCGATGTTGGGGCGCACGCCCAGCTTCTTGGCCTCGCGGGCAATGATTTCCAGCTCGTTCATCTTCTCGACGACGATAAAGATACGCTTGCCCATCTTCTGTGCTAATAGGGCCAGCTCGATGTATGACTGGTCCTTGTAGCCGTTACAGATGATGATGGAGTCGCTCTGACACTGCACGGCGATGACGGCATGCAGCTCAGGTTTCGAGCCGGCCTCAATACCGAGGTTGAACTTCCGGCCGTGCGAGATAATCTCCTCAACCACCGGCTGCATCTGGTTCACCTTGATGGGGAACACCACGTAGTTCTCAGCCTTGTATTCGTACTGCTCGGCAGCCTTCTTGAAACAGCTCCACGTCTTCTCGATGCGGTTGTCCAGAATGTCGGGGAAGCGCAGCAGCACCGGCGACTGCACGTCGCGTAGCGACAGCTCGTCCATCACCTCGCGCAGGTCAATCTCCGTGCCGTCCTTGCAGGGTGTCACGTAGACGTTGCCCTTGTCGTTGATACCGAAATAGCTGGTGCCCCAGCCGTTGATGTTGTAGAGCTCCTTGGAGTCATCAATAGTCCATTTCTTCATTGGCGCAAAAAGTTTGCTGCAAAGATATAAAGAAAAAGCCGAACTGCCAAGCGATTCGGTGATTATTTTCGTTCTTGTGCGCGCGTATAATAAAAGGAGGACATGCCAGTAGGCACGCCCTCTCTATGAAATGAGTCTCGCTCTTGTTTATTCAAACACGAAGCCAGGCAGTCCCAGCGTGTTCTGCAGTTCGCGCGCACCTGGGGGCAGAGTGCCGTCGTCAAGTCCACCGAAGGGAATGTCAAAACCTTCGTTACCAGTAATAGCATTACTGCCTGTCAGCAGCACCACGGGCTTAATTTCCATCGTCTCCATCATCGGAGTCATATATATCTTCTTCATATTGCTTTCTGATTTAGTGATTTACTATTTACTGTTATTATTTAATCACAACCTTCTTGTTGCCCTTGATGTACAGACCCTTCTTCGGATTCTGTATACGCTGGCCGTTTACGTTGTAGTAACGGTCGTCGTCATTAGTCATGCGATGGTTCTCAATGCCAGTAGTAGTATTGCTATCGAATGAGATGTTGATGCGAGCACCAGCAACAATAGAAAGTTCATCGGAAAGCCATAAAGATGCGCGGAATGCTTTCATAGGTTGAGTGGCATCGGTAACGTAACGGAACTTACCACCACTTATGATGATGTTGTTAACATCAATTGCGGTGTTTGCAACTAAAGTCCCTTCAAATGTTGCATATATCTTCTGCTTTTTTCCTGTTAGTCCATTGTCGTATATAACAATAGCATCATCGGGTTCGGGTGCAATATCGACACCCTCTACAATAAATTGTGTGATGGACTTTGTTGGCTTGATGACATACGGATGATTAGCTTCAATAGCTGAAACCTCATCAAAGTTAACCGTTATTCCAACGATATCCTCATTAACATCTTCTTCTGTATCATAGTCTACAAAGTCGCCCAGCTTTACACCATCACCAAAAGCAGCCTTAGTCTGTGCCTCGGTCATAGCGAAGGGCAGACAGATGGTACCCCACTCGTTGGCATTGAATGAACGTAACACACGAACGTTGACATTATCAGCAGCTTCAGGTAATGTTGTAGCATTCTCATCCAACTCAACGATGGGTTCACCAATAGTGATTTTGAAAGTTACATCTTCTGGATTAATGGCAATAGCACTTGCTCCGTCAAGTTTTGTAACCTCTATCTTGCTTAAAGTTGCCGTCAATTCAGTACCGACAGCAAGCCCCTCGTCAGCGGAAACCGAAACAGTGAACAGCGTACCGCTATTGCCTGCATAATAGAGATTCGACTGAGAGAACGACGCGAATGTTATCGTTTGTCCTTTTGCGGTTGAGCCGAAAGTGTGGTCTTCTGCAAAGCGGTCACTTTTCGCAGCCGAGACAAATGTGATGTCGTCGGGTAACGTCAGATCCATCTGGAAAGCCGTAATATCGTCGCTGTTATTCAACTCGACAGCGATGGTTGCCTTCATTCCCTGAGGCACGGTCACATCTTTCACTGTGACTACGTTGTCAGCCGAGGCATTTACTATGCCGGCCAGCAGCGTCAGAAATGTAATAATTCCTTTTTTCATATTCTTATTTTGTTTTACGTTATTATTCTAATTTGCAATATTCAGCGGGCAAAGATACGGAAAAAAGCGCGAACAGCCAAATTTTTTTAAATCAAAATTTCCTTAACAGCCCTTTTTTCCGTATTTTTGCCTTATTTGTTACTCATTCCCTTGATTCAGGATGATGTTCACCACGCCAACGGCATCGGTAATGGTAATCTTTCCGTCGCCGTTGACATCGGCTGCAGCCTCATTGAAGTTGTCTGACGCATTGCCGAGGATGTCGTTTACGATGGCCACGGCATCGGTAATCGTTACCTTGCCATCACCATTGGCATCGCCAGCGAGCACTGCGCCACCCTGTCCCGTACCAGTGAACTTCACGACTAATTTAGCGTTCTTCTTGTCTGCCGTAGCGGTATAGACATTGTCTACGATGTCGGGCATGATGTCCACGCCGTCGAGGGTGGCCGATTGGATTTCCTCACCTTCGGCTGGCATGATGTAGAAGCGCACCTGTCCCTGCTGTGGGACATAGATAGACGAGCCGTTGTTGGCAATGGTCATCGACTCTTCCTCTGACGCTGGCGCACGTCTTCCAGCACGTTTGGGAGCGAAGCGTGGGCCAACCCTTGACTCCTCGACTTCCTCCTCTTCTTCCTCTTCCACGCTCTCGAAGGCTATTTCACCATTACCCGCAGTCTCCACGGCTATGTCGTTACGCATCTGCACGAACTGTCCCCAGTATTCTGCCAGTACGTATGCCCTGTAGGCCGATGTGGGTATGGAGATGAGGCACTTGTCGGTGTTGATGCCTCGGATAGCACTCCTGTTCTTGATGGTGGGCGGTGTCGTTGCCTCCACACTCAGGTTGCGCAGGGCGGTGCAGCCATAGAGGGCCTCGCCCTCCACCGTATTCAGGTTAGCCGGCAATGTCAGTGACTCGAGGCTCTGGCAGTTCTTGAGCAGACCTCCTGAGAGTACTTCCACCTGCGAGGGTATCTTGATGTACTCCAGCGGTGTGCTTTGGAGGGCGTGATCTCCCATTGAAGTCATGTTGGCCGACAGGCGCAGTGTCTTGAGGGAACTGCAGCCGTCAAAGGTGTAGCTGGACATGCTGGTAAAGTTATCAGGGATATTGACGCGGTTAAGATTGGGGCATCCCTGGAACAGTTCCTCACTGAGTGATGTGATGCTGTTGGGGAACCACACGGTAGTGATTTGCGTGTTCTTGAATGCACCCCGACCAAGGTACTCGACGCCGTCGGGAATCCAGACAAAGTCTTGAATAGGTGTATCAGCGAATGCATAATCACCGATACTGTTCAAGGGAGCGTTTGCGATATCAAGTTCCTGTATCTTTGTTCCTGCAAAGGCGTATGCACCCACGCTGGTAACCTTGGTGGGGAGTGTCAGCTTCTGCTCGATAGGCAGATTGTGGAAGGCATAGTCGCCGATGGTCTTGAGTGCGCTGGGCATCTTGACCGAGGTGTAGGCGGTACCCACGAATGCAGACTCGCCGATGGTGGTGACTGTCGACGGCAAATCAAGCTCACCCGTGAGATAGCCGCAGCCTTGAAAGGCACTTTGCCCAATGGTCTGGAGTCCAGTCTGCATGGTGAGATCTTGGAGGTATAGGCAGTTCTGGAAGGCACTCTGTCCGATAGTTTGGAGCTTGGTTGGCAAGATGAGTTCCTGCAGCTGGGTCTTGCCCATCAAGGCCTCGTCAGGAATCTCCATGATGTCGCAGTCGGAGAGGTCGAGGCGGAGCAGTGATTTCATATTCACGCGCATCTGCGTGAAGTCGTCGGCATTGATAGTACCGTTCACTTTCAGGTCTACCACTTTGGCTGGCATCATGTTGCACTGTGTAATCAGCTCAAAGCTCAAGTCGCCCACTGTTTCAACCGTCACTTCGGCAACGTTGTTCTGGTTGGAGAACGTCATGTCCTCCCACACGGCTTTTTTCTTGTAGGCAGTCTCAGCCTTTGCGTTAGGCACAATCACGTTGATGTCGCTCAGATACTCCACATTCGGGAAGGCGTCTTTGTCAATCGTAGGAGGAGTGGCCGTTCCAATTTCAAGCACCAGTTCGCTACTGCCAAAGGCATTCTTTCCGATGCTCTTCATGTTATTGCCTAACTTGATATACTGGAAGTTGTTGCCATAGAAAAGACCCTCGGGAATGACGGTAAAAGAGTTGGGTAGTTCAATAGATTTCAGTTGTGGACAGTCTGAAAATACTCTCTCACCTAATGAAGTAAGAGAACTGGAAAGTTTAATAGAAGTAAGTGCTTGACACCACTGAAACGCTTCACTTCCGATGCTGGTCACTCCGTCGGGAATGATGATAGAGGAGAGAGTATTACAACTTATGAATGTTCTATATTTTATCTCTGTTATGCCGTCACCTAATGCGATGGTAGTGAGCTTATTGTTATACGATAAAGCGCCTTCTCCAAGGGTTGTCACACTATTGGGAACAGTAAAGGAGGTGAATGCACAACTTTCAAAAGCACCATTTCCGATACTCGTTATTCCTGTTCCAAAATTGACGGATGTAAGAGAAGAACAAGCACTAAAAGCCTTGGCTCCGATGTTTTCCAGCTTATCAGGTAGTGTGATGGAAGTCAAGCTGGAGCACCAAGAGAATGCTCCAGCTCCAAGGCTAATTACATTTTCTCCAATTTTAACAGATGTCAGATTACTACAATAAGCGAAAACGCCATAGCAATAGGGTCCACACCCCCAGCCTGTGCCATATCCGTCTTGGTATGCATCTACACCATCTTCTATACTTTTAATGCTGTTCGGAATTTGTATAGTACTTAAACCACTGCAACCATAGAATGTACCAGCTTTTAAACTTGTTATGCCATTGCCAATTTTAACAGATGTAAGGCCACTGCAATATGAGAAGGCAAACTCACCCAAATCGCTCACACTATTGGGGATGATGATAGAAGAAAGGTTCTCACATTTACTGAAAGCGTAACCTCCAATGGTCGTCAGTTGATTACCTAATGTGACAGTAGTTAGGCTATTACATTCTGCGAAAGCTCTTGCACCGATACGAATTAAGCTATTGGGAATAGTAATGGATGCAAGGCTAGTGCAACCCCAGAAGGTACCGCTTTCAATAGTGGTCAATTGGTCACCTAATACGACGGAGATCAAGTTACTACAGTTTTGGAAAGCAAATTCACCGATTGTTGTCACATTATTGGGGACGGTGACAGATAAAAGGCTAGTGCAACCCCAGAAGACATTTTTTTCAATTGTCTTCACTGGGTAACCTCCTAGGTCTTCTGGAATGACTATCTCAGCATTCAACTCGTCAGTATGCCCCGTTACGGAATAATAGTAACTATCGTTGTCGTCCACCTTCAGTGTGTAGCGCACTCCCTGCTCGTCGGTCTGCACCCACATAGGGGTGTATTCGTCACCCAACAGGAAATCAGCCATTTGCATGCAATAAGTATCACCTGCTATTTTATCAAGTTCTATCTTGAAGTACTTGTAAGCTGTGGTATTTCCTTCAGAGAGAGAAAAATCGACCGAAACGCAGTTGGCAACAGGAATTTGATCCGGTCCGATATCGTATTTTTTGTCAAGGAGAACCCAGTTCTCAGATTCACGCGTCACGTCTTCATCACTGTCTGCATTCATACCATAGAGCTGCCACTGCTTCCAATTACGGTCAGGATACGATCCTGTGTCATCAGCCGTCGTCATGGTATAGTGTGTAGGAGCCATGGAGCGGGAGGTCTTGAAAATAACGTAAGCGCCATTAGTAGTCTCACCTTCCTCTTTGTTGATAAAACTATAGCACCATTTATAATTGCAGTCATAATCGAAGAGTTTGTCAGCAACCTGATTCTCGTCGTAACCGCCACTACTAGCAAGTGTCGTGTACTTGACAAGCTCGTTGGTGCTGGTCGTTGTCACATTGCCTTCAGATTCTTGTGCATGGGCTGAAACCACACAAGATAGCATGGTCAGCAGTAATATGTATAATTTCTTCATTAGGTGTTGTTTTTGCGAAACACCCTTTATAAGGGCATCTCAAGTTAATAACTCTGTTTGTCTCACTCTTGTTGTTTACCTTTTGTCATGTTGCTTTCATAATGCATTTCCCTTTCTTTTTTATACAGGTTAGTACTAAGTTAATTGAATCATGCACAATGAGTGTGAGCCTACTTGTCATTCCTAACAAGAAGGTTCTGGAATACCCGTAGTAATAAGAATGAAAAACAGCTCACACCTGCAGGTATATATGTGAGCTGCACCTTTAAAAAAAAGGTACACGTATATATACACAACAGGAAGAACAGCTTCCAAACTTGCTCCTTACTACAGTGAATTTTCCAGATTCTCTTGTGGAACAAAGCTTTTAGCTTTCCTCTATGTATGCCACCCCTCAAACAGGCTGCGACTCGCCGCAGACTTCAGAGTGACGCTGCAAAGATACAAATAAGTTAGAAAAAAAACAAATAAAAACGATATTTTTTTGTTTTTGTCAAGCGAAATATTCTCACTGGGAATGAAAAAAAGAGAATCTCCGAACTGTCTTGCGGTATGGAGATTCTCTTACGGGCCCTCTTCTCCTTGGTGAAGCTGGGCATCTGCAGGCAAATCAGTCGCATCTTGTCAATTGTTCTTTGTAGCCAAACTGCTATGTAGTCAGATTACTGCGTCACGAGATAATCTGCCAAATACGGCACGGCAAACACTAACTCCCCGCGTCTGGGAGCTTCAATAATCCCAGCTTCTATCAGTCGCTTACGATATGGCATTGTGATACACGGGTGGGTGGGAGCTACGCGCGCGTTAGTAGCGAAAAGGCAAAATGACCCCACACTTCCCTCACTTCCCACACCTAACCCATGTTACATGAGACAAAGTTTAGGTGTGGGAAGTGTGGGAAGTGTGGGGTAAAAAGTGGATAAGACAACTATAGGCGCGCGAGGGAGGCCCACCCCCACTGAGCTGAGTGGCCTAGTTACTGAGCTGAGAAGCCCACTCACGAGTGTGAGAAGCCCACTCACGAGCGTGAGAAGGCCACCCACGGAAGTCCAATGCAGGGAAGTTAAGTTACTTAGCGCCAGCCAATCACTCTTCATCACTGCCCTGGTTCAGGATGATGTTCACCACGCCTACGGCATCGGTGATGGTCACCTTGCCTTCGCCGTTGGCGTCACCGGGGATGCAGTCAAAGGGTAGGGTGGTGTGCAGCACACTGCCGATCCAAAAGGATTATTCCAGTCCTTCATAGTTGCTGATAGCTTTGCGCCATTCGTCAGGAAGTGGAATGGTCTGCTGACGCTCCAAATCATAGAGCACCATCACTGAAAGGCAGCGGCTCTTCACTTCCTGCGTGTCAGTGTCGATGACATCCTGCTCCAGATGGAAACTTTTGTTGCCAATCTTGACGATACGGGTACGGCCTGCTATATGGTCGTCGCCCTTAATCTGAGATACAAACTCTGCCTCTATCTTTACCACTACGATGGCCAGTCGCTCCCAATCGACACCCTTGCAGACGGTAGCGATATAGTCTGTTTTTGCCGTATCGTAGAACTGAAAATAGACCGTATTGTTCACATGCCCGAACTTGTCAACGTCGTTGAAACGTATCTGGAGGGGCAGCACGTGGCGGTAATTATTGCTTCTTTCTTCTGTCATCTTGTTAAATCTAATCTGTGTAATTTATGTTGCTACCAATTGAAGGCTTTCAGCACGGAGTCCATCTGCGATATAGCATAGAGCGGACAAATCTGTACGTGGCGAACGGCCCCGCTGATTTCTGGATCTTGATAATCGAAGGCACCAAAGTTTTCCAGCGAACAGCGGATGGCGTTCGTGAGTTTCCTTTCGCGCAAAAAGATCCAGAGACTCTTCATGCCACCTTGCTTTTCGGCTTTCACTTCGATAGGCAGTACAGTCTGGCGATAACTGGAGAGGTAATCCACTTCGGCTTGTGAGTTCTTTGCCTGACGCTGCCAGTAGTATATCTCGTGGCGGATGTTGGGTGTGCGGTAGTGCAGCAGTTCCAGTCCGGCCAGCATCTCGGCCATTGGTCCCTTGTTAACCAGGTCGGTGACATCGCTCGTCAGTATCTGCTCGGTAAGTTCTGAAATGTCGCCTGTGGTCATGTTCAGCAGGCGCAGCATCAGACCCGTGTCTAAAAGCAGCATCTTCTGATATGACTTGTCGGCCTCGCTCCCTAATGGCAGTCCGTTGCCGTCGGTATGTGTCACAGGTATTACAATGCCTGCCTTGGTGAGCATATCCAGTGCCTTCTTCACCTCGGCAGCCTTGTAGCTTCCCTCCACTGCGGAACTGACGAATTTCTTCGTGGCCTGCACAGCGACACTTCGCATGGTGTTGCGAAGCAGCGTGGGGTCAATCTTTTTGCGGTATTTGGGGAAATCATCCTCATAAGTCACAACAATATCGTCCTGTATCTCCTGACAAGCCAGATAATCGTGCGTCTCCACCCACTTGGCCACCGCTTCGGGCATACCGCCTACAAGCATGAAAGTCCTTGTGAGACCCACCAACTTCTCATAGAGGGGCTGCGGGAGTGGCTGGGATGAAGAAGCACTGTTGCGGGCTTCCATCAGCAGTTGCTCGCCATTGGCTATGAGGAATTCGTCGAAGGTCATCGGGAACATGAACATGGAATGGATGCGGCCCACACCGAACGATGGCAAGTCTTCGAGGGCAAACTCCAGCAGTGAGCCAGCGGCAACCACATGCAGTTCAGGCAGGTCCTCTTTGAAGAACCACAGCGACATGATGGACTCTGGACAAGCCTGAACCTCGTCCAAGAAAAGCAACGTCTTGCCTGGTACAATGCGCTTCCCAGCCATAGCGGCTATCTGCGATACAAGCGCCTTCACGTCGATGTCCCTTACCTGAAACAGCGGGATGTAGGACGCTTGTTTTTCGAAGTTGATCTCCACATAACTCTCGAAACGTTCAGCCAGATGGCGCACGGCAGTTGATTTTCCCACCTGACGTGCGCCACGGAGCAGCAACGGTTTATGAGTCTCACGTGAGGCCCATTCCGACAGATAACTATCTATAAATCTCAGATAATACATCTTTTATTGGTCTCTTTTTGCGTGCAAAGATACGAAAAAGATATTATCCAAACAAATAATTTAGTGAAAAAAGACAAAATCCAAGGAAATAATTCTTCAGAAGTTGACAAAATCCAAGGAAATAATCAACTATGATACATCGGGCCACGGTTCGAATTCCAGTTCCAGTTCTACCCATTGCGGTTCTTCCTGTGGTGTGGCAATCTTTTGATTGGAAACGCCCAATCCTAACAGTCGGATGGTGTGTGTGTGGAACTCCACTTGTTGCATCAACTGCTTGGCCAACGGAAGGATTTCGTCTTTGGTGCGGAGAGGATATTTCTTTGCATAAGTATGACGTTTGCAACGAAGATTGCGTTAAAATTAAGCAAATTGACCGCTATTTGCTAAAAAAGTCGTAATTTTGCAAACGAAATTAGCAAAACGATATTCGAAAGACAATACATCAGTTTGAATATGAATACTTACGAAACCATTGATCTGAACGACTATGTTCAGACTGGCGAGGGCGGGACGGCTCTCACCTATAACCACAAGGACGGCAAGACGCTGGCAAAACTCTTCATACCCAGCGTGACTGCCGACAATGCCATTCGCGAGTTTAGCACCAACCAAGTGGTCTATGACCTCGGACTGCCCACGCCAAAGCCCATCCGTCTGATTACGGATGGCGAGCGTTTCGGAGCTGAGTATGAGCTGATACAGCCCAAGCGTTCCTTTACACGAATCATCTCGCAGGAGCCCGACCAGTTGGTACCCCTGTCTGAGCGGTTCGCCGTGCTTGCCAAGCAGATACACCAAACTCCTGCTGACACCACACGGCTGCCGGACATGAAGGAGCTTGCGAGCGGATGGATTGCAAAAATTCCCAATCTTTCAGACAATCTCAGGGCTCGCATCACTCGTTTTATTGACACCGTTCCCTCCACACCCACCTGTCTGCATGGCGACTTGCACATCGGCAACATCATCACCGACGGACGGCGTAATCTGTGGATAGACGTGGGCGACTTTGCCTACGGTACGCCGGAATGGGACCTCGGCATGATGTACTATGCTGCAAACTACCTGAGTGCAGAACGTGCCGACAGCATCTTCCATCTGGACACTGACACGCTGAAGGCTCACTGGGCTGCTTTTGCCAAGGCCTATTACGGCACAGACTCCCAGGAGGTGCTGGATGCAGAAATACGAAAACTTCAGCCTTTCATCTTTGTCAAGATGGCATACTTCGTTAGCAAACTGTGTGATGGTAAGCGGCCTCTAAGTGAGTTCATTATACAACGATTAGACAAAGCCTTGTCAGGCGAAAGTGAATAGTGAAGCATGAATAGTGAAAAATTTGCAACCGCACTGGTATTGTTTGCCATGATGTTCTCAGCCCAAGTTGCCCACTCGCAACGAGCCATCGCATTGACCTCCGATCGAGCCTGCTCACGCTCGGCAGAGTGTCCAAGCACACTCTGTTCTCGCTCAATCGCAGCCTTTGAAGAGATAGAGAATGCCCGCGACATGGGTACACTCGTCATGCAAGACGGGAGAACAGTCCGCACAGGAATGCTGGTCCGCAGCGGTTGTCTGGCCAAGGCCACCGACAGCGACGTGGCAGTACTGAAAGAGAAGTTTCATCTGACTGACGTGTTCGACTTCCGCTTCGAGGCCGAAGCCAATGCTGCCCCCGACCGTATCATCGACGGAGTAAGCTACACCCACCTCTCAACGCTGCCCAAGGCATTTATCGAAGGCTTTTCTTCTTCTGGTCGTTCCGATTCGGTAAAGATGGACAAGAAGAGTATGATGGAGACACTCATGAAGTATGCCTTCGACTCCAAGGCGCAGACGATGGCCCGCCAGCTATATCCCGCCATCGTAACCGACTCTTCGGCTCAATATTTTTACGGCGAGTTTCTTCGTGGTGTGTTGAATGCCAAGGGCGGTGTGCTTTGGCATTGCTCGCAGGGCAAAGACCGTGCCGGATGGGCATCGGCCTTCCTCCTGGCAGCCCTTGGTGCCAGCCGCGATACCATTGTCGAAGACTTCGACCTCTCCAACCAAAGTTACGCCCGTCAGGTGGAGACGCTGTCGACCAAAATACAAGGAAAAGACGGCTCAGAGGAGGCCATTGCCTTTATTCGTGCCATGGTCGGTGTGAGCCGCGAGAACTTCGAGACAACGCTCGACCTGATAGATCAAAGGTACGGCTCACTGTCGCAGTACATAGAGAACCAACTGGGTTTCTCGAAAGAAGAGCAACAACAATTAAGAACCAAATATTTGGAATAGAATGGCAAACAAACCCTTAGATACATCATTGCTGGACCGCGCCATCGTCTTTGCGGTTCGCGCCCATGCCGGGACTGAGCGCCGAGGCAAGGGTTTTCCCTATATCGTTCATCCAATGGAGGCTGTGGAAATCGTGGCTACGATAACCCGCGACCAGGAACTGCTGGCCGCCGCTGTGCTTCACGACACCGTGGAGGACACCGACGTCACCATCGAGCAAATCCAAGCTGAGTTTGGCGACCGAGTAGCCTCATTTGTCGCTGCAGAGAGCGATGAGCCCCATCAGAGCCGAGACAGCGTAGAAAACTGGCGTTTCCGCAAGCAGACCGCCATCGACCGTCTGGCCCGTGCTTCACGCGATGCTAAGATTGTGGCTCTCGGCGACAAGCTCTCGAACATGCGGGCCATCGCCCGCGACTATGCCCAGCAGGGCGATGCTCTGTGGGATCTGTTCCATGCCAAGGACCCCAAAGACCACGAGTGGCACTACCGGGGACTGGCCGAGTCGTTAAGAGAACTTCAGGACACCTTCGCCTACAAGGAATTCGAGCAACTCATCAATCAAGTGTTTGGAGAATGAAGCAGACCTTATACCTATTATTATTTATTGCAATGGTGGTGACTTCTCAGACTGCGACTGCTCAGGGCGAGACCATCGTGTTTACACCCCAGTGGACGGCGCAGGCCCAGTTCGCAGGCTACTACGTGGCCGAAGCAAAGGGCTTTTATCGCGAGGCGGGGCTGAAGGTGCGCATAGAACATCCATCGGCCACACAGCCCGCCATGAGCCGCCTACGTAAGAACGAATGTCAGGCTACGACACTACAGCTCTGTCAGGCGTTGGAGATTGTCGATGGTGGCATTCCACTGGTGAACATCCTACAGACATCGATGAACAATGCCATGGTTATCGTTTCCGCCCGTGACAAAGATCCGCTGACACAGAAAGGGGCCCGCGTAGGCATCTGGAGTGTTGGGTTCGGTCAGTTGGCCATCTGTATGAGCATCAAGGACCATTTGGACTATCAGTGGGTGCGCTTTGCACAAAATGTGAACCTGTTCGTGGCTGGTGCCCTTGATGCCACATTGGCCATGAGCTACAACGAGTACTACCAACTGGTGCAGGCGGGTATCAAGATGACCGACAAGAACGTGTACCGGTTCTGCGACCATGGCTACAATGTGCAGGAAGACGGTGTGTATATGACCCGCGACTATTATGTCAACCACAAGGAGCAGGCTCGCCGATTTGCCCAGGCCAGCAGGAAGGGCTGGGAGTGGGCTGCCGCGCACCCACAGGAAGCACTCGACATCGTCATGCAGTACGTGGATAAAAACCACATCGCCACCAACCGCGTGATGCAGAAATTGATGTTGGAGGACGTGCTGCGCCTGCAGGTGGACCGCGAGTCGAAGAAGCGTGAGTTCCGGCTGCGCCCCGACATGGTGAGGCTGGCCAGCCGCCTGATGGTGGAAAACCAGATGCTGAGCCGCGAAATAAGTTGTTCCGAAATTTCGGAATAACGGCGTATCGAAATACCGCAATATCGAAATAACGAATGAATAAAATATTCACATATATCCGTCGCAAACTCTCAGTGAGGGTCAGCCTGTGGGTGGTGTTCTTCGCCGCCATCATCTTCAACGTTGCCCTTGGCTTCCTGTTCTATCAGGCACGTGAGGCCGTGCGCCAAGAGGCTATCAGCCGCGCTACAACGATTCTGGATAAGACTTCGCTGCGTGTGGAGGGTATTCTGAACCGTGTGGAGGTGGCATCGAACATGACCAAGTGGCTGGTGCAGCGTCATCCGGACAAGGCCGACTCGATGTTTGTCTATAGCCGGGGCATGCTGCTGAACAATCCGGATTTCTACAACTGCTCCATCGCTTTCGAACCTTACTACTTCAAGAACCAAGGGCGATACTTCTCTGCCTACACCAAACATGTCGGCGACTCGCTACGCACCATTCAGGGTGGCAGCGACCATTACCAGTATTTCTTTGCCGACTGGTATCTCATGTCTCAACTGCTTGGGAGGCCATGTTGGACAGAACCATACGTGGATCTCGACGTGGCTACCAACACCAGCGAGATGGTGACCAGCTACTGTCAGACCATTAAGAACAAACAAGGAGAGGTAATCGGTGTTATCAATACCAGCCTATCCATCACCTGGCTCTCGCAGACCATCTCTGCCGTCAAGCCCTATCCTAACTCCTATAGCATCATGATAGGCCGAGGCGGCACCTACTTCGTACATCCCGACACAGCGAAGATTACCCGTCAGACCATCTTCACACAGACGCTCGAACAGCCCGACACGGCGTTGACAGCCCTGGGCTATGCGATGCAACGCGGCGAAGAGGGCATGAAGCACATGAATATCTATGGCAAGGACAGCTACGTGTTCTACAAACCACTCGGACAGACAGGCTGCTCGATGGCTATCATCTGCCCAGAGAGCGACATCTTCGGCGGATTCGACCGTCTGCGCAACAGTGTCAGAGCCATTGTCTTGGTGGGCCTGCTACTCATGCTGTTCCTATTCATCCGCATTATCACCCGCGAACTACGACCCCTGCGACGATTGGCTCATGAAGCCGAAACTATTGCTTCGGGACAGTTCGATGCAGAGTTGCCCGACTTCCAGCGTGTCGATGAGATAGGTCAGCTGAGCCACTCGTTCGGCAACATGCAGCAGTCGCTGGTGAAATACATCGAAGAACTGAAGAACACCACTGCCCAGAAGGCCTCGATAGAGAGCGACCTCCGTATTGCCAGTGGCATACAGATGGGCATGCTGCCCGAAAAGTTCCCGACCAAGGACGACCGCGACGACGTGCAGCTCTTTGCCTCGCTGACCCCGGCCAAGGAGGTGGGCGGCGACCTGTTCGACTTCTACTTCCGCGACGAGAAGCTCTTCTTCTGCATCGGCGACGTCTCGGGCAAGGGTGTGCCAGCCTCGCTCTTCATGGCCGTCACCCGTTCTACTTTCCGCACGGTATCAGCCCACGAGTCGATGCCCGACCGTATTGTGATGACCATGAACAAGACGATTGCCGATATGAACAAGACCCACATGTTCGTGACCCTCTTCGTCGGTGTGCTCGACCTGCCCACAGGCCGTCTGCACTACTGCAATGCCGGCCACGATGCCCCTTTGCTCGTCGGTGTCGGCGTGGGCGAATTGCCGTGCGACTCCAATATCCCCGTCGGCTTCATGCCCACGTGGAAATACACGTTGCAGGAGGCACAGATTTTCACGGGCACCACCATCCTCCTCTTTACCGACGGACTGACCGAGGCTATGAATGCCAACTATGAGCAGTTCCAGATGGAGCGTGTCAACGATGTGGCCTTCCAAGCTCTCTCGCAGCAGCAACAGGAGCCCCGCCAGCTCATCGCACGGATGACCGAGGCCGTCCACCAGTTTGTGGGTGATGCCGAACAGAGCGACGACCTGACCATGATGGCCATCCAGTATATCCGTCAGCAGAGCGACGTCAGGATGCGCAAGAGCCTTGTGTTGCCCTGCGACCTGCAAGAGGTGCCGCGACTGAATGCCTTTGTCGAAGAGGTCTGCCAAAACGTGGGCTTCGACGAGA
>JAEEGL014004429.1_pt1 | contig 46964 bp, 47 predicted proteins | sample 9134231 | NCBI WGS metagenome assembly JAEEGL01 (sample SAMN16246548, study PRJNA631951) | gut metagenome | biome: gut microbiome; feature: rumen; material: fiber-attached | host: Bos | place: Iran: Karaj | collected 2018-10
GACCAAACCTTTCGGCTTCACGCCCTTCTATCCAGGCCCCGGACTCGGTGGACACTGTATCCCGCTTGACCCTTATTATTTAAGCTGGAAGGCGCGCGAGTACGGTTTCCACACCTCCATGATCGAGTCTTCGATGATGATTAACGACCGGATGCCGGAATACTGTGTCGAGCGCATTGCCGACATGCTCAACCATCGTTTCGCCAAGGCGCTGAAAGGCGCGAAAGTCCTGGTGTTGGGTGTGGCATACAAGCAGGATATCGACGACTACCGCGAGTCTCCCGCCATCCGGGTGATCGAGGAGTTGAAGAAAGAAGGAGCGGACGTACATTTCTATGATCCGTTCATTCCCAAGTACCGTCATAAGGGCGAATGGTTCCAGGGAGAGACTTCCTTGACGGAAGAACTGGTCTCCGGCGCCGACATCGTCGTTATCACGACGGCGCACTCGACGGTGGACTATGCCTTCGTGCAGAAGCACGCAAAGGCCATTTTTGACACGAAAAACGTCACCCGCTCCCTGAAAGAGCGGGACAATATAGAAATATTGTAATCGTTAATAATGCAGGACTGGTTCGTGCATGAGAGCAGCTATGTGGACGCAGGTGCGTCCATTGGCGCTGGCACCAAGATATGGCATTTCTGCCATGTCCAGGCCGGCGCCGTCATCGGAAGTAACTGCTCCTTAGGCCAGAACGTCAACGTCGGCCCCGGTGTCAGGATTGGCAACGGGGTACGGATCCAGAACAACGTATCCATCTACGAAGGTGTGGACCTGGAAGACAATGTCTTCTGCGGGCCGTCCTGCGTATTTACCAACGTGAATACCCCTCGCGCGCATTTTCCCGCACACGGTTTTTTTTCGCGTACGCGCGTACGCGAGGGTGCGAGCTTGGGAGCCAACTGTACAGTGGTATGCGGCCATACAATCGGTCGCAGCGCACTGATTGCCGCCGGAGCCGTCGTAACCCACGACGTCCCTGATTATGCCCTGATGGCGGGTGTTCCCGCCCGCCGGATCGGCTGGGTTTGCGAATGCGGCCGCAAACTGGGTGACAGCCTCGCCTGCTCCTGCGGGCGTCGCTATCGTCTTGAGGGCGAGACCCTCACGCAGATCGAAGGCTGAAAAGTCCTCCGTTTTGCATCTGCCGGACTGCTATCTCTTTGGGGATAGCAAAGGCGAAGCTATACATTTAAAGCAACAAACCATGGAATTCAGAGATCTGAAACAGCAATATAAGGTCCTGCGAAACGAGATGAACCGGGCGCTTCTCGGAGCGGTCCAAGACGCGCACTATATCATGGGGGCCCAGGTCAAAGAACTGGAGACGCAGCTTGCCGAATATGTCGGTGTCAAGCATTGTCTGACCTGCGCCAACGGAACAGACGCCCTCACCCTTGCCCTCAAGGCATGGGGAATCGGTCCCGGAGACGCTGTCTTTGTGCCGGACTTCACGTTTTTCTCTTCTGCGGAAGTCGTCAGCCTGGAAGGAGCGACGCCGGTATTCGTCGATGTGCGGGAAGACACGTTCAACGTAGATGCCGAGGATTTGGAATGCGCCATCAAGGAGACGGTCGCAGAAGGTAACTTGAAGCCGCGCGTCATCGTGGCGGTCGATCTGTTCGGACAGCCTGCTGACTATCCGAAGATCCGTGCGATTGCCGACCGTTACGGACTGCTGATCCTCGAAGACGGCGCACAAGGTTTCGGCGGAGAGATTGACGGCCGCAAAGCCTGCAGCTTCGGCGATATCTCTACGACCTCCTTCTTCCCCGCAAAGCCTCTGGGTTGTTACGGAGACGGCGGTGCGGTTTTCACCGACAATGATGAATGGGCAGCTCTGATCGCATCCTATCGCGTCCACGGTAAAGGCACAGACAAATACGACAACCTCCGCATCGGCTTCAACTCGCGTCTGGATACGCTCCAGGCCGCGATCCTGCAGGTCAAGCTTAAAGCGTTCAGAGAATATGAGTTGGAGGCCGTGAATACAGCTGCCACCCAGTACACTCCCCTGCTCCAGGATCTCGTCGAGACACCCGTCATACTCGAAGGTTTCCTTTCCAGCTGGGCGCAATACACCATACGCATGAAAGACGCCGCCCAGCGCGACGCCGTCCAAGCCGCCCTCAAGGCAGAAGGCATCCCGTCCATGGTCTATTACCCGCGCGGCATGCACCAGCAGACAGCGTTCTCATCTCTGCCTAACCTGCGCAAATGTCCCGTCACAGAGCGCATCTGCGGACAAGTGCTTTCACTGCCCATGCACCCCTACATCACCGAAACCGAAATCCGCACCGTGTGCGACGCCATCCGCCGCGCCCTGCAACGATGAAGTTGTTCAAGAGACACCGGCCCTGGGTCACCCTCCAGAACGAAGAGCAGTTCATTCCCGAGAACTACTCCGAGACCGGCGTGGAAAGCGGCGCCAAGCTCAAGGACCACATCACGGCCAACCAGGACCTCAAGACCATCTTCGGTGCGACCCTGGATCTCGGACTGACCGACTTCCTCGCATGGCTTGACGCACATAGCTCCGAACTGGAGGAAACGACATTCATCGTCAACACCGACGACGGCAACGCCCTCGACGACCTGCGACGCCATGGCCCCAAGCTCATCATCAACAAGATGAGCCTTAACCGGATCCGCCACCTCAACACCTTCCTCAACAAGGCCAATGAGGCGCTCGTGGACGGCGGGTACATCTGGTGTCATTCGCGGACGGCGCGGCTCAAGCGCGAAGTGATCCATCGCGCATATCCGGGGTGGACTGGAAAGTTCATGTACGGCGTGCATTATTTCTGGCACCGTTTCTGCGCCAAATGGAAGCCCACCCGCTGGTTCTATATGTGGGTCACCAAGGGCCAGAACCGCACCTACCACCGCGTAGAGCTGTTAGGCCGGATGTATCGGGCCGGATTCGAAGTCATCGATGAGCGTTTCCACAAAGGCGAGTTCTTCGTCATCGGGCGCAAGTTCCGCGCCCCCATCTGGGACGATGATCCGACCTGCGGCGCCCTGGTCAAGCTCAACCGCGTCGGCTGGCACGGCAAGATGATCGGCGTCTATAAGTTCCGCACGATGTACGCTTACTCAGAGTACCTCCAGCCCTACATGCTGGAGCACGAAGGCTTGCAGGACGGTGGCAAGTTCGCCCATGACTATCGCGTGAATTTTTGGGGCAATCTTTTGAGAAAAAGCTGGATAGACGAGCTTCCGATGGCGATCAACATCCTGAAGGGGCAGATGAAGCTGGTCGGCGTACGCCCCCTGAGCAAGCACTATTTCAAGCTCTATACGCCTGAGATGCAGGACTTGCACGTCAGCGTCAAGCCTGGATTGCTGCCGCCTTTTTACTACGAGAAAGAATCGCCGCACACCCTCGAAGATGTGCAGGCATCTGAAAAAAGATATATCGAGGCTTACCACGAGCACCCGTTCGCTACGGACTGGCGCTACTTCTGGGGCACGGTCGGCAACATTTTGTTCAAGCATAAAAGATCACATTAAAATATGGCAGATAAGACGAAACTGCAACCACAAGAAGAAGAGCATTGGGATATCGTCATCAAGCCCAAAGACAAACTGTTTTCCGTTGATTTTAAAGAGCTTTGGGCCTACAGGGATCTTTGTTCCCTGTTTGTCAAGCGCAATATCATAACCCAGTATAAACAAACCATCCTGGGACCGGCGTGGTTCGTAATACAGCCGGCTCTGACGGTCATCATGTACATGATCGTATTCGGCGGCATTGCAGGCATCCCGACCGACGGCGTGCCAAGGCCTCTCTTCTATCTGGCTGGTACCTGTTTGTGGAACTATTTCTCAGAGTGTTTGACTAAAACCTCCAACACATTTGTCGCGAATGCGGCCATTTTCGGAAAAGTCTATTTCCCCCGTTTGGTAATGCCTATCGCGACCGTCACCAGCAACCTGCTGCGTCTGGGCATCCAGTTCAGTTTCTTCGTAATCGTCTATATCGTTTATTATTTTGTCGATCCGACCTGCACGGCGCACCTTACATGGTACGCACTCTTATTACCGGTACTAATTTTATTAATGGCGGGCCTATCACTTGGTTTCGGCACCATCTTCTCTTCATTGACCACAAAGTATCGAGATCTCCAAGTACTATTGTCCTTCCTAGTCCAGTTATGGATGTATGCCACTCCTATCGTGTATCCATTGAGCAAAACTGGAAGTATGCACTTTATGGGAGTGCCTGTACACACTTTCATGTGCTTGAATCCAGTGACACCGATTATTGAGACTTTCAAATATGGGTTCCTCGGCTGCGGCGAGTTTGTTGGGTGGCGGTGGCTGATTTACAGCTTTGTTTTTATGTGTCTGCTCCTGGGATCCGGCATCGTTGTATTCAACAAGGTGCAGAAGAGTTTTATGGATACCGTATAAGCGCAGACATAAGATTGATTGGTTATGATGATTCGATCCCTACTGACAACATTTAATCCTTTTAATGATTCTGCCAACCTTCTGAATTGGATTCATCGGCGTAACCAGGAAGTTTCTGTCAAAGTGGAACGTGTCCCCTTCTCCGAAATGGCCGGATGGAACATTGATGAGGATGGCTGCCTACGTCATAATAGCGGACGTTTTTTTAGTGTCCAAGGAATTCATGTGGAGACTGATTTCGGGTCTGTTTCAGAATGGGACCAACCAATTATTGTTCAACCGGAAATTGGTTATCTAGGTATACTAGCAAAAGAAATTAACGGGGTTCTTTATTTCCTGATGCAGGCAAAAATCGAGCCCGGCAATGTGAATTGTGTCCAAATCAGTCCAACACTACAAGCCACCAAAAGTAACTATACCCAGGTTCATAATGGGAAGAAACCAGCGTATCTAGACTATTTTGTCAATGTCAAACCGGAGAATGTCCTATTAGACCAACTTCAGTCCGAACAAGGTGCCCGTTTCCTTAGAAAAAGGAATCGCAATATCATCATTAAGGTCGATGAAGATGTCGAGGTCCTGCCAGATTTCCGATGGATGACGATTGGGCAGATTAAAGAGTTTATGTATCAAGACAATCTGGTCAACATGGATACCCGTACTGTCCTTTCCGGGATTGAGTATAATGACTATGTGACGCAACTGTCTGATCTCTCATGCCTCTCCAATTTCGGAAAAGATCTGTTTAGATCAGCAAAAACGACCAAAGGTGTCCATTCCATGGGGCAACTTCTTTCCTGGCTATCTGGTCTCAAATCCCGATACGACCTGTTCGTCTCGTATAAACCCATTGACAAATTGAAAGGATGGCACCGCACTGATTCGGAGATCGCCAACGATTTTGGCAAGTTCTTCCGCGTTATCGGTGTCCGAGTCAGCATTTCCAATCGCGAGGTACAATCGTGGAGCCAACCTTTGGTGCAACCGCTGCAACAAGGAATTTGCGCATTTGTCATTAAGCGAATCGGTGGAATCTATCATTTCCTTGTCCAGGCAAAACTGGAATGCGGCAATTATGACATCCTTGAACTAGCCCCGACTGTCCAGTGCCTGACAGGGAATGTATTTGCAGCACGAAAAAAACCGCCATTTACGGATTATGTTCTGAATGCACCCAAAGAACTTATCCGATATGATGTCCTTCAGTCGGAAGAAGGTGGACGGTTTTACAGAGAACAAAACCGGAATATGATTGTTGAAGCTGATGACAGTTTCCCTTTGGACGTTCCCGAGCATTATACCTGGATGACTTTGAATCAGATCTACAACTTCATAAGATTCAACAATTTCTTAAATATTCAAGCTCGAAGTATCTTATCTGCGTTAAAATATAACTAAGATGAGAATCGGTATCATTTGCCCCTCTGAAATTGCCCTTCGCAGATTCCTCCCAGCACTTAAGGAGGCATCATGTTTTGAATTCGAAGGAGTCGCCGTTGCGTCCAGAGAAGAATTCCTTGGAGCAACGGATGAGATTCTATCAAAAGAAAGGCAAAAAGCACAGCTCTTCATTGACGGATTTGGAGGAAGAATATTTGATGGATATCAAGCCATGATTGATTCAGAAGAGGTTGATGCGGTTTATCTTCCTCTTCCTCCAGGGCTTCACTATCCTTGGGCTAAGAAAGCCCTGTTGGGCGGGAAACATATTCTGGTCGAGAAACCTTGTACGACTTCATATGAAGACACAAGTAGTCTTCTCTCCCTAGCCCGAGATAAAGGCTTGGCCGTCCACGAGAATTATATGTTCGTATTCCATGACCAGATTGAAGCCATTAATGATATTATCCGGTCTGGCGAGATTGGAGAAGTAAGATTATACCGGATCGCATTCGGCTTTCCGATGCGGGCGCTGAATGATTTCAGATTCAAAAAAGAACTGGGCGGAGGAGCCCTTCTTGACTGCGGAGGATACACATTGAAATACGCTTCTTTGCTTCTTGGGCCGTCTGCAACCTTGAAGTATGCCATATCAAATCCGCTGGAGGGGTTTGAAGTGGACATGTATGGTTCTGCGGCTCTTGTCAATGAGGACGGCGTAACTGCTCAGGTTGCTTTCGGGATGGACCAGAACTATAAGTGCGAACTTGAGATTTGGGGAAGTAAAGGATCTTTGTATACTAATCGGATATTGACAGCCCCTGCCGGCTTCGTCCCAGAAATGATTGTTCGAAAAGGGAATGAGGAAGAACGGCGTATATTGCCCGCTGATGATGCATTCAAAAAATCCATCCTCCATTTTCGGGCGTGCATCGAAGATGCGGAAATAAGAAACGAGAACTATTCCATTCTGTCCAGGCAAGCGAATTTGGTTGAAGAGTTCAAGCGTCTGGCTCAATTTCAATAAAACATCTAATGCGTAAACCAATATATGTGACGATGCCGACCTTGGCCCCTCTTGAAGAGGTCAATGAACTGATGGAGGGCATCTGGGAAAGCGGAATTATGACTCATAATGGCCCGTTGGTCCAGCGTTTCGAAAGAGAAGTATGCGAGTATCTCGGCGTCCCCAGAATGGTTAGCTGTTGTAATGGAACACTTGCTTTGCAAATGGCAATCAAGGCGTTAGGGAGAACCGGGGAAATCATTACCTCTCCCTTTACCTTCATTGCGACGATCAGTTCCATTATGTGGGAAAACTGCACACCGGTTTTTGTGGACATTGATCCAGAAACGCTCAATATCGATCCGAAAAAGATGGAGGAAAAGATCACATGTCATACGGTCGCCATAATGCCGGTACATGTGTTCGGGAACGCGTGTGAAATCGACGAGATTGATGCCGTCGCAAAGAAATACGGCATCAGTGTGATCTATGACGCTGCCCACGCGATGGGGGTTCAATACAAGGGACGGAGCATCATGGAATATGGTGACATGTCCTGCACTAGTTTTCACGCCACAAAAATGCTGAATACAGCGGAAGGTGGCGGGGTATTTACGCTTAACGAGGAACTGGACGCCAAACTTCGCCGTATTCGCTTTTTCGGGTTTGAGAACCATGCAGATATCGTTGAAGATGGATTTAATGGGAAGATGACCGAAGTTCATGCTGCAGTGGGCATCGCCAATCTTCTGTATCTGGACAAGGCGCTTGCCGACCGTAAGGCCAAATATGCGCGTTACAAGGAAATCCTTGGACAGAATCCAGATTTACAGTTCCAGAGAATCACCTCCGACTGCAATTGCAGTTATTTCCCGGTTATCTTTCAAAATGAAGAAGTGACCCTCCGGGTTATTGATACGCTAAATGCCATCAACGTTTTTCCCCGGCGTTATTTCTATCCTTCGGTCAATACTTTCTCTAAGTTGGTCCCCTATGTTCCGATGCCAATATCGGAAAGTATTGCCCAACGAGTTCTTTGCCTCCCGCTGCATGTGAGAATGACGATGGAGGATGTAGAGATGATTGCTGATGCAGTCCTGCAAACAATCAAGTAAAGCCAGACAAGCAAGCAGCTCAAAAGCAGAGAAGTAGTAATCTAGGTCTCTTTCTTGTTATGCTATCGATTTTTGCTCAACATTATGTCGCCAACTTTGAGATTTATGTATTCCTTCATGCAAATTACCCAAAATGTGAAAGGTCATTTCAATTGGCTTTTAGGTATTACTGACGAGTAACCATTGTATTGTCTATCTCATTTTATGAATTCGATTCATCCATCTGCATCCCTCTATAGAGATACTATTATTCAAGATAGTATTATAGGTCAGCACTCTACAATAGGAGATTTTAGTCGTGTACGAAATAGTTTCATTCATGATTATTGTTGTATTGATCGCCAAAATTTTCTTTTGCACGTAAACTTAGGCGCGAGATCATATACTGGTCCTTGGGATATGCTATTTCACTGTAACATTGGTAGGTACTGCTCCATTTCTTATGGCGTCACGATTGGACCTCCAGATCATTCTTATCATAGAATCTCCACACACCCTTTTTACTATAACAGTAAATTTGGCTTATTTCCTGATGATGGCGAAATCATTGGTGAGAAGTTTTCAAACGAGTTGGTTTTGGGTAATGATATTTGGGTTGGATGCAATGTTACCATTCTTCGCGGCCTTACAATTGGAGATGGAGCTATTATTGGGGCGAACTCCGTTGTTACCCAAAGTGTTCCACCTTATGCAATCGTAGCCGGGACTCCTGCTAGGGTCATCAAATACAGATTTGAGGATCGTATTATTGAGAAACTTTTAGATCTTCGTTGGTGGGACTGGGACGATGCGACTATACAACGCAACAAGAATCTATTCTATAATAACAAAGTGAGTTTAAAAGACCTTGATTCAGTTTTATGAATATACTTTTAACATCTGCAGGACGCCGCTCATATATTGTTGACTATTTCAAGGCTTGTGAGGGAGTTGATAAGGTATTTGTTTGTAATAGTTCTTTTTCTATAGCATGTAAGAGAGCTGATGGATATTTTATTTCACCACTAATTTACGATAAAGAATATATACCGTCACTTTTAGACTTCTGTATATCAAATAATATAACGTTTCTTTTATCATTGTTTGATATCGATTTGTTAGTCTTAGCAAAGAATAGACAATTATTTCAAACGCATGGAATTCAACTAGTTTTAGCCCCAGAATCATTTATAAAGATATGCAATGATAAGTGGCAAACATTTCAGTTTATTAATTCTATTGGGTTGAAAGCGCCACGCTCTTTTTTAAGAAAAGAAGAGATATTACGTGAATTATCTTCTGGGACTATTTCGTATCCAGTGATAATAAAACCGCGTTGGGGTATGGCGTCTATTGGCGTGTATAAGGTGTTTAATGCTCGAGAACTCGATGTCCTTTCTGAGAGATGTAAGCGAGACATATCTAATTCTTACTTGAAATACGAGTCTTCTTTCACATCAGATTACCCAATTATATACCAAGAATTCTTGTACGGAGAAGAGTATGGGCTTGATGTATTGAATGACCTAAAAGGTCATTTTGTAGCTACTTTCCCTAAACAAAAGATAACAATGAGAAGTGGTGAAACAGATTTGGGTCGAACCACATGTCCTTCAGCATTCATAGATTTATCAAAAAGGATATCCCAGTTTAGTTCCCACGAAGGGATTCTATCTGTCGACTGTATCAAGAATGGATTGGATATTTTTATCATTGAAATGAACTGTCGAATTTCAGGTCATTATCCGTTGTCATATTTGGCGGGGTTTAACTATCCTCAGTTGCTGATAAATTGGCTTCTCGGGAAAGGAACAGACAAAGAACTGTTACGTTTTGAAGAGAATTTACTAATAATAAAAGATTTGGTGCCAGCTGTCTTACTTAAACAATAATGACGATCCTTATAGTTCTTTGATAAGACACATCATTGAAGCAATCAATTATCGATAGTTCTTTCTTTAGCGACCGTTTGAAGTGTTCTGTCTATACAGGGAGTTTTTCTATTATTCAGGACTTTTATACTTAGTTCTTTGAAGAGTTTCGTATCGCCAGACACTTCTTTTTCTTTATGATAACTATCATAGACAATGTTTTTTCAGATAAAACACCCGTTTTAGTTTTTGATTTTTTAGAATAGCATTTTGTTTGGCAAGATCATTCTGTCGCATTGATTTCCATCTGGCGATATCGTTTCGCTAGAAAAGCGTGTTTTTATTGATTATTCGGTTCTCGTTGTCATAAAATAGATGTCCTGCTAACAAGAGGGTCATTATTGAAATTCATCTCTATTCTTTTCATTCTAATTCAACAACTTCTAGAAGCATTGTCACACTCAAACCAAATAACTAAAGAAGGCGTTGTAATTGGATCCAATGGGATTGTTTTGCCTATTTGCCATTGTAGAGGTCGATCTGCTAGAATCGTGGTAACAAAAGACATTCCAGATTATGCTGTCGCTGTTGTTTCGCCAGCGAGGGTGGTGCGTTCTTTCGGTTTTGCTAAAGAAAGAAATGTATTCTTTTTCTGAAAGATAGTTAATCTTTATGTATAAAGTCTGTATTCAGTGTAATGCGTATAATCATTCAGGCTTAATTGAAGATGCCATGAATGGCTTCGTGATGCAAAAAACGGATTTCCCTTTTGTTGCTGCGATAGTGGATGACGCGTCAACAGATGGTACTCCTCGGGTAATAACCAACTTTTTCGAGCGTAATTTTAATATCGAGGACAAGACTGTTTCATCTCGAAAGGATATGGGATATGGTACGGTCCTGTTTGCACGTCATCGTACAAATCTAAACTGTTATTTTGCGATTCTATTACTCAACGAAAACCATTATAGTCAAAGGAAAAGAAAAGACCCATACCTTAAGCCGTGGGTGGATAATTCGGAGTACATTGCATTGTGTGAGGGCGATGATTATTGGACGGATTCGTTGAAGTTACAAAAGCAAGTTGACTATATGGAGGTTCACCCTGAGTGTTGCATGGCTGCTTGCTCAGCGATATGGAGAACCGAAGAAGGTTATCAATTATGTGGATGTCAGAAACAACGTGATTGTGATTTATCTACAGACGAAGTTATAAGAAAGGGAGGTTACTATCTAGCGACAGCATCTTTGCTATTCCGAAAAGAGTTATCCAGAGACTGGCCATTATGGCGAAGGAAGGCAAATGTCGGTGACTTTCCTTTGCAGATTTTAGGCGCTTTAAGAGGTACGTTACATTTCTTTCAAGAGACAATGTGTGCATACCGTTTTCGTGTTGTGGGGTCTTTTTCTGATGAGCACAGAGTATGGTCGGCTGATTTTCTATTCGCGAAGATTGCGTGGATGAAATTGCTGGATAGAGATACTAGACACAAATATCGAAGGCCAATCTACTTCAATTTATTCAATACATGTTATCGAGGCTTGTTCATTACTCGGCAAGTAGGATTATTCAAATACCTAACTGCCTTGATTAAGTCAGATCACAAGTTTTACAACGCAGCCCAGTTTCGAGAGGATATAAAGTCACGATTGACAAAAAATCATCATTCTAATGGATGAAACACGGAAAAGATTTAAATGGTGGTTATTCCATTTATATACCGTAGTCCGGGTAATTTGGATTAGGAGAAAGGAGAAAATCCGTTTCCTGTTTATCGTATCTGAATTGACCCAATGGAAGACCGAACGGTTATATCTTGCAATGCTCAATCACCCCCGTTTTGAGCCAATCATAGGTATTACTCCTAGTTTGGGCTATCCTGGTGCGGAAAAGATAGTCTTGGATTATTGCCAGAATAAAGAATATAATTATACTCTCCTTGATCCATCTAAAACTCTTGTTTCTCAAATTAATGTTGACTTCGTTACACATCAGAAGCCATACGATAGAGAAATACAGAAAGCTCATTTCGTCGATAGTAATAGAAGCATTCCTGTTGTTGTCATCCCCTATTACCTAAGCACAATCACAGAAGAGTGGACTGTAAACCAAAGACTTACCTATTATGCTTGGAGACAATTCATTGACAATGAAAGCTGTAGGGAAGCTTGGAGCAGAATTCACAGGTTTAAGGGGTATAATTACAAAGTTACAGGTGTGCCGGTGATGGATGAACTCTTGACCCCAAAAGAGCTATTAATGGATGTATGGCCGGTATCGGACGGACGTAAAAGAATTATTTATGCACCACACCACACGATTGCCGACATGCATTGGAGTGGTATAGCGTACTCAACCTTCTTAGACTATTGTCAATTCATGCTTAGAATGAGAGATAAGTATAAAGACAAAGTCTACTTCGTTTTCAAGCCCCACCCCTCGTTGAAGGATAGGTTGATAAAGTATTGGGGATTGGAGCAGACAGAGAGATATTATCAAGCATGGGAAGATGATGGTTATAGTCACGTGGAAACGGGTAAGTATCTTGAACTGTTTAAGTATTCCGATGCATTGATTCACGACTGTGGTTCTTTTACTGTAGAGTATATGTATACAGGGAATCCTGTGATGTATCTGATACGAGATGATTGCCATCTGGACAATATGATTCCATATGCAATGAATGCTTTTCGTTTGCACTATAAAGGAAAATCTCAAAACGATATAGAGCAATTCATTCAAAATATTATTGAGGGCCATGATCCATTACAAGTAGAACGGCAGGCATTCTACGAGTCCAACCTTATTCCTCCCAACGGAAAAAGTGCGTGTGATAATATTCTCGATTCTATTCTAGGTAGATAACAATGCTGTTCTATTTTCTTTTAGCATGTCTGATACTTGTCAACATCAAGTATTCAAAGGACGATTTCTTTGAGGATTACTTGGGAAAAGACCAGTGTAACGCCATTAAAGGCATCTTTATCATGATGGTTTTCCTCGCACATTGTTTTCCTTATATTAAGTCTACCGGTTTCTCTTTTTCAGGAATAGAACAAATATATCCTCTCATTTATTCGAAGGTCGGTCAATTAATCGTGGTTATGTTTCTCTTTTATTCCGGATTCGGAGTTATGGAATGTATTCGGAAAAAGAAAGACTCTTATCTGGCCACATTCCCCCGAAAAAGAATCATTGGAACACTACTCAACTTTGATGTCGCGGTTTGCTTTTTTATAGCCCTTAATCTTCTGCTTGGGAATAGTATGACCATTCGGCAGGTTCTGCTTTCTTTTACTGCATGGAAATCTGTCGGGAATAGCAACTGGTATATCTTTGTTATTCTACTATGCTACTCGGCGACTTATTTTTCTTTCAAGTTATTCTCCCAAAATAAACAGTTAGCGGTCTGGTTTACAGCTATACTTGTTCTTGGGGGATGGCTCTTTCTGTCCCATACTAGGCCCATTTGGTGGTTCAGCACGTTGCTGAGCTATCCTGCTGGAATCTTCTACTCAGCGGAGAAGGAGCGGATAGAGCCCTTTGTCAAAACTCATTATTATCCTTCTGTCTGTGTTTTGCTCATTCTTTTCATAGCTTTACAGTTTTCCGGACTCCCTGATCCAACTGGACTGCTTTTCAATATAAAAGGCATAGTTTTTTGCTTGCTTATCGTTCTTATGACGATGAAAGTCAAAATCGGCAATCAAGTGCTTTATTGGCTCGGAATCAACCTGTTTCCTCTTTATATCTACCAGCGAATACCCATGATTGCTTTATGGCATTATTGGGGACATGGCTTCTTTTCTCATTATCCCTATCTCTTTATCGCACTATGCCTCACAATAACCTGTGTCATTGCCTTCGCTTTTAGGTATTGGAGAATTAAACTGTAACTATGCCGATACTCTCAGTTATCATCCCCGTATTCAATTCAGCGGCGTTTTTGCCTAAATGCATAGATAGTGTAATGGGGCAAAGTTTCACCGATTTCGAATTGCTTCTCATAGATGATGGCAGTTCTGACGGAAGCGGGATCATATGCGACAACTATTCAAAGATTGATAATAGGATTCGAGTCTTTCATAAGGAGAATGGAGGTGCTAGTTCTGCAAGGAATCTTGGGCTTAAGAATGCAAGAGGGCATTGGATAACCTTTATTGACAGTGATGATTATGTGAATAATGATTATTTCCTTCTCCCCTACGATAACGAAATAGATTTATATGCTCAAAATTGGCGCTTTGAAACGGGAGAGACCAAAGAGAATCTACCTCCTCAAGTAATTGGACCGGAGCTCTATCCTCTTTTTATGCAAAACTATCTTCATACAGATTTCTTCCGAACAGCATGCGGTTTCTTCTTCAAATATTCAATTATTAGAAAGAATTCTATCATGTTCGAGAGTCGATTTAAACTGGGAGAAGACACATTATTTGCTTTGGATTATTTTAGATATGCCGCATCGATTCACATAATGGATAACTCCTGTTATATCTATAATCGACAAGAGAACTGGGAAAAGAAATACACCCTTTCGTGGAAAGAAGTGCAAGACTATTTCAATGCTTTTTGGCAACGATATGATGCCTTGCAAATTTACTCTCCGAAACTGGTTTCCTTTGTTTTTGCTTTTTTTAGAAGTAAGATTTCATCGGACGAGCCGTTATTAAGTATCAAGTGGGCATTGTCCGAACCCGTTTTAAAATTTAAAGAAAGCAGATTATCGCAAAAAGGAGTTTTTGGAAGAATCAAGTACCATATTCTGAAGGCAATTGCCCACATTGTTCATGTATAAAGTATCTATCATTGTCCCCGTCTATAACACAGCATCCCAACTGTCCCGATGCATTGATAGCATCTTGAATCAGAGTTTCACGAATTTCGAGCTCATTATCGTTAATGATGGTAGCACCGACGGCAGTGACAAGATTTGTGATGATTATTCTGAGGCTGACGATCGTATTCATGTGATTCATAAAGAGAATGGGGGGGTGAGTTCTGCAAGAAATCGAGGCCTAGACATTGCAAGTGGAGAGTGGATCTATTTCGTCGATTCTGATGATGAGTTATTGCCTGATGGATTACAATCCTTGATTAATTGTATTTCAGATGAGGTAGATATCGTTATGGGTGGATATGAAGAAGAAAGAGAAGATGGGAGTATCTTGACAATACCAGATAGAGTTGTTTTATCCTTATCAAAAAAACAATCCATTCTATCACTCTTTATTGGCTATGGATCGTTTTATTACTCTTGTGGCTACTTATGGATAAGACTGTTTAGGAGAATGGTTATTCAGCGTTTTAATCTCTTATTTGACACATCGATTGCTATTAAAGAAGACACTTTGTTTATTGCTCAATACGTATGTAAATCCAATGGGATTACGATGCAGACGACGACTCCCGTCTATCGATATATTAGAAGAGGGAATTCGGCCATGGGGAAAGTGCTTAATGGTTATGAGCCAAAATATATAGATTCTTTTTATGCCTTGGTTAAAATAAAGCATGAGATCGAATTAGTCTTTCCTTCTCATAGCGTCCCTATATTCGTGGCCAAACAAGCAATTTTTGGCAGATATTATAGCATAATTAAAATGATGGATGACTATGATGTGTGTGATGATGAATTAAAGAGAAATCTTTATTTGATTATGCGGAATGAAATGGGGTCTGTATTCCTCTTCAAAGTCAGGAGAAAAGTAAGGAAAATATTCAGTTTTGTCAATTTATTATAATTCACAATTATCATGTATAATAACAGAATCGTCGTCTATACCTCAGGAACATTCGATATGTTCCACTCCAATCATCTGAAGATGATTGAATACGCTCGCGGACTGGGTGACACACTTATCGTTGGCGTGAGTACCGATGATTTGGTTGCCAGCTATAAGAATCCGCCCATTATTCCCTTCGAGGAACGGATAGCTATTATAAAGGCATTAAAATATCCAGACATCGTAATTCCACAACGATCATTGGATCACACTGAAGCCGTGAAGAAGATGAACATAGATGTGTTTGTGGTAGGAGATGACTGGGTTGGCAAGTACGACTATCTAAAAGAACTGGGCGTTACCGTTTTTTATTTCCCTCGTGGCGAAGGCGCATCAACGACAGCTATCAAGAAATCTATTCTTGAACGGTATGAGGGAACTATTAAACAGATTGACCATCAACCTAATCCAGACGTTGTAAAATGAAAAATGCTATTGTAACTGGGGCAACCCGAGGAATTGGACTCGCGACTGCAGAAATGTTGTTGCAGGAAGGATACCATGTCACGGTGACCTATGCTTATGACGAAGATTCTGTTCAACCTTGCAAGGAGAGGCTTGGCACTGTCAGTGATGCCTTTGAGATTTTGTGGGTTGATCAAACCAGCAAAAAAGAGATGCACGACTTCGCCATTAAAATGCGGGAGAAGGGGCATATTGACTGTATCGTATGTAATGCTGGGATGACTCTTAGGAAAGGACTTCAAGACATTGACGACGAAGGATGGGAAAGAGTGATGCAAATGAATGTCAATAGCAATGTTTACATGATCCGTGATTTATTTAACTATATCCCACATGGATCCAGGATTGTTTTTACTGGTTCCCTGATGGGTATTCTGCCTCATAGTGTTTCATTGTCATATGGCGTGACTAAGGCTGCTGTACTTGCACTTGCCAAGAATTTGGTTAAATTTTTTGAAGGCACAAATACAACCGTCAACGCTATCGCTCCTGGTTTCGTAGAGACGGAGTGGCAGAAGAATAAACCTCAAGAAATCCGAAACAATATCTACAACAAGACTGCTATCAAACGTTTCGCCGATCCGAATGAGATTGCAGACGCTGTTCGGTTCTGCATACGCAATGCCTTCGTGAATGGAAGCATCATTGAAGTTAGTGGAGGTTATTGCTTTAAATAACAACTATGATAAACCTAGAGAAAGAGACAATATGCGGCTATGAAGTATCTGCCAAGATGAAGCGCATCTGGGCAATGGAACTGGACATGGTGGAGAAGTATGTGGCGGTTTGTAGAGAGCATGAACTAGAGTATATGATCATGGGAGGAACTCTACTTGGAGCTGTGAGGCACAAAGGGTTCATACCCTGGGATAACGACATTGATATCCTAATGCCCCGCAAGGATTTCAACAAACTGCTGGAGATTGGTCCAGAGGTCTTCAAGAGCCCGCTGTTCTTCCAAACTCCGGTGACGGAGGATTCCCGATTCTATAGCACTTATGTCAAGATCCGTAATGAGAATGGTACCGCGTCCACTCGGGAAGATTATGAAAGCGGTATCAATTGCGGCATCTTCATAGACATTTTTTGCCTTGATGAGATCCCCGATTCTTCCTGGCTCAAAAAACTGTATTTTAGGCGATTAAACGAAATCTCCAAAATGCAGCGGTTTGCACTTGGGAAAAAACTGCAAGGAGGCTTTGTCAACAGAATCAAGCATTCTCTACAATACCTCGTCTATCGTTTGATATATCATAGCCCCGATACGGCAGCCCTTTTCAAGATTTACCAGAAAGCCGCGGGGGCGTATGCCGGGAAGAATTGCCGGCAAGTCGCCCATCAAGCATTCGGCTACTGGGAGAACTTTATATGGGACAAAAAGGACTGGGATGGTCCTGTACAGTTGGATTTCGAAGGAATGAAACTGAGCGCCCCCAAAGGATTTGATGCCATCTTAAGGCATCAGTACGGCGACTATCTTAAGTTACCGGAGGATAAATCTACACACGATTACTTTGTTTTTGATCCAGATCTCCCGTATAGGGAATACTTCGGAGAGTAAAATAGACTTACAATCATTGATATTATGTCAACTGCAATTGAATTCAATCACGTCGGAAAACAATATAGATTGGGGCTTGTTTCAACCAAGACTTTATCCCATGACTTAAACAGATGGTGGCAGACCGCAGTCTTGAAAAAAGAAGACCCTTATCTTAAAATCGGAGAGGTCAATGACCGGTCTTCTTTCGGGTCCAGCGAATATGTATGGGCATTGAGAGATATCGACTTCAAAGTTGAGCAAGGCGATGTGGTTGGTATCATTGGAAAGAACGGTGCGGGGAAAAGCACTTTGCTGAAGCTTTTATCGAAAGTAACTGGGCCCACAGTCGGGGAAATCCGAGCCCGCGGCCGCATCGGCTCATTGCTCGAGGTTGGAACAGGGTTTCATCCGGAGATGACGGGACGGGAAAACATCTATATGAATGGCGCCATCATGGGCATGACCAAGAATGACGTGACCAGTAAATTGGACGAAATCATCTCGTTTTCTGGCTGTGAACGTTACATAGACACTCCGGTCAAACGATACTCCTCCGGAATGAAAGTCCGACTTGGATTTGCTGTTGCAGCACACCTGGAACCCGAGATTTTGGTCGTGGACGAAGTGTTGGCCGTGGGCGACGCTGAGTTCCAAAAGAAAGCAATCGGCAAAATGCAAGACGTGAGCCGAGGAGAAGGCCGGACTGTTCTTTTTGTGAGTCATAATATGACGTCCATCAGGAGTCTATGCAATACGGGAATCCTTCTTGAAAACGGAATGGTCAGTGAGCAAGGTGAGATTAACACAATAGTGTCCCATTATCTTTCTGGGGATAACAACTTATTGAATCACAAAACCTTTAACCAGGAAAAAGAATTGACTGGCAACGGTTTTGAGATGCTTGAGATGGGAATCCGAAAACGGGGAGGCTCTTATGAAGATGTCATGTCGGTGACAGATGAATTAGAGTTGATAATAAGGTATAGATTGGAACAACCCAGAGAACAGTTACACTTGACGATGCATATGAAAAATGATCAGGGGAACAAGATTTTTTCATTTAGTGGAGGAGGACGTTGCTACGATTATTATCATGATCGTGGTGAATATATACAGATATGCATTATCCCTGCCAACTTTTTGAATTGGGGGAATTACGCTTTGGATGTTTTAGTTGTCGAAGACAGATCACACCCCTTCCTTCGCCAGTCAGATGTTCTTTCTTTTACATTGAGCAATAAAGCTCATGCCCTTGGAACATTCATGGGAAAAGAGCCAGGAGATATCACGCCAATTTTTGCTGTTATGGAAGAAAAGGTTTTATAGCCTTATGAAACAGCGAGACTCAACCTTCGACATAATGAAAGGCATCGGTATCCTGCTGGTGATGACTGGCCATTTCTTCGGATGGAATCATCCAGCCTTGGGGCAGGTTATTTTGTCTTTTCACATGCCGTTGTTTTTCTTTGTCGCAGGTTACTTCTCCAAAGCCTATGTGGATGGACCGACTTCGTGTGAGCATGTCCGACATTTTTCCAAACGCTTGATTCCGCCCTTCATCGCTACCCAACTTGCGATAGTGACTTGGGCGGTCCTGATGGCACTTGCCAAGCATGAAGGATGGAGTCCTGTCATTCGAGAGTCCCTGTCTTTACTCTGGGCCGATGTGGATGGACCTATGACACCTTGGGGGAAACTGACGCTGGGAGTGATCTGGTTCTCGTTGGCTTTGTTCGTCTCCAAGTCGTTGCTGATTCCTTTGTCCCGGTTGAAGAAGTGGGCGATCCCGGTGTCTTTGGTTCTGGCTTATGGAACGCTGCTGCTGCATAGAGCACTCCCCTATTCCATTTGGTGCATTTCGTTGGGATTGATGGCACTCCCCTTTGTTACTGTTGGATGGTGGATCAAGGATCATCCCTTTCCCCTTTGGTTGAACTTGCTAACCATCGGATGCTGGATTGCCGCAATCCTATTCTCCAGATTGGAGATGTATACATTTACATGGGGGTGCTATCCATTAGATGTACTAGGAGCTTACGGAGGCACTTACTTCATCTACCAGATATCAAAATGGATAGGAAACAATCTCAAGTTTCTATCTAAAGTGTTCAGTTATCTGGGCTATATCTCATTGGCGATCATGTGTGTCCATTGCTTTGAGATAAACTCACATCTCGGTAATCGTATCAGGGTGGCCGTGGGAATCGGTATGCAGGATTGGGCCTTATTTGTTTGGAGATATGTTTTAACTATCGGTTTGGCCATCGTCTTGGTGCATATCCCCAAAGTGAAGGATGTCTTTGTTTGATAGGTGCTGCTGAATAAAGAGAAGGATTATTAATGCGAGGACTTAAGAGGTTATTGGATTGGGCGTTGAAGTATGGCGCTTTCGCATGGTTGGCCGCCATAGTCGTATGGTATCTCATCATAAGCACACAGAGGAATGGCATTTCCTGTGATGAAGGATACTATTTACTGGGCTATCTTCGCATTCAGAATATTGAAGGAGTTGGGACCGATTTCCATGCTATCGTTCGTGCCTTAACCCGCCCGTTCGCCGATGACGACATCATGGTGTTCCGATACTTACGGCTTATCCTTCAACTCTTTGCCGTTATCCTTTTCTCTGTATCCTCCTTTGAGTGGTTGTCTCGGAAAAAGAGCTTGCGTCTCTCACGCTGGGTGTATTATCCAATGATTATGCTGGCAGGAGCCATGTCGTATACTTTCGCGACACCGACTATTTCATACGATAGCTTGGAGCTTATTCTCGTGTTGTCAGCGGCCTCGCTACTCTTTGTGTTGTTTACATCTAAAACAACGGTGATTCAATCCTGTTGTGCTTTCGGCACAGGATTCCTGCTTTGGTTCGCATGTTCTAATTATCCGCCGGCCGGAGTCTGTGTTGTGGTTCTTTTTACAATCGCCTACTTCCTTGAGACTAAAAACAAACGGTGGTGCCACTTGCTGGCGGGGATAATTGGCGTGCTTGCAGCGATTGTCATCAGCCATTTCTTCATCCATGACATGAAGGCTTGGTTCTCCGAAATAAGTAGGGTATTATTTTCCACCTTCTCCGAAGAATCAAAGTCAAACCATGATGCGGGAAGTTTGGTTTCAACGATGCTGATTACAGTTGGTCAAGTATTGCTGGTTCTGTTTCCTGTCGTTGTGCTATTCACATTGTTGTATTCGAAACTGCATTGGTCCGATACATTCAAATGGGCCATCGTGTTGTTGATATGCACCGCTCTACTCATCGTCAAACAAATCTATGAGCTTCGAAGTTTGTTGTTCCTTCTTCCCACTGCCCTTGTGCTATCAAAGACTCTTGCTCAGCCAGGAAGCAGTTTAAAGAATAATCTACTTTCAAAGGATACTTTTTGGGTCGTGATGCTGATCGCAATTCCATTCGCCAGTGTATTTGGGACAAATCAACCCATTCTCAAAAAAGCCGTATTATTCGTGCCTTTCTGGGTGATGGCATTCTATTACCTTTCGGCTAAGTTGAGGGAAGATCAGATAAATCGGTTGGCATTACTTCTTACTGTCATTTTGTTTGCCGGCTATATCTGGCTGGGGAACTTTCAGCGCTATCACTACTACTACACTCCTCGATCGTCACGCTATGAGATAGTTGGCGCGTCACGGCCTCAAATGATTCTTGTCAGCAAGTACCAGCAAGAGTATTATCGCGATTTGTTGGATAGCTTGAGCGTTGCGGGTTGTAAACCCGGAGACTTGTACATGGCTTTTGGTGAGAACCAGATGGCTGTATATCTGGCCGGTGGCCTCATTGACGGAAGACTCCCTTATCACTGGTGGCAATACAAGCATTTCGAGGTGGAATGCCCTAAGGCATTTGTCTTGTTCAAAAATGAAGAAGAAGGTGTAATCGATTATTTCCAGAAAGCAGGATGGGGCTTCCCGGAGCAATATGAGAGGAAAGAGATGCGGCAGATGTCCCAGAATTTGGGGGATGAATTCCGGACAGTGATTTATGTTAAATAGATATTTTCAGACATGAGAAGAATGACTTACTTTCTCGCCACTGTCTTGAGTTGCCTGTTCATCTTTGATGCCTGCCAGGATAAACTAGTGTTAGATATTATTGATTTGTATATCGAAAGAATTGATGGTGGGGATTCTCTTGAATTCGAGGAAATCATGACACTCGATGATAACCGCCATGCGCAAGGGGGCGATTGTTGGGGAAACTATTTCTTCCAGTTCTTTAAAAACAATTATCAAGTAAAGGTGTACGATCTATCTATAAAGAAGCTAGTACAAACCATCAGCATTCCCACTTCTGAAAGAGGGTTTGTATCCAACTGTCATTGCAATACTGTATGTTTCGGCACAGAATACTTTGATACTGAGGACTTCTTCCCCCTTATTTATGTCTCCACTGGGTATGCATCTAATAGTTTTACCGGTGCCCTAGTTTATAGAATTACGCAGGAGAATAATCGCTTTTTCATCACTTTAGTTCAAACCATCAAGTTTCCCGTGGATAAGTCATCCTGGACTGAATTCGTTCCCGGTGATGGATTTGCTTATCTCTGCTATACTGCAGAAAGTGTTATTTTTAAGTTTAGAATGCCACAACTAAAAGATGGAGACACGACGTTGGATAGAAATGCCGCTTTTGAAACTTTTCAATTCACACCCCAACCAGACTGGATGTCAACCTCCAGAAATCAAGATCGCCTATTCTACAATGGAAACATACTCTATATAACCGGTGTGCCTCTGAGTGGGGAGGCCAGCGCATTTGTAATATTGAACCTGAATACGCAGAAACGGGAGAAGATTTTCGACTTCCAAAAGAGCGGGCTCACCTCTGAGTCCGAGAGTCTCTTTGTCTGGCAAGATAATATCTGTGTTGCTTTCGTTGACCGAATCGTGAAATTGAAAATATAGAATTCATCTAATATGCAAAGACCTTTGATTTCAATCGTTTCACCAGTTTATAAAGCCGAGAGAATTGTCGCCGAGTTGACTCTTCGGATTAAGGATAGTGTAAAGTTGATTACCGATAATTATGAAGTCATTCTGGTCTGCGATGGATCTCCCGACAACTCTTGGCTTGCAATCAAAGAAGAATGTGCCAAGGATATTAGAATTAAAGGCATTAACTTGAGTCGTAACTTCGGCCAACACTATGCCATATCTGCCGGGCTGAATTTTGCGTCAGGCGAATGGGTGATCGTGATGGACTGCGATCTTCAAGACAGGCCCGAGGAGATCCCGAACTTGTATAGGAAAACCCAGGAAGGGTTTGATATTGTATACGCCCGTCGTGCTGAGCGCAAGGACGGGTTCCTTAAGAAAAGTACCTCTGCTCTATTCTATTGGGTCTTCCATCGTTTGAGCGGTTTGAATTCGGATAAAGCGATCGCTAATTTCGGCATCTATTACAAACGGGTGATCGAAGAATTCAACAAAATGCCCGAACAAGCCAGGTTTTTTCCCTCCCAGATTAAATATCTGGGATTCAAAGACACCTCCATTGATGTAGAGCATAATGAACGACATGAAGGGAAAAGCTCTTACAACCTTCTAAAGCGCCTCAAACTGGGATTTGACGTAATCGTTTCAAACAGCAATAAGCCTTTGCGCTTTGCTGTCAGTTTGGGGTTTGGGATGTCTGCACTGTCTTTTTTACTTGCGCTGTACAATGTCATTGCAAAGTGTGTAGGTGTGATTCAAGTCCCCGGTTATACAACAACTGTTTTCTCTATCTGGTTCGTCGGTGGCCTACTGCTTCTCGTCATGGGAATAATGGGATTATACATAGGCAAAATCTACGATCAAGTTAAAGGACGTCAACTGTTCATCGTAAAAGATAAGATCAACCTGTAAAATGGAGATTATTCCTCTTCATTGGGATTCGAAATTCTTCGGTCTGCGCATTGCAAAAGCAATTGTAACCACCCCAGAGGAAGTTTTCGCATTATCCAGACAAGAAGGTTTTCTTCGTGATCATTACGATCTAATTTACATCTTCTCAGATCCAGGGGTTGAACTGCCTTTTGAGAATGCACAGTTGGTTGATAGAAAAGCTCTTTTTTCATTATCTGCGCCGAAACACTATGCGGTTAATCCTGCGATTAAGAGATATATATCCCCTATAGCGAGCAACGATTTAATTTCATTAGCTTTAGTGAGTGGAAAATACTCTCGTTTCAGATTGGACAAAAATCTGCCAGCTGGTAGTTATGAAAGGCTATATACCTGCTGGATTGAGCAGTCGCTAAAAAAAAACATGGCTACGGATGTTTTCTGCTATTTGGTGGATGACGTCCCTCAAGGACTTGTCACCCTTAATTTCCATAAAGGACAGGGAGTTATCGGGCTGGTGGCTGTGAGCAACGACTACCAGCATCAAGGAATTGGAATCGCACTAATCAGGCATGTTATTTCTTATGTTCATGAGCATCAAGGAAAGCGAATAAGCGTTGCCACACAAATGGATAATGAGCCCGCTTGCGGGCTGTATTCCAGATGCGGATTTACGTTGGAGTCAGTAACAAAGATTTGGCATTGGTGGTTGTAAGGGAGAATAAAAAAGGGATCATGTGGTTGGCCTTGATTGGCATTAACCTCATCTATGCATGCACTTACATTTGCATGAAAATGGCATCGGGATTTGATTTCCTATCCACGTCATACATTCTTTGGATTGCCGCTGCCTTGTGTATCATGGGAATCTATGCTATGCTTTGGCAACAAATCCTGGCCAGGGTCCCCCTTTCAACCGCATATATGTTTAAAGGAACAAGCCTTATTTTCATTTTGCTCTTATCTACCCTGCTGTTTAAGGAAGAGATTTCGCTAATGAATATCATCGGGTCATTCATTATTGTTTGCGGCATTATCCTTTACGCCCAGTCTTAATGTATATACTGCTTGTCATACTTGCCGTTTTTGCTGCTGCTGGAGCACAAATGCTGCTCAAGCAAGGTGCCCAAAAAGAGTGTCCTTCTTTCTGGCGGCAGTATCTGAACCCTTGGGTCATTGGCGGCTATGGAATCATGGGTGCCGCTCTCTTGCTCAATATCTTTTGCATGAGCCGTGGCGTACAAGTAAAAGAGGTAAGTATCATCGAATCTTTGAGCTACTTATTTGTGCCCGGTCTTGCTTGTTTGTTTTTTAAGGAAAGAATTACCTGGCGCAAGGCTGGAGCTATCGCCGTGATCATAGCGGGCATTGTAGTGTTTTTTATTTAAGTACCCCATATTATGAGTATCCCATTTAACAAGCCTCACCTTACCGGTAAAGAAGCTCATTATATGTATCAAGCCGTGTATAATGGCAAACTGAGTGGCAATGGCGAGTTTACGAAACGCTGCCAGCGATTCTTTGAAGAGAAATACGGCTTCAAAAAATGCTTGTTGACAACCAGCTGCACCGACGCTCTTGAAATGGCGGCTATCTTGTGCGACATCCAGCCAGGGGACGAGGTCATTGTACCTAGTTATACCTTCGTCTCGTCCGCATTGGCTTTTGTCCGCCAGGGAGCAAGAGTAGTCTTCGCCGATAGTATGGAACGCAACCCAAACATCGACGCGGAGAAGATAGAAGCCTTGATAACACCTCGGACAAAAGCGGTTGTTCCAGTCCATTACGCCGGTGTGGCTTGTGATATGGATCGCATCATGGCGATTGCGGAAAGGCACAATTTGCTGGTTGTGGAGGATGCTGCGCAGGCCATCGATTCCTACTACAAAGGGAGGCCTTTGGGAACCACCGGACACCTTTCATGCTTCTCATTCCACGAAACGAAGAACATCATCTCCGGCGAAGGCGGCATGCTCGGAATCAATGACGATCGTTTTATTCGCCGTGCCGAGATCATATGGGAGAAGGGGACCAATCGTGCCGAATTCTTCCGGGGTGAGGTAAACAAGTATGGATGGTGTGACATCGGATCATCTTTCCTGCCTAGCGAGGTTGTGGCGGCTTTCCTTTGGGCGCAATTAGAGTCAATGGACGAGATTCAGGCAAAACGCAAGTTGCTATGGGATAAGTACTATGAGTTGCTGAAACCACTTGCAGAACAAGGGCGATTCCATCTACCTGACATCCCGGAATATGCTTCGAATAACGCCCATATGTTCTATCTGGTCTGCAACAGTCTTGCGGAACGTACGGCATTGATAAAGAAACTGAGAGAGAATGACATCCTTGCAGTGTTCCATTATTTGAGCCTTCATAGCAGCGAGTATTATAAAAACAAACACGACGGACGTCTTTTGCTCGAATGCGACCGTTATGCTGATTGTCTGGTACGACTGCCGTTGTTCTATGACTTGGATGAGAGCGATGTGAATAGTATTTGTGAATTGATTTGATAGCTTAAATGATAACAACCCCTTCCGTATCTGTTTTAATGCCCGTTTTCAAAACGGAGCCATTCCTTCGAGAGGCGATGGACAGCATCCTGTCCCAGACGTTTACGGATTTTGAGTTGATCGTCCTTAACGACAGATCCCCGGGCAACGCGGAGGAAATCCTCAACGAGTATAAAGATCCGAGAATCGTCCGGTATCTGGGGAGACAGAATGTGGGACTCGCGAATGTCCTCAATATTGGGATGCAGATGGCAAGAGGAAGATACGTTGCCAGAATGGATAGCGATGACATTTCGGCACCCAATCGTTTAGAAGTTCAAGTCGATTATCTCGAGAAGCATTCCGACATCGACCTTTGCTCCTGTGGAATGATACTTTTCGGTGCAATGAAAGACCGGTGGATTCGAGAGTCTGATCTTGAAACAGTCAGGATTAACGCCTTGTTTTTCTCTCCCATTCTCCATGCCTCCAGTATATGGAGAAGAGATGCTTTTGAGAATCATGATTTGCGATTCCGGCAAGAAATGGTTCCTGCAGAGGATTATGATTTATGGTGCAGGGCATTATCAGTCGGACTTCGTTTGGTTAATATCCCAGACTGCTTGTATCTGTATAGGATTCATCCGGATCAAGCAAGTGGAAACACAGAAAAGATATTACAGAAAGAGCAGATGGTAAGGGAAGGCTACCTTCATACACTCTTTCCGGCTGCTGATGAGAAAGACATCGTCAGTATTGCAGCGATGAAACCTTGCAAGGACCCGGACTTATTTAGAAACACGGCGGATAAACTGCTCGAATTAAATTCAGACACCGCGTTTTTCAACAATGAGAAGCTTCGTCCCTATCTTCAAAAACACTATAAGTATTTGATTGGGGAGGCACTGCATGAGCATTTCTCTTGGAGATTGTTTCGTGTATTGACTCCGAGAGAGCAAATAAAATGGATTAGGTCTTGCATGTATAGGATTCTCAAGCACAACTAGATTGATTAGAACCATTTATGCTGTTTTCTATTATAATACCGGTATATAATGTAGATAAGTACATCCGGGCATGTCTGGATAGTGTGTTCAGTCAGTCTTTTAAGGACTGGGAAGCTATCTGTATAAATGATGGATCAACGGATGGGTCTGCTGCTGTTTTGAAGGAGTTTGCGGCCAAGGATGATAGGATAATCGTCATTAACCAATTGAATGCCGGTACAGCAGCGGCCCGCAATACCGGGCTTCGTGCTGCTCAGGGTGATTATATTTTCTTTCTCGACAGTGACGATTGGCTAGAACCGTACTCTTTACAAACACTTGCAGGTCGACTGAATGGAGAGGATATTCTTTGTTTCAATGGGAAACGCTATTTTGAATCATCAATGGAGTATCATCCAGCGGATGTATTACAGGAGAAAGAATATAGAAGAGGGATTGAATATTACAATGAGAATGCCTTGCTGCCCCGAGACTTCGCATTCGTCTGTGTGGTATTGAGGATCTACAACAGAGTTTTTTTGATGAAAAACAAGTTGTATTTTGATAATGACATCTCCTATGAAGACAATCTGTGGGTTCCGAAAGTACTATACTATGCCCAGACCGTGAAAATCATTTCGGACGTTCTTTATCTGTATAGAATCAGGGAAGGTAGCAAGATGCAAGAGGTGTCGTTGGAAAGGAAGATGGATATGCTTAAGGTAGCTAATCGTCTTGCTGCTTTTTTCATCCCCAAAAATGGTTTTGATAAAACCGTAGTGTATCGCGCCATTACACATCATTACCAATCAGCACTCATGAATGCGACTAAAGAGGAGAGAAAGGAGCTGGGTAAAGAATGCAATTGGAAGGAGTATTGGGCAGTGAGCCGGACAAAACCGAGACATATTACGAACTATTTGATTAACCGAATGAAAACCAGATGAAGAATAGACCAACTATCGTTGTCGTTACCCCGGTCCGCAATGAGGCTTGGGTCTTGGATGCATTCCTAACTTGTACCAGTTCATGGGCTGACTATATTATTTTGGCCGATCAACACAGCAATGACGGGACTCGTGAAATTGCCGCGAAATATGAAAAAGTCGTTTTAATTGACAATCCGACGAAGGAATGGCACGAGAATATTTGTCGAGCGAGATTGCTGGAAGAAGCGGCTAAGATTCCGGGCGACAAAATGATATTTGGTTTAGACGCTGACGAGTTTTTGTCGGAAGGCTTTGAGAATACAGAGACTTGGCAGCAAATCATCAATTCTCACGAGAATGAGATATTCTGTTTCAAATGGTTGAATCTTTTTGATGATTTCACGACTGTAGAGTATACTAAAGGTCATTTTGACTGGTTGGCTCATTTTGATGAATCCATCGACGTTGTTAAGGAATATAAGAAAAGAGAGAAGCATGCCATACACTGTTCAAGAGTGCCATGCTTGGAAAACGAACGATGCCGATATGTTTTCGTGGATGACATTTGGGTGGTCCATCTTGCAAAGCTGAATCACGAAAGGATTCGCCAAAAGTTTGATTTCTATCAAGTCTCCTGCTTGGATAAAAACAAAGATAGGCCTAATCCAATCCGATTGTTCCGCGGTTATAACAAGTATTATCCTGACAACTTGGTCCGGTTGGACAGCCCAGTCAAACTATGCTGCATGGGAAGCTCAGAGGATTATTCTTTTATGGTGAAAACTTCAGATTATGGCAAGCACTATGTGGAGGAGATGATGCAAGTCTTCGAAAGAGAAGGGACCGACAAGTTCTTGAGACTTTGCATTTGGGACAATCCATATTTGATTGAGGCCGGTGTAACACCAACAATACCAGTGAAATACAAACTATTGCATTCATATCTCCGGACAACCCAAACAAAAGCAGATTCGAGAGTAATCAACTTGATTGATAAAGTTCTTAAATTACTCTATCGTTTTTAACAGATGAGATTCTCCGTCATCCTGCCTCTTTATAACAAGGCATCCTATGTAACCATGGCAATCGACAGTGTCTTGTCACAGACCTTTGCCGATTACGAACTGGTTATCATGGACGACGGCAGCAAGGATGATTCTTATGACATCGCTTCGAAGGTAATTGCGGGACAAGCGAACTGCCATCTCCATCGGCAGCAGAATACCGGTGTAAGTATGGCCCGCAACAACGCCGTTGCGATGTCCCACGGTGACTATCTTTGTTTTTTAGATGCGGATGACTGGTGGGATCCCTGTTTTCTGGAAGAGATGGTGAAACTGATTGACGAGTACCCTGAGGCAGGTATTTATGGTACAAATTATACCATCGTCAGCGATCTTAAGCACAAGACTCGTGTAGCACCGATTGGAGTAGAGCATGGTTTCGAGAAAGGATACATCAATTATTGTCAGGTTTATTCCAAGACCCTGGCCATGCCATTGTGGACGGGTGCCGTATGTGTCCCTAGAGCCATTTTCGACGAAATGCATGGGTTTCCGGAAGGTATCAAGTTGGGAGAAGACTTTCTGCTCTGGATCAAGATTGCCTTGAAGTATAAGGTGGCCTTCCTGAACAAGCCGTTGTCTTTTTACAACCAAGATGTCGAAACCGTCAATCGAGGCGTAGTCCGGAAGGGGTACGATCCGGATTCATTCATGACTTTTCATTTCGATCAGTTCGCCGACCAAGAGAAAACAAACCCTGACCTGAAAGTCCTTTTGGATCGTCTCAGAGTCTATTCTTTGTTGAGATTCCGACTGGTCAACGCCCATAAGGAGCGGGTTAATCAGGAAATCGCCAAGGTGGACTTTTCGAATGTCGAAAAAAAATATCAGTTCTATTATAAACTGCCATACCCCATTATCTGGTGTTATCAAAAGATACGGATGTTGGGTTCATGGATCAAGCATGGAAAAAAATGAAGACTATATTGAAACATATTAAGGCTAAGTTCTGCGGTGAACAAGATCTGGATAAACTGATTCGCCGAGGACTGACCATAGGTAAGGATTTCACCCGGATGGGGGGCGTGATCATTGATCCTTCCCATTGTTGGCATATTTCCATAGGCGATCATGTGACACTGGCCCCTCGTGTCCACATCCTGGCACATGATGCAAGTACCAAATTGTTTTTGAATTACACGCTGGTGGAAAATACCCGGATCGGGAATAATGTCTTCGTAGGGGCCGGATCGATTGTCCTGCCCGGTGTCACCATCGGGAACAATGTCGTGATTGGGGCCGGCAGCGTCGTCTCCCAGAGTATTCCCGATGATTCCGTGGCCGTTGGAAATCCAGCCCGAGTCGTAAAGTCTCTCTCCGCCTTTTTGGAGGAGAATAAACAGAGAATGTCATCCGAGACCCTATTTGGAAAGGAGTATACGCTCAGAAACGAACGATTCGGAGAAGAAGAAAGAAATGAGTTGCTGAAAGCCTGTAAGAAGCACGGCGTCATCTATGTCGAATAAGTGTCGCTCATGATTCCCAAAATCATACATTACTGTTGGTTCGGCAAGAGCCCAATACCGGAAACAAGCCTGAGATGCATAGAAACATGGCACAAGTACATGCCGGACTGGGAGTATAAGTTGTGGAATGAAGATAATTTCGACGTCTCTTCGTATCCCTACACCCAGGAGGCATATAACGCCGGAAAGTTTGCTTTCGTCAGCGATGTTGCCCGGTTGAGAGCGTTGAAAGACTATGGCGGTGTCTATTTCGATGTTGACTTCGAAGTGTACAAACCATTTGACGACCTGCTTCATAATGATGCGTTCGCCGGATTCGAGGGAAGCAAGCGTAACCCGGTTATGATGGGGGTTCTCGGTTCTGCCCCAAGCGGCAAATGGGTCTCCATGCAATTGGATCGGTATGAAGGTCGGCATTTTATTCTGGACGGCAAGCCGGACTTGACAACAAACGTCCAATTCATTACGGATTGGATGAATGAACACGGTTTCTTTTCGAACGGAAAAGAGCAAGATTTCATGGATCTCCATGTCTATCCCGTTGATTATTTCTGCCCGAGACTCACTACCGGAGAATACCGGAGAACGGCGAATACTTATTGTGAGTCCCAAAGCAGCGTATCCTCTTGGGCGGGAATGACGCTTAAAGACCGGCTATTCAGGAAACTGCCATCCGGGATGCGGATTTTTTTGATTAAAACAAAACGTGCTATATTTGGATAACAGTTATGGTTCCATTTCTTCCTAGACAAATCAGTAACCGGGCCATCTTAATATACGTGGCGGCATTGGTAGTTGTCAGCGTAGTTTTCATGAGCTACGCCATGCAAATAGGCTATGTCGCATTGGGATTCTTTTGGGTATTTGGTTTTTTCCTGATCGTTGCGCACTGCACCAAGGCCTGGGGAAAAAAATCTGACAAGGTCTATGTCCAAAATCTCTTTTGGACGGCATTGGCTTTGAGAGTCGTTTGGGTTATTGCATCTTACTTTTTCTATATCCAGGCAACCGGCAGTCCATTTGAGTTCCAAGCGCGTGATTCCGTGGGGTATCATCTAGATGCAGAATGGATGGCGGGAGAGCCCTGGTCTTCTACCTGGCTTTACCTCTCCGGCAGCTATTTAGGGATTTCAGACACCGGTTTTCCATTTTACCTAACCGTCCTTTATAAAATCTTTGGAACAGGGGTCATCATCCCCCGACTAATTAATGCCCTCTTGGGTGCATGGACTTGCCTTTTAGTGTATCGGATGTCTTCCCGCACTTTCGGGGAAGGAGTGGGACGGATGGCCGGTATCATGATGGCATTCATGCCGAACCTCATTATCTATTGCGGCTACCACCTGAAGGAGACCTTGATGATCTTCCTGACCGTCGCTTGTTTGGAAAGGATTGAATACCTTACGCGGAATCCCAAAATGTCGTTCTGGGATTTCCTTCTCCCAGCAATCTTGGCGGGATCTCTGTTCTTTTTCAGGACAGCTATGGGAGCTGCAGCTGTGTTTGCATTTGCATCAACCGTCTTAGTTTCAACTTCTCCTGCAATGAAGCGTGGAGGGAAAAGGGTTGCATTAATTTTCTGGGGACTTCTTGCCTTAGGCGTTTTTGGCGGAAGTACCATCGCAACTGAAGTGGAAAGTCTCTGGGAGGGTCGAGGAGAGAACCTGGAGAATAAACGGATGGAGCAGACAATCCGCGGAAACAAATGGGCCAAATATGCAACCGGGGCCGTGATGGCACCCATGATTTTTGTGTTGCCTTTTGCAACCATGGTAGATGTGGATCAGCAATATGGTCAGCAGGCTAAATCCGGAGGAAACTATATCAGAAACTTCATGGGCTTTTTCGCGATTCTTGCCCTGTATGAAGCTTTCCGCCGAAAAAAATGGAAAGACTTTGTACCTATTGGAGCCTTTATTATCGCTTATTTGGGGGTAGTAGCGTCCAGCGGATTTAGTAATTCGGAACGTTTCCTTCTACCGGGTCTACCTTGCCTGATTATGATGTGGGCATACGGCATTTCTACCCTCCGACAGAAAACTTTCAAATTCTTGAACTGGTGGTGCGTGCTCGTCTTTGCCATGGAAGTGGCCTGCGCATATTTCAAACTGGGACGCCGCGGACTGGTCTGATCTCTGATTAGACTTGACACCATTAAACTAATAGTCTGGGATTTGGATGACACGTTCTGGTCCGGGACGTTGTCGGAAGGTGGTGCCAGTCTCCCCCATGAGCATGCGCAATTACTCAGAGACCTTACAGACTGTGGAATCATCAACTCCATCTGTTCCAGGAATGAATTTGAGCCAACCCAAAAGCATCTTCAAGAATTAGGCGTCTGGGACCTGTTCGTATTTCCCTCCATAAATTGGGAGAGCAAAGGGCCTCAGTTGAAAGACAAGTTGGACAAGATGGCACTCCGCCCTGTCAATGTCCTTTTCCTGGATGACAACCCTTCAAACTTGGGAGAAGCGAAACACTTTCTGCCGGAGATACAAACCGGCGGGCCGGAATTGATTCCGGAACTCATCCGGCAAGCGAACACGCTGGAGAAAAAAGACCTCCAGCATAAGCGGTTAGCCCAGTATAAGGTCTTGGAAACGAAGGACTTAGTCTCGAAGTCCTACACCAGCAACGAGGACTTTCTGTATGACAGTCATATCCAAGTCGAGGTCCATCATGACTGCAAGAGCCAGATCAAGCGGGTCCACGAATTGCTTCTCCGTAGCAACCAGCTAAACTACACAAAAAAACGGATCAGCATCGAGGAACTCGAATCCATTCTTTCCAATCCGGGATATGATTGCGGATATGTAAACGTGAAGGACCGATTCGGCGATTATGGCCTTGTCGGCTTTTATGCAAAGAAAGACAACCGACTGGAGCATTTCCTTTTCTCTTGCCGGACAATGGGCCAGAAGATCGAGCAGTGGGTGTATGCCCAGTTGGGGTTCCCGGAGCTGGAGGTAATCGGAGAGGTCCGGACGCAACTGAACAAAACGGAGTGCCCGGGATGGATTAATCAGCCAGACATTCAGGATAGTACCGCCCTCAAGCAAGCAGATGATGCGCTACAGTGTCGCATATTGGTAAAGGGCCCTTGCGACATGTCTCATGCACTGGTATACATCAAGGGATCGGATCAGATTGACACCGAGTTCACATATGTGAGCAATGCAGAAGGTCAGATTATTGATGCTCATAACCACTCGGTCCATATAGAGGGCCTGCATTCTTATTCGGATCAGGAAAAAGAAGAGTTGATAAAGGATTGCATCTTCATAGATCCAGCGATGCTTTCCGGCTCGTTCTTTAAGAAGCATTATGATTTGATCGTCCTCAGCACTCTGATCGAGTCCACCTATCAGATCTATCGGAAGAAGGGAACGGATTTACGGGTGGTTTTCGGAGGTCTGGACCTGACTGATCCGAACCAGTGGAATGAATATATTGACGGCCAAACCTATACGGGCGGGAATAAGTTCACAAAGGAGTACTTGAAATCCTTCTCCGAGAAATATGATTGTCTGGGGCTCACGACACCGGAGATGTATGTTTCCTTTTTGCAAAAGTGCCTGGAATGGCTTCCGGAGGAGACTTCCCTTTGCTTGATCCTCGGAGCGACTAAGCTGTTTGACGGCCAGGAAGACGTTAAGGAGAGGCATCGTAAACTGAATGAGGCAATCAAGGCTTATTCTCAAGAACATCCTCGGATAAAGCTTGTTGAAATCGACGACTGTATCCACGATTCTTCCGATTTTGCCGGCGAAATCAACCATTATTCATCCAGGGTTTATTACGAACTGGCTCAAAGGATACTCCACGTGATTCAGTCCGTCACCGGAAAGAGACTGGATTCCTACTCTTCCAGGATGGTCATGGTGGATAATCTGACCTTGAAGGTCCGCAAGATCCTGAAAAAGATATTGAATCCAGACTCGGCCATCTATCGGAAACTCAAGGCTGTATTCGATAAGGTTTACAAGAAGCGAGGCTGAGTTATGCGAGTTTTGGTCGTTGCCCGCTGCAAAAATGGCCGATATGCCCCGTTCATTACGGAGCAAATTAAAGCCATCGAAAAACAAGGAATCGAATGTAAGTATTTTGGTGTGGATGGAAAGGGAATCGGGGGTTATCTCCGTCAGGTCCCGAAGCTCAGGAAAGCCATCCGGAATTTCCAACCCGATCTCATTCATGCCCATTACGGCCTTTGCGGTCTGCTGGCCAACTACCAACGGCGAATCCCGGTGGTCACGACCTATCATGGCAGCGACATCAACGATCCTCGAGTGCTCAGACTCTCTAAAAAGAGTATTCATCGATCAAGGTTCAACATTTTCGTATCACAGAAGAATGTGGACATTGCTTGCCCGCGGAAAGATTTTGCCCTTATTCCTTGTGGGATTGACCTGAATGACTATCCTATAATGGAAAAGACCGATGCCAGATGCAAAATGAACTTGGATCCATCAAAAGAATATGTCCTATTTGCCGGAGCTTTCAACAATCGCGTCAAAAATGCACCGCTGGCACATAGGGTGATGGAATGGTTGCCAAATGCCGAACTGCTTGAATTGAAGGGATACACACGCCCTCAGGTCGCAACATTGATGCAGGCGGTCGATGCATTTCTGATGACTTCGCTCACAGAAGGTTCCCCACAAGTGATCAAGGAAGCGATGGCATGCGGCTGCCCCATCGTCAGTGTGGATGTCGGCGATGTCCGGGAACAGATTGAAGGGATTGACGGCTGTTTCATATCAAACAGGGAACCGGAAGCGCTGGCCGGTTGCCTCAAAAAAGCCTTGGCATACAAGGAGAGAACGTTGGGAAGATCAGCCATCGTCGATAAGGGGCTGTCCAACGAAAACATCGCAGCTCACATCATCGCCGTTTACAAGAAGCTTTTAGCATGAGAATCCTCATATACCTCGGCCACCCGGCCCACTTCCACAACTTCAAGAATACCATTGCAGCCTTGAAGGCGCATGGGCATGAAGTTGAAGTCCTTATCAAGAAGAAGGATATCTTGGAAGCACTGCTCAAGAACGCCGGGATTCCATACCACAACATTCTTGAAGAAGGCAGGAAGAACTCAAAGTTTGGGATCATGATGGGCCTGATGAAGCAGGCATGGAGAATCAATCAGTTCTGCCGTACTTTCCATCCCGATATCCTGACCGGATCCAGCGTGGAAAATTCTTGGATAGGTCCCTTGAGGCGTATCCCGGTTATCAATATCGGCGAGGATGACGCATCCGTGGTCCCAAGTTATGCCAGGCTCACCTACCCGGGCGCCGATGTCATTCTGTGCCCTCGATCATGCGACTGTGGGAAGTGGAACTACAAAGCGGTGAAGTATCCCGGCTATCAGGAACTTGGGTATCTGCATCCTGAGAACTTCTCACCAGACAAAGAGATCGTCAGGAAGTATTTTGATCCGGATATCCCCTATTTCATCATGCGTTTTTCGGGGCTCAATGCACACCACGATGTGGGTATCCGAGGTATCAACAATGACATCGCAAAGCGTTTGATCGAGATGATGAAGCCCTTTGGTAGTGTTTTCATTACCTCCGAGAGGGCACTTGCTCCCGAATTGGAGCGATACCGGATTGCCATTAACCCCCTCGACATCCATCATGTGATGGCCTTCGCCGGTCTCTATATCGGCGACAGTCAGACCATGGCCGCGGAAGCCGGAGTCCTCGGAGTCCCGTTTGTGCGTTTCAATGACTTTGTGGGAAGAATCGGCTACCTGAACGAATTGGAAAACCACTATCAATTGGGCTTCGGCATCAAACCCGATGAAGAAACCCGGCTATTCCAAACGGTCCGAGACCTCTTGGATATGGAAGACCGGAAAGCCGTCTTCCAACAAAGACGAAAAACCATGTTGTCTGAATGTATTAACTTCGCAGATTATTTGACAAACTATATTGAGACCTATCCGATCAAGAAGAAGAGGCCATGAAAGATTATCTTCCGTTGAAATGGCAGGAACTACCCCAATATGAAGCCGGTTCCCTACTCGAGACCACGAAACGATCTGCCCGCGAACATGGGTATCGCTCCTTCATATGGTTCGGACTTGTCAGACTAAAAGATCACTGGTTCAACAATTGGTCCATGAAGGCTCCTTGGGGTGGTGTTCGTAAGTGGTTGCAACGAATGAGGGGGGTCAAAATCGGGAAAAATGTCCATTGGGGGACTCATATCACAGTCGATTACCCTTACCCGAATTTCGTCGTTGTCGAAGATGGCGCGTCTATCTCCGGAAGCGACTATTTCCTTGCCCACTGCAAGCCGATGAAGTATCATGAAGGTTTCGTGGATTCTTATGTGGCACCGGTCGTTGTCCACAAGAATGCATGGATTGCCTTGAATGTCACGTTGATGCCGGGAGTGGAAGTCGGAGAAGGTGCTATCGTTTCTGCCGGCAGCGTTGTCAGCAAGGATATTCCGCCTTTTACCGTCGCACAAGGAAATCCGGCAAAAGTTGTGACAGATATCGCAGAGATGGTCAGGCCGAATTATCCCCCGGAGGAATTTGAGCGTTTGCTGAAAGAGAGGAAACGCAAGTATAAGATTTGACGGAAGTGGACTTCACCATTCGAAAATACAGGAACCTTGTCCAGGCTATTATCGAGTCCGGTTATCAGATAATGACCGTCTGCCAGTATTTGGAAACGTATCCAGTCGGCAAGGTCCTTGTATTGAGGCACGATGTCGATGAACAGCCGCAGAACGCCCTCAAGATGGCCGAGGTAGAAAGAACTCTGGGAGTCAAGGCAACCTATTATTTCCGGCGAGTGCCCAAAAGTGACCATCCCGACGTAATCCGTGCGATTGCAGTGATGGGACACGAAATCGGATATCACTATGAGGATTTGACTATGTCGGAAGGAGACTTGCCCAAAGCCATTGCTTCTTTCTCGCGTAATCTGGAGTATTTCCGCCAGTATTATCCGGTCAAGACTGTCTGCATGCATGGAAGCTCATCTTCCAAATTTGATAACCGTGAGATTTGGAAAGAGGTTCGTCTGGAGGATTACGGTCTTATCGGAGAGCCATATCTCTCCTTTGACTTCGCCCGTATCTATTACTTAACCGATACCGGTTATGCCTGGGATGGTGGGAAATATGCTGTCCGGGATAAGGTGGACAACCCCTTTCCCTTGTCTTTCCATACGACCGACCAGGTCATTGAAGCGCTCCGCGACGGATCCTTTCCCGAGCAATCCCTGGTTTTGGCCCACACATTGTGGACGGACAACCTGTCCCGTTGGACATTCCTGCATTTACGGGAATTCCTCCGCAACCGGGTAAAACTGATGTCAAGGAATAACAAGTTGATTGCCTCTTTGTATAACAAATTAGTGAAACTCTATTGGAAATAAGACTGCCCATGAGTGACAGAAAGAATAATACCATCCCTCCCGCGATAGAGATCCCATACTTTGATCACGGCTCCAACCTGTCCGAAACGATCAAGCACTCCAGCGAGCGCAGGAAAATGAGCAAGTTCCGTTTTATCTGCCGGAAAATCCGGAACATCTTCCTTTACCGGATGGCTTTTTTTTGTCCCCTGAATTCATGGCGGATCAAGATGCATCGGAGAAGGGGTGTCCATATCGGCAAGAATGTCTATATCGGCCAGAACTGCTGTATTGACAATGCATACCCGGAATATGTTTTTATCGGAGACGATGTCTCCATCGCCGGTGAGGTAACTATAGTAGCGCATATCAATCCTTACGCCCATTTCAAGAATGTTTTCGAATCCAAAGTTACTCCCATCGTCATTGAGAAAGGGGCTTGGATTGGCGTGAAGTGCACTTTGATACCCGGAGCCAGGATCGGAGAGTATGCCTCTGTGTCAGCCGGATCCGTTGTCAACAGCAAAGTCCCAGCTTATACGCTGGTTGCAGGGAATCCGGCGAAGAAAGTGTTCGAATATAAGGACCAGATAGATCGATGAAAGGGACCTGTTTTCTCACAAACGATGTTGAAACGACCTCCATTGTCAATGGCGGGTTACGGGAAGATACGGGCATCAAGGTCTGGAAAGAAGGACTTCCAGCCCTTTTGGATCTATATGACGAGTATGGAGTCAAGGCTACTTTTTTCTATATTGCCAACTTCGCCAAGGAATGTCCGGACATCGTCAAAATGGTTCAAGCCAAAGGACATGAAATCGCTTGCCACGGACTTACCCATCGGCACGACATGGCCTTCGACACAATGAGTTATGAGCAACAACTTGAACATCTGAAAACAGCCAAGGCCATCCTGGAAGACATCGCCGGAGAAGAAGTCTGCTCTTTCCGCTCCCCTGCCCTCAGAGTTAACATGGACACTCCCCGTGCCCTAATCGAGGCGGGATTCCGTTTCGACAGTTCCGTCGCTCCGCAGAGGATGGATATGTTCATGTCGCTTGGCAGTAAAGGAAAACTGCAATGGTTCGGAGCGCCGAGGACTCCCTACACTACCCGCACCGATAATCTGGCCCGGCGCGGATCCGCTCCCGTTACAGAGGTCCCGGTCTCTTCATTCGGTCTTCCCTACATCGGGACATTGCTTAGGATTTCCCCCTTCCTGGCCCGGATGACCAGAACCTTCCTTTATTGGGAGACCCGTGGAACGGGAAAAGGCATCAATTTCCTGATTCATCCTAATGAGTTGATTACTGAGGAAGACCTCCATCTCAAAACCGAGAAACGAGCCAGCAACTATATCTCCTATCTTCTCTCAGATGTTTTGAGAAGAAAATTGAAACAGAAAAACCTGGGAGAGGCGGCGCAACTTCTTTTTAAACGAGAAATCGATTTTTGGACTAAGAAAGAGTATCAATTTAAAAGAATAAAAGATTATGAATCCCACTGAGTTTTTAGAGAACTTCCGGAATCAGTTTGAAGATACTGATCCCGCGACCATCGAATTAACGACTGTTTACAAGGACTTGGATGAATGGAGTTCCATCATTGCCTTCTCGGTCATTGCCATGGTAAAAGTCGAGTATGGCAAGACCGTGACCGGTGCTGAAATCCGGCACTGCAACACCGTGGAAGACCTTTTCAACCTCATTTCAGCTAAGTAGATGGAGAATCCCTTCTCGCTTTCCGGCAAGACCGTTCTGGTGACAGGTGCCTCTTCCGGTATCGGCAAGGCCACAGCCCTTTTATGCGCCCAGATGGGGGCATCGGTAATTGTCACGGGACGCAATGAGGAAAGATTACAAAGCATTTTTGATTCTTTACCGGGAGAAGGGCACTTGATGATTGTCGCAGACCTGACAGATGCGTCCCAACGCGCCCGACTGGTAAGAGAGGTTCCTCCCCTGGATGGGATCGCATACTGCGCCGGCATCGGGCATAGGAAACCCAGTAAGTTTTTGACGGAAGAGGACATCGCATTGGTCATGAATGCTAACTTTAATGCGGCGGTCCTCCTACAGGCGGCACTGTCCTCGTCAAAACGAATCCAGCAAGGGGCATCCTTGGTATTCCTGTCATCAAGGACCGCGGAGATTCCCACCACGGCGAACGCCCTCTACAGCGCGTCAAAAGGAGCCCTGATCTCATACGCCAAATGCCTGGCGTTGGAACTGGCTCCCCGTCGGATCCGGGTCAATTGCATTTGCCCGGCCATGGTGTGGACTCCCCTTGTGCTGAGCGACGGCGTCACGGAAGATGAATTGAAAGAACAGGAATCACGCTATCCCCTTAAACGGTATGGCAGACCAGAGGACATTGCCAATCTTGCCGTATTCCTTATTTCGGACGCATCCTCTTGGATGACGGGTTCCTGTATTGACATAACCGGTGGAGCAATTGAAATATGAGCGCTTACATCAAAGGAATATCTTACTACCTTCCGGAGAAAGTCGTCACGAATGAAGACTTGGTGGCGGAGTTCCCGGAATGGGATGTAGAGAAAGTCTACAACAAGGTCGGCGTCAAGGAACGTCATTTGGCCGGAGAAAACGAAACTGCCGGTAATCTGGCGGAGAAAGCAGCACTTAAACTGTTTGAAGAGTATAAAATTTCACCGTCGGAGATTGATTTCCTCCTTCTTTGTACACAGAGTCCCGACTACCGTCTGCCTTCCACGGCCTGCATCCTTCAGGACCGCCTGGGCATTCCGACTTCGGCCGGTGCGTTCGATTATGACCTCGGATGCTCGGGCTGCATCTACGGTTTGGCGGTCGCAAAAGGATTGATTGCTGCCGGCTTGGCAACCAATGTGCTTCTGCTGACAGCAGAGACCTACACGAAATACCTCCATCCGGAGGACAAGAGCAACCGCACCATCTTTGGTGATGGTGCAGCCGCCTGCCTGATTTCCAAAGAGAAAGGGGTCGCGGAGATTGGAGGATTCGTTTTTGGAACGGACGGGTCGGGAGCGAACAATCTGATAGTAAAAACACAAGGTTCCCGTTATCCTCATCCCTCCGGCTCGTCTACCCTAGATGACGACGGACATATCAACCGGGAGGACTATCTCTACATGAATGGCAGCGCAATCTTCAACTTCACGCTGGAGCAGGTTCCCTCAATGATGAAAGCCTTGCTGACAAAGAGTGGCCTGACCAAAGAATGTGTTGATTACTACGTCTTCCATCAGGCCAACAAATATATGCTCAGCACCATCCGGAAGATCTGCGGTATCTCGAAAGATAAGTTCTTTATCGACCTGGAGCAAACCGGAAATACAGTTTCCTCAACCATATTGATCGGCCTGAAAGACTGCTTAAAACAAGGCTTAATCCAAAATGGAATGAAAGTGATGACCTGCGGATTCGGAGTGGGTCTTTCGTATGGTGGAACGGTTTTACATTTTTAAGTTATGATCAACGTTATCGGACTCGGGTACATCGGTCTCCCGACGGCCCTTATGCTTGCTTCCCATGGACAAGATGTCGTCGGCACCGACTACAATTCAGAACTGGTCGCCACACTCAATGCAGGCAAGACGACCTTTAAAGAAGATGGCCTGGACGAACTGTTCGCCTCTGCAGTCAAGGGTGGCATCCGCTTCACCACAGAATACCAGCGGACGAACCTCTATATCGTATCCGTCCCCACCCCTTACGATAAGTTTTCAAAAAAGGTGGACCCGTGTTATGTAGTCAAGGCAGTGGAACAGGTACTGCAGGTTTGCCCCGACGAGGCAGTCGTAGTGATCGAATCCACCATTTCTCCCGGCACCATCGACAAGTCGGTACGTCCGGTCGTCGCAGCCTCCGGCAAACGCGTGCAACTTGTCCATGCCCCCGAGCGCATCATCCCCGGCAACATGGTCTATGAGTTGCTGCATAACAACCGCACGATCGGTGCCGACGACAAGGCGGTCGGAGAGCGCGTCAAGGACGTCTATGCCAGTTTTTGCCAGGGAGACATCGTCGTCACGGACACCCGCACCGCGGAGATGACCAAGGTCGTGGAGAACACCTTCCGTGCCGTCAACATCGCCTTTGCCAATGAGCTCGCGCGCATCTGTCGCCACGACGGAATGGACGTGTATGAGATCATCCGCATCTGCAACATGCATCCGCGCGTCAACATCCTGCAGCCAGGCCCAGGCGTCGGCGGCCACTGCATCAGCGTGGATCCCTGGTTCTTAGTCGGTGACTATCCCAGTCTCGCCAAGGTCATCGATGAGTCGATGAAGACCAACGACAGTCAGCCCGCCTTCGTGCTGAACCGCATTCACGAGATCATGAAGGAAAACGGGATCACAGACAACCGCCGCGTAGGTCTCTACGGCCTCACTTACAAGGAGAATGTGGACGATGTGCGCGAATCCCCTACCCTCCAGCTGCTGGAGAGTCAGGAACGTCACCTCGCCCGTCCCTTGAAGGTCTACGATCCTCTGATCCACAAGCCCATTGTCGAGAACCAGTTCTTCGACTTCGATCAGTTCCTCTCCGAGGTGGATCTTGTCGTCATCATGGTGAAACACGATCAGATCAAACAGAACTGGGACAAACTTCGAGATAAAATCATCCTCGACTGCCACAACATTTGCCCGCTTGAGGGTGTATACCATCTATGAAAACTGTCCTTCTAGTTTTTGGCACACGTCCCGAAGCCATCAAGATGTGCCCGTTGGTAAAGGAGTTCAAGAAGCATCCGGACTCGTTCAAGACCTCGGTCTGCGTCACCGGGCAGCATAGGGAGATGCTGGACCAGGTACTTGAGATCTTCGACGTACATCCGGACTACGACCTTAATATCATGAAACAGGGACAGGATCTCTATGATGTGACAGCCCGTGTCTTGACCGGCATGCGAGATGTCTTGAAGGAGGCGAGCCCCGATGTCGTGCTGGTCCATGGTGACACGACAACCTCGACAGCCGCGGCTCTTGCGGCTTTTTACCAGCAGATTCCGGTCGGTCATGTGGAAGCAGGACTTCGTACCCACAATATTTATAGCCCTTGGCCGGAAGAAATGAATCGCCAGATTACCGGGCGTATTGCCACTTATCATTTCGCACCAACTCCGCTCAGCAGGCAGAATCTGCTGGACGAAGGGGTTGTGGATGCAAAGATTACCGTCACTGGAAATACTGTTATCGATGCTTTGCAACAGGTCGTCGACCGCATACGAAAAGACGACGAACTATCTGCCCAGTCGGAGATCAGCATACGTATTGCCGGATATCCCTGTCCAGCCGGAAGAAGGTTGGTGCTGATTACAGGACATAGAAGGGAGAATTTCGGCGAAGGATTTCTGAGCATTTGCCGTGCAATCAAAGATCTGGCTGAGCGCTACCATGACGTGGATTTCGTCTATCCCATGCACCTCAATCCCAATGTACGGGAACCGATCCATGAGGTCTTCGGGGACCGAAAAACTCACAATCTCTTTTTCATTGAGCCATTGGACTATCTGGACTTTGTTTTCCTCATGGAGCGGTCCACGCTGGTGCTGACGGACTCCGGAGGCATTCAAGAAGAGGCTCCAGGTTTAGGAAAACCGGTGCTGGTCATGCGCGACACGACCGAGCGCCCCGAAGCACTTACTGCTGGCACTGTTAGACTCGTCGGAACAGACCGGGAACGAATTGTCACGGAGGTCTCTTGTTTATTGAATGATTCTGGTCATTACCGGGCCATGAGCCAAGCTATTAATCCCTATGGTGATGGAAAAGCCTGTAGGAGAATCGTAGAAAAGTTGAAATAATTATTATATTTGCAAGAATTACCCAAATTGAGCTAACCATGAAGAGGATCATTCGCACTTGTATTGTCATCGCCTTGGCGGTGTTTTCAGCTGCATCTTGCGTTACGACTAAACGTATCGCTTATCTCCAAGACATGACTCATGGATCGCAAATCGAATTGGAAAACACGTTTGAGGCGGTCGTTGCTCCATACGATGAACTCGACATCTACATTTCCTGTTTCGATGAGGAATTGGCTAAGCCCTTTAATCTCAGGACCGCAACTGTTGGTACAACTAATAACAATAATCGGCTGGCTTACCTTGTCGACCAGTATGGAGACATCGAACTACCGGTTTTGGGTAAAATCCATGCGGTCGGTTTGACCCGGCTCAAACTGCAGGAAAAGATCGCCCAGATGCTCATTGACGGAAATTATATCAGCGAGCCCTACGTCATGGTACGTTTCCGTAGTTTCAAGATTTTCTTCCTCGGTGCCAACGGCGGAAAAGTAATCAACGTCCCTAACGAGCGTTGCACCTTCCTGGAGGCACTCGCAATGTCTGGCGACCTAAGTGTTTACACTAACCGAAAGAAAATCGCGGTTATGCGGGAAGTGGATGGCCAGATGACCATGCGCTACTTGGATCCCCGATCGTCCAAGGTCTTTGACGATCCTTACTTCATGATGCAGCAGAATGACTTCATCATTACCCGCAATATACCGTTCAAGAACTACCTTGATTCCGCCGGACAGTTGCGTTCCGCCTTGTCTATCCTCTCCACGATCACCAGCGTAGCTTCGCTTGTAATTCTTTTCCATCAGTACAATCTTATTTACTAGGTCACATGGCTAATCTTCCTCAAAACGATAATTCCGATCTCTCCTTTTTGGAGAAGAAAGACGCCAACGCCCTGTCCGGCAAGGATATTTTCTTTACCATCCTTCGCAACCTGCACTGGCTGATCCTCTGCGCCGCCATCGGCGCCGCCATCGCATGGTACCGCAGCGACCGGGCCAACCGCATTTATGAGAGCCATGCCAAGATCATTATCAACAGCGTCACCCGCAACCGTTTGACCAACGGGATGAGCATGCTGGAGAGCATCACCAACCGGCGCATCCCTACAACGATGAGCGCCATCAACGATGAGATCATTATATTGAAGAGTGAGGCTCCTATGCTGGAAGTGGCGAAACGCCTGGATCTCGGGATGGACTACAAGTACCAGACGAAGGTCGTCAAGCGGATGAAGGATCTCTACAAAGAATCCCCCATCTCTGTCACCTTGCCGGACCTGAAGGAAACTGACTATGCCTCGTTTACGGTTACTGTCAGCAAAGATTCTTCCATTCTTATTCAGATCGGTGAATCCGTTCCGTTCAACGGACGGCTCCGTGACACGATTTCCACCAGCTTGGGTCGTGTCATCGTCCAGCCGACTTGGGCTTTGCGAGAGTTATATTATAACAATCCGATCTACGTTACACATCGCAATATCAACAGCATCGCGGAAACCTATCGCAGGAAGGTATCCGTCACCCGCAACAGTTCCAGCGACGGTATCATCAATTTCCGTCTCCACGACACATCCCCCCAGCGCGCGGCAGACATCCTGAATGAGATGATTGATGTTTACAATGGTAACACCGTTCTGGAGAAGACCCGAATTATCCAGCAGACCTCGGATTTTATCAACGACCGTATCGCCCAACTTGACTCCGAGCTCGGCGCGAAGGAGTCCCAAATCGCCTCGTTCAAGCGGGAAAACCAAATCGTCAGCCTTAAGGATTACGGTAAATCCTATCTGGAAGCCAGCATTGAGAATAACGAAGAGCGTCAGCGCATTTTGGCGCAGATTTCCCATGCAGAATATCTTATGGCACTGACGAATTCCAATACGGAGAACAACCTGTTCCCGGTTACAATCAATGTCAGTGACGAGAATATCCGAGCCACCATCAACCGATTCAACAGCCTGGTATTGAAACTGGACAAATACAAGGAATCCGGTACGACCAATAATCCGATTGTAAAGGATCTACAGCTTGAACAAGCAACTCTCAAGAGCAACCTCAACCAGCTTTTGACCACCTATATCGGCGCCCTTCGTCAAAAGATGGGAAGCGTCGAAGCAGCCGGACAACTGGCGGCAGACCGGATCAGTCAGGTTCCCAGCGGTCAGCTTTACATTGACAATCTGACCCGCGTCCAGTCCATTAAGGAAAACCTTTATGTCACTCTTCTCACCAAGCGGGAAGAGTTCCTGATCAGCCAGCCTTCCATCGAAGGCAACGCCAAGGTCATCGACAAGGCGCGCGTCAATAACAACCCCATCGCACCGAATACCAAAAAGAGCATTATATATGGACTCTTGATTGGCCTCTTGGTACCCGTCGTTGTTTTCTTCCTCCGCCGCCTGCTGGACACCAAGATCCGCTACCGCAAGGATGTCGAGAATTACGTGGACATCCCGATTCTGGGCGAGATCCCGTCCAAAAAAAAGGGAGACGACCGAAAGATCGTTACCGTGGACAAGAACCGAGACCCGATTTCCGAGGCCTTCCGTATCCTGCGAAGCAATGTCGAATTTACACGCAATCCGGACCACTCCTCAACCAGCTATCTTTTCCTGTCCTTGATGGAGGGTAGCGGCAAGACCTTCTTGACGACCAACCTGGCCTCAAGCCTTGCTCTCGTTGAGAAGAAAGTGATCTTGCTCGACCTCGACCTCCGTAAAGGTACGCTGACGCGCAACATCGCTTCCGGCAAAACCCCCGGTTTCTCCAACTATCTGTCCGGCAAACTGGAAGATTTCGAATCAATCATTCAGCACGATCTCGTGGCTCCCGGTGTAGACACAATCCTGACCGGTCCCCTACCGCCGAACCCGGCAGAACTCCTCAGCACCACTCGTCTGGACGAATTGTTCAGCATTTTGCGCCAGCGCTATGATTACATCCTGATCGATGCTGTCCCTGCCGGTATTGTCGCGGATGCCAATATCCTCAAGCGTTTCGCGGACGTCACCGTCTTCATCCTTCGCTCCAAACTTGTCGACAAGCGCATGCTTCCGGATATCCAGGAACTTAAGGACAAGAAGGTATTCCCGAATATGACCATCATCCTCAACGACGTTGAATACAAGAAGCGTCGCGGTTATGGCAATAGTTATGGTTATGGATACGGCGCCGGTTACGGCTATGGCTACGGCTACGGCTACGGTTATGGCTACGGTTACGGCACCCAGTACGGCTATGGCACAGACGAGGATAGCGGCAAGGGCAAGAAACATAGCAAGAAGTCCAAGGACAAGACCGAAGATAAGACTGAAGCATAAATGTCCAACTTCGCCCTCATCGGCGCTGCGGGCTATATCGCTCCGCGCCACATCAAAGCGATCAAAGATACCGGCAACGAACTCGTCGCCGCATACGACAAATTCGAC
>JAEEGL010576125.1_pt1 | contig 46960 bp, 26 predicted proteins | sample 9134231 | NCBI WGS metagenome assembly JAEEGL01 (sample SAMN16246548, study PRJNA631951) | gut metagenome | biome: gut microbiome; feature: rumen; material: fiber-attached | host: Bos | place: Iran: Karaj | collected 2018-10
CAAAAGGGTCTTGGATTTTCAAAAGGATTTATGCCTCAGCGATAGCCTCGTTCGGGCAAGTAGCCTCGCAAGCGCCGCAGTCGATGCAAGCATCAGCGTCGATGGTATATACATCACCTTCCTTGATTGCCTCGACGGGGCGGCGTCCAAAATATCCATTTGTATTCATAAATAGAGTAATTATTTGACTTCATTTTCTTGTTAAAAAGTTATAGCTAATACTGATTATCAATCATGTATTAGCTTTTTTTTGATATGTAATAATCCATTATTTGCCGAAAATCTATGTGATTACGAATGATTACAGTTGAAATGAGATAAATTGTTAAATATCGTTGTTTGTATTCATTTTTGTGCTAAAAATGCGGTCAAAAAGTGTGACCAAAAACAATGAAAGTCGAAAATTTAACCTAAATTTGTGGCACAAAACATTTAATTTAGGTTATTTTACTATGGAAGTATTTCGAATTTCTAAGGAGCTTTCCACAAGGCTCGTCGATGGCCGCAAGCAGGTATTGGTAAGAGTTAATCTGAGTCGCACCAATAGACCACGCTTCAAGTCCGGTGTGTTTGTTAACCCATCTTTTTTCATCGATGGTGATATTGTTCCCAACAGAAGAGGGCGTAAGAACGCTGATGATGCGGAGCTTGCAAAGGAGGCCCGTATTGCGCTCAATCTTTTTTGTCAAAGGCTTACGGAGGTCATCAATGTAGGACTCTCCAATAAGGATGAAATTGATAAAGTCTGGATTGAGACGGTCATGGATCTTTATATGAAGGGAAAATTGAGGAAGGAGAATGGGAGTATTGTTTTTGAGTCGATTCAAAAGGCAATTCTGCCAGAACCATCAACAATGCTCGTTGTTCCGGAAGAGATTGTCGCAATAAGAGAATCTGGACCCATGAAATCTGTCTATTCTTATTTCAATCAGTATTGCTCATCAAGGAAGATCGCCCACAGTCGAGCAGTCACTTATAAGGCTCTTGCAAGGATAATATTCCGATTCGAGATGTTTGAGAGGATGGTTGAACATCGGGAAGGATTCCAATTCCGGCCCGATGTGATTACAGAAAAAGATCTTCTAGCATTACGTAATTATATGAGGAAAGAGGGTGACTTATATACCAAGTATCCTGAAGTCTTTGAACGGATTATCATTCTTCAGAATAATACTCTTCCAAGGGAGGTCCAGCATGGTGGTAGTTATGGCATTCAAAACAAGAGTGACAATTATATTGTTTGCATGCTAAAGAAACTTCGAAGTCTGCAGAATTGGTTGAAAACGCAAGTTCTATTGACAGATAATGACCCGTTTGCAGGGTTTGAAATAGGAGTCGAACGAAGGTTGTCTCATCCTGTTTACTTGACAAGAGAGGAAAGAAACCTTGTGGCTAAGCATGACTTCTCTTATGATACGGCGCTGGAGACCAATAGGGATATCTTCATATTCCAATGTATGACGGGGTGCAGATACGAGGATTTGAGGAATCTCACACCTGCCAACATAACAGGAAGAATCCTTGAGTATATACCGATGAAGACGGTCAAGAATGTAGCACCACCCCAACCACGTGTGCCACTTACAGATTTAAGCATGGATATCATTTCAAAATATAGTGGTATGGCAAAGGATGACCGGCTGCTGCCTTGTTACTCGGTGTATCATTATAATTTGAAGTTGAAGGAAATCTTCAAGGCCTGTGGCCTGAATCGCATGGTGTTCGTGTTTGATGCCCTTCAGGGCAAGGAAGTGCAGAAACCTCTATATAGTGTTGCATCTTCCCATATGGCAAGAAGGACATTCATTGGAATAAGTTACAAGATGACCAAGGACCCGAATATTATTGCATCCATGTCCGGTCATGTCGAAGGATCGACAGCATTCAACAGATATCGGGACATTGATGACGAAATACGTATGGAAGTAATCTCATTGATTGAATAGTTATGATAAAGGTTAGTAAAGAACTTTCTGGAATCCTGTGTGCTGACGGCACACAGGAAATGTTGGTAAGGGTGACCGAAGGTGAATTAACCATCTGCTTGCTGCATTCCGACTTGTTCATTGATTCAAGGTATTTCGTTGATGGCAATATAAATCTTTACAGGAGCAAGGTCAAAAGCAGGGAAGAGAAACAGAGGTTAGAGTCGATTAGAGCTTCCTTCCAGCGTTTCTATTATCGTGTGCTGAATATTTGTCGTGTATCTGAAGGATATGTGATAATAGAAAAAGAATGGATAACGACTATCATGAATCTGGTGGATCGGGGAATAATTGAGACTCAAGGCGAGTGGATTTCGCTCTCTGCAATCCTTCAGGCGAATGGTCAGCATGTTGTAAGGCACACAAAGATACAGGGAAATAGGTCTCTTTACACCTTCATTCCTCAGTACTGTATGACAAAACTTGTATCAAGGCCTACGCAAGAGAAATATGATGACCTTTATCGATCAATGATGCGGTTCGAGTTATACAGGAGAATCATTTGCAAGGAGATGCATTATGCCTTCAATATTGATACTATCAATGGTAGGGATATTGAGGAATTCCGCAGTTATATCCTATCAGAAGGCGATTTATTCAATAAACATCAAGCGGATTATAAATCCATAATGTTGATAGAAGAAAAACTATTCCCTAGAATGAAGCCAAGACCTCTAACAAACAAGTCGTCCAATAGAGCCGTTACCGTATTAAGACAGATGAAGGGCCTGCTGGCATTTCTTCGTGATGAGGTGGGAGAAACGACAAATGATCCTTTCAAGACCTTTGAAATAGGAAATGTGGAAACAGGGGAAAGGACTTATTGTCTGACCTGTTCTGAGCTTGAGAAGATAAAGCATCATCAATTTGAGGATGATAGCATGATGTCGGTTCAACGGGACATCTTCCTCTTCCAGTGTTATTCGGGCTGCAGGTATAGAGACTTGAAAAAACTCTCGAAAAGTAATTTAACAGGCAATATTCTATCATATGTTCCAGAAAGGAATCTGAAGGAGTCCATTCCTCCGATCCCTCTTGTCGAGTTATGCGGTGATGCGATGCTTTTGATCGGCAAGTATGAAGGATGGGATTGGAAAGACAGGTTCTTCCCTTGCGTCTCAATGGTCCTGTACGAAAGACATCTCAAATCCTTGCTTAGGGAGTGCGGGATAAATCGGATGGTGTTTGTCCATGATTCAAGTAATCGAAGTGAAGTGGCCAAACCTATTTATGAGGTGGCTGATTCACATCTTGCTGTCCGTACATTCTTGAATGTGTATTTCCGTGCCAAAGAGGAACCTGGCATAACCTGTGCAAGGCCATGTGAATCTAAGGAAGGAAAAGTTAGTGATGATATTCTAGTTGCTGCAATTAAACTGATACAATAATGGTCAAAATAGAAAAAAGCCTTTCTTCAAGGGTTGTTGAAGGAATGAGTCAGATATATGTCAGGGTGACTTTGTCAAGAAAGAACAGGCCAAGGCTAAAGACTGGCATTTATGTAAAAAAGAGTTTTTTCTATCGTAATGATATAAGAATCCCTGCTAGCAGAAGAATTCCAGCTGAAGAAAAGCTGGCTGCCATGGCATCTCAGGAACAGTTGAATGACTTCTGTAACAGAATCCAGGATTACGTATCGAAAAGTGTAAATCCAGAGTCTATAACCAAGGCACAACTTCAGCATTTGATCGGATTCAAAAAAGTAAAGGGTTTAAGTGACAATGATGGCATCTCGATAGGCAGTTCTCAAAAAGATGTGCGGGAGAAATATGTCGAGAAGACCATATATGATTACTTTGACGAATATGTTGCTATCAGAAGTCTTTCCACTAAACAAAGGGAAAAATACATGAATCTGAAGAAGCATCTGTTGAGGTTCGAGTTTTTCATGCAGTTGATGGGAGAATCTGATTTCAAGATGTGTTTGTCTGCGATGGATGTACATGTCTTATCGGATTTCCGTCATTTCTGCGCGAATGAGGGGGAATTGTCAAAATCACATCCTGCGTTGTTCGCTGCCATCAGCAAACAGGTGAATAAGATATGTCCTTCAAGGATTGATGCTCCGATTGAAAATATCAGTAGTAATTCTATTCTTTACTTCTTGAAGGATATGCGCAGTGTTGTAAATTGGTTGTTGACTTTGCATCTAATCACCAAAGACCCTTTTGCCAATTTCACGATAGAACAACCACGCTATTCGTCTCACCCTGTCTTCATTTCCATTGAGGAACGCAATATGCTTTCCAAGTTTGATCTTTCCCATAGGAAGAGTCTTAAAGTCCAGCGTGACATTTTTATCTTTCAGTGTCTCATCGGCTGTCGTTATGGTGATCTTGTAACCTTGACAGAAGATAATATAATTGATGGGAAGTTTATTCAGTATGTGCCCCATAAAACGAAGAAAGCGGTGAATCCTATTATACCAAGAGTGCCCTTGAATTCCCAGGCTCTCGAATTGATTAGAAAATACAGGGGATGTGATAAGGATGGAAGACTTTTCCCATTTGTCAACTCTTGTTATTATAATCGTTGCTTGAAGGAAGTGTTCAAATTGGCGGGTCTGGATAGAAATGTCCATATATTGAACAAGAAGACCGGGAAACCTGAGATTGTGCCTTTGTACACAATAGCATCTTCGCATATGGCTCGTCGAACCTTCATAGGAAATCTCTATAATCGGATTAAGGATCCTTGTATTATTTCTGCAATGTCAGGACATTCAGAACACTCTAGAAGCTTCTGCCGGTACCGAGATATAGGGGATGATGCAAGGAGGGAACTTATTGAAAAGATTATCTAGAAACAAATGCAACCTTTTTAGATGGCGGTATTCATCCGAATCTGGAAAGGTTGCATTTTTTCTACAGATCTGGATAGTTTCGCAAAATGATTTGTTGGATTTGCAGATTTTGATGTCGAAGAGGAAATAGTGGAAAAAATGTGACCAATCAGAGTCCGGATTTGTTAGAATTGATTAAAATTACTACCTTTATTATTAGAAATTTAGAAGGTTAAATTGCCTGAACTGAATTGAATATTGTTGAACACAAATGATAATAATATGGGTATTATAAGTAAAACACTGTCTAAGAAGTCAGCCTGGGGATTGCACCAGGTGATGGTGCGGCTCACCATCAATCGAAACAACCGTCCAAGGTTCAAGAGTGGCATTTTTGTACATCCCGAGAACTTTGCCGACGGAGAGATGATCATTCCCAAAAAGTCAAAATTTAACAGGGAGCAGGTTAGAACAGCAATGGAGGAGAAGTCCCAGGTCGATGGGTTCTGCAAAAAGCTGGAGGATATAGTCCGTGTTTCAATTGGCAGGAACAGAGACATCTCAAAGGAATGGATCCTATCTGTCCTAGATTATGAGGAGAAGGGCCTGATTAAGACGCAGGATGGTGACCTAACCTATGAAGCTATAGAAGCTGCATTTCGTTACATGAGTGCCATGGCTCAGAACAAATCATGTGTTGAGTTCAAGCAGTACATGACTATTTTTGATTTTATTGATGAATATTGCAAAAGCAAGCGTCTATCAAGATCGAGGGTGAAGACGTATATATCAGCCAAGCGTATATTATTCCGATTCATCATGTTCGAACAGATGGTTGAGAATCGGGAGAGCTTTTGCTTTGAATTGGAGACCATGTCCGCCAAGGATTTCGAAGAGTTGAGAAGTTACATCATGAATGAGGGCAATCTTCTCAAGCAATTCCCGTTGATCTATGAAAAGATTGTCGTAGCTCAGGAGCAGTTTCTTCCTCGCAAGGTAAAGGTTGAGCGGTTCTATGGTATAAGCAACAAGAGTGAGAATTATGCTATTGGTGTCCTAAAGAAACTGCATGCCCTCTTCCGCTGGCTTCGAGATCATAAGAATATTGTTCATAACAACCCGTTTGCTGGCTTTGAGATAGGTCTGCCCCGTTATGTGCGTCGACCCATTTATTTGACTATTCAGGAGAGGAATATGTTGGCAGAATTTGATTTGTCATCTTACCCCTGTCTTTCATCCCAGCGAGATATCTTCATTTTCCAATGTCTTGTAGGTTGCAGATATGGAGATCTCATTACCCTTACATCTGCAAATATCTCAAATGGGGTACTTGAATATGTCCCCCAGAAGACTCGGAAGGGAAGGATGCCGGCTCAACCGAGAGTCCCTTTGGCGAAGAAGGCGCTTGAGTTGATAGAGAAGTATCGCGGAGTCGATCCTAAAGGTCGTCTTTTCCCTTTTATATCAATTACACATTATAACGACAATCTGAAGACAATATTCGCGAAGGTAGGATTAGACAGAAATGTGATGGTATATGATCCCAAGTTGGACAAGGAGATACCCAAGAAACTATGTGATGTAGTAAGTTCCCACATGGCAAGAAGAACATTTGTCGGCAATAGTTACAAGATGACCAAGGATCCTAGCATTGTATGTACTATGTCAGGGCATGTGGATGGTTCTAGGGCTTTTTCCCGTTATCGTGATATTGATGATGACGATCTAAGGGAAGTAATAGACAAAATTGAGATGTAGTGTCCGAAAAATGTCCGTTGCGCGCGCACGCGAACATATTTATCCATATTTCCAAGTGTCCAATTTATTATTATGTTGGACAAGGTAATTGATTGAAGTATCTAAATTGACATGAATTGTGAAATTGGTCAATATTAGAAGATTCATTTCAGATTGTATTAATTCGTGCAGTATCAGTGCATGAATTAATTATATTTTTGCACTTATTAGTACATAGAATGATATGGCCTATTGAGAATCGGTTTTTCAATATTTCTAGCAATATCAATGCAATAATAATCATATTGTAAGTTTAACTTGACAATTATTGTAATTCTTGCTATGAACATTACTTGAATAATCTATTAAGTATGAACACAAAATACCATCTAATTGATTATTTCATTATATTTGTGCCTGATGCAAAACATGCATTTTATTCAAGTTTTTGTATTTTATGCAAGAATACACTACAAATAAATAGGTGCGACATTTACCAAATCAATAATGTATAATCTATAATCAGGAATAATAGCATATGGTAACAGGCGAGATTAAGAATAAAGTAGATACCATTTGGGATGCCTTCTGGACAGGAGGTATTACAAATAGTATTACAATTCTTGAACAGATGACCTATCTGTTCTTCATGAAGATGCTTGACGATGAACAGATGGAACAGGAATCCCAGGCTGCCATCTTTGGTATTGAGCTTGATAATCCCGTTTTCAAGAAGGGGGATTGGACAAATCCTGATACAGGGAATTTAATACCTTATGAGAATCTTCGCTGGCATGTCTTCAAGAACATGGAACCTGCTGCCATGTTTCGTCTTGTATCTATCGATGTCTTTTCTTTCATAAAGAATTTGAATGGGCCTGGAGATTCTGCCTATAGTCGCTTTATGCAGAATGCTGTATTTTCAATACCTAGTGCCAAGAACCTGACTCGTATAGTTACTGGAGTTGATGAATTACCGACCAAGGATAGAGATACCATGGGAGATGTCTATGAATATGTCCTTGGGAAGATGGCGGCCTCTGGTACCAATGGACAGTTCCGCACTCCACGTCATATAATTAGAATGATGGTTGAGCTTATGCAACCAACTTTACAGGACACTATCTGTGATCCTGCAATGGGATCTGCAGGATTCATTGTTGAGTCAGCAAAGTTCGTACATGAAAAATACCAGAAAGACCTTTTAAAGACTGAGACTAAGAAGAGATTCGACAGCCAGATGTTCCATGGGTATGACACGGATCAGACTATGCTGCGTATTGGAGCCATGAACCTTATGCTTCATAATGTTCAGGATCCAGACATTGCCTACCAAGATTCCTTGTCGGATGATAATAAGGCAAAAGATGCATTCTCTTTGATTTTGGCAAACCCGCCATTTGCAGGATCTTTGGACACAGCTTCAATATCCAAGAGTCTTTTAGCTATCACCAACACAAAGAAAACTGAGCTTCTTTTTCTTGGTTTATTTGTGAGAATGCTTCAGACTGGAGGCCGTTGTGCCAGCATCGTGCCCGATGGCGTGCTCTTTGGCACAAGCAATGCGCACGTATCGATTCGCAAGGAGATTGTCGATAATCAATATCTACAGGCAGTAATCTCTATGCCTAGTGGAGTGTTCAAGCCTTATGCTGGTGTAAGTACGGCTATCCTTATCTTCACCAAGACAAACAGTGGTGGTACAGATAAGGTGTGGTTTTACGATATGAAGGCCGATGGCTATTCGCTTGATGATAAGCGTACAGCTATCAGTGACAATGATATTCCTGATGTTGTGGCCCGATTCCACAATCTGAAGGCTGAAGAAGATCGTACTAGAAAGGAACAGAGTTTCTTTGTCCCGGTCGATGAAATCCGTACTAACAATTATGATCTCTCCATCAACAAGTACAAGGAAATGGAGCGTGAGAAGATGTATTTTGAACCTGTCAGCACTATATTTGCTCGAATAGAAAAGACTGAAGGAGACATTCAGAAAGGATTAAGTGAACTGAAAAAGATTCTGGAAGGAGATTCGGTATGAAAGAAGGATGGTCATACAAGAAGTTGGGAGAACTGTGTAGTAGTGAATTAGGTAAAACTCTCAATTCTTCTAAGGACAAAGGAGAACTTCGTCCTTACCTTTGTGCCATAAATATTCAGTGGGATAAAATTGATACTACAACTCTCAAAACAACCCGTTTTGAAGACAATGAACTTGAGCGCTATTCTGTAAAACAAGGTGATTTGCTGGTTTGTGAAGGTGGCGATGTCGGACGATCTGCTATTTGGGAAGACAGTGAACCGATTCAATATCAAAATGCCTTACATCGTGTCCGTTTTAACGGGGAATTATTAAATCGATTTTGTTTGTATTATTTATTTTATTTAAAACATACTGGTATTATTGATGCAAGGTTTGCTAAAGGTGTTACAATCAAACATTTGGTAAAATCATCACTTTTATCAATTCCTATACCATTTCCCCATCTTTCAGTTCAACAAACAATAGTTTATGAGCTGGATAAGATAAACGAGTTAATAGCACTAAAGACATCCCAATTAAAGGACCTCGACACCCTTGCTCAATCCCTTTTCTATGAGATGTTTGGTGATTTAAATCATACCACTTTTTCTGTAAAATCTTTAAATGAAGTTTGCGAATTCATAAAGGATGGAACCCATCAAACTCCCACATATACTGAAGATGCCATAAATGGTGTGAAATTTTTATCAGCAAAAGATGTAGTTAGTGGTTATATCAATTGGACAAATATCAAGTATATTCCACTTGATCTTCACAATGAATTATACCAAAGAGTAGCTCCGAAACGTGGAGATATATTATTGTGTAAAAACGGAACAACAGGAATTTGTGCCATTGTAGATACTGATGACATATTTGATATTTATGTTAGTTTAGCTCTACTTAGGCCTAAAGCAAACTGTTTGCCTGTATATTTGCATTATGCGATTAATAATCCATATACAAAAAGACAATTTGATGATTCCCTAAAAGGTATTGGTGTCCCCAATTTACATTTAGGAGAAATAAAAAAAACTAAAATTATTCTTTCTCCACTGGCTCTTCAACAATCTTTCGTTAATAAGATAAAGGCCATTGAAGAACAAAAGTCTCGAATCAGGCAATCATTGACAGATTTAGAGACTCTTTTACAGAACCGCATGGACTATTGGTTTAATGACTAAATACAATAGATTATGAGCAATTTCTCATATCTTCAGCAAGTACCAGATCTTGCACCATTATACAAGTATTGCAGTCGTGCAGAGCAGTACCAGAAGTTTGATCCTGATGCTTCAGCGAACAACAGTCGCAAAGCATTGGAGTGGATGGTCAATGTCATCTATAAACTCAAGGGCAAATGGGATCAATACAAGGATGCAACATTGAAGCAGCTTCTTGATGGAGAGCCGTTCCAGGAGTTCATCGGATACGATGCTCGAACGAATCGAGATTGTATCTATATCAAGAATATCGGTAATGTCGGTTCACATCCGAATGGAGAAGTGTCTTCTAAACAGGCCTTCTTCTCTGTCCTCGATCTCTATAATGTCATTGGCGGTATTCTTCAAAAGTTGGGCATCGTTGTCACCCTCGCACCGTTCAGTAAGGATCTGCTTAATCAGGCGCAGAACTCCCAACCGAGTTTCTCTTTGGGCCCCGATACTACTAAACCATCAGATTCTGAGGTTAAAGCAATTCAGTCGTCATCTGATAATAGTGCTGTCAATAGCACGAGTCCTGTTGTTGAACCTGAGACCACTGCTGTAACTGAGGCAGAAACTCGTGCGGCTTATATTGATATGATGCTGCAGGAGGCCGGTTGGTCTTTGGAGGGAACCACGGGAGCCATTATACCTGGTAAGGCATGTATTGAAATCAAGGTCGATGGAATGCCAACACCGAGTGGCATCGGTTATGCAGATTATGTATTATTTGGCGATGATGGCAAGCCGTTGGCTGTCATTGAAGCTAAGAAGACATCTGTGGATATCGGCAAGGGAAAGCAGCAGGCAAAGCTTTATGCTGATTCTCTTGAACGTCGTTATGGTTATCGCCCGGTAGTTTATTGCTCAAATGGATTCACCACGCAGATCATAGATGACGGTATGGGGTATCCGCCCCGTCCTTTGATGTGTTTCCATACTCAGAATGATCTGGTATGGATGTCACAGCAGAGGAAGAGGAACAAGATAACTGATTTGAAGGTTAATCCCAATATTTCAGGAAGACCCTATCAGCAGCAGGCAATCCACTCCATTTGTGAGTGGTTCAACAAGATGCATAGGCGTGGACTGATTGTTATGGCTACCGGTACAGGTAAGACCCGTGTGTCAATAGGGTTGATTGACCTGTTGATGCGCAATGGCTGGGTAAAGAATGCCCTATTCCTTGCAGATCGCACTGCATTGGTCGACCAGGCTCATAAGAATTTCGCAAAGTTATTGCCCGATTGTCCCACATTTGTCTTATCTGACAGGAAAAACAATGTAAAGCCAGGGAAGAAGGGAGAAGATGGCTATTCTGGTGGTCTTGAAGGGGCTAGAATTGTTTTCTCGACCTACCAGACGATGATTAAGCGAATTGAGGACAAGGACAAGCTTTTCAGTATAGGTAATTTTGACATAACAATCATTGATGAAGCCCATCGTTCTGTTTTTGGCAAGTATGGTGCTATCTTTGACTACTTTGATACCCTTTTGGTCGGTCTCACTGCCACGCCGCGAGATGAAGTCGAGCGTTCTACCTATGAGCTGCTGGGCTTGGACAACCAGCCTAATTTCTCCTATGAATTGAAGCAGGCCGTAGAAGACGGATACCTTGTCAAGTATAATGCTATTCAGAAGGGGTCGCTTTTACTGACGAGTGGAATCAAATATAATACTCTTAGTAAGGAGGAGAAGGATCAGCTCGAGGAGGTGTGGGAGTATGAGGCAACTCTTAATGACTCTGCGGATCCCACGCCTACGATGCCTCATGACATTGAGGCTGACAAGATTTTTACCTATATCTTTAACAAGAAGACTGTTGATCTTGTCCTACAGGACCTGATGGAACATGGACAAAGGGTAAACAGCGGAGAGACAATAGGAAAGACGATCATCTTCGCCTATAACCACAAGCATGCCCAGCTCATTGTAGAACGTTTTAACGAACTATATCCGGAATATGGTTCCGATTTCTGCGTGCTTATAGACAATCAGGTGAACTTTGCCCAGGATCTCATTAACAAGTTCGAGGTACGTGAGAACATGCCGCAGATTGCCGTGTCAGTAGATATGCTTGATACAGGCATTGATGTGCCCGATGTTCTGAATCTTGTCTTCTTCAAGCCGGTGCGTTCAAAGATCAAGTTCTGGCAGATGATTGGTCGAGGTACGCGCCTTTCCCAGGATATCTTCGGAGAAGGGAAGGACAAGAAGTTCTTCATGATCTATGACTGGTGCCATAATTTTGACTATTTCGATATCAATCCCAATGGCATCGAGGTGGAGCAGACGTTGACCTTGAGCCAAAGGCTTTTCATCATCAAGACTGAAGTGGCACAGTCACTCCAGATTGAGCAGTATCAGGAGGATGAATTTGCCTCCGGGCTTCATAACAGACTCAAGGACGAATTGTGCTCCATGGTGAATCAGCTGGACTCCCACAGCATATCCGTAAGAAAGTATTGGAGTCTGGTCGAGAGGTTCCGGGACAGGAATAACTGGATCTGTCTTTCTTTGCTGGATGTAAAGGATTTGAAGGATTTCATCACTCCTCTCATCAAGCCTCAGGAAGATGAGGAAGCCGCTAAGAAATGGGATTTGATTTTGTTCCAAGTGGAATTGAACAAGATCAATCCGATATTTGCTGCTGCTAGAAGCATTAGCAATGTGTATAAGATTGTTGATGCTCTTCGGAAGAAGGCGTCCATTCCTCAGGTGAAGGAAAAGCTCGTATTCCTGAAGGAGATCTCGGTTCCGAATTACATTGAAAAGGCATCATTGGATATCCTTGAAAAGGTAAGAATTGAGATTCGTGACCTTGTAAAGTTCCTCAAGGGAAAGGAGCGTCGCACCTTCACCTTGAATATAGACGATATAGCAGAAGAAGGAGAGGCAGTCGAACCGATTATCCCGGAGATGACCTATCACGAAAAGGTTTTTGATTATCTCAGAAAGAACAAGGATCTTCCTGTGCTCCAGAAGATCTATAATCTGGAACCGTTGACAGCATCAGACTTCAATGAGTTGAACAGAATCTTCTTGCAGGATCTGGGTACCGAACAGGATTTCAAGAATGATACCGCAGACAAGGGGGATATAAGTATTGCTGTATTTATCAGAAGCATAATGGGAGTAGACCGGAAGGTTGCTCTTGATAAATTCCAGGATCTTATCCAGAACAAGGAGATGAATACCGATCAGGAAGAGTATATCAGTAATATCATATCCTATGTATCTGCGAATGGAGACATTACTCCTCAGGTTGTCATTGCAGCAGGTACTACTTTCCCGAATCTAATAAAGACTTTTGGTCCTTTGGCTGGCAATGTCGCTGACTACATCAAGCAGATTCATAATTCTATCGAACCAGAGAATATTGCTCAATAACAGAATTGTGATGAAACTTGAAGAACGGAAAGATGAATATGTAAGATTCCTGACAGAGAATATGGAATCCATATCTACGGATCATATTGCAATTATCATGATCTTGGCTTCGGTGGTCAACAGAGCTTTAGCTTTGAATAGAGGCTTTCTTCAAATGGAATCTGATGAGAATTATTTGTGCGCAATACCATTGGTTCGCATGCAAATTGATAATTGCATTCGTCTTTTTGCTTATAATATGGCAATAGATGAAGAAACATATGGTAATTGGGTATTAAGTGGAGATCTTTTGAATAAACTAAAAGATAGGCGTACGAATAAATCTCTTACAGATAAACGCGTTTTAGAAGAACTAATAAAAGAATATCCTCACATATTGAAGCTATATGAGGAATGTTCTGGCTATGTTCATTTTTCTAACAAGTTGATTAAGTATATAGCTTGTCGGCCCTCAGGTTCCAGAAAAATATTTATGCGTGTAGGCGATTTTGATGAGTTTACTGAAGAAGCTAAGGAAAACATCCGGTTAGGAATGGACTATGCGAATGATTCTCTATTCGGTATTATGAAAAAAATCGTTAACTCGTTTAGAGAAACCAACGAATAAATGACTACTTGAAATAAGAGTTCGTCGAACTTTTTACCCCCTTCCGACATTACAGATATTTCTATGTTATCAAGGTTCTAAGGAACAAATATTAACTAAAAATCAGACAATGAAAACAAAACAATCAGCAGTCAGAGAGATGGTCATTGACAGATGCCTCAGGAGCAGGCAGCGCTACAGTACGGCAGACATTATGAAAGCCGTCAATGCAGAACTGGAGGCTAGGGGTGAAGCGCCGGTTAAATCTAGGCATACCATATTGGATGACATCTATAGCATGGCAGATCGCTGGAAAATTGTTGTCGATTCGGTACGAATAGGAAGAGTGACATATTGGAGTTATCGGGATCCTGATTTCACCATCTATGAACTGCCGTTGTCTGATGATGAGATCGTAAACCTGACCAGTACAATCTTTATGCTTAAGCGTTTCCAAGGGTTGCCTAACTTCGGGTGGATACAAGATCTCATTGACAACTGTAAATCCAATTTCAAGGCAGTCAGAGAAGAGAAGGAGTTCGTAAGTCTGGAAGATAATCCCTATGCCAGAGGGCTTGATCATCTTACTCCTTTGTATGAAGCTATTGTTAATCAAAAGGTACTTGACATTTGGTATCATAGCTTCAGGTATCCGTCTGCCCAGAAGAATACGATTCACCCTTATTATTTGAAGCAGTTCAATAACAGATGGTTCTTATTCTGTTATAATGATTTTCGCAAGGAGATTTCTAATTATCCTCTCGACCGAATTGAAAAGATTGAGTATAATGATAAGAGATATATAGAGAACACCTTCGTGGATTTTAAGGAATTCTTTGATGACATGGTTGGCGTCAGCAGAGAAAAGGATTCTCAGTTGGAGAAGGTACTCATTTGGATTTCTGCCAGACAATGGCCTTATTTTGAGACCAAGCCGATACATGGTAGCCAGAAAGTGAAAGAAAGGAGAGAAGACGGAAGTGTTGTCATAGAGCTTGAAGTGATCATTAATTGGGAACTTGAGCAACTAATTATGAGCCAGGTTGAGCATATGTGTGTTCTCTCTCCAGAATCCTTACGCAATAAAATCAAGGATAGAATCAAGTTATTACAGGATCTATATATATAATCATAACAAAATAGTCAAGGTTAACTTTTCAGTGGACCTTGACTAAATTATATAATCATTATTGTTTGGCATCGAGATAAGTGTGTAGTACTTCTCTCATAAAATACTCAATGCCAATGAAGCACTCTTTTCAGTTTGCGACGAATAACATTCATTCCAAAACTACAAACTTAATTCTTGTTTGAAGTCATGGATTTGCCACATATTATATCTTTAATTTGCAGATTTCGATAATTCAAATACGGAGATTGCCATAGTACCTGCAGGAAGTTTCCCAATCAATTTACTTATGTAAGACTCCGACCAGAAAGGATGAATTAGGCAGAATGGGACTCCCATGGATGTAGTCCCCACAAGAGTATCATGTGCCTCTTCGACCCTATAATTATGACGCTGCAATACATTCTTTATTGTTGAAGAAATAAAATCTTTCCAGTAATCAACGGTAAAATCAATTTTAGCTGTCTTATTCCCTGCCAATCTGGCCAGATCCAACCCTAATCGCCAATCAAGGATTGAATGGACATTTTGGTTTGAGTAGTCTCGTATACAATCATAACAAGAAGACGTACATCCATGTTGATGTGTATCTGATACCATCTGTTCGTATATATTGCCGCCCGGCAACAATGGGTCTAGAATTGCCTCTTTAGGAACGTTTCCATATCTCCGTCCGCTAAGATAATTACAGTAGCCCGCTCCGTTTTCAAGTTGTTCGACCAAGAATACTTCTGCTTTCTTGGTTATAGGAGTTATATAGAATCCGACATTAAGTTCAGATGTGTCTATATCCAAATGACTGGCTATAGACTTGCGAACCAAGTATCCCCAAGACAAGAATGCGGCTCTTACGGCATAGCTATAAGGATTCTCTGTTCTCAAGGGTGATAAACAGATATTAGATGGGATCTTGTCAATAGAAAAAGTCAGAATACCCGTACTCTTTGAAGAAATGAAAGCATACTGGCTTTCGAACGAAAGTTTTAGCTTTGGACGCAAATCTTCTTTATAGGCATCACGAGAAACGTATATTCCTTCTTGATTCTTTCCCAGCCTGTAGAAATCTCCATTGTTGTCATTGACCAGATGCACTAATCCCTGAGAAGGGATAATGTTATTCCTGATGGACATATTGCTTACATTAGGACATGGTTGCAACGACTGCTCACAGTCGAGTTTGATCTCGCTATTGGGTGAGTACCAGTCGAAACTTCCATTGAAATCCTCGGCCGGTGCATCATAGTCCACACAGTATCCTAACGGGGAACATATTTTAGCCGTCTGCATCTCGCTGCCACATACTGGACACTCTTTCTCTTCATCCTTTTGGTTGATGGTAGAGTACCCACAACAGTTGCAACGGAATAATGGATTCGGATACTGATTGAGTGAATTGAATCTGGGCTTGATCGTATGTTCACTACTGTATTCATAGTCAATGACACCAACAGCACGATAGACTTTTTTGTCCTTTACGATTTCATGTCCGGGAGCAAAAGAACTAAGGGCCATATCAATATCTCGGGAAACGACGTCCTCTGCAGGCAACTTTGTTGGCCGCTTCAGATATAGATTCCTGGTACGTGTCGGGAAGCCGAACATAGGAAGAAGACCGGCATTTGCCAATCGTTCGCTCAGGTACTCTTGGGTATATTCATTACTTTGAGCAATTTGTGTTATCTTTGGGACTAACATATTGAGAACATAGTTAATTATCTCGTTCTTTTGTTTTGATGTTATGTCAGTTCCCTTTGTTATCACTTCTACCAGTCTTATTATCTCAGCTTTATTTCTGGCAATCCAAGCGGTTACCTTTGTTTCATTGATGCCCCAATCTTCGACTTTCCCGAAATTGCCATGAACACTGTCTTTGGATGCTGAAGAGTTCTTTAAGGCAGCGTATAGTACCTCCTTGTATATGATTCGTTCTGCTATTTCTTTTGTCCGTACCTCAAGATAGGGATCCTTGGGGGTGTCAGAAACCATTCTTTCATATTCAAAGAAGTTTGTGATATCATGGCTGCTGGTTCGAGCAACTGTCAATGCCAAAGATAGAGGATTGCCGCGGCGGCCGGCACGACCCACACGCTGCTGGTAGTTGAATCTCTGAGGCGGGACATTGCCCATCATGACGGCGGATAGTGAGCCGATGTCTACACCTGCTTCCATGGTTGTAGTTACACTAAGCAAATCTATGCCATCGACTTTGGGGTTCTCAGATTTCAGAAATATATCCTGGAATAGTCGCTGCCTTTTCTTGGAGTCTGCCTTTGATGTCTGTCCGGTCATCTCTTCACAATGAAGACGATATACATTCTCTGTAGATTTTAGGAGTGTGAGATAATAGTCATTGGGGTTCTGTATGTCTTCTAATGTCAGGACAGAGGGCTCACTCAACTGATGTTGGCAATTGATACATACGCCATTGGAGTGATGCATGTGAATTGTCTTGCAAACAGGACAAACCCAGTATTGGGAGCCGACGGTAGCCTTGACAAATGACAGGCCACTGCCAGTGAGCAAGACAACCTCTCCATCAATGATTTCATTCCTCCGCAAATATTCCTTAAGTTCAGCAAGTTTGCTATCAACTTCTTTTTTTGAAGAAATGTTGTAAACCTTTTTGATAAGTTTGCGCACTACCATAGGGAAAGAATCTCCAACAGGATATCTTGAGGGAAAATCCTTTATGCGTTTTTTCTCTCCAAGAATTCGAACTACAGAGCAAACGAGTTCGCGGAATACGACATCGTCAATAGGCTTTGAAGGAATTAGATATCCAAGTTTCAGTTCCTCAAATGATCGATTCCTATTGCTAAAGATGCTGGTAAGCTGCTCAATCTTGTTATATCGTTTAATCCTATCACTGAACTCAATCTTGTATGGAGTAAGAAGCGAAGGATCTAGAGCCTGACACTTTTCAAAATCAAAAAGCTCACTCCAAAGCCCAGCTGTGATAGTATAGGATGCCGATGGTTTCGGACCTGCAGGGTTCATTCCCAGGCCCAGCAAGGCCTTGAACACATCAGCCTCAATGTTGTCAAGTTTTAGCGCTCTCGATAACGCAAAGTAAACCTTTAGTTCCTGGGCATCTTCTTCATCTTCATCAAGCATTCCATTCTTAAGAAGCATAATGTTCATTGCAATCCTGTTATAGAGAGGATCTTTCGTGAACGCCTTCAGCTCTGCAATCCTCTGCTTGTCCAAGGTTGGCAATTCGTACAATTCCTTTAGTCTGGAAAAGTCATCGTTTTTGCTATTAAGAGCATTAAGAATAGACCATCGGAGAACATCCCTAAAGTGATCAAGTTCTATACCTGCCGATAATTTTGCTGCAGACTGACGACTATCCGAAAAAAGGACAACTTTTGTATTAGCCTCATTCTGGTTCTTCATTGTTCGAATCAGCGAATCTGCCAGAATCTGGTTAACCTTCTGAAGACCGGTACTGTGATGACGTATCGGTGTCAAGCTGTTTTTGTCTTTATGAGGATATGAAACCTCGCACTGAGGGCATTTATATGGGAAAATGCTATCTGTCTCCTTTTGTTGTTCATAATAGGAGTATTTTCCATCAATGGAAACTGTAACTTCTCCAGTTGACGGATTGTAGTCTGCTTTTTTCCAGCCCTCTTCTTCATCATTTTTATCAAGCTCCCCCTTCCATAGGAGACAATACTTGACAAAGCCTTCGGCGACTGGACGTTCTCCCACTAAAAACCTTTTCCCATTCCTGATGACCAGATATCCTCCAAGATATGTTTCACCGCAGTTTTCACAAACGAGAACCTCCAGGACGCGATTGCCGCATTCACAGATATTCCTTGGTCGCTTATATAAACGTCCTATCAATCTGTTTTCGAAAGAATACTCCGGATGGAGATAATTGCATGAAGGATCGGAACATCCCCAAAGACCGCTTATGCTTCGGAAAAAGAAATGAGCTCGCAAAGGCGCTACATAATTGTTGCCTACCTTACATTGGCAAATTACCTTAACCAATCCAGCAACGACGGAGATCCCATCAGGATCAGTCAATTCAAGTGCTTCTGCAATCTTGTTAACATCCTTTGCAATGATACCCTTGGGCGAACCAAGTGCATATTTCAACCAATCAAGCAGATGATATTTTGATAATACATGATTATAGTCTGTACAATCCAATGTAGTTAGTATTTCATCATCGCCATCTTTAGCGAAGGCATGTTTTTTTAATGCGCCCAAAGGAAGGGGGACCGAGGGCTTTGGCACCAAAGGTTGGAGTGGATTGGATAAAATGACGAACCTCTTTTGGAAATCACTCTTCTCAATTCCAAAGAACTCTGAAAGGAAGTCAATGGATTGCTGATTTTCTTCAAGGGAAGCACTCGACGCCAGGAATTGAACCTGAGGTGAATCTGGGGTTAATCCAAGGCGATCCAGAAGAACACGCAGCAAATAGGCCACTTCTGTTCCCGAGGTTCCTCTATATGTGTGCAGTTCATCAATGACTAGGTGAAAGATGTGGTTGGGGTCTTCCTCCAGCCACTTTTTCGTCCCTTCAAAGATGCCACTCTCCAATTCTCTCATCAACATGACATTCAACATGCTATAGTTGGTGATAAGAATATCCGGAGCATTATCCTGCATGGAAAAACGATCCCACATCTCTGCAGAATCCGGTTCCATACATGGTACGTGGTAGAGAAGCTCGGAATTGCCGGTTTCGATTGCTGCTTCTTGTGCAGCCTTCCAGTCTTCCTGTTGTGCCTTTCGTTCTTCCAATAATCTGGCCCGAGATTTCTCCTTTGTCCCACTGACAGGAGTCGCTCCTGTGTAACGACCGAAATAATATCTATGTCCATTACGATGTTCATCCAACCAGTCAAGAGCTCCGCTACGATCTGGCTTGCGACTGTTTAAGGCCTTGCGCAACCTTATCATCTGATCCTCTGCCAATGCATTCAATGGATAGAGAATCATGGTTCGCATGGCGCGCTGTCTGTCGGCTCCCCATTTTTTTGATTCTGTAACAAGATCTGAGATAACCGGCAATAGAAAGCATTCTGTCTTGCCGGAGCCGGTTCCAGTGGTTACAACTATGCTTTTTCGATTACAGAAAGCTTCTTTCAAAGAGGCATACTGATGATCATAGAGTTTTCTTTCAATGGTGGAATTGTTGACAAACAGCCCTGTATTTACAAATGCATTCACATCTGTATCAACCCCTTCAATCTGGCAGAATTCGGCCAACGTAGCTTTTTCGTGATACTTCGGGACTAACTCAATGATAGGAGGCTGAGATATTGTCCCAGATTCACTCAGCAACTTATTCCTTTCTTGGTTATATTCTTCATGAAAGAAAGGTAGTCCGCTGTTAATATACTTGAGATACGCATTCAGTATCTCGTTAAAAATCATTATCGGGTTATTCATGTTCTATTGAATTGCAAAGTATTCTGTTTAATTCTCGAAATATGTCTAGAGATATGTTTTTGAACAAATAAGACTCTCCTTCAATAATGGGCAGTGTCTTATATTTCATTCCCTCAATCATAAGAACCCTATATAACATGAAGGGGAACGCAAATCTCGGTATTCGTAGTGTCTTGTCCGAATCACGGTATAATCCATTCCCTTCTTCATTGATGACCCTGCTATAACAGTATGCGATGGCGAAAGCTTCAGGATTCAAGTCACGAGACGGCAGCTCTCTCAGGTACATCTCCTCTGGAACAGAAAAGTATCGTGTAAGGCCGCTGCTCTCTAGTTTTGCAATCCCTTTTTTCGTCTTGTAATTGTAATATGACAACAGGTCTGTATCCTGCAAAGATTTGGGGAATCCATCAACGACGCTTTTTACTGTGGGGAAATGCTTGAGAATGGACAGGGGAATACTCTTTACCTTTTTGATGTTTTGTTCTGTCATTACGTCCTCGGTATAATTAACTCCGATCATTTTTGTAGGTTTATACTTCCCCTTAGGTTTATAATTGATATAATAATGATGGGTGTCGAAATCTAGGCATAGAGATTCCGTTAATGCATAACAGCCATTTCCGACATGATCAGCGACACCATTGTATACCATAGGCCAAAACAAGGTCCAAACAGGGTTTGCAAGCTGCAAATCCCAACTTTCGTTGAGGGAGTCACAACTTGCTTTGATGACTTCTATACTTCGACTCTCAAATTTGCTCAGCCAAATGTAGAGTGCATTCTGTGCTCCACGGACAGCATCATTCCCTTCCTTCATACAGATATGATTTATAATGATTCTGTGTGTCTGGATTACTCTCCCATTGGTCTGTCAGAATGTCAGCAGACAGGTAACCGAACGAGTCTTTGCCAGGAATGATCCTATCATAATATTCCTTTACGGCATCGCCACATTTGTCTATGCATCCGATATATTTGAGACAACTGGGAGCAAGAGGAATCAATTCATCTTCGGTTATTGTACAGAATATCCTTAGATTATCAGGCAATTCGATATCGGTGCCAGGGAATCTGGTAATTAGCCTGTTCTGCAAATCGACTAAAGGTTGCATAAAATTAGGCATATATGTCATATTGATGTTTTGAAGAACCAAAACATGAACAATATCCTGATTGTTCAAACACTCATTGACCAGATATGACAAGCCATTATCCCAAAGATCTGCGAATGACTTCCAGCTGGCACTAACATACTCTGTTAGGTAGCGACATTTTTTCATGGCAATCAATGCAGCATTGACCAAAGACGTATTAGGGAAGAGCACGACATGATATTTGGCAATGATATCAGCTATTTCCCAAGCCGATTCCTTCTTGATGTTATTTGTCTTGAAAACCGTCTCCAAGCTTTTCTTAAAGTATTCAAACATATCAATAGGCTCTTTTGCCAGGTTGTATTCTGCACAATGGAAAGTTTTATCATTTGCGTCAGAATACACATTAGATGGCCTTGAAGATCCCGAAATACCTAAGACCTCTTTGATGATAGCAAAATCCTGAACAATTGTATCCTTCCTCTGCATGGCAAGATCCAAAGTTTCATCTATCTCTTTCTTGCGGGCTTCGGTTGTTTCTATTTCTGCATTCAGGTTGTTTATTTCATTCTTTTTAAGCTCAAGCTGGCTTTCCAAATTTGCTACGGAGTCCAGATATTCGTTTTCAGCCTTTTGGGTAAGTTCGTTAAGCTCCTTCATATAATCATCCTTATGCATCTCTGCCTCAAGAATTTCATCGTTGAGCTGTTTCTTGCGATCTTGTAACTTGGCTTTACATTGATCATCAAAATCTTTTATGAACTTGTCCTGGTATTTCTCTACAGACTTCTCAATTGCGCTGGCTAGCCATGGGAATTGAGCCATATCCTGCACCTCCTGCAAAGAGAGTTCGAAATTGACATTCATTTTCTTGAGTCGATCCATTCGACTTTGGTAGACGCTTGTGTCGAGTGTAGCTAGTGAAGACAATGCTTCCTTGAGATGACTTTCAATATTCTTGAAAGACTTGTTTGTCATGATTTCTGTCCAGTTGGGTTTTAAAACCTTGCGAAGGAACCAGTCAATCAGCTGGTCGTCGTTGGTAATATCGATTACTCCATCAGGAATCGGAAAATCATAATTGACAATATAAAGCTTTTCTTGTCGGCCCTTTATCAAATCAAGACTCGACTGGTACCAATAGGAAATGATACGCTCTTTACCACCTCCCAATATACGGAATATTTTGTCCGACGATAAAATAAAGACATCATCGTCCTTGTTCAAGAGATTATAGCTCGAAAGTACCGAGTAGTTGTGTTCTCCATCTTCAGATAGCTGTTCATGCACTTTCACAACCTTTGCTCCAAATTCATATACATCTTGAGATTTATCCCAAATATATGCGTAATAGCCCTCGCCCAATTTCTTGTTTGGGATTACAGATAGACGCACCAGGCAATCCTGGAAGTCATACCTGTATTTCGCAATAAAATTATGAGCGAAGACTAATTTCTTTGGCGGAAATAGAGCGGCAAGTTCCTGTTGAGACAGTTTGTGATAGTCTCCAAGATGATCTACATAGCCAATGACTTCAATGGTCGCATTGCCATTGTCGAGTATGTCAACGATGCCAACTACATCGTATAATTCATAGTCAAACTTGTTCATAATATATTTTGGTTTATTAGAATATTCATTATAGGATTATTCTCCTTTTTGTCTATCTCTTTGAATGTATGAAATCTGGACCATCTTTGAAGTACAGAGTTTTTCGGAAGCGATTCGGAAGATTGCGGGATAAATGAGAAATCTAGACCGGTTATGCCTTCTGATTCCTTTTTGGAATCCCAGACCGCATCTTTGACTGAAAGGAACCAATGATTGTTTCCTGAGATCCATGTCGGCTTGGAAAACGTTGCGTCAACGATCTCAATCGTAATTCGTTTGCAATTTTTGAATTGAATGGTATGTGAACCAACTGACAAAAAGTTCAAGCTTAGACGTCCTTCGACAACCGGCTTTTCACATATGTTTCCATCTATAAAGAAGGGGACGTTTTTTGTCATTGTAAGTGTCGGTTCCCCTCCAGAAAGGTAACTGCCATGTCCAATTCTTAATCCACCTTCAAGTGAATAGAAACGGGGCTCCGTGAAATATTCACTTGTTTCTGGAGTTTCTTCAAGCTTGTAAATATACAGTCTCTCATTCTCAAAAAGGATATTATTCCTAAGTGTAAAGTAACTGCGATGGAATCGACTCTTGAAAATAATGAGGACACCTTGTTGTCCACGTTCTACATATCGAGTTTCTTGCCAATAATTTTCGTATACATCATCCTGCTTGAAAACGATTACGCCTTCTCTTTTGAAATTATATATTCCTTTAACTTTATCAACTGAAAGATTGTCAATATCAAAATGACTGAGTAGCTTCAGGGTGTCATTACGTACCTCTAACCGTGAAAAATCTCCAGTCAAATAATAATAGCGCAATTCTGCATCCTCCTTATTATGACGATGCGTTACATACCAGTCCTTATAGTCTCCATTCCAACGCAGGAAATAATTATATACTTGTTGAAGATAACTTGATTCGTTTGGAGAATATAACTTGACGTCTTGTGAATGGCTGGTTTTGAGATAACGCACAACAGATGCTTTGCTGACGATACGCCAAAAATCAGATTCTTGCAGGTCTTCTTCAGGCTGTAGTTTTTTCTCAACGAAAACTCCAGCAATATAAAGTAAATCTTCTTCCGTAAATACACGCAAGGCTTGCTGAACCGGATATTGTGTATATCGTCCTGCCCCATATTTGCGCTGGCATTTTGACATCACATAATAGTGGGTGTCACACCAACGATATAATGTCTCCCAACAATATTCCTGATAATCAGCCATCCACCGTTGAAGTTCGTCCATTGGCCAATTTAAGACTTGTGAAAGTCGTTCGCGATAGTTTTTTTCTGTTACGCCGTCTCTATTGGCTCGTTTCGACGCTGCATACATCTGAATTGCTAGGATGCCTTTTATCTTAAGGATATTTGAGACGTGAATACCATAGAGATTGGATCGAACGGAATCCATCAGCATTCTCTCAGAAATGGAATTGGCAGAGCAGAACTCAGTGATAAACGACTGATCAATAATGAAAGCAAGCGTCATTCCCACATTCTCTTTTGGGAAAATGTGGGCATCTACATATTTGCAAAATTCATTAAAGATGTTCATAGTCTAGCTATTTATTTGTTCTGACCAAACATGAAGGTCAGTTTCTTGTTTTCAACGTCTATCTCTTTAATTATAACTTGCAGTACCTGCTGTTTCTCAAAATGATTCTTTATCCCATCCTTTTGCAAGGAAGATGGTATTTCTGTTCTGTGGAGCAAACCCTGGATTCCTGGCTCTATCTCAAGAAATACACCATAGTCTTGAATGGCTCTGATTGTTCCAATAATACTCTTCCCAGGAATATAATCAACAGGTACATTTTCCCAAGGAGATCTCTCTAATGCCTTGAGGCTTAATCCAATTCTCGGACCATTGCTGCGCATATCTTTTGAAATGACCATCACATCCAACGCCATCCCTTTGGGATACATTTCTATAGCATTATTAATGCGCTTGTAAGATAATTCCTTTATATGGATAAGTCCGTCTATATCCCCAAGCGAGACAAATACGCCATAAGAGGTAACATTTTTAACTGTACCTTTTACAATGGACCCAATCTCCAATTCGTCATATGCGCTCTTCTGAGATATCTTTTTGGCTTCTTCGACAATGCTTTTTGCTGAAACGACAATATTATTTTCAAACGGATTGATCTTTAGGACAACGACATCGATAGTCTGTCCGACCATGTTGTAACTCTCATCACTTGGTCTATAACCAAGTTGAGAACCAGGCAGGAATGCTGATACACCAAAGACCTCAACTTGAAAGCCTTTGCCTGTAAACTCAATTATCTTTGCCTTGATGACAGTCTGCTTGTCATATGCATCGAATAATGCGTTCCAATCTTTTTTCGTTTCCATCATGATCTGCATTTTATTTGTTCTTTGTGTCAGCCAAAAGATCTGCGAGGGAATAGACTGGGATTCCCAATGCTCTAGCCTTTGACTGCATACCGTTATCGGAAGTCACGATAAATGGATTGTCTTCTTTGTGTGCTATACCGATGCTTAAAAACATATTATCCGGATTTCTGGGGGATAATTCTTCTGGCAGAAGACGTGGGCTGAACCTTTCCATCTTCAGTTTAGAGTCTTTCTTCTTTGAAAGTTCATTGATCTCTTTCAGAGCGATACGCGCGTTCTCACCTTTTTGTTCATCTTCCTTGATCTTGAATTTGTCCAATTCATCTATGACTTTCAAGGGAAGAACGATATAGTCATTACCTTTTATCTTCGACAAGATACGGGGTTCATCTAGGAATATGTTCGTATCAATTACAAAAGTTCTCGCCATAAGCTTCTCGCGGATGAAATGTTCTCGTTTATCTATAGATTCTTTCATTTTCATGTAATCCTTGTTCGTCAAGCTGTAGCCAGATGTGCCGACCATTTCATTCTTCAGCTTTTCTATCTTTTCTTTCAATACATGAAGATTGAACAGGCGATTTATTTTTTCTATGTGGACATCTTTTTCAATTGCCCAGAACTTCTTGTGCAACTCAAGATCGTGGAGTTGCTTTAGTGTGGCTAAAGAACGGTCCCTGCGTTTGCGAATGTTTTCAAGCTTTCTTAATTGAGTACCATCTGTTATATATGGCTCAAATAGTTTAATATCGTAGTCAATATACTCGAGTACCTCAAGATCCTCCTTGCAAAGAGCAAAACTGCGCTCCAATTTAGACGACATCATGTCTAGGATTGGAGGAACAAATATATGTGTATATCTTTCTGTTAAGGCATTTGCATCAAAAGAATAATCCTTGATGGGAGCTACAACCACTTTGCCGCATACTCTATCCATGCATGGTATCTCCAAGAGACGATATTCGAATGCAGGTCCATGATTACATTGGCAGAAAGGCTTCTTAAGGTCAATAATATTTTTCCATATATATACACCTTCGTAGTAGAAAAACCGACTGTTCATTATTTCTGTAATTCGGCAGGAGACAAAGACATGAACAAAGGGATTTCTCTCCTTTAGTTGTTCGATGGCATCGACCTGTAATTGGGACAGTTCATCAATAGAGAAATACAGAATGTCGTTTTCAGGAGCTATATATGTACAAATATCAGTCCAAAACTTCTCCTCGTCAATATATTCTGCATCATGTATAGATTCAAATTTGAACGCATTGGTCGAATTTGAAAAGAATTTGGACACAAGGCCGCGATAGCTATTGTGATTCTTTTCAAGAATATCTGTAAGATTCGTCAGTTTCCCGCCCTTTGCTATCAATTCCATACTAAGGAATTCGTTTTCTGGATTATATAGAAATGCCGCATTTAATGGCAGTTCATAATTGCTTGCGGATTCAATGGATAAATTATCGAAAGAGTTGCCTGCTTCAGGATCATATACCTCAGGATATTGTGTTGCCAAGAATGTCTTTAAATATTCAGCACTATTGAACAAGGGTAATACTTGCTGGTCTATGACATTTCCTCCCACATTCGAGAAAACCTTGTTCGCACCTTCGTTCTGTTTCAATGTCATATCAAAATACACATCAAAGTGCTTTGCCTGGTGAGTTTCCAATTTCTTGCCAATATGCATGAATTCCTTGCCTTTATCGGTCAAAACATAGTATGAGCCTCCTGAATAAATACGTATATCAATCATGCCACAGTCATGCATTTCCTGAAGAGAGTTGTCTAATAACTGTTCTTCTGCTTCGTCTTTGAACATCAGTTTCTCAGGATTGTCTGTAATGTTCAGGCCTAGAATCTCACCAAGTTTCTCTTTTGTAGAAAGACCGTCTATTTGCAGAATCTTTCCTATGGCTTTTTCGAAGATGGTAAAAGGTACAGCAATGGTACAATCCGCCTTATATGACACTATGGAATAGCGCCATACGAAAGGGACATGGCCGAGATACAATTCGCCCTTGCGAATGTCCTTGGATACTACATTGAATACTTCAACATCATTCTTGTTCATATTGTGCCAATTGCATTAGTTTTGAATAATCAATAACATTCCCGTTCTTGGCAATCTGATTGATTGCATTCAAATATAACGGATTGTTGTTTGAATCCTTGATTTTAGAAAAGAATTCCTTGTTCCCAATAACAATCAAAAGGCGTCGAGCACGCGACAAGGCCACATTGAGACGCTCTGGAGATCGGGCAAAACCGGCATCATGATTTTTTCGCATTGTTCCATTTCCGGCATCTGATATGTCACTTCTTACAGTCGAAACAATGACAATGTTTCGTTCCATACCTTGGAACTTGTCAACTGTATTCAAGCGAACGGGTATCCCAACTTTCTTTGCGACAGGCCTAACTCTTTCTCTAATTTGACGAACTTGCCTTCCGTAGAAACTGATAACTCCAACTTCTTTCTCTCCAAAATTTTTTACTCCATCCCAATAACTCATATATTCATCAAAGCCTTGGGAGTTCTTGAGCAGGTACAATACTGAATTGATGGCCTCAATCTCAACGTCATTGACTTTGGAAGTGCCATCTGTCTTCTCAGGTGCAACGACATTGACCCAAATCGTATGTATCTTGGGTGTGATGAACCCCCTATAGGTTAATCCATGATATCGGCTTTGCGGATCACCTAAATCTGGGCTGTCAACCCTATTCTCGTCAAGACCACATCTTAGTCCGGTCTGTCCATTATCCATATAGAACTGACTGATAACGTCGTTTATGTATGGATGCATACGGTACTGGATGTTGAAGGTTGACCTGATAGTCGGTGACACTGCTGCATTGGTTATAAGGCGCTTGAATTGTGAAGTCTCCACAAAATTGCGGTCAATATCTTCAGCTAAAAGTTTGGCTTTCTCAGAACCCAGGTTCAAGAGAGCTTCTTTGAAACTGAACTCATTCAACATTGGCGGCAACTGTTTATGATCTCCTATTATGATGGATTTCTTGCCGAAACAGAGGGGGAGAAGCAACTCGGGAGGCGTAGCCTTACTTGCCTCATCCATAATGACAGCATCAAACTCTATTGTCCCCATAGAGCAGATTCTTTTCTTTAGATTCTCAAAACCAAGATCATTTGGATCAAGTATCATGTCCAAAGTTGACGAAAGATAGTCAATGTTTCGAAGATTCGGAACAGACTGACCTAATGCAGTTATTAGCTTATTAAGTGAAAGGGACTGCCGTCTTGTCAGATGCTTGAAGACTCTATAAAACTCGTTGGCAAAAACCGGACTGCCTGTAGAACTACAAGTACTTCCAATTACATTGACATGATTCAAATAACTATCGGCGAATAATTGCTTTGTAGCTTGGTCAGGCATTACCAGCCCTAAAGTCCATTCCTTCATTACGTCTGCATATTTAGGATCCTGGTTCTTTGCTCTGGCAGCAATTCTATTCATCCATTTCTGTACAACATTGTTTGATGGATCTGCCTCATCCGCGTCATCCATTAACTCGGTATCGTCATTGGTCTCGTCAAGAACCTCGTTCTCGATCACTTCTTCAATCTGCTCTTCTGAAGCGCCCATCCACTGATGGATACGTTCAATGGAATACTGCAGTCCTTCCTCCTCAAACTTCTCCATTCTTCCAAAACGGATAGGCTTGATTATCGTGGCATAACGAGCCATTACCGGATTCTCGTTCTTTTCGTTCATGAGTTTCTCCAGGGCATTATCGACGGCAAGGTTTGTCTCAGAAGTTAACAAAACCCTTGATCGTTGATTCCTTTTGATATGCTGCCAAATCAATTCTGCAATAACCGTAGTCTTGCCAGTACCTGGAGGCCCTTGAAGAAGACACAGATCCTGAGCATTAAGGGCGTGAAGAACAGCCTCCTTTTGTGATTCATTCAGAGACAAGATGGATGAAGAATCGAATTGTCGAAATTCCTGCAGATCTTGAATTGAAATATCCATGAAAAGCTGTGTCGGTGCAGCCTTTGATGAGTCAAAAATAAAGTCCTTTATATTTGGGTTTACAGGGCGAGTATTGGGTTCCCATTTTTCACCCGCCTTTAATTTGTCCATGGCTTGCTGAAGCCATTCTATTTTGGCCTCATCACCACGTAGATTTGCTTTTACAGCCTTGATTGTAGGGTTGGAATTCAGGAAGCGGAGAATATTTTTCGACTTTTTCTGATCTTCCTCCGTATAATTGGGAATATGAAGTGCCATCTTGGACATGGTGGTATCATATGCATGAAGTTGCCCAAGAGGCTGCAAGACCTCTCGTCCATTTTCGCCAGGTATTGTACACACAAATTCTGCACCAGAAAGTTTGTCAATTCTCTCTTTGAAAATCTGCTTAATGGTTTTCTTGGATATTATATTTGTTTTAACCTTGAACTTGAAATCATCATCTTCAGGAGATTTGACCAGTTCAAACTTCCCAATATTTACAATGGCATTGTATTTTTCCAATAGATCTTCAGCATCCCTAAACTCAAAATAGAGATTCTTGAATTTGTCCGCATCACCTTCTGTTATGGGAAAATCCAGCATATATAGATCTCTTTGTATGTCACTCCAAGATTCCTCTGTAAATCCATAAACATTGGTCTCATTGTCTTCTTTGACAAAATTCAGGTATCTTTCAACGGAGATGTTAGATTCACCGTAAAGCCAGCAAAGCATATGGTGAGTCATTTCCAGACTTTCCTTGGTTGCATTATCCCATTTGCGTTCAAATCGAAAAGTGTTTGCACTCTCAGGTTCAGGAAGGATTATTTCCTTTTTCTCCCTATCTGTGACATTTTTTTTATTGATAGAACCCTTTTCCGTAAATCTGATGCCATATTTCTCGACATGAGAAGACTTGTAAAGGTTATCCATGTTGCTGATGGAGTATAGGACACCTTTGCTTGAAGGAGCATAACCATAGCCAGCCATTATCTCTGCAGCCCTCTCATCAGTAATGGAGAGATTGCTAACCCTCAATATATAGCGATCCTGCTCAATGGTCATAATATCGCCCACTTCCGCCTGAATTATTGAAGATGTTTGAATAGGCCGAACTTTTAGGTTACATCCTATCATTCGTTCCCTTTCGACAACATCAGAGAATTCCTTCTCAATTACAAGATCCAAACCTCTGAAGATATTCTTGTAGGTAAGATAAATGGTGCCATCATTATCGAATTTCTCTTCTATGCTCAACTTTTCAGAAAGGACACTCTCTATTTGCCTATATTCATCATATTTTTCATATTGAAGATCGAGTTCCAATATGTAGCGGAAAATGCCATGGCCATTGTTTGATGGTATCTCTGAAAGACGAGGTTCCCCGATACAGAAGTAGGGTTTCTGAAGTTCTGAAACGAGTTGCTTCTGGGCATCAATATATTTGGTCCATATTTCACGCTGATCTTCTGCCAACGTTTCGTCGCATATCTGTAAAGAAGAAACTGCACTGCGGATTTTTTGCATCTCATATAACGACGTGAAATCGTTGTAAGGTTCACGACTACTCAAGAAGCGAAAATTGCATAATTGTTCTAATGAATATTTTTCTGAGGGCAGATTCAGAATATCTTGGTATATGGTTAATTTCCTTTTGTTTTGAAGAATCTCATACGTGTGTTTCACCATGTCATAGGAGCAAACAAACTCTACTTGACCTTCATATCCTGGCAATGGAACTATACAAGAAATCTCTTCTCCTTTTCTTCGGGATAAATAACATTTTACAGGTTTTTCAGATAGAATTGATAAGATTTTTTTGAAATGGATCTTATTGCCACAATTATCGAAGTTGGATGGTACTATGTCCTTGTACCTCATGATAATCGGAATTGGTGAAGGAGATATAGTTCTATAATTTGATGCCATAGGATTATTGGTTTCGGGTTTAAGGATTGGAATTTATCCCAATCACATGCAATTCACTATTGAATTGAGGACAAAGGTATTAAACTTTAGTAAAAAATCAAAATATATAATCAATTTATTTTGAATTAAATACAACAATTAAAGTAATTTGCTAAGTTTACTTATCGCATTTCGCTTTTTTATCCATGAAAGAATGGCCTCGCTATATTAATATTACAATAAGTTTATTCCCCATTGCAGGAACACTTTCGAGAAAAAACTGCGTCCAAGTCATATTGATTAATTCATAATAGTTACTGTTTTATAATCATATCAAGTTATACGTATTTAACTTAAGGACAGGATTCATAATGAATCACTATCGTTTTTGTTAGTGCAAAGATAAGATATATTCATGTAACTATATTGCATGAATTGTATGAAACTTTTTTACAGCTTCAAATTGTTCTTTTCCAAAAATATATTGGACATGGTTAGAAGATAAAAAAAGTCCATATTGTGGACGCTAATGTAATACAATTTTATTGGTAAAGGGTTATGACGAAGGTTACCTTTCCTTTAATTGATGCGAATAAATGACTGCATTAAAAATGATGCTGCTAGAGTTATTGTTCTTTTTTCTCAATTTCATCTAATACTTTTCCAATTCTTGCCATGTATAATAATTGCTCCAGTTCACCTTAACTTCTCTATTATCCTTAGAAATAACTGCAAAGTGAAGACAACATTTAGATACTCAAAAGGTGCAAAATACTACATAAAATACAATTTCGGTCCTTGAAGTATCTTTAATTACTTGTTTTTTATTATTTTTGCCCAGACAGAGTGAGCGCACAATAAAAAACATGCTTACATATGTTCGGCTCAAATGGTGGAAAATGATTGAATCCTCCCTTTAGTTATCCGTTAATCAAAATCAACATTATTAATATTATTATTATGGCAAGAAAATCAATACCTGTATCCGAAAACCTTAAAGATGCATTAGATTTATTCGATCAAAATGGATTCTTAAAAGACGGGCCCAATTCTGACTATCGCACTGTCATCAGAAGAATTCAATATGAACTTAACCCAAATATAAACACATCTCCACAAATTCTTGAAGACTGGATTTTGAACCAAATTAGTCAAAGCTATTCAGACTCCGTTTTTGATTTAGTAGATAATGTAATAAACGAATTTGACAACAATTTCCCAAATGTCTCCAAAATTGGAAGATATAATATATCGAGATGCAAAACTGCGCTTAAATCTTTTACCAAATTTATACTTGGATACTATAAAGCTGATTTGTACATGGCTTTGGATAGAATGAGTGATCTGGAAAGCTGTAAGATTGTAGCTAGAAATGCTTTGTTTTGTACTGTTGATGTTGCAAATAAAATATTTATTGGAGAAATGGGAGTTAAGGATAATTGCGGCAAGGGCAATCCTTGTTATTCTTGGTATCGCTGTAAGTACCAACGAAAAAAACCCAAACAAATAAAGGGTGACAAGTCTGTTTTTTCTCAAGAAGATCCAAATCCACTAGGTATTGAACAGTATATTTATGATGAAAATACACAAGCGAATCATGCTATTAAGTACGCTATTATAAAAGGATTGCCTCTGTGTCCGCAGGCCAAAATTAAAGATTTTGATAATTATATGGCATGTCATATATGGGATGAAACCTGTTACGACTACAGATATCATACAAGTATATTCAATCTGGTATTGCTGCCATCTTCAATAGGTGGACTATCAGATTATCATCCTGTCGTAAAAGAAATACTGCGGTATGAAGCTGCTATGAGGTTCGGGGTTTATCCAGAAAATTGTAAGTACAAAATGACTGAAAAAGCCAAGAAAATTTATAATGATCTTTATGATTTTTGGAGACAACCGAAAGAACATGATATTGCTGTTGTTAGAAGGGCCAAAAACTTCCAACCCACAGAATTAACTAATGAATCAATATCTAAGCTTGTAGTTTTTTTAACCAAGAGATCAAAGGATGACACATGTTTTGACCTCCTGAGTTCTTTATAATAAAGGTTTTCATGCCTTTCTTGTAGACATTATTGGTATATATTATCATGTAGCACTATTAAATATAAATTATTATGGGACTTTTTGATTTTTTTAAAAGTGATGAGGAAAAATTGAGATCTAAAATCAGATCCCTATTTGATGATTGTGTAAAAAAAGAAATAAAGGAAAATCGAGATATGATTAAAGATCCTTTATTCGGTGGAATAATGATTCAAACCGCTATTGAGTCATTATACACATCATTAAGAGATGCGCCTGCTTTTTTATTGGCTGAACTAAATGGCGGTTATCAAAGAAAGATATTAGAAGAAGAATACGAAAGAGCCTTAAAAAAATATCTAAAATTATAACTTGTTAATTCATAATGTTCTTTTAAACTCCTAATTAAGCTAACAATTATTATCTCGCTTTTTGAGGAGGTAAGATAAACTTGCTCTTGCCATTTGAAAATAATTTAAATCTTGATAGGAGCAAATATCTTTTCTCATATAATAATAAAAAAGATGATAAGTGCAGAAATAATACTTGAGATCAATAATAAATTCCGTGCAAGCGGATTAATAGATGAATCTATGCTTATTGCATTTCCTGTTGAATATAAAATAAAAGACTGGGAAGTAGCTTTAAGCGAAGAAGAAATCAGAGCTCAGATGCTCGGAAGAAATAGAGATACGGTCAACATGTATAAAACCATTTGCATAAACATCTCTTACGATACAGAACATGAGCAAAAAGTATTCAAGAATGATTATTGTTTGCATGTAGTCTTAAGAAGCATGCTGTATCTCTATAGTATTACTAAAGACCAATTATTTCAAAGGATACTTTTACAATTAAACCCATCAAACAGCATTTTGCGTTTTCTGATAGCTCAAGATTGTTTACCGGAAACTTACGATGTTGCATTGTCAGAAGTAAAAGATGGACATAGATCTAGTCATTGGATGTGGTATATCTTTCCACAATCTAAAGGATTAGGTTATTCTTATATGTCAGACTTTTACGGAATCAAGGACGCAAAAGAAGCAAAGGCTTATATAAATCATCCTGTTTTAGGCAAGCGTCTCATTGAAATAACTCAAGCATATCTTGATACAGGTAAAACTGCTAGTGAAGTATTCGATTCAGATGACATAAAGCTAAAGAGCTGTATGCATCTTTTTGCTTCGGTCTCTGCTAATCCTATTTTCAAGATTGTTTGTGAATACAATCATTGGATACTTTAACATTAAGTAAGCATTCGGTACCCCCCATATCGTCATTTAAAGAGTATGGGGATTACCGAATGTTTGCGTTTGTTTTTTAAAGAAGGAGTATATGAAAAAGTAGATGTATGATTTTATCGACTTCCTCTACAATACCAAGCTATGGAATCGAGCAGCATTGAAGGTATTCGTAGCAGTCGTGCTGCTATTATTGTCTGAATTAATAAGATTATTATAATTGAAAGCCCCACCTTAGTTAGATTCTAGGGTGGGGTTAATAATGTAGCAGCAGTGCTACAGAAAGGATATTTTTTTGCGATTAAATAAGTTGGAAAACTTACGAAGTTGGTACTTTATTTCATCCCAAAAGTATTGACGCCAATAAGTATAATGTTTCTTTTCTTTAGTAAGAGGAATGTACTTTATGTAATCTATTTCCCTGGCATAAATATCACCATCTGCTAATACAGTATAACGATGATAAACCTGTTCATTAGGATCAGGTATCGGCTTCATGCTTGAAGTACTCATAGATGAAGACCATGGACATGGTGTCAAGTTCACAGTAACGGAGGAGGGCCTGTCGGAGAGCTCCCTCGCGTAGTGAACCTTGAGCTTCGTCCTTGCAGAACATCAGCTTGTTGTAGGCAGTCAGAGCTGCTCCGCCATTGGCCACCTGCATCTCATTATCCGTGGATTCCAAGGTCTCGAGCATCTTGGACTCTTCTTCATTCAAGCCGATGAGTTCGCCTACATGCGGGAGCTGGTGATATGGGCTGTCCACATGGTAATTTTCCTCCAATCGGACCCATGCGATAGGTGCATCGGCTGGGATGTTCTTGCTCGGTATCTCTTTTCCATAAATGGGTTTTGAGTACTTGTCCTTAAGGTACTGGCTTGCGTTGAGCACGGCTGGCAATACCTGCTTGATTGAATTGCTGCCATGCATTTCGTCAAGATAGTAGAAATATCGCTTCACCACCTCCAGAAGGTCGACCATGTCACGGTCTCCTTTATAGCTCTCGCCATATTTCTCATTCGTGTTGTGGGTGATGCTTTTTACGAAAGCTATCAATTCATCCTTGTCCGGCTCATTACTGTCCTCAAGTTGCTGTGCGATGCAGAGCAGTATTGAGTTCTCGTGGGTGGCATAGCGGAAGATGGTTCCCTGGTCATTCTGTAGCTGTCCCTTCAGATGACGCAGGAACTCAAAATTCGGGAACTCCGTTACATCTTCGTTCAGGTATTGGCCGGCATGGACAACGGTTCCGTCTTCATTGATAATATGGTGTGAGAACTGGAATGCCACCTGCTGATAAGGCTTCATCCCTTTGTAATAGGGAAGGGCAACTGCTGTAGTTTCGAAGTCGATCATATGGAGCGGATATTTCCATCGGCTCATCTCGCTACGTAAACCGTCTTTGTCGAGATACGTATGACCGCTGACCCATGGTGTGAATCGATCGAGGATTGCCTTATTGTCCAGTTGCATGCCTATCTGCAGCCATTTCCGTTGGCAATGGTCAAGACCGTCATGAGTGATGCCTGTCTCGGGCTTCAACAGATTCTGGCAGCTGGGAATCTGGTCAAAGAAGAAGATGCCTTCCTTGATCCATTCTCCTCGCTTGATGTATTGCCCCCAAAGGTTGTCGATCATCGGTCGATTATCCAAGTCATTTCCTGATACATAATGAAGCCAGCATCGGCGATGTCCATCCTTTGACTTGTCGTCAGACCGGAATTCACAGCCGAAGCATTTGGCATTCAAGACAGGTTTATTTGGGTATGGTATATTTTTATTGTAGAAATTGGATACTTCTTCAATGAATGGGACGAATTTCCTGCCATTCATTATTGATGGCTGTTCGGTGGTTTCGCCTTCAATGATGAGGTCGCAAACACGATTGACATCGAATGGTGTTAGGATGTGCTGGGAAGACTGGGCGAGCTTTTGTTTCGCATCGGGCGCAATCTCTACTTCGGTATTCCCTTGCGCGTTCTTCACTATCTTGAACATCTGGTTCAGGCCATCGATATCGGCGGCAAAACGCTTGTCTGCCATCATAAGGCGCGCTTCGACCTTAAAAGTCTTGTCGGGATAGTCATTTTTTAGAGCATTAGCAATGACGTATTTCTGGAAAGCCACATCGTAGAGGTAGGGCAGTATTTCACTCCGGACACTGACAGAATTGTCTTTCTTCTTGGTTCTGATGAATGCATCTTCATCAGGCGAATCCCAAGATTTTGCCTTCACCTCGATGATCGTGATTTTGTCACCTTCCTTCTTGAGTATGTCTGCACGTACAAAGAGGTTACCAAAGCGAAAGGCTGCCTCTGCCATGTAGACATTGGTGCGCTGCATGAGCCTCTGTGTTTCCTTAAGAGGCGCTTCGTAACCTTTGAGATCCTTGAGGTCGGCATCATCATCTACTCCCTGGTAGATTTTGGCCAGTTCCCCAACCTGAAAGCCGCCCTCAGCCAGGGACTGGAGGAATTCATCCGTTGTATTGGCATTGTCGAATGCATCTGGATTGTTATAATAATAGAGTTTCCATGGACATTCAAGTGCGATCTTGAATGCTGACTTTGTGAATAGTTTCATAGATGCTGCAGTGTTTATTGTTTGTTTTTCTCAATACGTTCCCTGATTTTATCGATTACATTCCTTGTCGAATATTTTTTCTTGAGGACATCGATAATATCCTTGAATGACCTTGCACCCAATGCCTCTTTGGCAAGATCAGCACTAACCTTGTAGGTTGAGCCACTTGTAATGTCACCGTCAATTACGGACTCCTCTGCAAGCTCGAGTATGCCTTCGTGCAGATGAGCAAGGACATGGAACATATCACCATTGTTCTTGATCTCTGAATAGACTTCCTCATTCACGTCTGGTTCCCCGAGGATGATGGATACGTCCTCCTGTGCTTCTGTCATGAATACCACAAAGGACTTGCCCTCCGCTTCAATCCAGAAAGGGACCGAACTGATAATGATGTCATAGAGCGGCTTGTCAATCTTTTCCAGCTGACGGACAGTGAGATATCTGTTGGACATCAGATGGACCAGCAGATTGATATACTGGGAATCAGTGAGTACAACGCTGAAGTTGACAATGGTAGGCTTGCTGTGACAATCCTTGATCGAATATGCCGTGAACATATATTCATGGACTTTTTGAAAATCGATATTGTTGATACCCAAAATTTCGCCGATATGCAAGTCTTCCCGTATGATGTCCGAATCCCAGTCATGGAGCTCAATGAGGTCGTCTCCGGCAAGTGTGGCCTCTCTAAGTTTCAGGACATCGTCTTCTCCTAGCGGCAGGTAGCAATTGATATGGTTGTTTTCAGATGTTTCGAACTCTACCTGGTAGAGGGGTGTGCGTTTCTTGCTCCTCAAGTAGACGTCTGCCTTTTGACGATAACTGTCCTTGTCACATGCATTGGTCTCCTGTCCGGTGAACACTTTGCCGTCCAGACAGACATTGCTTTGTGCTTCCTTTTTGTTCGGCTGGTCACATAGATCCTTCATGAAGTCATGGTTGAGAACCTCTGAGATAATTCGGAGCTGCTTGAGGCTGATGTCATCCTTCTTGAATAAGCTATAGACATCGGGACACGATGCATGTATCTTGCCTGCAAATTCGGACATTGACATTCCACTCTCTTCGAATGTCACCTTGATCATTTCGCCTATGGTTGGGGTTGTCTTCATTTTTTTTGAAATAGTTGTTTGTTAAACGGTTTATGTTATTTAAATTGATGGAATCCGATTGCTGTTGTTCGTGAGGTTTTCTTGTTGAACTGCTCTGTTCTGCAATACTCCTGAAGCCGGGTGATATCAGGGACAGTGTCGTGAAGCACCTTTTCGATGATGCAATGGCGTTTGATGTTGTAAATCTGTCCACCAGTGAAATCGAAGTCCCGGCTTAACGAAGCGATGTCATCGTCATTGATTTCTGGGAGCATTGATTTCCAGATGCGTTTCTTCACTTCGACATCAGGTTTGTCAATCTGCATCTTGAAGAGGAAACGACGGTCCAGAGCATCGTCCAGATTGACGGCCAGGTTGGTGGTTGCAATTAGTATGCCTTCCAGATCGGCGATAGCCTGCAGCGCTATGTTTTGCAGTGCATTATTGGTCAACTCTGATCCATGTTCCACTTGAGTCGTGCGCTTGTATAGCAGGGCATCGCATTCGTCGAGCAGGAGAATGGGAATCGGGCGGTTGTCCTTGCGTGCTAGGTCTGCCATCTTTTGATAATTGTCGAATAATGACTTCATATGCTTCTCGGTCTCTCCATAGTACTTGTCGCGCACCGAACTCAGGTTGACACGCATCACGTCGCGATGTGTCGCCTTGGCCAGTTCAAGGCATGCCTGTGTCTTGCCCACGCCGGGGACCCCGCTCATAAGGATGGCCAGCCCCGGTTTCATATGCTCTTCTGTCATTCTCTTTTGAATGGCCTTGAAGCTCCGGTCTTCCAGTAGGGCATGCAGTTCCTCATATTGTCGGTGAGTATCCTCGTTGAAAAAGAGTTCGTGGCTTTCTATCTTTTCCCATGAGGTTATGTCAAAGAACTCATCTTCCTGGTCAGGACTTTGCTTCCCCTTGGCCAGACGCTCCTTCAATGACCTGTTGTATTCGGAGATTTGGGCGTCCGACAGCATGTCATATGCAGGCAACAGTTCTTTTATGGCTTTGTTTGTTATCTGGAAGAGGTGGTTGGTGGCTCTGTTATGATCGCAGTTTGTGCGACAGTGCATCAATAGTCCCGTCTCGGGTAGGTTCCCTTTTCCAGAAAGGAAAGCATTAATCGTCAATTTGGCATCCTTTGGATTGTCAAGGACACGCATCAGATCCTTTTCTGAAACAGCCCCATCCTCGAGTTTTTGTGACTCATTGACGATAGCCATGAGCAGGAGTATACGCTCGAAGTTGTCAAGAGGATATGAGAGGAACTTTCGGCAGAAGGATGCTGCAGAACCCTTGCCTTCCTTCACTCTTTTCATGAGGGTCTCCACCAACCAATTGAAATTTTCAAAATTCATATAATTGTATGTGCGGATACTGATCCAATAGTTCATGGACCCCAACAGGTTTTGTAATGAAAGATTAGAGTCATTCAGCCCATCGAACTCAGTGTCCAAGGTAATTGATGTCAATAACCGCTCTGATAGTGAAAAGGTACAATCGTCTTCTCCTGGCTCCCTGTCAAAGTCCAAAGCCCCAATCAGGACAAGCTCCATGATCTCTTGATAGTGAGAGAGGACATAGAGGTTGTTTATGCCAGCCTTTTGGACCACATATTGAATAGCGCAGGGTTTGCCGAAATCGGCCATGGCTGCCAAAACAAAGCTTTGGAAGGGGGTGATAGTAATACCGAGATGCCTGCTCGTTATCTTCAATTGTTTTTTTACTGCCTGTTCGAAGTCCTCTTTAAGGCTACTGTCACAGCCTTTGATAAGGATATCGGCAAGTGCTTTTGCAAAGGCACAGCCGCGATTTGCCTTTTGGGTGTTGTTTCTTGTCTTCATGCAAGTATGTTATTTGAGTTAAAAAATTTAGCCGTATTTTGCATTTGCTGGTGCAAAGATACGGCATGTTGATATTAACTCAAAAATTTAGGATAGACAAAAACACGAAACCGCTCCAGGCGGCATGGCTATTAAAAAGTTGCGAACTCCACTTCATTAATTATCTGATCTTCGGAGCCGGCGGCTTCGGCTCTTCGCCTGTTCTCCTCGATGATTTCGTATATGGCAGTTTGTTCTTCGGTCAGGATGGTGAAGCCGAAGCCTTGTGCCATTTTCATCTCGAACCAATTATTGGAGGTCCCTGCTTTCCGCATATATTGATAATTATTCTGCTCCTGGCCATATAATGGCACTTTTACCAGTTCTCCTTTTCCATTCCGCAATGATATGATATTGGAATCTGAATCTGAATCTAGGGGTGCGATTCTTTGCGTATTAAGTATAAAATGCAGTGAATTCCTGTTCTTGGGGGCCCTTTTTCGATACAATGAATTTAAAATCATGTCCATCTCCCACAGGTTAATATTTACCCTATACACGCTTTTGATCTGAGAATTGTCTGCCAATAAAGTAAAGACCTTGCAATAGTCAGTGCATTCATCTTTCATGACTAATAGGATATCATTACGACTGATGCATAGTTCATGGTTTTTTCTTTTTATGATAAAATAATCATTATATGTATATATATCCGAATCATATTTAGACTTAATAAATAACTTCAGGCGTTTTGATCGGAATGTGGATAAGGCATCCTCTCCGACCTCCATCGTTTCTCTATGTCTATAAGACAGGGATTCAATATAAATCAAACTATCAGTTATGTTGATATACCTTACAGCCAGCATATCTATGATCATGTTTTTTCTCAAAGGGATATATGATTCAGATCTTTTACTTAATATCAGGAGCGCTTCTTTCAAGGTGACTTGACGTTTCACCTGATTAAGAGAGTTTCCATTATAATAGTGGAATGTACAGGAACGGTCTTCATATTTAACATATAGGACGTTCTCTGGAATAATCATCTGGTTATCTTCAGTTATCATGACTTTGTTGTATTGTTGTCTTAGGGCGTGATTTCTGGATCCTCTGAATTGAAAGGTGTGCCGCATTCCCAAAGAAAAGTGATACACCTTATGAGTGCAAAGATATCATAAAAAATCGATATTTGCAAGAAATTCATAAAAAAAATAAAATACAACCCGTTTCGTTCCGTTGAAATATCTTGTTTCCTTGAGTCTGCAAGATAGACTCTTCAAGTTTAATGGTGTGGAATGATAAAGAGCATGAGCTTCTCCTTATAATCATGTCCCTATAATATAGCATTTACCTAGCGGAGCAATAATACGATTTTCTTTATATATAGGAATTAAATACCGTTATTAAAATTTGAGGGAAGCGTAAAGACTTTCCTTTGGGCATTTCCCGAAGAACAACAAAAATGTGGGTGTGACCAATGTAGTTACATATTTATGAATAATTGTCAATAAAGAGAATTGTTGTTGAAGTTCTGGCATGCCTTGTTGAAATGCTCATATAACCCATCAAAATACCTCTTTCCTTGGCACGATACATTATATACTGATTCCTTGACTCTGTTCATTCTAGAATACGATATGGCATTTGTGACATTTGCTCTTTGAACATATAGAGCTTTTAAAAACTGCATGTTTTATGTTTTTTGTCGGTTCTGCTTAGTAGATTGGGCAAGTCCCATTCTTCCATTGGCAAAATAGTTTTCTACCAATGATGTGGATAATATGGAATAGAATATAACGTATCCGATATTACGATATCCTTTCTAGAAAAGAGTTGACTATTTATCATCTCATGCATTATGGATTCAGTTGAAGACGCACAACCAGTCAAAACCGAAGTATATTGATGGACAACGAACTTGGAAGAATAATAGAAAAGAATAAAAAAGATGTATACTATTTGTTTTTTTCTATTTTTTCTTTATCATATACCATGTTATACTGAATTGCATAAGATTTAAATGCATCTTCGAGTGAAGCATCTATAAATGCAATTTTAGGTACAGAACGGCTATCATTAACATTGATGTTTGAAACAAAAACTATTCTGTACTGTTCGTTAATTGTATTCTTGTTTTTAGCAAAGTTATATTCATTTGAGGACATATAAAAGGAACAGTTTTCGGAAGATGAACTTTTGACCTCGATATACATAGTTTTATCTTTTGAAACCAGTTTTATGTCATATCCTAAACCATCATCGGTCTCGGAGCAGTCATACTGGTGATTATCATCAGACATGGTCTGAATATCCTTTGCAGCTCCTGATACCCAATGAATAGAATAGTCTGAATTGTCGAAGAAAGTGTTAACTTCTTGAAACGCTTTTTCGACCAATTTAAGAACAACAATGTATTCAGCAATATTGCCTTGTCTCTTATTCTTCCGCTCTGTTTTTTCCTTTTTAGTCCTGGTCACAGCACCTTTATTGGAATCACTATTACCGCTGTTCATGGCAATGCCGGAAGACAAGTCATTTTGAATTTCCGCATTCTTAATCAGCGAGTTCAAATCAATATTGTTATTTTCCGCTTGTTTTTCTTCATCTGTTTGCGTAGATTCTCTTCCAATAAAGTTTCGAACAATTACTTCTAAATTATTATCTTCAAAGAACAACAATGAGTTATTATTTGGATCGTTTGTAAAGTCATTAAGACTTAAGTCTTTATTTACAAAAAGCTTCATCAGATTCTGAAGATTTTTGTCATATCTTGTCTTGATGACTTCATATTTAATTGAGTTATTTTCAGCTATATTGTATTTTTTGTAGAATTCATTCTTAAGGTTCTTATAAGTATCCTCACCGTTAAAATCAATACTTTCAAAACCCTCATTATACGACATAACAGTATCTTCGAATTCTTTCCATTTGGAAGTCAAATTTTTGTGCTCGTCGGTATTTTTAATAATTTCGGCATAGATGTCGCTATGAACTTTTAACCTGTCTTTATTATATTGATTGACGAGGACAGATTTGTTATATGGAGCAACAGAAATTGTACGTTCAATTACTATATTCAAATCTTTAAGTGATTTTCCAGAAGTTTTTAATAGTTCAATAACATTTCCTTGGTCTGAAATAGACAGGTTGTTCCAATTAATCTGCTTAATAATATCCCCGACTTTCGATTCTTGATTTGAATTGAAAAAATTCTCAAGTTTTTCGCGAAAATCTCTAGATTGGTTAATTTCCTGCTTGGCGAGCTCTATTTCTTCAACAGAGCCCAACTCGTCCTCAATATAATGTTCTCGCTGTCTTTGTGTATAGATGAACAATTGTTCCACTTTGTTCAGGAATTCTTTTGATGGGAAATTGAACAGGACATTGAAAATCTGAACAAGATTGTCTGCAATAAGTTCCTTTTTCAGATCCTTATATTCTGTTTCATTACCAACGCATATCAACCAATGTCTATTTGCCATTTTTATCAATGTATATGCTGATGTGATTGTGTTGTTGTTTCCTTCATAATTGATCTCTGCATTGCATACCAATTCAATAGTCAAATTAAGTACTTCGTCCTTCTTTCCTTTGCGATAGGCCATAATACAAGGAATGAAAGACTCCAACTCATTCTGGAAGTCATCATTGCAGCCAGAAACCGTTCTAGACAGAACACTATATGATATCTCAAATGGTTGTATACAAAGAATATTTTGAAAATCCTCGCGTTTCCCTCGTCTGGCAGGAACATCAATAGGGTATTTTTCGTCTATGTTAATTACTGCTGAGCTTGAGAAGAAAGCATTTTGTAGCGGTACAAAACAGCTTACCCCATTCTTTTTTACCAATACCAGACCGTTTTTCTCAAATTCCTTTCTATTTGGGGAATTTGTCTCATAGAGTGATTTATATTTGGAAATATTTGGACTATTATCAATGATTGTTCTATACAAATCTTTTGATATCTTCTTTGCCTTGTTCTCATCTCCATTAGGTAAATCGAGTAAAAGTCTATAAAACTCCTCTGAATCAAGCTCGAGATATGAAGTCTTAGCACCAAGAATGATGAGCATCTGACGCAATTCATCTTTGTCGCAGATACCCTTGGCAAAATCCTCTATCTGATTTTCCGATATGCAGTTTAGATTAAAGTTGTTCAGGTAGTCATTGTTAGTTATAATCAATTCACTTGGAGAATGTTTGCCGTTTATTTCGATCCACTGTACGTTTGAAAACACGAACCTTATATATGAAGGCAATTGCCATTCGTTGTTATGTCGCCACGGATACCATTTATTAGATACCTTGTATTCTATGCGACAGTTTTTAGGTTGCACATCATTCCTTATAGCATTTCTCAGTTCTAAATCACCAAAAATCCAACTGATAATAGTTTTGGTGTCAAGATTCTTTATAATATTCTCAATATTGTCTATTGAATAGAATAATGTATAATAACATCTCACCGAATTCTGTATATTAGGTAGAGGATGCTCTTTTAATACATAATCTACATATTTTTTCTCAATATTGTCAGAATTTATATTTATCTCTTTAGCCTCCTTATCCTGACGTATTCTTGGATATTTTAAAACACCCAAATCTTGTAAAAATGCTCGTTTTCTATCATCAAGAGGTTGAAGGTTGAGAATGTCGATAATGGCCAACTCATGATACTTATTACCTTGTTTATCTATTTGTTTAAATAACATAGCTCCTAACTCGTTGCCGTATGATTTACCCAAGTACACATTTTGGGCTTCTGATACTTGTTTGTCTATTGTCGGTACTACAAAACTGATTTTATTCTTGATGGTGTCATCAAATCTTGATTCATCCCAAACTTGCCACAACCATTCCATGAAATCTACGGCATGATTGTAATCGCCGTTGACGGAAGTATTTACAGGAGATATAACCACCTGTCTTGAACTTAGTTCCTGAATGTCAACTAATTCCTTGTTTATTATTCGGGCCAAAACGCGTTTGTTAGATTCAGATGCTTTTTTGATTTCTTCAATCTCCTTGCTAAATACAGATAATAATTCTTTCTGGTCTTCTTCACATAATACAGAGATTGTTGCCCAATTGGGTATATTTTTAACCCAATCAGAGACTTTATCCTCAGGTAGGAAACAAGGTTCACCATTGTTAACCATAAATTTACCATCAATGGTTTTTAGTAAATACGGTAATGAGGTGTAGTTTAGTGAGTGCCACCATTTGAAGGTGGAGATGCGCTCAGATACTTTCCAATTTCCAGAAACTTTATTGATTGCATTGTAAAGATAATTCTCTGTATCATTATTGTTGCCAACCAACCGTTTGGCGAAACTTCTTGTCTTGTCATCGTGGATATGAGTGACTAATCTGGAAAAGTTCTCTTCTGTGAATAACTTCTCTTTTACGGGGAAGCTATCTAAAATAATAGGATTTTCATCGCCTTTTTTATACTCATCATTTACCGTGTAAAACAACTCACTTTCCTTACATCTGTTAATATAATACTGCTCCAATCCCAGTTTACCTAGGCTTCCATTAAAGACGAATCGATCCTTATAATTGAAAGGCATAGTGATTGGTAGGAGCAACCGTAAGCGCTCTCCTTTATTGACATTATTGACAACCTTTTTAATATAAAAGTCAAGTAACCTTTTAAATATCTCCTTGTTCGCTTCTTTAGTCTCCTCGCTGTTAAGATCTAGGTCATTGCGATTGTCAGTCAAGAAAAATGTTGCATGCAGCAATGCAGGAAAGGGAGATTCTAAATCCAAAATAGGGAAGAATGTATATAGTCTTGGCTCGTTGATATCTAAATTGTTATTGCAAGGTATAGCAACGCCCATGCTTACTATATCAGAGCCACTGTATTTCTTATTCAGTGTTTTGATTTGATGAAAATACCAAAAATCTTCGGTAGACGTTGTCACTCCTGCATTAGTTATAGTCAGTTGAACCCTGTTCTCCTCTCCCTGAATAACCGTTTTGGTCAACTGTAAACAAGAAGACTCTTCAACACTTATATTTATTTGTTTCAGATGTGGTAAAAACAATAAAATATAGCGGTCAATGTCCTTTAGGCTGTTGATGATTTCTGTTTTGTAACCCTCTTTTATTTTTAGTTTGATGACAGTGTCATATTTTTTTTCTATAGGTTTTATAGGTTCTGGAGCTCTGAATATTGGATATGAAGAATCAATACCTTTACTTTTCAACTCTTCAATTTGCTTTTCCAAATGATTTTTGATACTTTCATTTGATTTATTAAATAAAGAATCTAATTGCGATTGTGCATGTTTTCTTGAAAATCGAACAGAAATATAATCATCGTTTTTCCCGGAATAAATCTCTATCTCATCCGACCAGTTTAAGACAGAACGGAAACCAATGCCTTTGCATCCAATGTATTGGTCGTTCTTTTCACTTACTCCGCCCTGGCATAATCTTTGGAGAGTAGAAATTGTAAAATGATGTCCATTATTTGAAACCGTCAGATATTCACCGTAATATTCAATGGAGGCTTTACAATCTTTATTCTCATCTGCTGCATCGTCAATATTTTGCAATAGCTCATAAATCTCTCTGCCTTTATATTGTTTGGTGAGACTAATCTCCTTTTTCTTATCTTCAATGTAAGCTCTTTGTGTTTCCATGCTATACAGTTGAATTGCTTCATCTGCTATCTTCCTTATTTTACATTCTAAACTCTTCATAATGACGATTGTTTTATTAGCTATTATTTTATTTGGCTTCTAATCAATTAAGTTTGAAAGGGACTGTTATGTCTGTTCGGGATTCTTATATATCCTCAAATCCGCAACCTAATTTGCAATGCCGAATTTACATGAAATAATAAGGAGCTGCGAGTTGCCATGATCTCGGAGACTCGCAATCCTGATCATCAGGCTATAACTACCCCTTGCCCCACAAAGCGACTTGAGGCA
>JAEEGL013681373.1_pt1 | contig 46959 bp, 40 predicted proteins | sample 9134231 | NCBI WGS metagenome assembly JAEEGL01 (sample SAMN16246548, study PRJNA631951) | gut metagenome | biome: gut microbiome; feature: rumen; material: fiber-attached | host: Bos | place: Iran: Karaj | collected 2018-10
CATAAGCATATCTATTCTATTATTTTAAGATAGAAAAACAGTAAAATAAAATTCCTATCAAGAATGAATTTTTTTAAAAAAATACTATATTTTATTAAACAATAACAAATTATTACAACATGTACACCGAACTAAGCATTCAAACTATCGAGAGGATTAAAGAAGCCATTGACCGTAACAATGTTCTTAGAACTAAAGATGATGTCTTAAAGGATTATCAAGATGTCATTGAACTTTTGAAAGACATCAACAAAGAAATTGGAGATGCCAAACAGAAGTATGAAGAGCATATCGAAGACACAATTTATGGAATCGGCGAACAAGTCTAATTATGAATAGAGAAGACAAACTTAAACTTTATTGGGCTGCTAAGGAAGCCTATTATAATGGAGAAGAAATCATGACCGACCTTGAGTTCGATGAACTCGAAAAAGAATTAGGTCTTGAAAATAAAGCTGAGGTTGGTGCAAGACACAATCCATCTTACACAGTAAAGCACCCAATCGTTATGGGTTCACTTTCAAAAGTCCAAATCCATAATGGCAAGGATGGCAACATTGATTGGCCAACTTACTTTGAGCAAATGACTTCATATATTCGTAAGTCAAAATCTTCTAATCCAATGTGTATCATCTCTCCAAAGTATGATGGTTGCTCATTTGAAATCAAGATTGACAACACAAAATATGAAATTTCTACAAGAGGTGATGGTGAATTCGGTAAAGATATAAGAAAACATGTTGAAGCTGTTGTTCCTATGGATGAACTTATTGCTTCATTTGACAAAGGTCACTACATTATTCGCGGAGAGGTACTTGTAAAGAAAAGTGTTTTCCAGCAAAAGTATGCAGAAACCTTTACAAACCCGCGTTCTTTTGTCTCCGGAGTGCTTAATAGAGACTATTCTGAAGATACAAACTTTCAGGAGATGCTTCATGATTTGAGCATTGTAATGTATGACTATAGAGTCAATAATGGAGGTTGGCAAGACATTGACTTTTGTGATCTTCCTTACCAGAAGTTCATTCCCAACTTTGATGAGGAATTGGTTTTCACTTCAGAAAAAGACTTTGAAGCAGTATATAAGGATTTTGAAAAGTTTAGAGAACTTTGTGAATATGCCCTTGATGGTTTTGTAATCAAACCAATTGCAGAATATAGACAAAACAACACCACAGAAAAGCGTCCAGTTGACTGTGTGGCTATCAAGTTCATTCCTATCCTTCAAGAAACTGAAGTGATTGACATTACATGGCAACTTGGAAAGACTCATGAATTGACTCCTATCATTTGGGTGAATCCTGTTGAGATGGATGGAAGAATGGTGAAAAAGTGTTCAGGTGCAAACTATGGCAACTTAATCACTAAGAAGGTCTCTATCGGTTCTAAGATTGTAATGAGCCTTGCTGGTGACATTATTCCATTCCTATATAAAGTCACTAACACTGATAAGTTTGATCCTAACAAATTGAATGTTCCTGAAAACACTTACTTAGTAGATGAAATCCATCTTATGAAGAAGTTGACTAAAGAGGAACACGCAAAGAATGCATTTGTGAACTCAACTAAGTCTTTGAACATCCCTAACATTGGAAGTGAGATTGCATCAAAGATTTTCGAATATATGACAGAAGAGGATGAAATGACTTCCGAGTTCTTTGGAGACACTCCTAAAGAGTTGCCTTGGAACATATTGGAACTCACTCCTGAAGATGTCTATTATGGTGCAGGTGGTGGCAAAACTGGTACAAATGTAAAGAAAGCATTCATTGAACTTTTGAAGAACATCACATTGAAAGACATCATTGCATCATGCAGTTTCAGATTTTGTGGTGGTAAGGTTTCAGAACAGTGTGCAGCTTACCTCATCAATGGTGAAGCAGACTTTGAACACCTTGCAAAAGAAGGTTATGAGTGGGTGTTGAGTGAAAAGTCTTCAAATAGAATTTATTTGGACAGCATCCTTGAAAAACTTGGAATGGACATTGACTCATTCAAAAACAAATATGAAGAAGAGTCAAAATCTAAATCTGACCAAATTCCGATTATCATGACTGGTGAGCCTACTACATGTGCAACTAAGGGTGAATTCTTAAGACTCCATCCTGAATATCGCAACACTGGTTCTTGGAAGGAAGTACAAATCGTCTTCACAAACTCATTAGAAAGCAACACTGCTAAGATGAAGAAAGCTCGTGAAAAGGGAATTGAAATTAGACTATATTAATATATGACAGACGAAGAGAAGAATATATTGATAAGAGACATAAGTGGCAGAATAGACACCGATACATTTGTAAAAATTGTATATGCATATCCATCATCACGTAATGAAAGTTTTAATCATTTTATTCATGTTGGTGATTTAGCAGACATAAAGTTTGGTGTGTACAAGGAATACAAACCATATCTTCGTCCGATGTATACCATGAGTGACTCGGAAAAAGAGCAATATGACAAATTACAGAAACCCTTTGAAAAAGTTGACTTCCTTAACAAACATCATTTTGACCATAGAGGAATGATTGACATAAACCTTGCTATTGAAGCTACTAAAGACACATATAAATTATAAAACAATGACACCTGCAAAAGCAATAACAATTTGTCAAGACTTAGTTGACTACCTTAGAGACATTAATGTGAATATGACAAGCATAGTCACTGAACAAGACTTAGAAGCATTACAATATCTTATTGACACTTACAAACATTAAAAGCAAAATGTTGTTAGAAGACTATATTGACTCATTTGGACATGATGCAAAATATTGGGATGAACATTGGGAAGAGCTAAAAGTTTTAGTTGACAAATACTATCTTACAAGAGCAAAAGTTAAAGTTGATGTTGACTATTATGAAATTATAGGTTTAGGATGTGATGACTATGAAACTGAAGCTAAAAGAATTAAAGAACGTCACGAATTTTTAGAAGACTGCTGGGATTGATATGAATAATATGCCAACTGAAAAAGAATTAGAAAAGTTCTTGTGGGAAACCTGCAAGAATATGACAAACAATCAAATAGATGCATTAGAAGCTAAGTGGAGAAAGGAAAGAAATCAGACACGTCAAGAGCTTCTATTTTTGATAGCAAAAGACTTAGGATATGAAAGCAATATTTCTTGATTTTGATGGTGTCATAACAATCCCACCAAAATGGTATCTTAAAGCCGATAAGATTAAGTGGGTTAAGAAGATAGTTGATGAGACTGGAGCAAAGATTGTAGTGTCATCTTCTTGGCGTATGGAGACTATTGAAGAGACTATCGACAAGATGATTGGCAGACCTAAAAGATGCCCTCATAACAAAATGCTTAATTGGTTCATTGACAACCTTTATGATGTCACTCCTTGGGTTGGATTGGGTGGAGGCAGAGGTGGACAAATCCAAAAGTATTTGAATGAGCATCCAGAAGTTGAGAACTATGTGATTATTGACGATGATGGAGATATGCTTGACTCTCAACTTTACCATTTTGTCCAAACAAACTTTGAAGATGGCATTACAGAAATAGAAGTAAATAGAGCAATTAAAGTCTTAAATAAACTATTCATTCAAAATCCTATGGCTTTAAATTTTGAGCTTAGGTATGAATGGCTTAAGAAATGTGAAGGACTTCAAAACAAATTTGAAGACCTTAAAAAATATGATGACATTTGTAAAGATCACAATAAAAGGTTAGAATAATGAAAAGAAACAGATTGAATATTGAGTTTTACATTGATCCAAACCATAAATACAACGAGCATAACATAAATATCTTAAAAGAATGCTTGGTTGAATGGAACAAACAAGAAAATTGTAAGTTTTATCCATTCAAAGATAATGAATTCAAATATGAGATTGACTATTTTGAATTCAAAGAAGGCGATGAACATGCAGTGTTCCATTGTTATGCAACACATAGTTGGATTAGCACATATAATTTATATGATATTATTGAAGGACTAATCAAATTTCATGAAAAATGAAAGACAATTTTGAATATATGTTAGAAAACAGTTTTAAGCAGTTGTTAGATCCTGCAAAAGTAGAACAACAGATGGAAGAAGGTCGTCAAAATTGGCTTAAAGAAGAAAAGGAGAATCCAAACAATTTCTCATATTGGAATGAAAAACTTGCTCATTTGAATTGTGTTCCATCAAGTATTGTGGTCAAACTTCCTGATTGGATGCTTGAAGCATATTTTACTCCTGAAGATGAGCAAAAAGTAAGAGACTATTTTGAAAAGAACATTGTTCCTATTGTGCAAGAGGCATTTCCTTCTGGTGAGTGTTTTATGAAGAATGGATGCTTCTCAAACAAATTTGACTTTTCAAAGTCTTGCCATTTGACTGATTTGTCTGCTAAAAATATTGTAGACCAATTCTTCAATATAGAGAACATTGCTTTGTTGTATGAGACAAATGGTGACTTAGAAGTTGTCTTCAGAGAATACATCAAAGCAAATGAAGACACTCCTACTATCTATAATGGAATGCCGTTAAGGACCGAGTTGAGAGCTTTTTATGATTTTGACAAACATGAATACCTTTATGACAAATTCTATTGGGATTGGGACTATTGCCATGACAACATTCCAAATGTTGATGACCAAGCCACTTATGAAGAGAACTATCCTGCAATTTCAGCTAACTATTTTGAGCATAAAGAATGCATCAAAGATTTTTTGACTATAAAACTTGCAGATGTGAAGTTGACTGGAAAATGGAGTGTTGATGTTCTTGTTGATGATGATGGAAAGTATTGGATTATTGATATGGCAATTGCCGAAAGAAGTGCATATTGGGATCCTAAACTAATTAGTAAATAATTTTGAATTAAATTTTGAATTAATTGCAAAAAATTACTATATAGTAATGTAAAAGCAATATTATGGCTAAAAAGTTAAGCAATAAGGCAAAAGTCGAGAAAATCAAAGAAATCATCGACAATGACATTCCAAATGGCACTATTTATTGTCTACCTTTGATTTTGAAGAAGATTGCTGCAATTATTTATGACATAGAAAACAATCCAGAAATCATCAACAAAAAATAAACATTATGCAACTTTCAGTTTTGAACGACCTCAAGAAGGTTATTGAGTACAACAACAAGACTTATTCATTTGTCATTTACGTCACTGCGTGGAACAAGTTGTGTGTGTCATACTCAAATATGTCAGATCCTCATGGCGACAGAATTTTCTCAACAGTGATTGATCCAGAGTCAGATTGCACAAACATTACAATAGTTCCGGAAGACATCTCAACCGTACACTCAATGGATGACGCCGTACGCCACATCAGAGAATGTGTTGACATTCTTGAACATGGTGAACATGACGAGTTTAAGTTGCCTGAATATGAAGAACTCGACTTAGATCCTGAAGAGGAAGAGAATCGTCCAGTCTATTGCGAAGCTCCGAAAGGAATGATTCCAAGAGTGACTGAATAAGATATTAGTTAAACATTAAAAAAAGGGACTCATTAAGTCCCTTAACTTTTATATATGAAACGTCATAAAAATCAAAATAGACATCGTAAACATATACCATATGGATCAAAAGGTTATTGCGGTATAGGAGGTGAGACATACTCACACAAATATGGTTATATTGTTGATGATATTGTTGACAAAAAAGGTTATAGGCAAAAAATAAGAAAACTATTGAAAGATATAGATATAAAAGATTTTGAATAATAAAATGTTATAGACTCAATTTTTCTTTTGCCCATGTATTGAATTTGTCACACATTTCTTGGACAGTATCGAATTCTCCCATATTTGCAGGAGGATTAGACCAACCATTTACACTACCAATTCCATCTTTAGCATATTGCCTTCTTAAACAATATTTTTTGTTTTTTGTGAACAAATAAAACATAAACCTTACACCAGTAGCACCATTGTATTTTGCTATCTTTGATGTGACTTCAATATTTCCTGTCTTTAATGTCTTAAACTCAAATTGATATTTGCCAATCAAATCTTTATCTATTGCTAAGTCCAAATCCTTTGTAAGCTTAAGTTCATTAGATTGTTCTTTACTAAGTTTTGTACTAAGGAATTCTAATATGTTTTTCATAATTATAATCTTGCGCCGATTTTTCCAGCAACAGCTGTCATAATGAGACGTGATGTCATAAGAGAACCTAATGCACCCTTTGGATCAATACCCATTGCACTACATATAGCATTCATGACTTTTGGTCCAAATGTGAATCCAGTGACACCACCAACTAAAGCTCCAAGTATTCCTTCATCAATAGGAGTCTTTTCTTCTTTGGCTTTTTGTAATGCTTCAATGACTTTGTCATATTGAGTGTCAAGGTCTTCTCTAATTTCAGCATTTGCTATTTCTTCCATTGTCTTCATATATCATTTAATCAATTTTTTTTCAACATATCTTTCAAAGAATCTACACATTTCATCGACTGTCTCAAATTCTCCCATTTTTCTTGCATGATTGTCCCAATCAGGACCATTCCATGTATTAACCCATGGTTGCCTTCTTAAACACATAGGATTAGACTTTATATAGAATACAAAACGTTGTCCTAATAGATCATCATTTTTAGTCTTATAATCCAGTGTAATCAATTCAATGTTTCCAGTCCTTAATGTTCTTGATTTGAACTTATATTTTTGCATTAGTTCTAAACTAATAGAAAGCTCATCTTCTACAGTATCATATTGTATAGGTTTGATGTCCTTTATTTTCAAAAATTCTAATAAATGTTTCATGTTATTCAAAAATTAATTTCTACCATCTCCTTTCAATGGAGTCTTTCCATCCCATAATGTCAATGTTACAGCAGCCCAGCCAGAACCAATTTGTACTTGACCATATTTGTTTACACGTTTTGTTATTGGTTTTTCACCATTTTCTTTACCAGGCATTACTTCATATTCAGTATTGAAATATCCTTTTATTAAATCATTTTGCAAACGAACCAATGTGAATGAGCTACCTGTCTTCTTTATGATTTTGTAGAAATAAGGTATGACACCACTATATGTGTAATAGCCTTTTAGGATATCACCAACTTCCCAATCACTTGGAACATCAGATCTTTTTTTCAATTCTCCTGGTTTGTTAGCAACTTCTTTAGTTGACAAATACTCTAATACATATTCTAATAAGTGTTTCATAATATTTAGTCTTGATCATCACAATACAAAGGTGTCTTACCATCCCATAAATGCATTAAAGTATCATCTATCTTTAAGCTACCAAATTTAGTTATACGACCCTTATATTCTTTGTCATCATATTTTTCTTCTGTTGCAACCTCTTTCCATTGGCCATTTCTATGTCCTGAGACAATCTTACCTTTTAGACGGATGCAAGTGAATTGTTTGTTTGTCCTTTTGACTACTTTGAACCATCTTGGTAAAGTCATTGAATATCCAAATGTACCGCATAGAATATCTCCAACATCCCAAGTGTCAGGATCATCTTGTTTCTTTTCATCTCTATATTTTATAGCCCTATCCTCAACATTTTTAGGTTTGGTGTCTAACTTTTTAGTTTCAAGATATTCCAATATATGTATCATTATCTTTCTTCTGTTCTTTTTGCATTCAATACAAACATTTTTTCAAGTGTCACACTAATCAAAAATGTATATACATCATCAGCATTGTCTATAGAAATGTTAATGCAATTTGAATGCTCAATTTCTTCACATTCATCAAGACAATTCAATAATTGGTATATTTGGTTAAGAGAGTTCTTGATGCTGCCTTCTTTTCCATTTGTTCCAGTATTCATAAGGAAATATATATTCACACTACCATCAGTCCTTAATAAAACTATAGGGTTTTTCAAGCCATATTTTTTAATTATGCTTTTAATAAATCCATTTATTGTCTTACTATCTTTAATTACTCTAATACTATCTAATGCATTGCAATTGTCTGCTGGCACAACACATTGTTCACTAAAGAACAATGGTGCATCTGCTAATATTGCATTTACTTCTGTTGATCTAATACGACCAACATTGAATTGTTCAAACATTGCATATACATCTTGTACAATGAATGTTGTCAAAATCTTATTGACAACCTGTGATTCTGTATAGAACATAGTCTTAAATGAACATAAATCAGTGTTTCCACAACATATTTCTCCACAACAAGGTTCACAACATTTTGGAGCACAACAATCACAACAACATTCAGTTATAGGTTGTCCATTTAGGTTAGAAAATCTTTCTTGAATCTCATTGTCAAGAGAAGACAAATCTAATTTTGTATTTTTGTAAGTTTCTGTAAACTTTTTCATATATGTCTTTAATTTAATTTACCCATGATACAATTTCATCTTTAAACTCTTCGGCAGTAAGTATGTCACTATCAATAACTCCATCATTACTTCTGTCAAAATTCAAATCTAAGTTATGCAATTCTGTAGAGTCTACAAATGAAATATTGAACATAATGCAGCGCATTTTATGCATTTCAGTATATATGCTTCTTATAACTATCTTTCCATCAATAGTTATGTATCTCTTTTCAACTATCTCTACATTATTAAAGAAATTTTCTAAATAAGTTTTCATTTTCTTTAAGAACCATAATGTGTCAATACCTGCAAAAATAGGAATGATGACATATATTCTTAAGTCACCATCAGGAGAAACAATCAAACTATTTTCTGATTGGTAACCAAGATTTACTTTGACTAATTTGCCTGGAGCTTCATAATCTTCAGTGTCATTAGTTACAAACAAATAGTCTTCTCCTGTATGTATTGAATACAATAATGCAGGTATTGAATTTTTGACATAGTCTTCTTTGTATTTGTTGTTGATTTTTGGAGCTTTAATAATATCTAAATGTATAGACTTAATTATGTATTGTTCTTTGTCCTTTAAGAAATCTTCTATATTTGTGTATCCTGCCTCTTTAATATAATCTATAAGTTCAGCATTGTCTTTCTTTTCGTACACCTTTTCATATACGAACTGTTGCTCTTTACGAATTGCTTCTTTAATATTTGGTTTCATAACTTACAAATTATATATTTGTGTTTAATATTTTTTGCCTCCTTCTGCAGATTGGTTCTTCATCTGCTCTTTAATCATACTCTTCACATCTTCATCATTAAAGTCATCATCATGTGCACAACTTTCAAACAATTTAGCGCATAAACAGAAGATACGAACTGATATGTTCATTTTATATTGTTTGTCTTTTGAAAGTTCCTCTAAGAAAGCGTATGCTTTCATTTTTGACTCTTTAGAATATTTGTCAGGTTCAATGTCAGGCATAAGTCCTTTGATGATGCCCAATGTTTCCTCAATTGTGAAGCTAATGTCTTGTATGAATGCTCTACCTCTTAATGCTGAATCTAATTGCCCAACATTATAGTTTGTTATGACAATTATCCCACCATTGTAATAGAATTTTTTGTCAATAGGCTTACCATCATCATCTGTAAGTTTAGTAGCAATTCCATAGTTTACAAGTCTTCCTTCATCATCTGAAGTAGAGTCCAATGCTGCTTTAAGAATGTTTATTGAGTCTTCAGGAGCTTTTGGACCAACTAATGCATCAGCATCATCAATGACAATAATGTCACCTTTTTTCCTGTAATTATATAATGTCAAATATAAAGCTCTTGGTGTTCCTTTGCCTTTATAGGTGTACATGTTCTCGCCTTCTTTGTAACCTGCTTCTTTCAATTGTTTTCTTACTCTATATGTCTTACCAACACCAGGAGCACCACAAATAATTACTGATGTCTGTATTCCTTTGATGACTAATTCAATATATTTTGCCATTTCTTTGAATACTTGTTCAGGATCTTTCTTTCCTTGTTGTTTTGAGAATTCAGTTTCAGCTGACTTTACACTACTTGATGGCACTTCTTTCATTTGTTTTCTACGTTCAATAGATAGCTTCACCTCTTCATCTGTTGTAGCATGATCTTTATAGACTGCATCTACTAATTCAGTATACTCTTGATAAAGTTTTCTAATTAAATCTTGATCTTTATTTGGTGAACTTTTAGCATTATTCAACTCTTCTTTTTTTGCTTTAAGTTGTTTCATTGCTTCTGAGTCCTCAGCTTCAAATGTGTTTTGGATATCAAGATTTTCACCCTCGAACAATCTATATTTGAAATAATAAGCATCATAATAAGATTCTTTAGGTGTCTCTTGTGTATCTTGAACATTTGTCTTAAGTGTTTTTGAAACATATTCATCAGAAAAAGAGAAGTCTCTATTGTTGACACTATCCCAAATAAGTGGAAGAATGTTCACAATTGAAACTTTATGAGTAATGATTGTTGCAGTTGCTTCTGCTTCACCATTGAACATATAATCTAAATTGTCGAAAAATGATACTGAATATATTTCAGAAGACTTGTTGTCAATTTTCCAGTTTAATGTGAACATACATGCAGATATTTTTGAGTCTTTATCTGGAAAGACAACATATTGTTTGACACGGTATTTTTCTCCACCAATTGTGACTTCATCAAAAGAAGGCATTGACATTAAGTTGTCATCAATATGGTTTTTCAATATTCTCTCAACAAGTTCAAGAACATGCTCAACCTTATTGTTTTCAAACGCTTCATTCAATTGGGCAATATTGCTTTCATATATCTTTTTTGCCTTTACGAAGTCTATATATTTAAGTGCCATTTAGTTTATATATCTAATTTTATTAAAAATAACATTTTGATTTGCCAATTTCTCATTAAATGAAGAAGAAATTGACTGCATCTATCTTAATTGTGCTTTGCTTCTTTGATATGTCTTTTTCTGAATAATAGTTGAAGCCACCAATAAGTACTGGGATTTCTAACTTTGTGTTTAGACTAATATTGCCAGCAACATCTAAACCAGGTTGCACATCTGATTCATACAACACTTTATGTTTTGTGTACAAATAAGCACCATCAACTTTCTCCATTACATAAGTCTCATAATAGCCATTTTTGAATGCTTCTTCATTTGCCGCTGAAATGATGTCAATGTCAAATGCTTCAATATTCTCATTACATGTTGAACCCAAATTCACTAAGTCACTCTTTGGAATGAACTGAGTGTTCTCTTTCAAGTTCATGAAATATTTTGCAAATATGTATTTGACATCTTCTTCAATTGTCTTTTTAGCATATATTGAGTTAGTCTTTATGTAACAGAATATTGCATACTTTCTAATGATAGGATCTTGAAACTTAAGTGAAACTCCTACAAATGTCTTCTTAGAATTCTCTAATGTATTGACAATCATATTCTTTTGTTTTTCTGTCAATAAAAAGTCCTTTTCTGTCAAATCATAATATTTGCTGATTTCAGGCAAATTCTCAATAACATTAGAAGTGCACGTTGCCATGATTGACATTGTGTTCCTTTCTGCCCAAATGTTCATTTGTCCAACAAATGAGAATCTCTTAAAGAACAAAATGAAATTGTCTTCTGAAGCTATTACATTGCTTCTTGAATTATAGCCAATCATACTTCTTACGAAGTTTATTGAATCAGCATCAGTTCCACCAGATACAACATTAGATAATGTCAATTTAATGTATTTGTTCAAATTTACGTTGTTTCCATAAGAGTCATATCCAGGTGTCAAAAACTCAAACTCTGAAAGTAAAGGTGTTGCAATATTTCCTTGCGAACCATTATGAGTGACAAACCTTACTTCAATTGAATCACCATAAGCAGGAATCTTACCATATACACCATTGCCAAATATGATGTCAAATGAGTTTTCATAACCAACTGTCAATATGCATTCTTTGCTATCTGCTGTCATATCATACAAAGATGAAACACATTGCCAGCGTTCACCATTCACATAAACTGAAATATAATCTCTATCAAACAAACTAATAACATCGACTGAAACCTTTTCAAGAGCTTCTCCTGAAGCTGTATAAAATGCCTTAGTGTATTCACCTTGAACAATTTTGAATTCGTGTGTTGTCAATGGAGCATTGATATCAAATACATATTTGTTAGTGTCAAGCATTATCATATATTTGATACCTGTTGATTTGTCAACAACTTTTGCGTTATTCATTAAATTTATTTTTGTTGAAACATTCTCTCCAATTCCATTGTTTATGACAACATTTGCTTTAATGATACCAACAGCTGCGCTTCCATAATAGGCTTCATAACCACTAAGTTTAGCCAATGAATACACACTCTTTTTTCTTGCAGCTGTATAGACATTTTGTTCAGTCAATGCATCTTCAATATAAACCATTGCATTTTGCATTACACCCTTAACACCATCAAATATCACTCTAAATATTTGTCCATGAGAATACCTGTCTCCTAAAGACTCTAAAGTCTTTGAAAGATATGTGTTAACTGTGTTGTCAAAATTGTTGAATGCAGTGTCTAATATGTTAAAAAGTTTCATTGTTATTTATATTGATATTTTCTTTGTGTGGTTCTTCCAGTTCTTGGATCAGTTATTGAAATATACACCACATATATACTTCTGTATGTTCCTTTCAAATATTGTGTTTGTGCAGTAATTTTAAATTTGCCAGCAAATACACAATATTGTTGTATTTTTTCATTTACATATTTGTTCAATTCATTGGTTGTTGGAGTCAAAGTCCATAAGAATGATTCAAGATTCATGCCATAATCTGTGTTGCCCATAAGTTCTGTGCATGATGTATTGAACAACATATCCAATTCTTGGATAGCTAAGTCAAATTCATCATTCAACAATATTCTGTCATCTAATGCTAAATCAATCATAATTCAAATTAATATATATACCACGTTCCATCACTAATATACTCATCATCTTGGTTAAGAAGATTGTATTGTCCTGATGTGTTTTTCAATTGTTGAGAATTAACTTTGAATATTACGTAAGCATCATTTCTTGCAACCTCAGGAAATTCAATGTTTTCTAAAACAATTTTGAAAGTGTCAGCTTTTGAAATAATGTCAGACAAATTCAAACCAACATTTTGCGTTATTCCATTCTTAAGCTTTATTTGTTGCAAATCTTTCACTTTATAGAATATTGGTTTGAAGATAATCTTTTGGTTGTTCTTATTGTTTGTGATTGCATTTTCAGTTTCTGAATCACTTTTAATTATTGTGCAATTTATCTTATCTATGAAATTAAAATAGCTTAAATTCATTTCTTCATTTTCATATATTTCTTCATATATTCTATCATATTGTTGTATTGGCAATTGTTCTGCTCCTTGTTTAGAGTCAATTAACATTAACCTACTTGCTTCATCATTAATGATGTATTTGAAATTTTCTTTAGTTATGAACAATGGATTGCTTGAAATTACAGTATATGAAACTTTGTCTTCATATTTCACTCTAATGACTAATGAGTTCGGATATGCATTCCACATTACATCTTTTAAGTTGAAATTCAATTTGAACTTACTATCTTCAATAATTGTTGAGTATACACTATCAATATCCATGTTCACCACATATTCATAAAGAATGTCTTTAAAATAACTATCTGAAGCAACTTCTATAACAAATCCACATTTTTTCAATTTTGGATTGAATATGTTCTCATCAAATTCTTCATTATCTAATTCAGCATTCAAATAATCATATATGTTAAGTTTCACTTTATCTAAATAGAATTGTTGCAAATCCATATCAAATATTGAATTGAAAATGAATTTACAATTAAGCATATATTGTCCATAATGATCTATGTCATCTTTATTGAATTCAAAATTGATTGCCATCTTTAAGTCCTTACTTAATGTGAATATGTCACTATTTTCTGGAGTTGTGCTAGCGACATAATTTTTAGTTGTCTCGTTTATTTCTGAGAATGGATATAAAGAAACAATTATTGGATTTGCTAATATGTTTTCCAACAAATTAGCTTCAACATTAAAATATGTCTTGCAACCATGCAATTCAACAATTGACTCATTAAGCATTTCTTGCTCTTCAATAAAGAATGGCAAAACCATTAAGAATGTTGAACAATATATAGTGTCATTATCATTATTGTATTTTATTTCAGATTGATGAATCTTATATTCATTTATTATATCATTACCATCTTTAATGATTATTGACAATTTATCATCATCATTTATTGCATCTGGATATGTGTATTTTGAGCTCATTATGTCCCAATCTATGACAGTTTCAATGTCATTTATATTGAAGACAATCTTATATTCTGAACCCAATCCATAAGTCCTAAAAGCTTCTAATTTGAATTTCTTATTTACTTTACGGGTTTCAGAGTCTTTATCAAAATATATGCAAGGATATATGTACATATATTCTTCTGCAGACTCTACATATGTTATTTTTTGTTTGAATTGTGTAAGGTTGAAAACTTCTTTTACATAATGAGTTGAAGGTGAAAATAGATTTTCAACATTAGGAATCCAAATGTCAATATATTCTGAATAAATGTTGTTGTCTATTTTCAATTCACCATTTGCATCAGTTTCATAATTGTCTAAATTCTCACATATATAATGGAATCTTACATCATTGACAATGTTAGAAATATGTATAAGGCTTTTAAGTTTGCTATTTGTTATTGGAAGCCAAACTCTTATTTTGTCACACAATATTTTGTCAAATGTATCACAATCATCCTTATATATTCTGAAAATGTCACCATCACCATCTAATTTGAAAGTCTGAGGCATATAGTTCTCATTAAACAATGTGTATTCTGATGTGTATGACATTGTGATTGTATTGTTTGTTATAGGGAATGCAATCATTTGTCCTAATGCATCAGTATCTATAACACCATTAATTGTGCATTTGTCAAATATTGATTTTTTTATAAAGAAAACGTCTTTGTCAGACATTACATTATTCATAAAATTTGTTGTCTTAAGCATAACAAACTCTTCATAATGCTTGTTTGTCTTCAAATCACTATTTGCTTTATATAGATCAACTATATATGTAAAATTGCCTAATATTATGTTTTGTCTTATCATATTTAAAAATAAAAAAGGTGCCAAATTTAAGCACCTTTAACATAATATATTGAAATTTTAATTCATTAAACTTTTTCTTTATCTGCTTCAATGTTTTTCACATCATTTCTCATTTTCTTAAGATATCCACTTACATTAGGTTCCCATTTTTCACTAGCAAACAATTCAGAAAGTACTACTGAAGAATTGCATATTAAAGCACCAGCTATCATTGCAGAAATTCCTTTTATAAGTTTGTTTGTGCCAATGTCTTTTAATGGTTTATATTCTCCTTTCCATCTAAGCATTGTTTTGTCACCATTTTTAAATTCTTCTTTAAATTTGCTATTAATTAAAGCAGTTACATAATCAGATAAGGCTTCACCATCAATTTTTGCTTCTTTTGCAAGTGGTGCAATGAATTTTGCACTATCTTTAATTTCTTGTTGGACACCAGTTTTTACTTGTTGAGGAGTAACAACATCATCTTTATTTCCTAATCCAATATTTTGTTCTGAATCATCAGTTGCTTTACCTTTGTTTACTACATTTCCATCTCCATTGCCTTCTTTTTCTTCCTTAGCTTTTTCTTTAGCTTTATTGTATTCAGCAATCATTTCCTTAATTCTTTCTGCACCATTCTTTACTTCATCATCTTTTACATTATCTCCCTTTATCTTTCCACTTGCTAGCATTTTTTGAATTCTATTCAAATTAGATGAGACATACTCTTTCAACTCTTTCCTTCCAGCATCATCCATGTTTTCTTCATTTGGATTTTGTGCCATGTCATACAATGAAGAAAAACCACCAATGATAGCATCAATCATTCCTTCAACTTTAGCATATTCAATAAACTTTTCTTCTGAGAAAAGGACTTTTGTTTTATTGAAGTCTTCATTACCTTCATTTATTTGATCATAATATTCATTTTGATATAATGCTTCGTTTTTGTCTTTATTTTTTTCCTTTTCCTTAGCTTTCTTTGCTTCCTCTTTTGCTATATTCTTTTCTTCCTTTTTCTTATTTCTGTCTTCTTGCCTTTTGTCTTTATTGGTTGGGTTTATTTTGTGCCAAGCTTCATTAAATTCATCACGAGCAGCAAACCATTCATCCCACCAAGCACGTCCTCTAAGCTTTTTAAGCTTGTTGTTTTTCATTTGTTTTTTAATAAGATCTTGAGCAGTCTTATTGCATTTTTTGTAATAGCTAGACGTTAATGACAACCCTTTTTTTATAATTTTTTTCAATCCATCGAGAAGGCCGCCTTCTTCAATAAGGCTTTCATCTATTGAATTTACATAATACTCTAAACTATTTTCATTCAATTGTCTTTCGTATTGTTTAAATGTTTTCATACTTAATATATTACATTATTTTAAATATTGTCTTAAAATGTTAGGCACATTACCTTTACTAAAACCGGCTTTTCTAATGAACCAATTTAGGTTGTCTCTTTCACTATAACTTAAACTTGCAGGATCAAGTTTTCCAAATCTTTTGCTTTTATTAAGATTGAAGTCTAATGACCTACATTTATAAAACATACCATAAAATGATGCATTTTCTTTAATGTCCCATTGGCTTAAGTCTGAATTGAAACTAGTGCACATATAGAACATATCATCAAATTTTTCCACAGTACCAACTTCCCACATACTTAAGTCTGATGTGAATTTTTCACAACCATAGAACATATAGTCCATACGTGTTGCTGATACTGTTTTCCAAGATGACAATTGGCAATTGAAGTTTTTGCAATTATAGAACATATTTGTGAATGTATGCACATTTCTGACGTCCCAATCTCCCAAATCTGAATTGAATGATTCACAGTTCTTAAACATATCCATCATACTTTCAACATTATTAGTCTTCCATTTGCTTAAATCACAATTGAATTTTTTGCAACCATCAAACATACCATTCATATTTATGACATTAGACACATCCCATTTTGAAACATTACCATTGAATTCTGGCCAATCTACAAATAACCCATTCATATCTGTGACTTTACTTGTGTCTATAAAGTTCAAGTCAGCCTCTAAGCCAACTCTATCAATCTCTTTACTAATAATGCCTCTTATGTTTCCATTTGTGGCTTCTACTCTTGTGTATACAGCCTTTTTATAATCTAGAAATTCAAGAATCTTCTTCATTGCTTGAAACTTATTTTAATGTTATATATAAAAATAAATAATCTCTAGTTTTATTTTTAATTAATATTACGATTCTTTTTATGTTAAAACCTTTAATAAGAACTATACCTAATTTGTCTGGTAATGTCAAGATAGCATGCTCATTATCAAACTTCGGTCAAGTTGATGACATTTTTGAGTGTTATGTAAGATATGCAAAACTTTTGCCTATAAGTAATGTGTTAGTGCAAAAACAATGTGAAGTCAATTTGTTGAACTCTACATATGAATTTGATTTGAAGAGCTATTATAAGATGTATTCAAGCATATTTTATGATTCACAATTCACATATTCAAAAAATGTATATGCTGATGCTGACTTTCATGATTTAAAGAACAGAGACAAAGATTTTGAGTTTGGTGTAAAAAGAGTTTCTGTCATAAAGAATAATGGAGCTCAATTTGCGTTTTTTGCTCCTATATGGATGGATAGCATAAATGACATACCTGACTATTTCTTATTGCATATTAATATTGGAAAATACGCAATTGGCACTAAAAAGACTATAAAGATTAAGATAAATGACAAAGAGAAAACTGACAAATTGAACTATTTGTCTATATACTTGAATAAGTATGCAAAAAACCTTAACACTAATGTAGTTTTCTGCACACCTTTGACTAACCAAGCAACTTATTATGGAATAGATCTTGTACGTGGTGGATTTGTAAAGAAGATTGATAACATAATTGGAAAGAACTATAGATTCCAATCATCAATAAACAAATTCGATTTGAACATCACAGAAGGTTTTAGAAGAAACAAAATGTGCATTAAGCAAATAGTGCCATTGTGCTTTATGTTCTCATTAGAAGACATATTGACTAAATATGAAATAAGCAAATATGGTGGAGCTAAGATAAACATAACAGGTGAATATTGGAAAGACAATGTTCAAATTGGAATGTATGACTTCTCAACAGACTATACATCATTAAATCAAAAGTCTTGGTTAATGAAAAATGGAAAATTCAAAATCACAGATACTAAGAGAAACATTATGAACATGGAGTTTCCAAGCCTAATGGAAGCTTCTTATCATGGATATGAGCATTTCAACAAAATACAAAAGGAAGCTGTGAGATGGAAACTTAAGTATTCTGATGATGACTATCCATACATAACTAATATGTCACCAGCATTTTCAATGGCCCAACAATCCATGTTCAAATATAGAGAATATCCTGCATCATTCACTCCTATCAGTGTTTATGATGACATAAACAACAATATCATATCTCCTTTACGTAATATTGAATATTATGAAAAAGACAATAGAGCATTAGTCAAATATGAGACAATTATGCAAAATAATGCATCTAATTGGTTTAATGTTATAGACAATATTGAGACATATGTGAAACGTATCGTGTACAATTATAATGATTTCAAATCTAACACAGATTGGTATAAAGATGTAACAGAGAACATAATTGAATATATTCCAATAAGTTATAATGGAAATTTAAGTAATGTAGAGGAAGAATATTTTAATCGTGAAATCCCAATAGATAATGAATTTACAGGCACATTATATAGAAAGATTTCAGATTCTGAAAGAGAAGCATTCAAAAAGAAATTCGATACAAGTCCAGAAAACAAACCAAATTATGTTGAAAATTTTGAATGCACTTTATATGAGAAACAAAACATATTTGAGAACAAAGACAATTGGTCTAATGTGATTGGCAATAAAGTCTATTTCAAAGGCATATTGTATGATTTGTCAGAAATCTATAACAAATATCCAACTCTTAGCAAGATTGACAAATTTGGTGTGTTTGTAAAGCCAAATTTGCAAAGGATTGAACAAAACAAATTGAATGAAATAAAGACTGCACATTTCTCTATAATGTCAGATAAGAAATATGCAAGACATTTGAATGCAGTACAATCAACACATTTAAAAGGTTTGCTTAATGGTAATGAAACACATTCAACAATCTATATGAGTGAATCTTCAATTGGTCGAAGAATGAATGAAGTCACTCATGATAGCATTTTCTTTGAAAACAAATCACAAAGCGATGGCCAATTCTTAGATTTGACACAAATTGGTTATGATGTCTATGACCTTAATAGATATTATGAGTATAAAGAAATAAAAAAGAATTTCCCAGATGCAATAAGCAGTCTTGAAGCTAAAAGAGATAAAGAAATCATTAATGGATATTACCAAATACCAATATATAGACTTTCTCAAGCAAGTTATGATCATGATACATTATGGTTTGAAAACAATAAAAATGAAAACAATCTCTGGATTAGAGAGAATTTGTCATTCAATTTAAGAGGAAACCATAATAAGTCAAAATACGACAAGAAAGCATTCAAAAACATTATCAACAAATATTATAATTGGATTTTAGAATGCCCATTATTGATTGAGACTGAATTTGTCTCATTATATACGTTAAAGCAACTTACAAATATTACTGAAAATGCTTTAGTTGGTTTGACACCTTATATGTTCAACCCTATTTTAGTTGACCAAAATGAAATTTATTCATTAAATGTATTTACTGAAATAAAGACATTAGACAAGAACTATGGTGACTATTTGCCAGAAGCAAAAAAAGATGAAGACTTAGACTTTATTTATGTAGACCCATATAATATGAAAAATGTAATGGGTAATAATTGGAATAAAGATAAGAATAACAATAATATAGATTGGCTTAATAATGATCTTTATACACATGACTTTTATGCAAAATTCTTAAATCAGATACATCTAAAGATATTCATTGGTGAATTATATAAAAATGAAGAGAATAGCGCACAAGATGTAAATAAATTAAATATGTTGTTTATAAAGAGAAGATTGCTTGTAAATGATTATGAAAATGAAAAATTAGAACTTAAAGATTTATATATCAATATATTAGATTTTTATAAAAATGACTATGAATATCCATATGATTTAAGTGATGATGACAAAAAAGACATTATTAGAAGATTATTGAATGATCTTGTTTATGATGAAGACACACAAACATGGCATTTCTCTGAAGAATTTGCTAATTCACATAATGTTATTTCATTACTTAAATATACTGATGATGATCCTTTATTGTCAGAATACAATTTTGAGTTGACATTCAAAAAGAGGTTTTTAAAAGTAAATAGCAAAATTTGGAATCAAATAAATATAAATAATTTTGATCAATTTACAGACTTATATTTATATAGGATAAGTAGAGAAGATGACTATCCAGAAGCTTTGAAATACCAATTTGTAGACAAAGGAATAATTGATAATAATGCTTTGAATGACAGTCATTTGACATTACAACCATTGTTCACTAGTGTATTCATTAAGAATCAAAAGGTTTCAACTATTTATATTGAATATAATCAAAGTAAAGTTTCTTATGCCAGTTATTATAGTGCTTCAGGTAATGAAGAATTCTATCGTTATGATTCCGACAACACTCCTTTGATGATTGACATATCAAGTATTGACATAACACACAATTTAGTTTATGGCCCTAACAAAGTTGCATACTATTCATATTCTTATTTACAAAACTTAATGGATGGTTATGATCCTGAAGAAACTGATTCATTACAATATGCATACGCTAACAAGTTAGCACCATTCTTTGCTAATGGTGTTGAAACATTCAATCATCTTCCAACATTTGACATAATTGACAGTTGTGAAGCTAATGTAGTTTTAGCGCATGGTTCTGAACCTGTATTAGAATATTATAGCACAATGTCATATAATTATGTAGGACATAATGTTGGCAATACTACATCATACTATTCTCAAGTTGAATATGATAGAATAAATCTTAATAATTATTTGGATGTTTTACATTTAGAGTTAGGTGAACATAAACAAACAAACGATATTCCACCTATACATTATTATAATTCTACTTACTATACAGATGATGTAATGACTTATTATGACATTCATAGACAGTATACAACAAGGAATTTTGATTATGATGATTTAGGAATTTATGATGAGTTTGGAATAAGCACATACATAACAACATATTCATATAATAGCTATTATTCTTATGTTGCCCCTACAATTGAGAAGATGAAGACAGATGATGGTTTGATAGTTTATGATGCTACAGTATACAAAACAGTTTCAGGATATACTACACATACAGGTTATTGCACTTATGGACTTATATATATTGATGCAAAATTTGACAATACAAACTCATCATTAAACCTTATTGACAAATATCATAATGACAAAAAGTACTTCACACAAGTAAATGGTAGAAACATTTATGATAGCACATTTACTATACAAAGTGACTTCAATCAATTTGTGCCATTTATGAAATTTGATTTGTTTAGTACATTGACATCTCGTAACAATTTTGTTGTAAAACCATACACAATCACAATAAATGCTTACAATTATCCAACACCATTAGGTGGACGTAAAGCATATGATATTGTGTCAAGCAATAGGCCTATTGCAAACATAACCCTTGAAAGGTATTTTGACTCAATAACTCCTTTGATTACAGAAGTCTATAATGTGCCTAACACTTATATGGTTAAACTTGAAAACAAAGAAAAACATACATTTGTTAAACCTGAAAGGGATGAGTCTGTATTGTATAATGAGAATGTGAACATAAATAACACAAATGGTGTAAGAGTCTATTCTAACAAACATGATTATGAAAGCGTATTCCAAATCGAAGAGAAGCACTTTAATGACAACTATACTATAAATCTTGAACATAAAATCTCTATATTAGTTGGCAAAAATTTGACATATCAAGAAGTTATTGAAGCTGAAATATACGAAAACGTATTGAAGTTGTTTGCCAATTACATAAGAAAAAACGGTGATTTTGATGATAATGAAATTTTATTTTTATTTAATAAATATGATATAAGTTATGATTCATATTCTACGGGTATAGATTATGATAGAATTTGCAAAGTATACTCACTAACAATAATATTCAACTTACTATAAATATGAAAAGAAACATAAATACAATACAAAATCTTGAAGATACTAATTTAGACTTAACCGGAGTAACTAAAGAGTATTTAATAGAGGCTTTAGCTAATTTAGGTCAAAGATATTCTATTAAAGGTGATGGCATTAGCATTAGAGTAAGCAAAATTGGCGATATTATTGAAAAATTTAAAGATTATAATTCAGATCAATACATTGTAAAAATATCTTCTAATGTTGAAGGTAATGTCCAATTTGATTTGTTAGACAATGATTTACAAGTTATCCCTGGTACTAATAGTACTTATGGACCTATTGAACCAAAAGAAGGTTCATATAATGAAGAATTTGTTTGTAAGATAAATGAGATTGATTTGCAAAAAATGTGTACTTTATATATGTATGCAAATGACAATTATTTCATTTACTCAGGTGAAGAGAAATTCACAGATAATACGAAAAGATTTATTTGTGAAAAATATGACAAATATACAAACAAATTAGTTTCTTCAATAACAGTTTCTGAATGTGATGCCATCAATGGTTACAATTATGTTGTTTTGTATTTGTATAGGCAAAGTAGTGAGTTGTATAATTTGAACATCTATAACATAAACACAGATGGTTTAGAGAATTTTGCCGATACCACATCTGCAATAGCAAAATTTGCAAAAACCGCAAACTATGCATTTTCTCCTGAATCATTTCTTTCAGAATTGTATGCTCAATGCAATAATGGAAGATGGATTAGTCATAAGACAACTATATCAAATACACCAAGTGATAGTATATATGTATATCGTGTAACATATAGTTATAATGATGGTTCTTTTGTATTAGATAAAGATTTAAACAATTATGGTGTTGCTGCAAGTGTTCAAATTACAAATGCAAATGCTTTATATGATGATGAATTTTTAAATAACATAAATGTTGTTTTGCAGTGTGAAGAATATAATCAAGCATATTTGTATAAGAAACTTAAGACACAACATTCGAATGATATTTATAAAGCAAATCCTATTGAATCCGATACATCTGTTGATACATTACTTATAAACATAATAAAGACTTTATTCTTATGTACATATAATGGAGAGCCTTTATATATTCCACTTGACTATGAATTTGAATATGCATACAATACAAATAATGAATGGCAAATATATTATTCAACAAAAGATATTTGTATTCATGATGTTTCTGTCATAACATCAAATGCAAATACCATTGCTACATATAAAGACAAATCTGGATTGATTAGGATTATTGGTGATGATAGTTCAGACGTTGAAAAGTCAACATTCTATACATTTTATGTTGAACCAGATCCTGACAATACAAATGACATATATTCAATAAGTGTAAATAAGCATTTTGTAATGCCTTACATTAGTGAAACTGGTTATTGGGTTGTAGACGATATTGAAACTTCAATATATGCAAGAGGCAAAGACGCCGGAAATTCAAACATTACAATTGTATTGTCAGATCCTGCAAACGCCGATGTGCCTGAAATTCTTACATCAGCTGATAGAAACTATTTAAAAAGTTTAAATTGGAAAACCGAAAGGGCCAAAATTCAACTTCCTAAACTTGCAAAAAGAGATGAAAACACAGTAACATATGAACAAATAGAAATTAATGATAGCAGTTCATTTAATTGTTATTATTTTGTTCCTGATTTGTCAAACTTGAATGCTAAACAATTAGAAGAAGTTTTAGACAAACTTAAATATTGTATTTTATTGAATATTTCAACAGTTGATTCAATTGAAAATACTAGCATATTGAATAACATTAAAGAAATTTATGGTGACAATGGTGTCATTATGACATTCTGGACACTTTCTCCTAATACAAATGGTGAATATGCATTTAGACCAATATTAAAAGATGAAACATATGCAGTTGATATTAACTACATGACAAATCTTTATAGCATTATTGGATATACAATAAGTAATTACAAACCAAGTGATCCTGACAATTTCATGTTCACTCACCTTGTTTTTGACAATGTAAGCTATAGGACAAAAAACCAAGGTGAAAGCATAGTTTATGATTTTCCTGTATATCCAGTCATAAAGAATGTTTCTGTTGCTTCAAATAAAACTAACCAAATGCTTAACAATTTCAATCTTAAGATTGAATATAATGACACAATAGTTGCATCATATTATTATGATGATCATTCATCAACATTAATTGATGGAGCACATGCAAACAAATCTTATACATCAACAATAACATCAGTTGGTCAAAGCGATAGAAGATGGTTTGATAGTTGGAATGAAAATAAAACACCTTCATCAGTAAGCAATGAAGAATATAAATATGGAGGTACAGGTAGTACTTCAGCATATGCAGAATATCTTCCAAATAGTATAAATGAATCTGTGCCAATGTTAGATTTGTCAGAAATCTTCATTAAGGATAACACATCATTGAACAAAGTCAATATTGTCTCATTTGATTCAAATGCAAATTCTTACTATTCATATATTGGAACATCTCATGACACAAATGACAAATCTTATTTGATAATTGGTACTTCAAAACAAAACATAAACATTGGCACAAACACACTTGTTGATTCACATAAAGAAATGTTCAATAAGCAAGATGAGTTGCATATTGAGTTTGACAATACAAGAATAACTTCTTATGCATACATTCAAAATGATTTGATAACAGAACGTGACACTATTTCTTATGGAACAACATGGAGAAGGTTCAATAGGAACAACACAAGTTATTGGAATACTAAGTTCTGTCAAATTGGTGAATTTGCCACATCTTATGCATATTGCGCAACAAAAGGTAATGATATATTAACTAATTTGCAATTATGCATAAATGAAAACAAAGAATTTATAGCAATAGCAGTTCCAGAAATATATGGAAGTGTTTTGTTCAATATGTATATTGCTGATATGGTGAGTGTTCCTGCATTAATACAAACTATAAGCCCAACACTTGTTGACAAAAACATAGTAGTCAAATCAAATAATGATGTATTTTCTTATAATTTTGGTGGACAGGCTGCATATGTTGGTGTAAGACTTAATTCTAGAATGTTAGATGATTACATAAATTATGGTTCAGATGGAAAACTTACATTTACTGGTGCTAATAATCAAATATTTACAGCAAATGAATTAGACATAACATATTATATTGGACCAAACAATGTTGCATATTTTACAATAAATGACATAACTAATTCAAATACAATGTCTTACATACATAAATTGCAAACACATTATACAAATCTTATTGCACCTCAACAAGGCGAATAACAAAATGAAATTTATAATTTTTTATGACAACTAAAATTTTTATAACCGGATTAGATAAAATAGACAAAATTATTGTTGCAAAGGCGATTATCAATATTGATGATGATTTGTCTATTTCTCAACGTTTCACGAATGATGTGTCTTACAAAGATTCACCATATGATGAATATGTATTTTATTTAGACTCAGCAGATGTTGACATCTCTTACAAAAACAATGCATTCCTATTCATAACAGCTAATGATATGTTGTACACAGGAATCACATTAGATAGTTTCTATAATGAAGATGTTTTTTGTATGAATATCCAAGAGTTCAACAACATACCCGACTATATTTTTGAGATAAATGACATATTAGTAGTTTGGTTAGACACTAAAATAAATCCTTCAAAAGACAAAGAGAACAAGGAAGAGATAATGGCAACTAAGCATTTCTTAGAAAAGATTGAGAAATTGTGTGTACTTTATTTTTTAGATGAGGATGAAAGTGATATTGCAAATATTGTCTTAGAATATCTTGAAGGTGATGAAGAAACAAAGCAAAGGATATTAGAAGAAAACTATTAAAAAATATTAAACAAAAAGTTATAAATTTCTATATTAATTATAAAATTAACAATTAACCAAACTTATGTATACTGGTGGGATGCAGGACTTTGGAAATGGACCTGGTGGTCCAATGATTCAAGGAAAATGGATAAATAGAATGAATGGAAACATCATTAATGTTCGTGACTCTATCATTAATGGTGATGAAATGCTACTTATAACTGACAAAGGACAAATTTCAATGGATGACTTTTCAAGAAATTATGTTCAAGCTTCAGCAGACATTTATGATGAACATGGAAATGTGATTGGGCAAGAAGACATTGACCCATCAACTATTGTAATGTCTACAAGACAAAAAGTCAACAACCCTAAAGTCAATATGGCGGCTTTAGAAAAAGGTGGAAAGATTGAAGAAATACAAAACAATGATGATATATTGCCAGAGGATATGTCACAAATAACTTCAGTAAACACCACTGATATTTTGCATACTCCTCTAAATAGCAACAATATAAATAGCAACAATACTAATAAACAACCCGAATCCGAAAAGACAAAATTGATCAAGACAATATTTGAAAAGAGTGCACAGCCAACAATTAGTTTAGATATTGAATGGGCAGCTTTCCCAAAGAATGAGTTAGAAATGCTTATGAACTACTTTGGAGTCACACAAGATGAGATAGCAGAATACATAAGCAACAGCATCCAGAAGGATGCAATTATAGAGGCAGTGAATAGATTTTTGACTAGCAGGTTCATCTAAAAAGATGGATTTGCTTATTTTTTTATAACAAATATTTTGTCTAATCTTTAAAAATGTTAGGAGAAAATGAGAAAAAGTTCATTGAAAACCTCATTAATCACGTAGCAAATGTAGCTAAGGCTCAAGAATATATAAAAGAAAATTACGGAGTAACAAGCTATTATGATGAAGAGACTGAAACACTTCATTTAGTAGGTGATCAAATAAATGAAGGATTAAATTTGGCATCAGCAAAAGACTATGTGAGAAATCAATTTGATGAGGTGATGCTAAACGTGGTGTTAGGAATTTGATAGCTTATTACGATTTAGCATATTAGAAAAGGAGCTTCTTAAGAAGCTCCTTTTCATTTTAAAATAAACTTTGTATATTAAATTGTCTCTAATATAGACGCTAAGTTGTTTCCTTCAGCAATAAGTGAACTTTCTACACCTGTGATGTCCTTTGAGCAATTGTAAGTGTCATGTGCAGCAAACTCTTCAAGCATCTCATCAGGATAATTCCTTGCATTAAGCTCAACTAACCTCACATTATATTTGAAGTGCTCAATAATGTCTTCTTCTGATTTGTCAACCTTTCCTGCATATGACTTATTGTTCAAAATTGTCTCAACATAATTGCGAATGCTATTGTCATCATGAATGTTGATAGTGAAGTCAAGATCCTTTTTGTAGACTCTAAATGTTTTGTCTGGGTTTGTGTTTGACTTCTTCTCAATGATTGGGAGGATGTTGTCACCCTTGTCTCCACGTATGACCTTGTCAATTACAACTTCCATAGGATTGATGTATGTTATCTTGGAGCTTTTCATTATCAAAGCTTTGAATATCTCATCATTAGTTGAGTATTCATAATTGAACAAAAAGTCCATGTCATCATCATGAGTGTCTTGGGCAACTATTCCACCATCTTTGTTCCAGCAAACAGTGAAGCATTTGTTTTTGTTGGTCTTCACTAATTGAGTCAAGTCTTTATCCTTGCTCCAAATGATTGTGTTTGTACCTTCATCATTAAGTTTCTTTGACCAATACCACATCCAGTCGTCACCTTCAAGTCCAGGTTCTTTAGACACAGTGATTCCATTTGAGCTCAATTTAGATATGAAGTATTCATAAGACTCAAATACAGTGTCCCAATCAACATCATCAGACTTTACACGAGTCCCTTTATACTCTTCATCAAGAAATTTCGGGATTTCAATATTGTTTCTCCAGCTTCCGCCATCGGCCACAAAAATTATGTTGTCTATTTGAGGGAATGTCCTTAACACAACATTCATTGATTTGACCATAAGAATGTTCAAATCTTTGCACATCTCATGTGCATCTTCATATTGGCTATTTATGACAGCCATTCGACTCATAAGTAGCCAGTTGCCGTCAACCAATAAAGTTAATTTACTTTTAGACATAATGTTTCATAACAAATCTATTTAATATAAAATAGACTTATTATGAAATTAATTTTAACAAATAGGTAATATTATTTAGACTTTTTGAGGCGACCACCAAGTCCAACATATTGTCTCTTGTAAGCGATGTATTTCACTTTTCCGCTGAAACGGTATTTGTTGTCTTCACCCTTATACTTCTCAATCACTGCCGGGTAGGAAATTTCCTTCATGAACTTGATGCCGGTCTTCTCATCCTTAATGATTGCTTCATACACGTAGCATTCTTCTCCTCTCCAGTCATAGGCTTCAATTTGATTCATTGCTTCAAGGGTGCCACAAATATTGAGCTCCATGCCCTTAGTTATTCCATGCTTTTTGATAAGGGTCTCAAAGTCGGCTTTTTTGAAGGTGTTGTTGTACATGGTGATTGCGAACCAAGGAATGTACATCTCTTTTAGGGTGATGAAGTTGTTGACAAAGGCATCAATGATTTTCTGAGTCAACGAAGGTCCATTGTACTCATCATCCTCACCACGCTCCATTGATTCGAAGTAGTTCTTAATGTTGTTGAAGAGGGTCTCATCAATAAAAGGTGCCGTACCATTCTTCATTTTGTCAATGAGGAAGTCGTTGGTGCCGGAGGTCTTGACATACCCGTCCCAACTTGATTTTTGCCAGGTGTCACCATGCTCATTCATGTAGTCGAGGCAGTATGATAATGCGGCATCAATTTGGATTCCTTCGTACAAGTAAGCTTGTGAAGGTCTCCAAGAGCCATGATACCATTCGTCATCAGTGCATCCACCAAAGAACTTAATGACTTCATAGAGCTTCATCATAAGTCCGTTAATGTACTTGCCACCATTGACCATCTTGTTGATGCAAGTGGAACCAACCTGCATCCACTCATCGGTGTCCTCATTATATAGGATGTGGGACTCAATGCGACGGCTATGTTCCGAACCGCAATGGTCACATTTTGTATACTTAAGTCCATATTGTTCTGGAATGTCTTTGAAGTATCTGCGGTCACACATCAACATTCTGTTGTGTTTGTAGTCAACCGTGGCCACTAAAACCCAGTAGCTCGTAACGATATTCTCAATCTCAACCTTGATTGCCGAAACCTTGGTGCGGTTTCTCTCGTGACCCTCGTACCCGTAATCGTAGATTGTTTCCTTGACAATCTTCTCGACTGGACCAAAACTGATAGTGGGTTGCTCATCGAGATGTTTGAACATTGCTCTCAGTTTGCGTTCAACGTTCGGTCTGGTTTCGGGGCTGATGTAGAATTCCATTTTGTTGTTGTTTTGTTGGTTACATTATTAGATAGCAACAAAAACAACAAAATTCAAAAAATGTCAAAATTTTTGCAAAATAAAACCACCCAAAGGTGGTTATGTTCTAATATATTGCAAATAACATTATTGCAATTTAAATATAATAGGCAACAAATATGTGCATATTACGGGAGTTTCACCTTCCATTCCAGGTGTCCAATTTGGCATTAATTCAACGACACGTATAGCTTCTTCATCACAACCACCACCAACACTGTCAATAACAGTAATTTCACCAATACTGCCATCTTCCTTAATTACAAAACTTAATAAAACTCTACCTGAGATTTCATTATTGATAGCTTCTTGTGGATATTTGATGTTTTCAGATATGAAATCAATCATAGCTTGTTCACCACCAGGAAATTGTGGCATAACTGGTTCAATCTTGATAGTGTCATTTGCAATGCTATCATTAACAACACTATCAACAACTATTTCAATACTATCGTTTTTTCCAACTTCAGTATTTGAATTGTTGCGATGGCATGCTGTTGTAAGTGCAAATACCATCAATAATGCAATAAAAAGTTTCTTCATAATTTTTCTATATATTTTTTTTTTGATAATTAATTGACAATATTCTTCTTTTTGAGTTCTTTCCATAATATGTCAGCACGATATATAGTCTTTTGTGCTAAGTCTGTTGGGTTTGGTTTGTGCTTAGACTTTGTCACCATGTTTCCATTCTCATCTTTCTGTTCAGTGTCAACAATCTCCTTGTCAAAGTCAATCTTAGCATACATGTTCTTTGTCAACTCAACCATAAACTCTTCATATGTTGGAAGCCTTTTGCTTCTAAAACCTTCTTTCAATACATAAGTTATTGACTCTGATTCATACTCAAACATATTATGTAATGACTCATCTAAGTCATTCTTCAAGCTTTCAATTGAATCATTTATAGTCTTGTTTATATTGAAAAGTTTTGGTTCTAAGGCACTTATGTATCCAGATAATGCATTTGATTGGTTATCAATACTTTGAGTAATTTCATTTATGTTTATTGTAGATGTTCCATCATCATCTGAAACTGTTGCAGTCTGAAGGTTGTTCAAAGCTTCAGTGATATTGTTAGATAATGACTCTAAATAGCCCAATTTCTCACTATTTTGGTTGCCAAAAACAGTTATAGCATCCTTCAATTCATTTAACACTGAAGGCATTCCAGAGACACTCTGAGACACTTCTGACATTGAAACAGATATACTATTTGACAAATTTCCTAATGCATCTGAAATGTCACTAATGTACGATATTGTAATATCAGAATCTTGTCTCATATATGTGGTTGTCACAAATGGCACTACATCATAATAGTAGTTGTATGCATAATGTGCATAAGAGTCAACAACAGTCTTGATAGCATAAGACTCGGCATCTTCATTCCAATACAATATCTTATGAGATGTAGCAGGAATCAATTCTGTATTGTAAAGGACTGGTGTCTTTTCATTTGTCAATGCTATTGATGTCTTATAAGTTGAGTACTCATAAGTTATTGAATGTTCTTGATGCACAATGTCTTTCAAAACATTAACAAAGTCAATATCAATATATTTTGTCAAATTGACTAATTTGTTTTTTCCATCAATATCTATAATTCCATAATATGTTCCATCATCATTTTCTTGTACATAACTTGTTGATGGATAGTCATGTTCAATGCCTTGATAGATATATTTGTATCTTGCTACCTCACGGCTTTCTTTTACAATTGACTTATAAGTTATTTCTGGATGCTCAATCACTTCGGTTATGATTTTAGAATCAGGAGTGAATGTGTAAGATAATGTTGTGTTTGAAATTTTAGTAGGATCTGTATAGAAATTGTATGAAGCAATGACTAAAGGTATTGAATTGATTTCATATTTCCTTTCCCAATAACCATCTTCCTTTATTATGTCATAAGCAACATAATTGTCTTTTTGTTTTGCAAACACATAACTATGTTTTGGAAGGTTCCAAACATAAGAGCCAGTGAATTCGGCTTTCTTTTCATTTGCTAAATAGAATGGTGCAGGAGCAGTTATGTTTTTGTATTCTGTCTTTTGTGATTGCAAAACAATAGGGAAGTCATCTAAGTTGTCATTATGTATGATGTATTCCTTAAGCCTTACAATGTCATATTCATAAGGGAATGAGAAATCATTTTCGATAGGAGACAAGAACATATTGTTTTGAGTGCACAATATTGTTTGTGGTTCTATTGTGTTTGTCAAATCAATGTTGAATATTATGCCAAATAAGTCATCATTCTTTTTGATTATTTTTGGTTCATAAGTCAAATTGTCAAAATATTGCACTTGCAAATTGTTCAATGGTCCAACATTTCTTCCGTCATATAAGGCGACCATTTCTTTTGTCATATATGTATATAACTGTTGATCAAATGATGCAAGATATGCCTGATAGTATGCAGGAGATTTGCTTTCTGATGTCAATTGCACATACTTATTGTTTTCATCTTTATAGAAATATTTTGAATATTCACTTTGTGGCACATTTGACAAATCTTCATCAAAATCAACCTCAATAAACGCATATGTTGTATAGTTGTATGTGTATTCTGTGACATTAAACACATTTGGTTGTAAGAACAATGATTTAGAAATTGTTCCTCTTGTACCGTCAAATATTGAAATTGTTGTATAGTATGAACCATCTTTAGCTTGATGAACACCATTGTTGTTTGTGAATTCTTGATAGAAGAACTTTGAATAAATGTATTTTTTGTCATAGTCAACAATGTCAGTTACGAGGTTGTTCTCTTCTGAAATCAAATAATGAGATACTGCATCTTTATAAAACCTTAATTGATCCCAATTGAATTCATATGAATCATATTGTGAAATGTGTAAACAATAATCATATTCATTATCTAAAACATTATTTATCTCAATATAATTGTTTCCACTATAAGTGTTAAGTTTCAAATAATATGTTGATTGGTTAGAAACTTTGGTACTTGGACTTGGATTGACAACATCATGTTTTTCTGTAGATCCATTCTCTGTATATATTATTTGTTCACAACCAGAATTCACTAACAATTTTGCAGTCTCATTTCTTAATCTAACGTATGCAGTATATAAAGGCGTTTCATTTCCTAATCGATTCCAATAGTTCATTAAAGAATAAATTGTTGAATTGTTTTTTACTCCCAAATATGCAATTGGCATTAAAGGAGTAACTCCATTTATTTTGTTACTATTGGTTTGCAATGTATAATATTCTTTGTCAACAAAGAAGCATACATCATCACTATCGCTCATTACTGGCTTTCTAGTGAAATATTTCAAATGTTTGCCAAAACCATATATGTCAATAGAATCTAACCAAGTGTCTTCATCATATATGACTTCATCTGAACCATTGGCATAATTTGGATGTATTAAGTCTGTTGTGTCATTTATGTATTTTGTGACATCAATATAGATGTTTGTGACATCAGTTATGCTTAACGCATCTATTTTTCCAATTCCCCAAACATAAAAGTCAACATCATAACCAACAACTAAGTCATTAGATGAAATCTTATTGTATGACTCTTTCTTTATGAACAATTTGTTTTTTGTTGCATATTCAGACAAAGTTTCACTTCTATTGCTTAGTTTCTTAATGTCTAACTTATTCCATTTTCCATCATAATTTACTTTAGCAACAATATTGAAATTTGTTGGCAAGCTATAATTGTCTAATTTGTTTGTTGATTTTTCTTTTTGCTTGTTTTCTAAGAACCATTGATTGCTGTTATAATAAATGTTCTCAAACTCACTTCTATTCATTGGGACAATATTGTCACCATCTTTCTTTGCATAAATAATGTTGTCATTTATGTTAATGTCAAAAATTGTGTCTGAATTTGATAAAAGTTCTTTATATACAATATCACCTTCAGAAACATATAAATTGTTCAAATCAGATTCTGACAAATTAGTCAAATCATTAATTGACACTGGTGTATAATCTTGTTTAATATATAATTTTGGATGATCTGATTCTCCTTCTCCCTTATACTCACTTATTTTGTCTTCTGAAAGTTTTACATAAGTAAATCCATAATACTCAATGCTTCCATCATTTACAATGCCAGCCTGTAAAGGATAGTATGCATAAGAATTAGGAGCAATTTCTTTAGACACATAAAACAAACTCTTTATTGCATTTTCTCTATCATTAACATTAATATATGAATATTCATACAATTGCATGTATTTCTTTACATTTGTGTCATCATAAAATTCATTTCCAACTACGTTTGTTTTAATGTTTGATGATATCTTTGTATATGATATGCATTTAGCATAAACTTCCAACCCTGATATGTTTTCAACATTTGACAAAACTGTATAGGTTGATGATTTAGGATCATATTTATAGTATTTTCCATTGTTTATGTCACTTAGTGAGAATAATGAATTGTCAAGTTTCACATATGTTGTCTTTCTTTCATAAACTTCTAAGACATCAGAATATGATTGCAATACACTTTGAGAAACATTTGAATAATATGAGTTTAATGCAACATAAGTGTTTTCATAAACATTTGCTGAATTTCTTTTTGTTATTCCATGTTGATTTCTTATTTTTGCATATGATATTTCTTCATCAGCAGAATAAACATAAGGTACAGTAAATGAATATGCAAGAAATCCATTGAGTGTGTCAATTTCTTCTTCAGCAGTTATTGTTGAATGCAATTGAGTGAACATTTCACTTACTGAACACATAGGAACTGACAAATTGCCACTAGAAACATAGCCATTGCTTCCATAAAACTTAATGTTATAGTCATTATTGTTTGAAGGTATTGTTCCATCAATCTTATATTCATAAGATTGCAAATAATGTGGCAATAACTTACCATCATTCATCAAACCCCTGTTTAAAGCATCATTTGACAACTCCATGTATTGTGGTCCATTCTTAAATGAATAAATCTGCAATTGTGAAGTGTTTGGAGTAAGTTTCACAACTTCTGCATTTATGTTTGGTTTTTCTTTAATGTTCAAATAATCTATATTTCCAAAAGTAAATGCTCCATTCCTTATACGCCATTCTTTACGTTTTACACCATACAAATTATATCCAGTATTTGTAAGCACTTTAGATATATATGTATAGTTTTCTTTATCATTATTTATATTGTATAATGAATCTTCAATATATGTTATAGATGAATTAGACTTATAGAATGGCTTAGATACTGGCACTTCATAAATCAAACTTGATGTCTGCATAAACTCTGAGACATTTTCATCTGTAACAACGTTGGAGAATAATGTAGCTTCATAATTGATATATATTTTTACATCACCCTGAGTCCAATCAATTCCTTTTGCATTGCTTTGGTCAACATTATAATATATGACGTCAATATACTTATTGTCATTTTCATCAGTTGAATATGCAAACCTATACTCAATATTTTCTGTCAATAACACATTATTTAAATAAATGACAAATGACAATTTAGACAAATCTAATGAAACTTTTGGATTTACTGAATTTGCAATTTTGCAAAAAATGCCTTGACTTGTTTCTTTATCGTTTAAAAACAAATCATCAAGATTGATATTTTCATCCAAGTCTTTAATTTGATCGTTTGTGAGCAAATTAATAATCTTTACATCTAAAATTTCATTTGAAATTTGTACATATTGAATTTGTGCAGGTAAAACATTCATAAGTGCTAAAATATATCTATATTATATAAAAATAAAATTAAAACCTTTATTAATGTAGTCAGTTAGTTATGATTAATTATTTTTAACAATTAGTTTTAACATTTACAAAACAATTAACTATATTAATACATAAAATTTTACCATAATTATGAAATGACTAATGCAGCCTTAGTGGCGATAAACATATATTGTAATGATAACAACAAGCAAATTTTACTGAACCAAAAATCAACTCCAATATTGTATTATTGGAATATTGATTCAGAACAATCTTTTATTGACTCAATTATTGGAAATGAACAATTCTGCAACCTTATAAAAGAAAAGGTTGTAGATGCAAACATATATTCTAACACTCAAATTAGCTACATATATTACATATTATCTGGCAAGGAAGAGAAGTTCATAGAAGACTCATTCAAATTACAAGACCATATAAAGCTTAGTTTCTTTAATGGATTGATAGACAAAACATTAGATGAAATTGCAAAATATATATATTTTGATGTCTTCCATGCTGAATATGTCGAAAGGAATGAAGACCCAATCATTTATGATGTGTATGCTAAGTCTAATCTTATCAATAAAGAACAATTGTCTATTGGGACATTTTTGAATTATGTTCGTTCAGTTGCTTACAATAAGTTCAAACTCTCAAATGAGAATTTAGATGAACTTCATAATAGAGCAGCTGAAATTATTGATAAGACACAAAAATATCATGAACATATTGGATGAGAAGTTTAGTTATTGGTGATGTGCATTTTGGCATAAAGTCAAACAATAGTACATGGTTAGATTATCAGATTAAGTTTTTTAAGAATCAAATAGTTCCAACAATCAGAGAGAAGGATATTGACAACATCATCTTTTTGGGTGACTTGTTTGACATAAGATATTCATTGAATCAGCAAATAGGAATCGAAGTAAGGAAGCTTATAACAGCTTTAGTTGACACATTCAAAGACAAAGAATTCATATTCATTGCTGGCAATCATGACTATTATTCTCCATTGGAGGAGCTTCAGGAATACAACTCATATTCATTATTGTTTGGAAATGACTTTATGAAATGCCATCCAAACACAAAGTTTGTTGTCAAAGATCCAGTGTTGAATGAAGGCCAACTTTATTTGCCATGGTATTACACAGAAAACCCAGACCACTTTGACTCATTACTTTACAATTTCAAGTTTGGTATTGAAGTGAAGTCAATATATTGCCATACAGACTTAGCTATTTGGCCTGGTGCAAGAATAACAGCATTAAGGGGATGCCCAGTATATTCAGGGCATATACACAACATTCAAATTGATGAAGAGAACAAACTATACAATCTTGGCAGTTCATGTGCTTTCACTTTCATGGATGTGAATGAAGCAAAATACATTTACATAATTGAAGATCATAAGATTGTAGATAAAGTTGAGAATGTCACTACACCAAGATTCAAACGTTTCTATAATGAAGAGATATTCACAATTACAGAACATGATGTAAAGGACTCATTCATACAACTTTGCATATCTACAAGCAACATAAACAAAGCACAATATATTGACCAAGTAAAGTTACTTAAGTCAACATACACAGACGCAAATATGAGGGTGCATCCTATTGAAGACACTATGTCATCAACTACAACATTTGTTGCACAAGGATTCAACACTAACATTTCACAATTTATTGATGACAACATTCCTGAACATTTGACAGTAAAGTATGAAATCATTAAAGACAAATTGAAAGAGAAGAACTAATATGATCATTAAAGATATAAGCATAACTAATTTTAAGTCGATCTATGGCACTTTCACCATTGACTTCACACAACTTGATGGATTGATTAAGTTGTCAGGCCCTATTGGAAGTGGCAAGACGACAATAGCTGAAGCAATCCTATATGGTTTGTTTGGAACTGTAAAGGGGCAAAACAATCGTGAATTGATTGCATGGAATATGAAAGACTGTTGTGTTGAAATGCATATAACTTCAAAAGGCAAAGATGTGTACATCAAACGTAGTTGTGGTGAGCCATTGATAGTTGAATTGAACGGCAAACTTTTAGCAGCATCAAACAAAAGGAACACTCAAGCTATTTTAGAAGAAGAACTTTATGATGTGCCGAAGTTAGCAATCATGAAGATGTGTGTCATATCATTTAGTGCATTCAATAGTTTAGCTGCAATGAATCCTGGTGAGACAAAGCAATTTTCAGATGAGATATTTGGATTCAAATTGTTTAGTGACTATAATGAAGAAGTTGTCATTGAACGTAAGAACCAACAAAATGAATTGACAAAATGGAATGCAATTTATGCAGAAACACAATCTGCAATTGAAAGGCTAAAGAACAAAAAGCTAGAACAACAGAACCAGGTTAAGACTTCAATTGACACTAATTGGATTACAAAGGAACGCCAAAGACTTGTAGATGAAGGAATGCAACTTAAGAATGAAAAGCAAGTTATTGTGAATGAGGCAGAAGAAAAACGCCAAGATGTCTATAAAGTAGCTAATGAGATAAAAGACAAAATGACTGAAGCTGCTACATTGGGCAAACAAGAGAAGAACAACTACAACACATTCAAAAGTGGCGTTTGCCCAACATGTGGCCAACCTATTGATGAGTCACATATTGAGAAGCATCATACTGCAATGTTAGAGTATGCTGAACAATACAAACAACTCGAAACTGAAAGGAATGAGAAGCTTAAAGAGATTGACGTCATAAACAATGAGTATGCTCCAAAGCTTAAAGAATATGATGACAAAATGGCAAACCTTAGGAACCAGATACAGAAACTTGATTCAGACATTAAGGTTTATGAGAACAATATGAAAGTCATCAATTCAAACTATGATGAGCTCATCAAAGAACAAGAAGACAAGTTAGCAGACTTGAAACAAAAGATTGACAACGCTGACATTGAGATTGGAGAATGGAATGACATGAGTGAATTGTTCACTAAGACATTAAGATACAATTTGTTAGAGACATTGATTCCACATATCAACAACTCTATCCAATTCTTTATCAATAAGTTAGACCAATCTTATAAAGTTGAATATGACCAAGAGTTCAAAGCTCACATTTATGTTGACTCTTATGAGAAAGAGATATCATACAACAACTTAAGCACTGGACAAAAGAAGACATTGGACTTAGCAATCATTTTCGGAATACTTCAGAACATCATTGCTTCAGTTGACTTCAATGTCTTTGTGTTAGATGAGTTGTTCAGCAATATGGACTCAGACACAAGAAACACAATGTTAAGCTTGTTGAATGAGACATTAGCTAAAGACAATAAGACTGTGTTTGTCATCAACCATGCAGAAATGAATGATGACTATTTCTCACACAAGATACGTGTAAGCTTAGAGAACAAAAAGGCAAGAAACCAAAAGAACAAAGAATTCGTTGTAAAAGCATCTAAATATGAACAAATATTTTAATAGTTATGGATAAATACGGAACACCTACACAAACATTATCAGAAGGAATTTACAAGATTGAAGAAGGGTATGAGTTCATTGGAACTTATAATGGCAATATAATAATCCAAAAGAAGCCAGACTTCAAAGAATATGACTTTGTTGCATTTGAAGATGGTTGGTTTGGAATATTGAAAAAATACCAATATGACAACAAAGCGGCATTTCATGTTGATTTCCATTTGTATGTTGATTCTTGGGGAAGATATAGTGTTGGATTTTACCAGGATAGAATGAACGTTTGCTGCGAAAATATGAGGTTAGCTACGAATGAAGAAAAGGAACTTATAATGGATGTGCTTCATGCATTTGGAAGAGACTATAGACCTGATGAATACAACAAATTCATAAATTACATTCCTAACAATTATAGCTATGGATTGTCTATCAAAGAAGGAAAGTTTGCTGCAACAAAAATCGACAAAGACAACTTAAGCAGTATTCTTGATGAAAGATATAAGACTTATAAGTTTGAGACTGAAAGAGCTGCAAAAATTTGTGCAGATATTTTAAATGGAAAAATTAAACGATAAACTCACATATTTCAAGAAATTTTTTATATTTAATTATAAAGAATACACAACATGGTTTAGTACAGAGAGGTCCGGAACTCTGTTGATGGTGGATGAAAACACCAAAATGTATTGAATCATTGTCAAATTCAATAAAAATATTTAATAAGACAAATGAGTGTAAATTTTTCAAGATTAGAGAATGACTATTCTTATGAACAAAAGAATGTCAAAATTGCAATGCATAAATCATTGCTTAAGGAATTCAAAAAAGACAATGAAAGAGTTGTCTATTTAGAAGATGGTGATGAATTCCAACTACAAATTTTCAATGACCAGACTACAGAAATAGGTGCCAAGATTTACCTTAATGGTGAACAAATTGGCAATTCATACTTAGTCATCAGACCCGGTGAAAGAGTATGGCTTGACAGATATCTTGACAAGGCAAGGAAATTCAAGTTCTCAACTTATGAAGTCAATGGAAACAATGAAGCTGTAAAGAGAGCTATCCAAAAGAATGGTTTAGTCAAAGTTGAGCTTTATAAGAAAAAAGAGAACTATATTTGGCAACAGCCAATATTGAAGACTTGGGCACCTGATTATGCTCCACAAATCTATTATTGCAATCAACCTTATTCAACATGTACTACATCAGTTGATAGTGTTGCAAATAACGCAAACTTTTGTTGTAGTTCATTAAGTGATTTGGCTTTGAATTGTGATAGTGATTCACTAAGCACATCATGCACATCTGCCGCAACAAGCACAATTAGTGTTGGAAACACTTCTACATGCACTAACATCAATGGTAATGTAAAAGGTTTAAGTTCATTGAATAAACCTAAAAAGACAGAAACTGGAAGAATTCAAGAAGGTGGCCATTCAAATCAAGAGTTTGATTATGTGAACATGTCATTTGAATATTGGGCATTTGACACTGAAGAGATCCATATCCTTCCAAAAAGCACAAAACCAGTGTATGCAAATGAACTTCAAAAGACTTATTGCTACAATTGTGGAAGAAAATTGAAGTCAAAATTCAATTTTTGCCCATTCTGTGGTGAAAAGCAATGAAAAAACAAATAGTTTTTTATTATTTAAAAAACAACAAATAAATTATATATAGAATATGAACGTTATTGACGAAAACTCAATGGAAAACATTTTAGAAGGCCAAGTTCCTGAATTTGAGGAAAAGGAAAAACCTACTACAGTGGTTCCTGAGCAAAAAAATGAGCAACCTGTACAACAGTCACAGAAGCCAGCACCTAAAAAGTCATATGGCATAGGTGACACTATTCCTATGGGTTCTCATGAATTGAGTGCTGAAGACAAAGCCTATATGGATAAGAAATTCAGCAACATCAAATTAGGAGACAACCTCAACACATTTGACTATAAAGATGGTTGGATTGATGTTGACAAATCTCTTTTGGGTGAACGTGCACAATTCTATCCTGAGGATTGGCAATTCAGAATTCGTCCAGCAACCGTTGAGGCTATCAGAAATTGGTCAACAATTGATGATAATAATGTCAGTGTTGTTGATGATGTGTTCAATGAGGTTATCAAATCTTGTGTTGCCATTATGTCATCTAATGGCCCAGTGCCATGGGGCAATATACGTTCATGGGATAGATTCTTCTTCTTGCTTTTGGTCAGAAAATATACATACGTCCAAGGTGAAAGAAAGATTGAATATGAGGAAGATTGCCCAAACTGTGACAATCCAGTCAAATACAATCTTACATCTGAAGCATTGATGTATGAGATGCCTGATCCAGAAGTAATGAAATACTTTGACAAGAACGAACAGCGTTGGGTCATTGATCCAGAAGAGTTTGAACTTGATATGCAACAACCAATCATTTTCTATCTTCCAACACTTGAGAAGGATGCCGCTATCAAAGCGTGGGCAATCAATCGTTATCAAGAAAAGAAGAAGATTGACAACGTGTTTGTCAAGTTCTTGACTTGGATGGCTCCAAAGATTTCAAAGGATGAGACTATTGCACAAAGACAAATTAAGGAGTATGAAATGAGGTTTAAGTCATGGGATGCTGACACATTTGGATTTATGAATGAAGTCATCACAAACATTACTGTAACTCCATTAAGCAAACTCACAACTAAATGTCCAATTTGTGGCGAGGAGGTCACAAGTGATGTCAGGTTTCCCAATGGAATCCGCGATCTATTCGCTGTATCAGGTGGACATAAGAAATTTGGTAAGAAATAAGCTCAACATTTGCAAGGAATACCATATCCAACCAAGTGAAATTGATAGGTTGCAGTTTTATGAATATGAGTATATGCTCGAAGAAATAAACAAGGACATAAAGGAACAGGAAAAGAGACAAAAGGAGCAAGAAAAACAACAAGCTTCTATGAGTTCAGTTCCAAACTACAACCAGATAATGAGAGGAGCTCAAAGCTCAATACCAAAATTCTCAATGCCATCATTTTCAAAATAAGCATTACAAAATATTTCAAAATAAAGCAACCTTTTATTGGTTGCTTTATTATTTTTAAATATATTTTATAAACAATATTGTCATACATGGAAAAGAAATTATTTATCACTTATAGAGAAGGTTCTTACAATCCCATTACAAGAACTTATGACCCAATAGATCCTATCATATTGCAAGATCCAAGAGTTGCTAATGCAATAATATTTGACACAAATCGTAGAACAATATATGCACAAGGTTATGAGTTTGGAAATGGTGTAACATTTTCATATATGGATAGTGGAACACAAACAAGAGGCTATAATGTTTTGTTAGAAAACACATATCATATAAATGGAATAGTCCAAGATGTTGATGGCTCTATATCATATTCATATTCTTGGTCATATATGAAGACAAAATTAGATCAAGGAACTGTTGATAATTTGGCTGGTGCTTACATAACTTCAGCATATATAAACAAAAATGGAGAACTTACATATAATTTTGCTGGTGTACACCATACAACAAGATATGGAACTGTTGCAGCAACAATCTATAATCTTAGAAACAATGTGACAAGTGAAATATTGTTTGATGATCCAAAAAACATAATATTAAGTGGAAATAATGCATTCGTCCAAGATTTAAATAACAGCATACATGTGTTTGAACTTACAAATTGTACGCAATTTACTGAAATAAAATTAGATGATGGATTGTTAGACAAATACATCAATATCTTATCAATAAACAATAATCAATATATATTATATGACAATTCAAACATAATGTTAATCTATATTGATAATATGGGAGATGTAATTGTTGAATCAGCTGTTGATGAAAGAGGAAATTTAATGAGTGAAAGCATTAATAGCATTACAGATATAAAATATGATTTGACAGATGACCCAGATATTGTAAGATTTGCTATCTATAACGATAGTGTAGTACAAATATGGGACTATTCAATAGCACACAAATGTTTCATAAAACAAGAATTCATTAGTGTTCACCCAAATAAAGTAAAGGTGGCAAATGATGTTGTATGCATATTAGATAGTACAAGTGTATTGCATATTAAAGTTGGTGACTATAAAACAATAATAATAGGTACAGGTGGAAATAGTGTCATAAAAGAAGATGAACAAAAGGAATCAGTAAAAGATGGAAAAGATGATCAAATTCTTCCAGGCGGCGATCAACCGATAATTATTAAAGAAACAGTAAAATTAGTTAAAGATTTTGACATAACCGATGATGGATTATACCTTGCATTTAGGTTTACTCCTACAAAACAAACAGTCAGAAATGAAAGACTAAGAATTGGACATTTTGTAGATAATGATGGTAAAATACAGTTTGAATATTTTACATCAGTAACTGTTTCAAACACAAATTTGACAAGTATGAGTTTTTCTAAAGACACAAATTTAGAAAACACTTTCCATTTTTTGTGTGACACATATACAAAAAGGACAATTGCATATGGAACATTAGAAATTGAAGAAGTTGTAGAAGAAAATCCTAAAGGTGGTGATGAAGGTGGTGAAACTAAAGACAAAATACCGGTCAATGTGCCATTTTCGTTGCGCACAATGAGTGGTGTTGTTACTGGTATAATATCTGATAATGTGTTTGCTACATTAAGTTCTAATACACACACCGTATCAGTATATGACTTTAGTGGACAATGCATACAAAGTGATGTATTGGAAAACATAAGTGAATTGGTCATATATGACAATTCACCAACAACTAGAATAAGTGCAATACATAATTTTGATTACAATATTTTAGATTATGTGAACTTAGATGACCCAGGAAATTTGACATACCATAGTGTTGATGCTACAATGGACACTGGTGATTATGATGGAGCTGTAACATTGTCTAATGACAGAACAATAAATGTTGTCACTGGAATACAACAAACATCAAATGGCCAAGTCACATACAACTACACATTCTTGAACACTTCTCACGAAACTGTTGATGGAGAGTATATTGAGTCTCAAATGGTTGGTGATGAAGGAATAAACTTATTGACTAATGCATATCTTGATGCAAATGGAATATTCTCTTATTCATACACTAATGTAAGAATAAACCAAGCAGCTCAAGCAGGTACACTTAGTTATTTAGTTGGAAAAGAAATAAACCCACCTCATTCATATTCTGTAATTTGGCTATATAAAGACTCTGAAGATAGTGACAAAGTCACATTCACATATTCTGATTTGTCTAACAAAGCAACAGATGGTGAAAAGATTTCTGACATAACTCTTGACACTACAAAACATCGAATAATCACTAATATAGTGCAAAGTGGAGATGGTAAGATTTCATATGCTTACACTTTTTTAAACACTACTCTAACTCATAGTTCAGATAATGTTGGTGGTGTTGTGTATGAAGTCAATGTTGACAACAATGGACAAGTCATTTCTTATGCTCATAAGAATTTGACAACAAATTCAGGCACTAGCAAAGGAACTAAAAAGCTTCATAATGATTCTTCATATAAGTTCATAACAAGCGTGTCTCAAAACGCTTATGGAAAACTAAGTTATGAATACATAACATTACAGAATTCATTTGCAAACAAAAGACATGGAGATCCAAAAGGAGTATTGACTAATGTCCATATTGATGGAACTGGGTTGCTTTCATACGACATTGTAGACTTAAACAATAAAGAAGGAGTAGAAACATCTATTGATAATGTAATTAATAATGATGCAGGTTCAATAATACCTGATATACTTGATAGTGAAGGTGTTAATGTGATAACTGGAATAGACCAGGCACACAATGGACGAGTTACATATGCATATACAAATTTAAGTACAGATAAGCGAGATTATACATATCATGACTTAAAACTTATTTTACAATCTAATTTGGATTTTAATGCCAGCCCTGGTAATGTAAAAGTAATTGGAAAATTAGATATTGATCGCCAAGGAAATGATGCTTCTCATACTATTTCTTACATTTACACAGAAGTTCCTACTCGTCAATATGTTGATGGACTTATAGCTGCTAATGATGCAATGCATTATTGTGGAACTGTAACACCAAATGCTAACAAAAATGGCGTAGTAAACTTTAACCTTACACATGATATTCCAGTAACAGAAAATGACACATCAATAGGTGCAGTATATAAAGTAAGTAGTTCAGGATATTTTGGTGAACAATACGTCACACCGGGTGACATGATCATATCCGCAAATGATTCAAATTCAACTACTCTTATTGGTAGTGCTGGTAATTTAGCAACATTAAGTGATCATTTTGATTGGTGGGATGTAATAAATAATAATGTAAATCTCATTACAGTTCATGGAACAGATGCTAAGAATGGCTCAAATGTGATAACTGGCATAAATTTGTATGATGATGGAACATTTGCATACAATTCATTCCCATTAAGTGTAGCTAACGCTCCTACTTATGCAGCAACTGGAAAGACTACACAAAATAGTAAATCACAAAACATCTTATTGAATCAAACAAACCCTAAAGGATTTAGAGTGATAACAGATGTCAACTTATTCCAAAATGACTTAGAGACTAAACTTTCATACACTTACACATATTTGTATGTTGAGCAAAAACATCATGGCACTAACACTTACACTGCAACTCCAAACGCAACATTAGATACTGATTATGTTTACGTTGTTACTGGTGTTTCATTAAGTCCAGATGGCACTCTTTCATATTGCGTAACACCATATAATGTGTCTGATTCTTCGCATGCAGGAAGTGCCATCGGATTAGATGAAATTGTCCATTCTGGAGACAATTCTGGTGTATTGACAAACTTATATGTTGACACAAACGATGACAAGAAGCTTACTTATGTAGTTACTAATTTGTCTACAACTTCCGGAAGCCATACATACTACAGAAAAACTAATGACAATTTGACATCTGGACAAGACATAACATTGACAAATGATTATGCATACAGATTCATAACTAACATATCTCAAGGTGCTAATGGAAAGATAGCTTATGATTATGCATTCTTAAACACATACCATTATTCTCAAGCAATAGACAATTCCAATTGTTTTATGATGGACGCAGCTACTGACGAATATTATTATATTGGTGAGAATGGCTCAAACCGTATAAATGGTCATGTAATAGTAAATGTTGGTTTAGATGCCAATGGAAAATTGTCATATACATATTTGAATTTAAGAAATGAAATTACTGCTAGAGAAACATGGAATTCAACTCATGGTGCAACTCAACCAGATGACATTTTTTACCACAATCCAATCAATTTGACAGGAACATATTTTGATATTGTGTCTTATGTAGCACAATCAAACAATGGAAAAATCTTCCCAATAACTGAAAAATTCTATACATATTTCTGGAGCAATTCAACTAATGATTCTGGAGCTTCAAAAGTCATAGGTAGTGTATATCTTGGAAATAATGGCAATTTGCAATATTCTTATGTTGACATTGCAAAAGCAGCTTACCACTATACAGTCGCTACAAACAAATCAACATCTAGTCCTGATATCACAATCCCATATAATGGAACATCAAGTGTTGATTTAGTTGCTTACTCATCAATCACTAATGATGCTAAAGGCCATATAACTAATTCAACAAAGGCAACATATAAACTTAAACATGGTGAAGTCGCTACATCATATTCAACAGATTCTAAGACTATAACAATTCCAATAAATGGAACTAGTACAGTTAATTTTCTTGCATACAACCAAGCAACAACAAGCAATGGACACTTGACTGGACTTACAAAAACAACATATGTTATAAAACATGGTTCAGTCACTACTGATACTGAAAATGCATCATTTGATAAAGCTGGAACAACAGTAGTTGCAAGTGTAGATTATACAAATGGACATTTAACAAAAGTTAATTCAACAACAATTACTGATGAAAATGTGAAATTTGAAAAATATACAAGCAATAAAATTTATATTGGAGGCTCAAAACAAAATACAACAACAACTTCTCATGAGTTTATAGATGGTGTTGCTTATATTAATAATGGAACATTATATGAAACTAACATTCAAGTAGGAACTGATTTGTCAGTTGGGGGCGATGTGAAAATTGAAAAGGATGCGAGAATTGAAAGAGATGTGAGAATTGGAAGAAACTTATATGTTAACAATAGTACAAATATTAAAGGTGATGCAATTATAAATGGCGATACTCAAATAGGTAATGATTCAACAAATACCGTAACATTGAATGCTGCTCAAATTATATTGCCTACAAGTGCTACTAAGATTAAGTTTACTAATCTTCAAGCTCTTTGGGGAACACTTTAATGCCTATATTAATATATAGGTAC
>JAEEGL016742339.1_pt1 | contig 46959 bp, 48 predicted proteins | sample 9134231 | NCBI WGS metagenome assembly JAEEGL01 (sample SAMN16246548, study PRJNA631951) | gut metagenome | biome: gut microbiome; feature: rumen; material: fiber-attached | host: Bos | place: Iran: Karaj | collected 2018-10
AAGCAGCTATTTGAAACATGGGCTGAAGGTGACGATTCCGAGCTCTTTAAAACCGCTACATGGTGGGAGAGCCTGTTAATCAAAGAATGCGGTGATCGCTGCAGGATCGATGTCAAAGAAGCAGAGTGTTATGACATAGCTTGGCAGGAATGGTTTGAATCGGGGCATGAATACGGTGTAAGAGATAAGGAGTTTTTGGATAGAGGTTTGTACGACATTCTGAATTTTTTGCTTATTTATGTCAGGAAAGGGAACGGGGGTGCGGAATTTAAAAATGCACTTTAGGATTTCCAACTATAATAATATAGCGCGGAGACAGTTGATCGGCTGTCTCCGCGCTCTACTGTAGAAAAGCGCGGAATCCGCAAAAATATTAACTACACATGTTGCGAAACCGGATCGGATGGGGTACAATTCTACTAAAGAAAATTTCAAGTGCTATTAAAGCAAAAAGAATAAAACGATCAGCCGAATCACGAAATATGATCCAGATAGTAGGGAAATGGAAATTAGAAGATTAACCCTTAAGATTGGAGGATACTATGGGATCGACAGCACAGATACTGAGCCCGCGCAAGACGACATTGACCACGGAGGAGCGCGTGGCGGACTTTTTGGAGATCATACGCCCGCTCGGGTTTTATACCAAAGTGGAGAAACATGATCAGGCGGTATACATGGCACCGGAGATCGATAGCGAGCATGCGGTCCATGTATGGGTGGATCAGGAGGATTATCCGATCTATACGATCAATGGCGTGGATTACTATCGTGAGGTGTTCTACGATTGGATATGGGACGATGAACGTCACGGGCTCGAAAGCATGAATTCTGACATGATCCTGGCGATAACGGCAGAGTACATGAAAAAATACCCGGATGCGCTGTTCCAGTTCGAGTGGAGCGGCGATGATAATATGTTTCTCGACAAGACAGACATAGACAACATCGTGCTGCAACCGTTTAACCCGAGTTGGTTCGGCGATGTTCGGTCGCATCTTCGCTCCGCCAGGGTGGATAAATACGGCGATGAGTGGACGCTGGGCTGACGTGGATTGATCTTAGTCTTGAGTGCCCTCCCGCAGTTGGTGGATAATGGATTCAAGCTCGACTTGAATTAGAAAATGCAATCTCTACGCGCACTTGCTAAACATTTGCCGCATTCTCGTGTAATATGATCATGAAAGGAGGATGTGTCATATGAAGAGCAATGGGCAGATTTTATCCGAGTTGAAAGAGAAGTGGAAGGAGTGCTTCCGGGAAGCGAAAGAGAAGTGGGATCAGGATCCGGGATGGCCGGCAAAGCTTGTGAGTACTACATTCGTGTTGAATGGTGTTGAGTATACGATCGAGCCGCCGGACCTCGGGCTGAGTTATGATCCCTGGGATCAGGGCTTTATGGAAAGCATACAGGGGGATATCCGGAAAGACCTGGAGGAATGCGGGGCTACGGATGTTTACAATACGGGATTTCTCGATTAGGAGGACGCCATGAGCATAGGTGCGAATATTCGAAGATTAAGGGAAGAAAAGGGGTTCACGCAGGAGAAGGTAGCCGACGCGATCGATGTTTCGTTTCAGGCGGTATCCTCCTGGGAGAGAGATGAGTATAAGCCGGACCTGGATAACTTGCTTAAACTGGCCGCGCTGTTTGACGTGTCCCTGTCCGCATTGGCAGAGGAAAAAAGGAAGGTTTTCAAGACCAAAGAGGCGCTGTATAATTGGGAGCACATGAAGACTTATGTGAAAACCACGGCCAGGAACTTTAAGATGTCGGATACACTCAAGGCGGTCGATTTCGCCGTTGAGGCTCATGAGGGGCAGAGAAGAAAGAAGTCGGACACGCCGTACATTTATCACCCGCTGAATATGGCGTGCCACGCGCTGTCCATGGGGATAAAGGAAGACGCGATCATCGCGGCGATCCTGCTTCACGATGTGATCGAGGATTGCAAGAAGACCGCGGATGAATTGCCGGTCAGCGAGGAAGCAAAGCACATCGTCGTTTTGTTGACCCACGAGAAAACAAATGACGCCGACAGGCAACAGGTCATGGATGCGTACTACAAAGCGATCGTGGCGGATCCGAAGGCGGCTCTGGTCAAATGTATAGACCGGTGCAATAACCTGACTACGATGTCCTGGGGGCTCAGTAGAGAACGCATTTACCGCATGATCTCGGAGACGGAGCAGTACTATCCGGCGCTGCTGAAGTCGATCAAAGCGACCACGGAGTACGGCGACGCGGCGTGGCTCCTGCAATACCAGATTGAGAGCATGCTGGACATATATAAAAGGCTGATGTAGCGAATGTCCAACCATTCGCTGTTTATGGGGAAGACAATTTGGATGGTTTCTGCTATGTTTTCATCAAGGAGGTGCACAACATGGATATGATCAAAATCGGAAAATTCATTGCACAGTTAAGAAAAGAGCAGGGGCTGACCCAGGAGCAGTTTGGAGAGAAGATCGGCGTGACGAATAAGACGGTATCCCGTTGGGAGACGGGCAATTACCTGCCACCGGCAGACGCCCTTCTGATCATGAGCGAATTGTTTGGTATTTCGGTGAACGAACTCCTGAGCGGCCAGCGGCTGAACGACGAGGAATACAAACAGGCGGCGGAAGAGAACCTGACCCAGGCCATCAAATCCAGCAGTTTCACGCTGAAGGATAAGATCGAGTTCTTTAAGAAGAAATGGCTGAAGGAACACATCGCCATCATGATTTTTATTGGCGTCTGCATTATTGGCGTTTTCATTGCCGGACTGTTTCTGGAGAATGCATTTGTTTGCTACGGGGCGTTTTTGCTCCTAATTGCGGCACATTGTTGGCGCAACAATACTATGATGATTTATGTGGAAAAAAACGCCTACGAAGGCACGGAAAAGGCCTAATTTTCATTCGCACCCAGGTCTTCCCGGGCAATGTAGCCGGAATGCGGTTCTACGAGCGCAACGGTTTCTGCGAGATGATGAAAACGATCGAATGTCAATCGCTGGATTGAATTCATTGTAAACATCATTTCGAGATATGGAGGAGAAGGGTATGATCATACCTGTAAATGAACAGAATATAATGGATGCAGCCAATATCCATTCTATCTCGTGGAAGGAGTCGCATAGGCATTTTTGCACCCCAGAATTCATAGAAATGCATTCGCCGGAGCGGCAGCTGGAGTACATTCGCGATAAGATGCGTGAAGGAACCAAGTTCTTCATGCTTGTAGATGAGGTTCCTGCGGCTGTTGTTTCTGTGACGGATAGCCTGATCGAGGATCTTTATGTCCTCCCGGAAAAGCAGAACCTGGGATATGGAACGAAACTCCTGCAGTTTGCATTGGATCAATGTTCTGATACTCCGTCATTGTGGATCCTTGAGAACAATATAGACGCGGAGAGGCTTTATAACCGGATGGGGTTTACGAGAACCGGAAGGCGCAACGCTATCACAGATACACTCGATGAGATCGAGTTGGTGCTGGAACAGGAGGCCAGCTCATGAGAAGAACAGTTATATTATTGCTTGCTATGGCGCTGGTTTTAGGCCTGGCAGGGTGTAAGGGTAACGAGCCCTCGCCATCCTCGAAAAGACCGGATATGGACGCTTTGAGGAAGGCTAATGTAGGTTCTTACGTTTTCTTTGGCGAGTATGAACAGGATAATAACGAGGACACCGGAAAGGAAGCCATCGAGTGGCTGGTCCTCGCTAAAGAAGAGGACCGACTTCTGCTGATCAGCCGATATGCACTGGATTGCAAGCCGTTTAATATGGAGAAGAAGGATAATACCTGGGCGTTTTGCTCTTTGCGAGAGTGGCTGAATGGTTCCTTCTATGAAAATGCTTTTACTCCTGAAGAAAAGAATGTGATTTTGGAAACTGTGATTACGGAGGATGAGACGGCCGGACATGGCTATCGAAGCCTAGATATTGTTTTAGTGACACCGGAAACATCAAATCCTTTGGAAGCAGACCCTTCGGTTGCGGTGGATGTAGATCCTGGGTTTGATAAACTTGAGGAGTTCGATGTCACGGATAAAGTGTTCTTGCTTTCTTCTGATGAGGCCGAACAATACTTCAACGATGACGACTCCAGAATGTGTCCGGGAACGCCGTACTGCTATGCTCAAGGTACATGGGAGGAAAGTAGTGGCAATTGCATTTGGTGGCTACGGTCGTCAGGGAGATATGCAAACTATGCGATGTTCGTCTCTTTCGACGGTCGTAACGACTGGTTTGGCGGCGACGTCGATAATGGTGAAAAGGCCGTCCGCCCCGCCGTGTGGATCAATATAGGAGATGGAAAATGATCAATATTCGACTTGCTAAAACAGATGATATCGAGGCCATGATGAGCAGCCGCCAGGAGATGCTTAAGGTCGTGAACGACCTGCCGGCGGATTACGTCTATTCGGAGGAAATGGTCCGTGAAAGCCGCGATTACTTCCTGCATGGGGACCACATGACGGTCCTGGCCCTGGACGGCGACGCAGTCATCGGCTGCGCCTCCATGAGTTTCATCCGCATCATGCCGACATTTGCCCATCCCACAGGCAAACGCGCCCATCTGATGAATGTCTACACGAGAAGCGAATACCGCCGCCGTGGCATCGCCCGGCAAATGGTCGAACTGCTGATCGACGAAGCCTGGAAAGCCGGCGCCACCGAGATCAGCCTGGATGCGACCGCCTCCGGAAGGCCACTCTATGAAAGCATGGGATTTAAGAATTCGACCGAATGCATGGTGCTGACGCGGGAACAGCAGTAGAGGACTTGGGGATAATAGTTTGATAAGAAGCTTTTTGGTGAAGAAGCCAGAGAGCTTTTTTGCTTCCTCAATCAGGTGAAATGTAGATTATGTTTTTCCCTTTGAGGGCGGATGGTTATGTATTTAATGAATAAGGAGTTTAAAGCTGCTTTTCCTAACTACAATGGAACGATAAAGGATTACATGAAAGAAGCGCAGAAAACAAAGTAAGGAAGTGCACATTTTGTAATTCCTAAGATCAAGTTAATTAACTTGGACCACGTGATAACGAATTGGAATAATCGTATTGCGAAACACACTTGATAGTGTGATATGCGAAAGCGTCACAGATCAAATGAAATAATAAAATCCACCCTTATAGCGGTACCATTTGGTACCGCTATAAGCAGGAAACCGAGTGGATATAACTAGAGCGTAGCCCTTTGGGCTACGCTCCTTTAACTTCTCCTGGTAACATTGCTCGGTCATCGATATACCAATCGCAGGTTATCTTTCTGGAATTGTTGCCGTACAACTCAACGATCTCCGGCAGGTTGTCATTGACCGCGTCAAAGAGGAGACCGTGATCTTTGCACCATAAGATGGCGCGCTCGAGGGCGTCGCCGGCGCGGCAGGTCCAGAGGATCAGCTTGTTGCCGATGCGCTGCTGGGTCTTTAGGTATTCGATGAGGGGGATGTTGGGTTCTCCGAGTTCGGGCCAATTGCTGAAGCAAAGGGTGCCATCGAAGTCTACCGCGATGATCTGGTAGTTCATAGGATCAACTCCATTCGTTTGGGAAAATGCAAGGTTTATTCGGCGAGCTTGCCGAAGATTTTGAAGGTGCTTCCTTCCAGGACCGGGATCGGCTTATACTGCGGGTTCAGCGATATGAGGTAGGTGCCGGAGCGCTTCTGCGACAGTTTTTTAAAGTAGGTCATGCCGTTGAGGAAGAAGAGACCCAGGTCGCCGTCCTCGAGGTAATCGGTCCGTTTGATCCAGATGAGGTCCTCGTCGTGGAAGCGGGGCTCCATGCTATCGCCGGACAGGTATACGCCGAAGTCGGCGTTCTGCGGAATGGGGTCGTAGAATTCCATCTGTTCGAAGTTTTCTTCCTCGAGGAAGTTGCCGGTGCCGGCCGATGTCCGCATGAGCGCGACGGGCATGATTCTGGGGCGAATGTGGATGACCTCTGCCACGGGCTTCCGGTATTCGCCCGACTTCTTCAGCAGGTCAATGTATTCCATGGCCTTCTGCACGCCGGACTCGTTCAGATCCCGGAAGGGATCGCGCGGGTTCTCGCCGATGAATTCCGTGTAGATGTCCGATATGTCTAAAATCTCACACAGGGCCAGTAACTGCGCCGCCGTAGGAGTGTTGGTATTTTTTTCCCAGGAACTTACGGCGGCGTTCTTTACGTGGATGCCGTAGGCCTGCAGCCTCTCTGCGATATCGATCTGGGATAGATGCTTATTCTTTCTGTGCTTCGCTAGCACATCACCGATGTTCTTCATCTGCGACCTCTTTTCTGCGTAGGTGGGGCTTGACGATGCGTATTCGAAAGACGGCATCGTAAGCAAATCAATTCTGTATATAGAATATAGCACATTTTGTAGAGGGAATCAAGAGGAAATCAACGGAAAATGTAAAAATGGATAGATGAGTTTGCTGGAATCTGCTCTGCATTGACTGGGTTGGGTACGATAGGAAGATCGAAAAGTGGCGTTCGGGACTGCTTTTTGAAATACAAACGGATGGTGTATTTTGCCACACCTTGCTATAGATTCTCTCTCGGAAGATATGCTATAATGGGATTAATAGTAACACGGGAACAACACAAATAGTTATATACTTCGAGAGGTGGACATGGAACAAAAAAAGAAAGTGGACCCCTGGAGGGTTTTAATCATTTCCCTTGTAGCCATTGATCTGATCTTTCTGATCTGGATCTTGGTGTCGGCTTTGAATAAGGAGTCGGCTGTCGGTGGCGTAGATACTTTAGCCGCGTTGGATGCTTCATTCCTTGTTTCGAAGGATACGGTAGAAAGTACAGAGCTGCAAACGCAAAAGGATGACGTAACAACCACTTCGGTCACGCTAACAAAGGCGACAGTGGAAGAAACCACGCAGAACGAAACCACTGAAGCGGCCTATAATACAATGGAACGCCCCGGGATATCCGCGTTTGATGACTGGAAGGCTTTCAAGGAGACTATCCCCGAAAATGCCAGGAAGATAACGAAGCAGAGTGAAGTAGGCGGTTTTTGGAAAGGATATGTCGAATATGATTGGGCGGAAGAACTGTGTAATTTCAGCATCTCTTTCGATAAAGAAAACGTGCTGACTTTTACGCAGGACTGGTATAGGATTCGAAACAATAATGAGGATTGGCGCAGCGAGGAAGAGATGGATGATGTTGTCTACACCGGACAATGGGCAGACGGAGCTCTGGTTGTTATCGGGGATATCAATATCCGTATAGATTCATTCTTTGAGTTTGATGGAAAGCAATACGCCTATGGAGTAATGGAGGTTCCGAATGGACCTTCGGCCATTGTTGGCATGGTTCGGCCATAGAAGGGGGTATCGGTATGGATGATGCGAGAAATGCTTCGAAAAATCCTAACATAACAAAGCGAAAAAGAATCGTATGGATTGCCGTTTTAAGCGTGCTTTTCATTGTGGAGTTATGCATTGCCGCATTTGTGTGTCCGGGTTTTCTGATCGAGAAGAAATACACTCCTCAAATCGAAGTGAGCGCAGATGATGGATTGCCTGAGTTGGCGGAAGAAGACTATTCGATCATTCGAGAAGAGGAAAGCAATGAGAGAGTTGGGGCTTCTGACATCCGTTTTGGCAAGACGGGGAACACGTCTGTGCTAGAAGTAAGCAGTGAAAAGTCGGTAGTTACTTTTGAAAACGGGGTAAATATGGACTTTGGTTCCTGCTTGCTATCGGAGAAAACTCAGAAGGTTTCCGTGGAAAGACTGGGAACTTCGTATGATGAGATGTATGAGGCGGAAGGATACGATTTCCTGATCGATGGAGGTGATGCGACGTTCGAGGGGATTGTTGCGGTCACCATACCGTATCCGAAAACGTGGGGTGACAACGTATTTGTCCAGTATTATGATGAACAGACGGGAACGTGGGAGATCTTCGCCGGCGAGCCGAATGGGGATGGGACCGTCACGTTTTATACGGACCATTTCTGTACGTATGCGGCTTTCCGACGCAAGGTGGAGAGGGGAACTTCTGCATCCGGAAAACTGATCGAGGAGATCCCTGGTGTTGATGAGTACCAGGAAACGGTTCGGATCAATTGGGATGTTCTGGCTAAAATGGTAAGAGAGGGGCAGGTGGATAAAGAGGCTTCACTCGCTGACTTGACCAGTCAGGGCAATTCCTATTTTGCCGATCGAATGATCACTACGCTTTCAAACGCCAACACGGGGCTTGATTATCTGGCAAAGGCTTCAAAGATGCCGGGGCTTTCTTCCAAGGTACTAGGACCTTTGGGACAGGCACTTACGATCGGAAAATTCATGTATCAGGGCCATAAATATGGTTGGAGTAAATCAATTTCGGATAATGGAACCGATTTGGTTATGCTGGGCGTTGGAATGGCATCTTCTGCGCCACCGCCGGTCGGCCCTGCTTGTATGGCTATAACTGCCGGTTATTATTTGTACAGTACTACGTCGGCGATCGCAACCGATATTGGGAATAGTGGTTGGAACAGCGTGGCGGAGTATGCGTATCGGGACTTTTCAACGAAGTATCTGATATACAATAAGGTGACCGGCCAGATAGGGGCTCGTTATGTAAAGGATGCCTCTGAAGATGCAGCTACTCCGTTTCATAAGGATTATATCCCGCTTTCCAGTGGGGCGAGCGGTGCGGATACCGCCAACTGGTACACGGTTTTCGAGGATGCCATCGCCCGTGAAAAAGCCGGAAAGTTGGGGAAATATCGTAATGCCGGCGAATATGTAGAACATGTGATCGAGGAGTATGTGACTGCGTTCTGGCGTCTCTCGCCAAAGATGAAAGACCGCTATCTGTCCAACACGCCAACCAGCGGCGTTATATCCCCGCTTTTAGGAGTGAAGCTTAAGGCGGATTATAAGGCGCCGAGTAAGGCGGATCAGGATCTGTATGTAGAAAATTTCCGGAAGGATTTGTGCGCATGGCTGAAACCCTATTTTGAGAAGGAACTGGATCAGCAATATGCCAATACCATGAATGCGGTATGGAAGCACTTTTACAATCTTGAGAATACGCTCAATGCGAAATACACTGTAAAACTGACGGTTCCGGGCAAGCAGTATTTTACGGACTCCGAATACTACGGGCACACGATCGGACTGTCGACCGGAGAAAAAGAGATTCCCGGCATTTACCTCGATCAAATGTATGGGACGGTGACATTTACCGGTGCGGCTTGGATCAAGGCGGGGTGTCCCACATATCTTCGGATCATGGGTTCGAGGAGCAAGCCTATAGATAATACGGTGAATTATTTTGTGAAGGTGTTAAATTTGTCTCCTGGTCTGAATGAGGTGGTTTTGGAACCGGAAGAGATTGCCGGGACTTACAGTCTCTCTTACATGGATGACCGAGGTATCGCTTCGCGTGTTCTTGAGAACGGAAGTCCTGCCTTGAAAGAGGCTTTGGAAAGCAGCAAGTTGGTTGTCATGAAGGATGGTTCTTTTTCCTTGACGGGCAGTGGCTCGCGATCCCTGGAGATGCCTAAAAGTTACATGAGTGGACTCATACCTCCCGGTGATGAAGAGGCAGACCCAGATCCGGTGGAGTGGACGCAGATGGACGGTTCATGTACGATAACGTTTGAATTGAAGGGACGTATCGATGAATCCACTGGCAAAGGAAACGCAAGTCTGTCAGGCACGGGTAAACTTGTCGAAAAATACACCTATGGTCATAAATCCGGAAAAACCAGTAGCAGCAATGTGAACGGAACAGCGACATTTTCCGGTTCGACTCAATCCGTTGTGCGGAAGACGGCTTCGGAGGGCGAAGACCTGATATATATCGATTTCTTCATAAGAAAGGAGAACGGGGAAACGATTTATGACTTGAACACGGAAACGACTATTACGGATAGCGACGGGACCGAAGGCCCCGAAAAGATTGGGTGGTGGCTGTCCTTCTGTTTCCGAAAGGATACATGACATTAATGAATCCAGCTGTGGTGCTTCGGCGTAATTGACATGATCCCCATTCCGTGGTTGCTTTTGCCACGCCTTGTGGTATAATAGGAGGTAGATGCAGAAAGAACGAAAATAGTATACATCGTCGGTCCGTCTTCGCTATAGCCACAGAGGGAACGTTGTTGTATATCTATATATAAATCAAACAAAAAGGAGTAGGGAAAAATGAAGAATTTAACCAGGAAAATGCATTTCGTTCGGTATCTGTTGGCAGTGCTTCTGGCGGTGGTGTTATTTACCCCGGACGTAGCTGAGGCGGCCAATCTGACCATCAAGAGCGGAGCGCGGAAGGATTACACCGCGAACGCAGACGGAGAGACCATCAACATTACATTGTCCGTTCCCAGCGGTAACCCGCAGCTCATGGGAAAACCGTCGTGGGTGAGCCAGTCGGGGTCCAGCGGAAGTTATAAGCTGGTCGTAGCGAAGAATACCTCGAATTCGGCGAGAACCGGCGACGTAGTTTATCGCGCCGGCAACTATGTGTACACACTGCGGATCACGCAAAAAGGGCAGCCGAAGAATACGGTGACCGTAAAGTTTAACACTAACGGTGGAAAGACCAGTGTCAATAGCAAAACGTACAAGATCGGAAAGAAATACGGAAGCCTCCCGGCGGGCCCCACTCCACCCACAGGTAAGAAATTTGTCGGATGGTATACAAAGGCAAGCGGTGGGACCAAGATCACGAAGGACAGCAAAGTAAGCGCTTCTACGAAGACCTTATATGCACATTATCGAAATAAGGACTACACAGTTTCGTTCGACAGTTTAGGCGGCTCTTTTATTATTGCACACTATATTACGTATGGCACCCCGTATGGACATTTGGAAACTCCTGAAAAAGCCGGATATAAGTTCCTCGGCTGGTATACCGCTCCCATCGGTGGAAAGAAAATAACGAGTAAAACGAAGATGGCGACTGCCAATAATCATACGTTATATGCACACTGGAAAGAGAAAGCAAAGTGCACCGTAACAATAAAATACCAAGGGAAAACTTTTAAATCCGAAAAGATTTATGAGGATGAAAAATACGTTTTGCCCTATGGGCCGAATCCGCCGAAAGATCATCATTTCGTCGGCTGGAGAGTGTATTATTCGGATGGAATAAGATTAACGGGGATATACAAGCGTGGCGACACGATCAACATCCGATGCGATTGCACATTGGTTCCGGTATATGGATACGATTATGATATAGCTTTTGAGGATCCTTCACCGAAGTCCCTGTTGGATTAAGAATTAACACTTACATATTTAGACATAGACGCCCCTCCGGGTAACCGGAGGGGCGTTTTTTTGCGCGAAACGGAGGGGACAGATAAAACTCATCCCTCTGCTTCTGCTGTAACATTTGAGGGTAAAACGTGTGTATATAAGTGAGGGCATATAAAAACGAGCTTGGCGCTTTATGGCGGAAATATTCCGAGAATGTTGTGCTCTATTTAATCCAGTGTATTTTTGCGAATCGGGTTGTAAATTATGGTAGTATATGATACACTGATGGAAGCTGTGGGGAACGGGGACCCCCTTATGTGTGCGTGTGATAATCGGGAAGAGGGATCGAGAATTAGGAGAATAATGCGCGAAGACGCAATGTTATATTACGTTTCCGGCGTGGGACGGAAATAGGAAATTAATTTGGAGGTAATCTACAATGGGAAAAAAGAAACGGCGTACTCAACGAAGTACGACAAGCAGGTTTGGACGCATATGGGCAGGGCTCATGGCGATCCTTTTGGTGATTGGCGTGATGCCTGAGGGCGGTAGTGTGACGGTTGATGCAGCGGAATCAGCCAGTGCGATCGCAAACGAAACGATTAAAGATATTTTGGGATATGGTGATTATGTTCCGCAAATTACTAGGACCAGAATGAGGAGCTCTACAAAACCCAACGACACGTATTTATATAATGGAGGGTTTTACTATAGCACTAAGAGTACTAATCTTTACGATGAAATTAAAAAAGAGTATTATAGCGGTGCTGGAGGTATTTGTACCTGGTGTGCCTTTACGAATTTACTGAACCGCAAGATTGCTTTGGATGGAGGAACGAAAGCTGTTTTTGAAGCAAACAAATACGATATATTGAATGTTGCTAAAAGAATCGGGAATACCGATGAGGGCGTAAGGTTTTCTGTTTCCGGGCAAAATGATTATATATGGATTGGTAACAAAAGGGAGTTCGCTGATGTATATAATAAGTCCTTTGACAACGGCAAAGGTCGTTCGTATACCGGCTATACTGAAGTAAAGGTCAACAATGTCCGCCTAGATAGTACTAGGAATTTGAAAGATGATACCTTAACTAAACGTATCAATGAGATTAAGGAAAAGTTAAAAAATGAACTTGATGCTCATCCTGAGGGTATTGTTATCCAGTTTTCAAACGACGTTGGTATGCATGGTATAGTGCTTACAGGTTATTACTATACTAATGGCTATTTAAGTTTTTACACAGTTGATACCGGTGGATCTAATTATGGTGACGGATTTACCGCCTTAGAGGACTCGTATTTAGGAACGAATTATGGTAATAAAAGCTTCCAAGGCGTAAAAAGGATCGATAACATTGTTAAATATATTACATCCTACGTATATATTCAGTCCGCCTCTGGGAATTTATCTACACCTGGCCCTGTAGAGATCAATCATCTCTCTATTAATGGACAGACTAGTTCTATATGTCTTAATGAAGGAGATAGGGCCAATTTGACTGGAACAGTGATATCAAGTGCGAATATAACATCAGTCAGTGCTTTGATTACTAAAGAGGGAAGAGTTTTTTATAATACTCCTATTGCGCCTAACGTCCAAACAGTAGATCTTATAGAAAGCGCACTAAATAAGGGGGATGGGTGCATAACATTTGGAACCCTCGAGCCGGGTACGTATGAATTGACATTAACGGCAATGGACTCAAATGGGAAAACTGATACTAAAAAAATTACTTTTACGATTAATGGGCAGAGTGTTGCAGTAAATCCTGTTAGAATAAGTGGCCTTTCTCTCAAGGAGGATAGTACTTTTACTGAAGGTAATAGCCGGAATTTGATGGGGACCGTAACTTCGGGATCAGATATAACTTATGTGAGTGCAGTTGTAACCAATACGGCGGGATTTCGAAAAGAATATGGGCCTATAACACCTAGTCAGCAAGCGACGGTAAACTCAAAATGTATAGATTTATACTCGAGTGCGTTAAATAGTTCTTTTGGTGGAAAATACAATATGCTTATTCGTTTTGGCGACTTTGGGCCTGGAGATTATACTCTTACGGTTACCGCTAAAGATGTGAGGAACACGGAAGATTCAAAACAAATAAAGTTTACGGTTACTTCTTCGCAAAACGCTAACGAAATAAAGATTGATTTGAGTAAATTTGCTTCTAGTCTCCCTTATAACAACCCATACAACATACAAGGAATGATAACAGCTGGTTCGGAAATTTTGCAAGTTCAAGGTACGATTTATAATATTTTGAATCCGCTTTTTCCAGCGAAATACAGAGATGGCTTTAAAAAATCAGGAAGACTGGATTGCACGGAAACTCAGAGCTCCTATATTGCCAGAAACAAACTTAATAGTTCACTTATGGCCAACAAAACCACATTCAATATAATTAATTCAAATATTAATAGTTCCTTCTCAATGGCTGGACTTGCTAAGGGAATTTACACGTTTAGAGTCAAGGTTACACTGGTAAACGGAACTACTAAGACTGCATCAGTAGGATTTTGTATTCGGTAGAACATTTGCTGATTGAAAGTGGATGAGTAAATAATGAATAAGTATCCCACGGTGCTTTTTCTCTTAACAGCACGCTGATCGATCTGATCAGCGTGCTGTTTAAGTTTATGTGCTTCATACTCTACCTTTGCTAAATTGCTTTGGAAGAGAAGAATTATAGCATTGGAATAAAAGCCTGTGTGGGTCTACGCCGAGAAAACAGAGGCTTTATGTCTTTCTGCTGTAAGGTTTGAGGTTAATTGGGGGATTATATAAGTGAGGGCATATGGATATTTGCCATGTGCAAAATAATAGGCTGGCATCCGCCTATGGAATGCTACAATCTATTTAATTAGGCGTATTTTTGTGAATTGGGTTGTAAATTACAGTAGTATATGATACACTTATAGGAGCTGTGGGGAACGGGGAAGCCCCTATGTGTGCGTGTGAAAATCGGGAAGAGGGACCGAGAGTTAGGAGAATAATGCGCGAAGGTGCGTTATTATAGTTGTTTTCGGAGCGCATCGAAAACAAGAAAAACTTTATACTTAGGAGGAAAAGAAATGAAACAGTCAAACGCTCTGAATAGAGCTAGAGTGTCCGTTTTGGCAGTGATCGTTCTCGTGTTGACGGTATTCGGCGTGAACCAAGTTGATGCAGCATCAACCATTAACGTAACATTTTCACAAAGCGGCGGAACGAGCTCGACGTATTCCAGAGATCCTTCGTTTTCACTTGAGAAGAGTGCTGGTTGGATTACAATCAGTACGTCGTCACCATCCAATTTTACGATCAAGGCATCGAGCAATACTACTGGCAAGGGACGTATCGGCTATGTATACGTGAAAAGACAGGGATCGGTTGTCACCACGTATAAGATCGTTCAGTCGGGTTCCACGAACCTCAGTGTTGGTATTGCAAAAGGAAGTACATCGACCTATGGTAAGAATTCGAACCAGTCGATTTCTGTCAGCGGCAGCTGGATCACGATCTATCGCCCGAATGACTATAATTTCCGTATCGATTATTCGGCGAACACGACCGGAAGCACTAGAACTGGTTACGTGTATGTAAAAGAAGACTCGACGACATTTACCACGTATAAGATCACACAGAGTTCTTCCGTTACGGTTACATATGACAAAAATGGCGGCGGTTCGAGTTTTACCCGGACGATCTCCTATGGAAGCACCTATGGAAAAGTCGATAACCCGACCCGGACCGGGTATAATTTCGCTGGCTGGTATACGGCTAAATCTGGTGGAACTCAGGTAACAGAAACCACGAAAATGACCAGCACAGCAAACCATACGCTGTATGCTCACTGGACGGCGAAGTCATATACGGTTTCCTTCAACAGTCAGGGAGGCACCTCGGTTTCTTCCAAAACCGTGTACTACGATGGCACCTATGGATCTTTGACCAATCCGACAAAGACTGGTTATACCTTTGCGGGCTGGTATACGGCAGCTAGTGGCGGCAGTCAGGTTATTTCTTCTACGAAGGTAACTCTCACTGCTAATCAGGTATTGTATGCGCATTGGACGGCAAATAGTTATACAGTGTCTTTTAACAGCCAGGGCGGTTCCTCTGTATCTTCGAAGACGGTAACCTATGGAAGTAAATACGGAACCTTAAGCAGTCCCACAAAGACCGGATATACGTTTGCGGGTTGGTACACGGCGGCCAGCGGCGGAAGCCAGGTTAGCTCTTCAACTACGGTATCGACTGCGTCTAACCATACTGTATACGCGCACTGGACGGCAAATAAGTATACCGTGACCTACGATAAAAATGGCGGTAGCGGAGATAATTATTCCCGGTCTATCGCATATGGAAGCATATATGGAAAAACAGACAACCCGACTCGGACCGGATATACATTTACAGGTTGGTATACTGCTAAGTCCGGCGGAAGCCAGGTAACAGAGAGCACCCTTATGTCTACAGCGAATAACCACACGCTGTATGCACGATGGGTAGCAAAGACATATACCATTACATTTATCAGTAATGGCGGAACTACCGTGTCTTCCAAGGTTGTGACCTACGACAGCACCTACGGGTCATTAAGCAGTCCTACGAAGACCGGCTATACATTTGCAGGGTGGTTTACGGCTACAAGTGGCGGAAGTAAGATTACTTCGTCCACAAAGGTAACGATCACAGCAAATCAGACATTGTATGCGCATTGGACAGCAAATAACATTACTGTGACCTATGATAAGAATGGTGGTTCCGGATCGAATCTTACCCGTTCGATCGCGTATGGAAGTAACTATGGAAAGGTAGATGACCCTACAAGAACCGGTTACACATTTAAAGGCTGGTATACCGCGAAGACTGGCGGAAGCCAGATCACGGAAACAACAAAAATGACCAGTACAACAAACCACACGTTGTATGCACGATGGACGGCGAAGACATTTACGATCTCTTTCAGTAGTCAGGGCGGCGGTGCAGTATCTGCTAAAACAGTAACCTATGACAGCACCTACGGAGCATTGGTTACTCCGAATAATGCAGGTTATGATTTTGCCGGTTGGTACACAGCAGCGAGTGGCGGTACTCAGGTCAAAGCCGATACCAAGGTAGCGATCACAGCGAACCAGACATTGTATGCGCACTGGACGCCGAAGAAACTTACGATATCCTTTGACAGCCAGGGCGGCTCTTCCGTATCTGCGAAGTCTGTGACCTTTGGTGACACCTACGGAACGTTACCGACGCCCACAAGAGCAAATTATACTTTTAATGGCTGGTATACTGCTGCGTGGGGAGGAACCAAGATTGCGGATACAACCAAGGTGACCGTCACAACTAATCAGACGCTGTATGCACTCTGGACGGGAAAAAAGGTTACGGTTACCTATGATTTGAATGGTGGAGATGGAGATAATCTCATCCGTTCAATTGAATATGGAAAACCCTATGGAAAAGTCGGGGATCCGACTCGGACCGGTTATGAATTCCATGGATGGTACACATCGAAAACGTATGAAACTCAGGTGGTTGAAACTACGATTATGTCTACGGCTAAAAACCACACTTTGTATGCGAAATGGACCCCAAAGACATATACAGTAACTTTTAAGAACGGCGATACCATCGTTTCGACAAAAAAAGTTGCATATGATAGTACGTATGGTACCATGCCTTTAGTGACGAAGACTGGACATGATCTGGTTGGATGGTATACGGCGGCGAGCGGTGGCAGTAAAGTTACTACTTCCACAAAAGTAAAGCTTACGGCAGATCAGACTTTGTATGCTCGATGGACCCCAAAGACGATTACGATATCTTTCGATAGCCAAGGTGGAAGTGTAGTTGATAATATTACGGTAATCTATGGCAATACATATGGGGAATTACCTGTTCCTGAATTCGATGGATATATCTTCGATGGTTGGTTTACGGAAAAAAATGGGGGAGATCGGGTTACTGAATATACAAAAGTGAAGTGCAGTGACTGGCAGACGTTATATGCGAAATGGACTGCTAAATCCAAGATTACTTTCAAACTTCACACGGATCCAATATTGGAAAAATATGCACCTTATACGCGAATAATAGGAGATACATTCGGAACGCTCCCCCCTAAGCCTTCAATATCTCCTGAAGGATATATATTTGATGGATGGTATACAGAAAAGGAAGGCGGGAAGAAACTTACTCCGGATACTATTGTTACTTCTTCCATGAAAGATATGTATGTACATTGGAAACCCAGAGACTGGACACCGGATAATTGGTCTCCAGCGCCGATAAAGGTGTTGATCATCAAATTTGATCCACTCATGGTTTCTGAAAGTGGAGAACCTCTTATTACGAAAAAGGGAAAAGCAATTAGACTACACGATTTGATGGAAACCATGGATCTAGAGAGAAAGACATATCTAGGCAAGTGGCATGATCCAGATCAACTTGCCGAGGACTTTGCGAAAGCAATGAAAGAAGTAAGCTCGGGATACGTTGAATATGATATTGTTGATAGTGTTACCCTTGAAGAGTTGCCGATGAGTACCCAAAACAGGCCCGGAAAGACGGAAAAAGAAACAAAGAATAATCCTCCGATGCAGTATTCTATTTCAGAGTATTTTGAGGCCTTTAAACAGGCATGCGGAAATGATGGTAATTATCCCGCTTACGGGGGATGGATTGATACAGGTTTTTCGTTTGACTATGATAAGTATTTCACGCAATTGAACGTATACGACAGGGTAAATCGTGGAGAAATTGATGAAGTGTGGATCTTTGCTGGGCCTTGTGCTGGTACAACACTTTGTGAGTCTATGATGACTGGTAAGGATGCGTTTTATTTGAACGGTTCTCCGTTAGTGAAGGCAGGACAAAGAAATTTCGTTACCTACGGTTTCAGCTACGAAAGAGACATTGACTGTATGCTGGAAGACGCAGGCCATCGAATGGAATGGACCATGAGCAGGGTTTATTCTGGCGTATCTAGATCGGATTGGGTAAATCCGGGCTTCGATATCAAAAAAGATAATTATATAAAGAGCTATGACCGGAAATACGGGAAGACAACGTACAAGGATTATTCCGAACTAAATGCTTGGGAGAAGTTCTGGGCGCATGATCTTGTAACGGATGGCAAAATCACTGCAGGTGTAGGTAGTGTTCATTGCGGCCCGAATGCGCGTGGTCAATATGACTGGAATAATAATGGAGGATATTTCGAAAAAAAGGAGCGTGATACGCCTATCAAAGTTGAGTCGTATTGCGATGATTGGTTCGATTATCCCTATCTTGCTGAGAATGCAAGGGAAATAGGCAGTGATGAATGGGAAGGAAATATAATAGGCCACCACAAGTGGTGGTTAAAACATATCCCTCGTGCGGGGGGAACTACGTATGGCAAGTACAATAACTGGTGGAAGTACTTTTTGTTTGAAGACCTAAAGTAGTACAATAACTCCATAAATCATGTCTCACAAAAGCCCGTCGGAGCATCTCTGGCGGGCTTTTGGCGTCTCTGCACTTTTTCTGTCTAGTAGCCGAGGGGAATTACGAAAAAACACTAACTTAGCTCCAGCGGAAGTTAGTCTCAGATCGAATAAAAAGGTTTGGTTGAAGTGTAAAAATGATCACAAATGGTAGGAAATTATACATAATCGGACACGTGGGGATGGTTGTCCTTTATGCTACAAGAACAAAAAAGGAAATAAAACGAATCCCTCTGGCTATATGCCAGAGGGATTCGGCGCCTTTCTGCGCTTATGACTCGGGCGGGAGTCTTTCAGAAGTTAGATATGGCATACAAAAACCATATCACGTCGAGCAGCAGATGCGGCGTTAGTAAAAGATGCACTAATCTACGGTATATCCGATATTATCGCTCGGGATCGAGAGCAGGCGCAGCATCTCGTCAAGTACGTCCGCAGAATCAGCATTTCCTTCTGGATGGGGATCAGGTTCTTCGCCCTCTGCCCCGTTCAGGTAAGCGAGAGCGTATTCCATCCAGGCCTTCGTGTACTCGCCCTCCGCCTTCCACAGGATATCCGCTTCAGTCGGTCGGAAAACTCCGAGGTAATGTCCGCTGACGTAGGGTTCGGGTTCGTTTGATCTCTTGATTTTGTCACGAACCGAAAACCGGAACTCGAGCCGGCCGTCGATCAGTTCATCAACGCCATAGTAGTTGTATTCGAGGAACCCCAAGAAAGCATTCATCTGCTCCAGTACAGCGGGAAGATCCTCAACCTCAAGCGTTTCCCCTTCCTTCTTGAACCGTATATCGTTCAGGTACAGGTTGTTCGCGACGGCTGCTGGCCAGTCGTGTCCGGCGTGGGTGCAGATTACATCGATCGTTAACTTAGTTGCCAAGCTTGTAACTATCATATAGTTACCTCCTTTTCTTTGCGATTTTTCTCATGATATGTCTGAATGTTCGGTATGTCCTCCCGAAGAGGACGAAACTACATTGTCTAACCGCCTCGAAAGAGCCCGTGAAACATATGCTCACTCCTTCCCTCAGTGATTTAAAGCATTCGTGTTGCAAACCTGAAACGTCAGATTGCGACTTCGCATATACCTTATGTACGTATTATGGGGGGGGTAACCTCGGAATAGTCACGGATGTGCATTTTGCGTTCTGGAAATGGCTTTTTCCTTCATTTTTCCGTTTAAAAACAATTCTAGAATCGACGTGCTTTTTGGTGTACGATAATTCGTACATCATATTTGTTATAATATTCATACCGAAATAAACTTATACCCCGTAATAATATGGAGTGCAGGTGCTTAGGTGTTTGTAAATTGAAAGGAGGTTGTATATGACCATGAAAAAGATGCATAGAAAGATTGCAGTAGTTATTATGATAGTTGGATTATTGTCTTCTCTGTCGGGGTGCAAAACTTCGGAGAAAACTGAGGCTAGTATTCCTGTTATTGCGGGAACGAACATCGTACAGACGGCAACGGTGACTGATACATCCACCCTCTTGGGAACGGAGTGGGAGAGGGACATGGAATCTCTGACGATCTCAAAAGACGGGAAGGTGCATTACGAACAACTATTTGGGCGTGATGAGAACGGAAATCTTCGTGTAGATGCTTCTGGTGCGCCGCTTATTGGACAGATGTGGGATGGATTTATCGATGGGATATATATCGTGAATTCAGATCAGACAGCCATGAATTACCAGCAAGATTTCGACGCATATTCCGTTATATCCATCACGTTTTTGGGCGAAACTCGCACCCATAATGTGAGTTCCACTCTAATTACATATGTTGGTGAGAAGTGTCTGATTCTGGACAATAAAAGAACTTGGCTCAAGAAATAGAGATTGTGAAGGGATACGATATTTTGACAATCGAAACAGGCGGTACTGATGGAGGTGCGACATGAATGGTTTAGATGAGAAAGTTCTTTCAAAAGAAGCAATCAAAACTCGGGACATGCGAAAGGTAGCAGCTTATCGTAAGTACCTGTATAAGCATCCGGATCTTCGGTATCTCTTCTTTGAGTTGACGGATGCATGCAATTTGCGGTGTAGGCACTGTGGAAGTAATTGTACTCCGGCCAATACTCAGTATGCTGATACGAAGCTGCTAATAAACTTGCTGGATCAGTTGAAGGATGATTTTTCCGATGCGGATTTCATGATCTGCCTCACGGGAGGTGAGCCGCTGCTGCATCCTGATTTTGAAACGATCGCGGAGGCTATAAATGAGAGGGGGATTCCGTGGGGAATGACGACCAATGCGACTCTTATTGACCTGGAGATGGCCCGTAAACTGAAGAAGTTGAAGATGGGGAGCATATCCGTCAGTTTAGATGGGTTAAAGCAGAGCCATGAGTGGCTCAGGAGGTTTCCGGGATGCTTTGACCAGACGATCGACGGGATCCGAAATCTCCACAGTGCAGGACATAAGGTTCAGGTTACTACCGTGGTAAGCAAGCAGAATTTCGACGAGCTCGAGGAACTGTTTGAACTCATGAAAGAGTTGAAGGTCGAGTCCTGGCGGGTGATAAATCTCGAACCGATCGGGAGAGCTCATTCGGAAATCAGTGCTTTCTTGCTGGACGATGATGAGATGAGAAAACTGCTCGGTTTTATTCGCGAGAAGCGATATGACATTAACAATCGCATGGATATCCGATATGGGTGCTCTCATTACCTCTCCTATGATTTTGAGCGAGAGGTACGGGATGGCTTCTTCCTATGCAGGGCTGGGCTTTGCGTAGCGAGTATTCTGGTAAATGGGGATATCTTCGGGTGCCCTGACATCGAACGAAGGCCGGAATTGATCCAGGGGAATATTGCCCGAAATCGCTTTTATGACATCTGGATGAACGGCTTCAAACCATATCGTGTCGATCGCAGTAATATGTGCGATCAGTGCAAAGGGTGCAAGGAAAAGGCGTATTGTGCCGGTGACTCTTTGCATACATGGGATTTTGAAAACAACAGGCCTAAATTCTGTCTTTTGACTTGAAAGGAGAGCGTTATGGATTTCACATATATTACGAACAATGAGAAGATATACGATTTTTTGAAAGAGAATACGCAGCGGGAAGTAAGACTTGAGGAGATCTCCCTTATTGCGGATAAGTGGTCAGATTTGATAAAAGACGATCCGGAAAGCAGATTTGTTATGGTTATGTATGAAAGCAAATCAATCTCCAATGAGAATCGAGCTTTCCTGGCCAGAGAAAAGGCTCTTGTTCGTTATTATTCCAATGCAACTGATCTGTACGATGCGGAAATGGATCAGTATTTCGTAATCAGCTCGGTTGAGGATTATATTGAGTCGCTCAAAAAGCAACTTCCCATTATTGAGAGTAATCTAAAAGACGCAGATGATTCGCCCTTTAAGATTGGGTATAGGCTTCGATGTGGGAATTGCGGATGTGTCATGGGGTGTGATGATAAGTACTGTTACTTTTGTGGAACACCGAGAGGAGAGGGACCCTTTAACATATATCCTAGTGGAGGGGTTGATATTCTTTATGGATGCCCTGACCTGACTAAGACTACGTGTCCCAATTGCGGTAAATTTTGGTATCGTCATACGTACTCTAGGGATGAAGATACGTATTGTACGCTATGCGGGTCAAGGGGAGAAATCGTTAAGCGGAGAAGATGTGAAATCTATGAATTTCCGGAGTGCGAAACCATAGATGAACTAGATGCCTGGCTTGACGAGAAAGAGAATAAGGATAGCGATGCATAAGCTGTTTCGAAAGCGTAAGAGTGAATTGGTTTTATATATGATGTTGCCTGAAAACGTTGATACATGAGAAGTGCAGGGCATTTTTTGAGTGGCAAATCTTACGTGGATAGGGTATAATTACCTCATACAAATATGGAGGACGGTAGAGGTGAATTTGCATGGGAAAGATCAGCACGAATGAAGGTGCTTTCTCTTTTGAGACCGAGGAGGATGCCATTGAAATGCTGCAGGGGTTATCGCAGGGCTTGAACGAAGCGTGGGTTTACGACGAGAGCCCGTATCCGTGCATGGCGATCTGCCTGAACGGGAAGCGTGCGGCGATCACTTTCTTCCGGAATGAGGAGGGGGAAATGTGGCTTTCGTATGATCCTGATAACCAAGAGCCGGTTGAATTCACCGCCGGTGGAGAAGAGTGGAAACCAGCCTCGGATGTGGTTATAAGCTTTGAAGATATGCTGCATTGCGTGAGGGAGTTCTTGCGTAGCGGTGAACGCCCGACATGCATTCAATGGCAGGATCTGTGATGGGAACAGGAAATCAGTATAGGAGTGAAAATGGACATTTCCATAAAGGTATTAACGCCGGATATGGCGGATGAATATATTACATATTTTGATGAGAAAGCCTTTTCGGACGGAAGTAAGGAAAAAGGCTGCTATTGCGTGTGGCATCATTGGACACAGCAGAAGGAACTCGATCGGAGTGCGCTGCCGGAGGCGGAGCGGGCGTGTTATAAGCGTAACTATGCCTATGAGTTGATCAAGACTGATAAGTTGCATGGCTTTGCGGCCATGTGCGAGGGTCAGATGGTCGGGTTTTGCAATGCGGATCGGAAGGATCATTACTTCCGGTTGAATAGGGAAAATAACCCTGAAAGTTGGGATGGTGTCGAGGCCGATGAGAAGGTATTGTCCATCGTCTGCTATATCATTTCCCCGGACATGCGGGGGCGAGGGATAGCGAAAGCCTTTCTGAAATATACATGCGAGTACGCGGCAGAGAACGGATACGATTTTGTAGAAGGATATCCCGCGGAGGGCGATTTTGACGTGAGCAACTGCGGTGGTCCCGCGTCCATGTATATCGACTGTGGGTTTGAGATCATTCGGAAGCAGGGCTTTGTCATTGCCCGCAAGAGAGTAAAGTGACCTATTTGCAATGCAAAAAGGAGTGAAGGAATAATGGATAAGGACGCGATTTATTCGGCGATCAATCATAAATACGACGAGTTTTGAACATATCCTAAATCAGAGCTGATAGGAGAGAGAATTTGATCAAGACATTAGAAACAAAGCATTATTTATTCCACTTTCTGGAGGGGAGTCTGGCGGAGTGGGATATTGAGGCGATCGCGGCGGAGCAGGAGCGTTGCTACGCCAAGATCTGCAGTATTCTAGAGGTCGATTATCCCCATAAGATTCAATACTATTTGTATAATTCACCGCAGGTCATCGGGGACATATTTTGGGATGGCGACTGGTGCTGCGGGTTTTCATTGACCGAGGAAAGTGACAGTGAAGTTGGGCGGCAGGTTTCGCTCAGTGGGGACGCCGACAACTGCTTTATCGTGCCGCCATTCTCCGTACACGCCGTGTACAATGAACGTGAGAAATGCACCGGTGCGCATGAGGATACGCATATCATTTCGGCGATGTTGTGCGAGCCGCAGGCGGGTTTCTTAGCCGAGGGGCTTGCGATGTATATGGATGGAAAATGGTGGGGCGAGGACAATGTCGTGTGGGCTAAACGGTACCTGGAGCAGGGCAAACTGCTATCGACGGAACGGTTGATCCTGGATGACGAGGACTTTTACGATTTGAACTGCGCGGAAACATATCCGGTGGCAGGCGCGTGGACAGAGTTTGTGATCGAAACCTACGGCGTGGAGAAGTTTAAGGCATTTTACTGCTCAAAGGATTATGTGCAGGATGCCGACGCGATATTCGGGTGTTCGCTCGCGCAGTTGCAGGAACGGTTTGTAGAATGGATACGGAAACTTGACGGCTGATTTTCACCACTCACTTCATTTTTTAAGCCCCGCTTAAGCCGCACTTAAGAAATACTCCCTTTTCTTTTCCTTCGAAATGCCCTATAGTATAGACAGGCGCCGAACGAAAACCTTATGGAGGAAAATACTATGGGAGCATTAGATAATTTAGGGAAGAATATAGCGGCCTGCAGAAAGAAGGCAGGCATTACGCAGGAGCAGTTGGCAGAGCAACTGTGTGTTTCGGTTTCGGCGGTGTCGCAGTGGGAGACGGGGAAGACATTTCCCGATCTGTCGGCGATCCCGGTGTTGTGCCGGGTGCTGGGGGTAACCTCGGATGAATTGCTGGACATCGACCGGGAGAAGGATGCGGCGCAGATCCAAGAGATCAATGCGGAGGCCAACCGATTAATGGACAGGGCACACAAAGCAAAGGCGGAGAAACTGTTGACGGACGCGTTGAAGCGATATCCGAACAGTTATGAGTTGATGTGCACTATGATGTTTCTTGAATACGATTTGGGAGTGGACAAATACTATTCGGGAGTGGAAATCGAAGAGGAAGAGCGCGCGAAGTCGCGGAAGCACTATGAAAAAAGCATTGCCCTCGCACAGAAGATCCTGGAGGGGTGCAAAGATATGGAGACGGTATACAGTGCCAGACAGATCCTGTGTTACGCTTACGGAGATATCGGCGAGGATGATAAGGCCAGAGCGATCGCCATGGAGATGCCGCCAATGAGCATCTGTCGGGAAAGCATGCTTTCCATCGTCAGCAAGGGACATAAGAAGTATGAGAACCGCCAGTATCAGTTGTTTATGTTGTTGCAGGACCTTTGTGTGATCCTGGACACGATTAATGTAAGATTTGAGGACGGAAGTTTCCCTTATAGTCCGGCGGAAGACGCGTCGATCAAGCAGAAGGTCATCGATGTGATGGCGATCATGTTCGAGGACCATGACTATGGTTTCTTCCACGATTCGTTGATGCGTGTGAACCTTCGTATTGCCCGAATTGCCGCACGTCATGAACAGGACGTGAAGAAGGTGCTTCTGCACCTTAAGCAGGCGGCAGATCACGCGGAAGCATTTTTACAGAACCGCGCGGAGACTTTGCATACATCGCTCGTCATGAGAGGTACGGAATACGGAACCTTCCGGACCAGTGATGAAGCGAATAATCCCGCACAGGTGCTTCGGGATATGCAGGACGAGCGCTTCGATTTCGTCCGCGAAGAGCCCGAGTTTAAAGCGCTCGAAGAACGGCTGAAAAAAACAGCCGGGAAGTGGGGATGATCGGTCCATGCGGTTTGAGAAAACGCAAAAAAGAGAAGACACGAATGAGTAGAATCCTAGGACGCGCCATGTAAAAATGATGATGAATTGACGATCTGTCTTGTGAAAGAATTGGTTGGTTCTGGAGCGGTAATCAAATAAAAACAGTGGTGAACTATGACGGATCTGTTACATTTTGTTACAGATGTGTTGCTTTGTGTTGCAATTGTTTTAAAGTTTTTTACACAAGTGTTAATCTTTATCCGGAAGTGTTGACTTCACTTTTTTAATTCGTTATGCTCAACTTGGTTCTGAAAGATCGAACCAAGTTTATTTAGTTATCGGAGGAGCGAGGGCTATGAAAGAAGGAGCGAAGAAGTCAACAAAGGTCATCCTGTGGATCTGCGTGGCGGCATGTGTGTGCCTGCTGGTCGGCGGGATCGTATGGACCATCAAAAACGGTCCGCGCAGAGGAGATGTTCCGGACCCTGAGGAGAGCACCGGTCAGGAGGTAGCGCAGAACACGAGCGAACCGCAGAGCGAGCCGGCAATTGAGGAGAAGACAGAGCCGCAGACCGAACCGGTCACCGAGGCGAAGACCGAGGAAGCAACCGAGGCACCGACCGAGGAGGTTACCGAGGCACCGACCGAAGAGGCAACGGAAGCGCCGAGACCGACCTACAGTGATGAGGAGATATTGGCCGCGGTGAGCAGCCCGGATGCGAAAAAAGTAAGCGTAGGTGCAGTAAAACCGAAGCTTACAACGGCGAATTACGGCGAAAACGGAAAGAATTACAAGCCTTCCGTGAAGCCTTACACGGTGGCACCGGACTTAAGTAATGTGATCAATGAGTATTCTCTTTCCGAAAAAGAAAAACAAAAACTGGCAGCGAACGGGTTTGTAGTCGCTGAACATCAGTACGATGAATTTTACGAGGTCTATGAGGGAAATCGCTACAACAATGAACCGAATTTTGTCACGACAGACTCGTTGATGCATACCTTCCACCTTTATTATGTGAAACTGCAAAAAAACGTGGAAAAAGAGTACCTGTATGATGCATTGACCCGCCTGAGCGAAGGCATGTTGAAGAAATCCCTGCAGCAGTACGCCTTCTTCCGCGGCACGGAGTGGGAAGAGGCAGCTAAACGCAACACAGCCTTTTTCGGAGTCGCTGCGAAACTGCTCGGATCCGAAGTAATGGTACCAGCGGATATCGACGCCATGGTTGCGCAGGAAGTTGAAAAGATTCTCGCTGCCTCGGGAATAGAACGGTCCTTGATCACTCCGGAAAATGAGTTCGGAGAGGACTACACACAGTATATCCCCAGAAGCTATTACGCCGGGGATCCGAAGTTGGAGAAATATTTCCGTGTCATGATGTGGTACGGTCGTATGTTTTTTGCACAGAAGAATGAGCAGGGAAACCGCTGCGCGCTGCTGATGAATATCGCCCTCTCTGACGAGAGTAATTACAACGAGTGGCATGCGATCTACGAAGTGACGTCCTTCCTGTGTGGCGCGAGCGACGATCTGGTTTATAACGAATATATCCCGGTCATCATGCAGGTCTATGGGGCTGATTTCACTCTGGACTCCCTGGTGGGCAATGCAGATGCGTGGAACCGCTTTGTCGAAGCAATCAAATCTCTTCACGGCCCGAAGATCAATTCAACTCCCTATGTGCTCCCGACCGAAGGGGATGAAGATTGGCAGACATACTCCAAGGGCTTCCGCTTCATGGGACAGCGTTTTGTTCTGGATGCGGAAATCTTCCAAAATCTGCTCTTTAATAACATCCAACCGTCTGCGGATTTCGATGAAAGATTATTGCCGGAAGCACTGGATATCCCGGCGGCTTTTGGCTCCGATGTGGCCCTGGATATTCTGATTCAGCAGGGACAGGATAAATATCCGAACTACCTTTCGACCATGCAAGAGATGCGTCAGGTGGTCGGAGAGTCCGATCTCTATTGGACTACTTGCGTATATGGTGGCTGGTTGAATACGTTGCGGCCGCTGCTGGAGGTAAAAGGTGAGGGCTACCCTTCATTCATGACGAACACGGAATGGCAGAAGAAGAGCCTGGAAGGTTTCCTGGGCAGCTGGACGGAGTTAAAGCATGATACCATTTTGTATGCGAAACAGCCGTACTCGATGTCGGAGGGCGATGGAGGTGATTATTATCCTCCTGAAAAGGATGATCGCGGTTATGTGGAGCCGGAGCCGGAACTGTTTGATCGCTTGAGCATTTTAGCCGAAGCTACGAAAGCAGGGCTGAAAGAAATGGGCTATCTGAGCGAGAAAGATCAAGAGTCACTGGATCGCCTGGCCGAATTAAGCCGTCGCTTAAGAGATATCGCGATCAAAGAACTGGAAAATCGGGAATTGACCGGAGACGACTATGATCTGATATGTTTCTATGGCGGAACCTTAGAACACTTTTGGCTGGAGGCAACCGAGGGTATGGGTTCCGAGGGTTCGTATTCGAAGTGGCTTTGGGATGAATATGAGGACTATGTGAAGTGGTGTGAGGAAGATGGAGAGGAATGCGAGTATGCTTCCATTGAGGAATATGTTGAGGATTATTATCCTGATGAGGAAGCAGATTCCATGGCGATCGTAGCAGATGTGGCCACTGACAGCACGAACGGCCTGTGCCTCGAAGAAGCGATCGGCGGCGCTTCCCCCATCTATGTGGTTTTCCCGATCGACGGGGAACTGCATGTTGCATGTGGAGCCGTATATAATCAGTACCAGTTTACGAGAGACATTGATAAACGAATGACGGATCAGGAATGGCAAGCTCAGTTTGAGGGGGGATACGTCGAACTCGAAGGAGGGTACACAACATATTTACCTCCTGCGTATCCGGAACATCCGGAATGGACGAAAAGTTACAGGACCGGTGAGAATTGAGAATACCGGTGAATGAAAGGTGAGCTTATGAGCAAACCCTTAAAATGTATTATGATATGTGCAGCGGCGATGGTCATCATTGCCGTTGCCGTACTATTATCGAAACAGAAACATGAGCCTGTAAGACCGTCGGAGGAAGTGGGTTCGGTGGATGATCCGGACTATACGATCATCGCGATCACCGATGTGGTGCCTCCGGTTACGGAGGAGGTCGCGGATCCGGCTACCCCCTCGGAGTCTGCAGAGCCCGCGGCGGCGACTGCGACAAACGAGCCGACGCCCTCTGAGAACGAGATTCCTTCCTGGGTCGAATGGCAGAGTGTCGCGACCGATTTCGCGGACGGCTTTGCCGTGCTAAAGGACCGAAAGGCGACTTTGTATTCGGACGCCTCATGCGAGACGGTGCTTTGGACCGGCGACGAAGACTGGGCGTTTCAGGACATGGTAGTCAAAGACCTGGACCGCGACGGAGCGGAGGAGATCATCTTTCTGCTCTGGAAGCGCGGAAACTACGGCCGGTCCAAACCGTTCTGGGCTGAGGAAGACACCGATCGGTTGGGACAACATATTTTTATCTATTCGTATGATTTGGAACGCCCCATCCGAATGCGGGCCATCTGGATGTCTTCGGAGACCAAATTCGAGATCGACTCCATCGCTTCAGGGAAGAACGATATGCTGCTTCTCAATGTGAGAAAGCACGGACCACAGCTCTGGCGGTGGAAGGATTTCGGCATCAAATATGTCGAAGATGCCGAGCCCTCAAAGCTTCGTTTGCTGTGTGCCGGGGATAATCTCATCCATTTGCGGTTGCTTAGTCAGGATCGAAGCGGAGCGGCGTTGTATGAAAAAATCGCGCCAACGATTCGGGAGGCAGACATCGCGGCGATCAATCTCGAGACGATCCTGGTGGAAGATGACGGAGCGGTCAGCAACTATCCGAGGTTCGGAACGCCACTCGGCGTGGGTGAATCCCTCGCGAACGCCGGCTTTGACGTGATGAACCTGGCGAACAACCATGTGCTGGATAAAGGTAGCTACGGTGTTGACACCACCATACGGTTCCTACAGGAACTGGGAATCCGTTGCTTTGGAGCGACGCAGACCACTGGCTATACCGGAAGTTACAAAGACAGTGTGGCCTTTGTCGAGAAAAACGGCGTCAAGGTGGCATTCCTCGGTTATACCTATGGTATGAACGGGCTGGAATGCCCGGCGGAGTTTCCGTATATGGTGGAGACTTTGAAGGATAAGGAACGTATGATCCGCCAGATCGAATATGCCCGCGAGCGGGCGGACGTGGTCGTGGTCTACGCCCACTGGGGGCAGGAGTACGAGACGGAACCGAATGTCATACAGAGAGGAATGGCGAAGTTTTTCGCAGAGCATCAGGTGGACATCGTGATCGGGGCGCACCCACATGTGCTTCAGAAGTACGAAACGGTGACGGATCCGTCCGGAACTCACGAGACCCTCGTATACTACTCTCTGGGTAATTTCATCTCGGGGCAGGACCGGGAAGGCACCCGCGATGGCGGGCTCGCTGATATCACCATCGAAAAAGCCGCGGACGGGAACGTGCGGATCCGCGAATACTCCATGCAAAAAACGAAGACCATCGCAAACGAAGAAGGTTATTGGGTGGAGATCGTTACAGAGAATCTTAATTAGGCCATTCCGAATTCCGGGATGGCCTTCATTCATTGCCCGTCTCGGCTGCTTCGCTTCGAATGCACATACACAAGACGCTTTTCACGGGCCACTATTTATGATATAGTATCTATGGATAGGTGAAGGTATATTGGATCATAACGCAGAACGACATATCAGGATCAGCGGGGGAGTGAATTATGAAAAGAGTAGGAAAGCCGGTCGGAAAAGTTACGCTTCTCGGGACTTATGATGTAGATATTAACCAGCATATCGTATATTCACTCGGCGTGGACGAAAGCGAAAATTATTATTCCATAGAAGAACATGAATATAATATTGGTTCAGCGTATTCTTTCGTCAGAGAGTACTATATTCTCGAAGCTAGCGAAGTCAGGGATCTGAGACAGAGGGTTCTGGTGTGCGAAGGTTCAAAAAAGTGAGTTTCATTCACCGGTGGATCATTGAATTAGGAGAATTAACAGGATGAGACGTTGCGAAGTATATGCTCCATGCAGAGCCTGAGGATGACTGTATGGAGGATGACCGATTAATACGGTATTTAGATCCTCAGCTTTGCTCCATTTACAAAAAGGTCGGCTTATTAAGAGCCAAAATAAACAGAGCTTAAGGAGCAAAGAAATGAAAAAGAATAAATTAAGAGATTTTTATATTCTCTGGAGTACCCAGAGTCTGTCACAACTCGGAAGTGCCATTACGGCATTTGCACTGACACTGTGGCTTTATGATGCTACAGGTTCCGCGCTCAGCACTGCCGCGCTTCGAATATGCACATATACACCTTACATTCTTATGAGCATATTTGCAGGGGCGCTTACCGACAAGTTCGACAAAAAGAAAACCATGCTGGCCTGCGATCTTTTGGCTGCGCTTACCACAGTTGCGGTATTCGTACTTTATAAGACGGAAACGCTCGCGATATGGCATCTGTATCTGATAAACGCAGTATCAGGGCTTATGAACACCGTTCAGCAGCCGGCGTCGGAAGTGGCCTATACCATGGTCATACCGAAAGAGTATTATATGAAAACAAGCGGTCTGCAGCAGTTATCAAGATCGCTTATAACCATAGGGAACCCGCTGATCGCAGCTGCAGTCTACGGACTGGCCGGACTTGATGCGGCTATAACGATCGATCTTATAACATTTGCGATCGCATTCATTGCCCTTGCATGTTTTATAACGATTCGCGAAATACCGGATAAAAACGAAAACGAGGGAAGTGTCCTGCATCTGGCTAAGGAAGGCCTGGTGTTCTTAAAAGACAATCCGTTGATCCTGTACATCATTCTTTTTTTGGCAGGCGTCAACTTTGCAGCTTCGGCTTTCGATGCGGTTCTTCCGGCACTGATCATCCCCAACCCCAGGGGCGGCGATGGGATGCTCGGTATCGTTACCTCATGCTCGGGAATAGCCATGGTCGCCGGCAGCCTGCTGGTCACGGTTCTTCCCAAACCTAAGAATCGAGTGAGGGTCATATATCTGACCATGCTTTTTTCATTGGCAACGGAAAACTATCTGCTCGCTTTTTCGAGGTATCCGCTTCTGTGGTGCGTGGGGCAGATACTCGGATGGATATTCGTCCCCGTCATGGCAGCAAATCAAAATGTGATCATGAGAAATGCCATTCCGGCCAGGTTGCAGGGGCGGGTATATGCCTGTCGAAATACGCTGCAGTTCTTTACTATTCCGTTGGGCCTCACATTCGGCGGATTTATGGTTGACTATGTATGTGAACCGATCATGACGGATGCGCCCGGGGCCATGCATCTCCTTTTCGGAAGCGGTAAAGGATCCGGAGCGGCGCTTATGATGTTCATACTGGGCATAATGGGAACAGCAATATGCCTCATCTTTGGTTATAAACTGAGAAAGTTTACCAAGATAAATCAGGACACAATTGAAGATTGACCGAAATGGAGATTGAAACAGGATGGATAAGGAAAAGACCTTTTCTGCGATCAACAGTAAGTTTGAGGAATTGAAGAAGGCGCTTGAGGGTGACGACGTGCAGGAAATGCGTGAATTGGCACTGGAACTGCATGCTATGGTGCACCCGGCGGAGATTTCCGGGAGAGCGGAAAAGACAGTCGCGGATTTTGTGCTTGATTACATGATGCAGGGGCATCAGAACGAACTGGTTCCCAGGGAGACATGGGATACGGATCTGCATTACGCGGGCAGCAAAATCGTACCGATCTGCTGGCAGTTCTGGCACATATACCGAATCGAGGATCTGGTCAGTAATATTCTGATGGCCAATGGACAGCAGATTTTCAATGAGGAGTGGCAGCAGAGGATCGGTTCCTCCATCACGGATACCGGCAATGCTTTGGAACCGGATGAACTGATTACCTGGGCCCAAAACATCAATGTGGAAGAACTCCGGAAATATATCATTGCCGTCGGTAAGAATACACGAAATATCCTGGCGGGCCTTACTCTGGAGCAGATCAGATCCATGGTTCCGGAAGAGTGGGTCATGCGGATCCTGGAAGAGGGCGGCGTGACCACGGACTTCCGCTCAGTATGGCTTCTGGTCTTCTGGGGAAGGCTGACCGTCGGCGGGATGATCCTGACACCGATGACGTCACATCACATGATGCATTTGCCGACAAGCGTGGAGCATATCATGAATGCGACCGATTAAAAGATTTTTTTATCTCACGAGATACTTGCACAGGAGATTTTCAGATACCATGATGCCCAGAACCGTGCTAGTCGTGGAGAAACCCAACGAAGCGTTGATTGTAGCCGTGGAGAATTCGACGAAGCGTTGATTGAAATTATGGATCTTCGGCCTTATCCTAAAAGAAAAACGAAAGGCAAAGGTTATGGACAACGTAAAGACCGGCATATTGATTGCCAAAAAGAGGAAAGAAAAGCAGCTGACCCAAAAAGATCTGGCAGATAAGTTGGGAGTTTCCAATGCAACTGTTTCAAAATGGGAAACGGGGAAGGGCTTCCCGGATATATCCCTGATAGAGTCGCTTGCATCTGCCTTGGAAATATCTGTTTCCGAAGTGCTTTCCGGAGTTGAAAGAGAACAGCCAGAGTCGGAACACACAGAAATGTTGCTGAAAGACATGGTTGATTTGTCTGTAAAGGAACAGGAGAGAAAGAAAAAACGATACAACTGGATTATCGCTATCACGGTTGCTGTTTTGTACCTGACAGTGAGCCTGCTGACCAGCAAATGGCAGTGGACCTGGATCATCTGGTTTATATACTGCTTCTACCGTATATTGACCGAGTATGTAATGAAACGATAACTATGAAGATGGTGGAGGACATATTATAGTTGTTCGACATTATGTCCGAACGAAGCGGGGGTTCTGCATGAAATCAAAGAGGGCAATCGGAACTCTATTTTTATTTCCGCAGGTATTGGTCCGGAGGTACCCTTAAAGACCGGTATTACGGAGACTCTCCGCCAGTGAACTTATGTTTTGATAAGGAGTGGGAACGACAGCGGTAAATTCTTTTTTTCGGAGGAGAAGAATACGTATGGAATTGAAAAGAATAATGGATAGGCTGTCTATTTGTAAGGTTACAGATATATCAGATATAGATTTGACAGCAAATTTCTATTTTATTGGTAAAACAGATGAGGAATTGTCGTTGGTATGCAAAACCAAGGATGTTCCTCAAAAGGCGATCGAACGTGATGATGGGTGGAGAGGCTTCAGGATACAGGGCGTGCTTGATTTCTCACTTATCGGGATACTGTCAAAGCTGTCAGGGATACTTGCGGAGAATAAGATAGGTATATTTGCAGTATCAACATATAATACAGATTATATTCTTGTAAAAGAAGAGAACTATGAGCGGGCTTTAACTGTTTTAGCTTCTAAAGGTTATACAGTGGTATAACTTCCGGTTTATCAGTCTTATTCTAAGGCACAAGCCGGAAGCGATAGGGATTACTCGTTCAGCGAGGACAAAACACTTATCCGGGCAAATCATGGGCATTCGATCCCGGTGGATGTGGAGCTTGAAAAAAAGGAACCACCAGAATACCTCTATCACGATATGGAGGCTTACTCGCAAGATGCTTGGGCAGGACTATTTGAAAATATCGTGCTATGCATTAGATTGAGGCATAAGAAAATGCAAAAAGAAAACGTATATGAAGAATACTCATACGACAGACTCTACAGATTTATTGTCTGCAGACCGTCGGATTATTTTGAAGTATGGGTGCAGAAAAAAGTAATCGATGAATACCTGGATCCGGATGAAGTATACTATTCTGACATCCCGGATATTAAACATACCGCAGATTGTCTTGAAAGGGCTATCGAAATAGGACGGGAGTGTCTGAACAACCTGTCGCCCAAACCTAAAGAGGAAACAAGTAGGGTCATTGAACTGACAGGAACCAAGAAGGAACGCATAGACGAAGCATTTCGCCTGGCATATATCGAAGTGAGCGATCAGGCACTTGAACACTTCCGAGAGGTATATGAAAAAGTCGGAATTCGGTTGCTTCCTTCTGCGGAGAGATTATATAAACGATATGGTGGTGTATTCAGGAAACATTATATAGAATTGGATGAGCCTGTATACAACAGTGATATTAGCTTATTCTTTTACGCTGACCTGGGGGAAACAAGGTGGCCGAATGAAATGCAAAGACTGTTTGAAGGTGCTATGGACGACATTGACACAGTAAAGGAATTTGCCGGTCAGGAAGTCTGCCCCGTAGGAGAAATAGGCTTTTACTATCCTCCGGTAGTTTATGTCGGCGAGGATGGCCGTCTGTATTGCGTATACGAGTATAAAGAGGAAATAGATATTTTTGATACGCCTGAAGAGATAATAACGGATCAGCTGAGTAACCATATGCCGGTTGCGGTGAAGGAGTATAACAACAAATAATAATTTGAGTACTTTGATTTATTGTATGCCGGAATACATGGATCTGGCGAGGAAATTGTGCGTGAATTATATTGCACACCATCATGAAAAAGCAGATATCATCTCTGAGCAGGATCAGGATGATGTTGAATATGCCAGAGAAATGCAATATGACGAAGCAATCTTCATTGAGGATGCTGAGACGGTTATTATTCATGATATTGAATCGGGGCATACGAGAAGATGTCCTGTTTCAGAAGTGTATTATCGCAATTGATGTTTAGTGAGCTTAGGGCGATAATTCACAATATAGAATTATAGAACAATCGTATACAGGATTGGAAGAATTCGTAGTGGGCTAAATGAGATACGGAAATATGGGGGATTAACTATGGTAACCGATGATTTTGACAACGTTACAAAACCGATAGTCGATATCGGCAGCTTTTACGGTGAACCGGGGAAGAAGGTTGAAAAATGCCTGATCATATTCTCAAAAGAGGTTCACGATTATCTTTTAAGTGAACATGAATGCACCAAAATCGGCAGTTGCGATGCCTGTAACGGTGAGATACCGATTTACTGCTTTGAGCATAACGGTGAGAAGGTTGCATTTTACCTGACTGGGATCGGCTCCGCAATGGCGTCGGGTACCTGTTATGAAGTACATTGGCAGACAGGGGCTACAAAATTTGTTATGTTCGGTTCCTGCGGGAGCCTTTGCAGGGAAAAGACCAAGGGAAGATATATCATTCCTTCCGAGGCCTACAGGGGAGATGGGGCATCTTACTATTATGCACCGCCATCAGACTATATTGCGCTTAAGAACGCAGACAAACTGGCAAAGATATTTGAAGAACTGGGAGTGCCTTATGTAAAGGGCAGGGTATGGACTACAGACTCGATGCTTCGCGAGACCGCAGGGCTTGTAAGCAAGAGAAAAGAAGAGGGTTGCATAGCCGTAGAAATGGAAGTTGCCGGGGTGGAAGCGCTTTGCGATTTTTACGGCCTGGATCTGTTTGACTTCCTTGAAGCCGGAGACGTACTTGAGGAAAGCGGATATGAGGTGGAAGATCTACCCGCAGCAAACCACAGCTTAGCAAAACTTCATATCGCACTTAGCGTTATCGAAAAGATATAGGGACTCTTCGGGGTTCGAAACATAGATCGAATAACTGTTTCAAAAGGCAAAAATAGTCGAGAACTGAACCGGGCATATATGCTAGGATAAGCTCACAAGGAGGTGAGCAGATGGAAGAACAGAGAAAAGCGGTTCGCCGGATGCAGGATTATATCAATGAGCATATCTCGGAGGAGATAAGCCCGGGAGATCTTGCAAAAGCGGCATCATTTTCCCCTTGGTACGCGAGGAGGATATTCATCAAGTATCTCGACATGACTCCGGCAGTCTATATCAGGCGCCTTAAGCTGTCCAGGTCAGCACTGAGACTTCGGGATGAATCCTGTCAGATCCTTGACGTTGCACTGGATATGGGATTTGGAAGTGTCGACGGATATCAGCGCGCATTCAGACGTGAATTCGGCATAAATCCAAAAGAGTACTCCACGAGCCCGATCCCCATCTGGCTTTTTACTCCTTATTTCATCGCCGATAAAGAAAGGAGCGAGAGCAAAATGAGCGATATCAGAAATGTTTTTATTCAGGTGGTTGAGAAACCCGCGCGTAAGGTGATCATTAAAAGAGGAGTCAAGGCAACCGAGTATTGGAGTTACTGTGAGGAAGTCGGATGTGATGTCTGGGGACTTCTGACCAGCATAAAATCGATCAGCGGAGAGCCGGTCTGCCTGTTTCTCCCGAAAGCACTCCGAAATCCCGTAACCAATGAATACGTTCAGGGTGTGGAGGTTGAGCCGGATTACTCGGGCGAGATCCCGGAAGGATTTGAAGTGATCGATCTTCCGGCATCCACGTATCTGCTGTTCAGGGGAGAACCCTTCGCGGAAGAGAACTACGAGGCAGCGATCGTTGAGATCTGGGAAGCTGAGAAAAAGTATGATCCCGAGTTCATCGGATATAAGTGGGATGATACCAATCCTCGTATCCAACTCGAGCCCAGAGGTGAGCGGGGATATATCGAGCTGGTACCGGTTAAAAAGATCGGATGATCAAAAGTCTATAGGGTATCTGCATTCGCGTGCAGAAGAAATACTATCCCCCGGGGCCACGGCTTCCGGGGGATAACCTTTTGCTTCTGAAACTGCGATTTGGCTTTTCCGTGACTGCAATATGTGATATAGTATGAGAGAAGGGCAATGCGATGATCTTCCGGGACACGCGGAGCGGCAAAGCAGGATTTAGCAGAGAGATCGGAACCGACGAAGAAATAGGATCATTATGGAGGAGCAGTACTATGGGAGAAATAAACGATACCATATGCATAAAAACAGCAGAGACGGATGAAGAACTGTGCGGGAGAGGATACGTGCATTGTACGGCGTGGAAGGAAGCTTATCGGGGCATCGTATGTGACCGGTATCTGGATACGATGACTGTGGAGGCTACTACAGCACGTGCCAGGAATAATCCGGAAAATACTCTGGTAGCGAAGGATGGAGATAAGGTTGTAGGCTTTGCGGTATATGGTCCGTCGAGAGACGAAGATCTGACAGATGCCGGAGAGGTTGTAGCGATCTATGTCCTTTCCGAGTATTACGGGCGTAAGATAGGATATCGATTGATGAAAGAGGCATGTTCCAGACTTAAAGAATACGATACTGTATTTGTTTGGGTGCTTGAAGAAAACGAGAGAGCGATTCGTTTTTACCACAAATACGGTTTTGAATTTGACGGATGCAAAAAGGAATGGCGTCTCGGCACACCGGTTTCGATCGTCCGGATGGTAATGAAAAAGTAATTTGAATTTACGGGTTGAAAACAAAAGGTGAGTTTATGTTTGCAGAGGGATTCCCCAAAGAACTGAAACAGGCATATTTGCATACAGTATCGGTAATAAGTTTGAGGACTGTAAATAATGTTCCGGACGGCGCAGCCGATGGATACAATTCCGATCGGGAGATCTATGAGCTGAAGGATGGAAGCAGTATCCGTTTTCCATACAGGATCTATTTTGAGGATGAGGATTCTGCTTATCTTCTTCTAGACGACCTTGAGAAAAGAATCATGATAGTTTGGTGTTTGTATGAAACGAGGTCCTCATGGAATTAAGAATATTTAACTCTCTACCTTCTGATGCTGCCGGAATCCGCAGGGAGGTCTTTGTAGAAGAACAGGGTTTTTTGGAAGAGTTTGACAGCATTGACCCTACAGCGACACATATTGTGGTATACGATGGAAGCGACCCGGTGGGAACCTGCCGTGTTTTTTATGAAGAGAGACGCGCGTCCTATGTGTTGGGGAGACTCGCGATCCGCAAGAAATACAGAGGGAGAGATATAGGATCCTGGCTGCTGAAAGAGGCCGAGCAGGAAGTTAAAAAGAGGGGCGGAAGACAACTGATCCTCCATAGTCAGTGCGTGGTTTCGGGCTTTTATGCGAAGAACGGATACCGTGAATTCGGCGAGATCGATGACGATGAAGGATGCCCGCATATCTGGATGAAGAAAGAGTTGTAATGATCCGGAGTTGTATGAAGGAGATGAAATTGTCTTTCCATTTGTACGCCGTAACAAATTCATAAACGGGAATGGAATACCATGAGAACAGAGAATGAGATCATCAAAAATGTATTGGATGTCGCCGAGGCCCGGGATGATGTCAGGGCGGTGATCCGGACGGAACTGCTTTTGCAGAGGGAATACCTCTATAGTTATCAGTTTTGCTTTATCGTGAATGACATTTCCGAATATGAGGATGATGAGGTTTTTGAAACATGCTTCGGAGATAGGATCCTTCTGTTTCGGGGAGACCGGAATTATCCGGAGATGTTTCAAAATACGAAGGCGCATCTGATGGTATATCGCGACGGGATAACGATCGTGATCAATGCCATGGACAGCGCAACATTTCTCCAAAAGAATAACGGAGATGAAACACATGACAATGTCTGGATCGGAGAGACCTATCAAAAGCTTCTGGATAAAGACAACCTGCTGCCGGAGATCGAAAGACTGACGGAAACGCAGACCATCTTTGCATCAGCCCCGGAGGAAAGTGAGTTTTTCGGCACCTGCGATGAATTCTGGTGGGTATTGAAAACCTTTGCGGAGTATACGCTGAGGGAAGAACTGCCATCCGCGATGTTCTATTTGAATGTGGCGGTTCGGGATCTGCTTAACAGAATGGTAAGTTGGTACCTGTACCTGCGCGACGGAGAACCCGTGGATGTGGGGATCCTGAACTCAAGATTTGAAAAGCTTTTGGAAGAGGACCTGTTTCTGCTCTACAAGAAGACCTATCCGGATGCGGATTACGAGCATATGTGGGAGGCTTATACTGCCGTGACAGAGTTGTGGAACCGGTTAGGAAGAACCGTCGCGGAAAAAAGAGGCTTTTCATATCCGGAAGAAACAGAGAAGAACATGCTGGAATTCATACGGGAATTGCGACGCCCCCGGTGAGTATGATAATTTCAGGAAAACCACGTATGAGGAACAACTATGGCAAATGAGAAGTCGTGCGGAGCGATCATCTATAAAATCGAGAATTATGTCAGAAAGTATCTGATCATCCGCGGAACCGGAAACTATCGGGGCGACTGCGGCTTTCCCAAAGGACATATGGAAGAAGGGGAAACCGAGCAGGATACTGCCATCCGGGAAGTGAAGGAAGAAACGGGGCTGGATATAGTCCCCCTGAATGGTTTCCGAACGGTTGATGAGCATACACTGGCACGGGAAGGCCGCCCGAATGACAGGAAGACGAATATTTATTTTCTGGCGGAATGCCCTGATCAGGACTTCGTCATGCAGAAATCAGAGGTTTCGGAAATCGTATGGATGGATTATGATGAAGCAATGAAAAGCATTCAGTACGAGGAGTCCAGAAGAGAGCTTACGGAAGCCGAACAGTATTTGAGGAAAATGAATAAGCATAAATTGATCATGCTTCGCGGAAATTCCGGGAGCGGTAAAACGACGGTAGCGAAGGGGCTGCAGGAACGGTTCGGACGCGGTACCATGGTCCTTTCACAGGATATGATCCGAAGAGAAGTTCTTAAAGAACGGGATGGAGTAGATCCGCCGGCATTGCCCCTGATAAAACAGATGCTTAAGTACGGAAGCGAAAACTGCGAAGTGGTGATATTGGAAGGCATATTTATCGCAGACTGGTACCATGAACTGTTTGAAGCGGCGATCGAAATGTACGGCTCTGAAATATATGCGTATTATTTTGACATTCCTTTTGAAGAAACCGTAAGGCGCCATCAGACCCGGTCCAAAGCCGCTGAGTTTGGCGCAGATGAGATGCGCGAGTGGTGGAAAGAAAAGGATTATCTGGACCTGATAAAAGAAACCACCATCACGGAAGACAAGAGTAAGGAAGAGATCATAAACGAGATTTATTTAAGAGTTTGTAACGGATGATAAAAAGCATGGGGAAAGGAACGAAAACCATATGAAAATCATCATGATCCGTCACGGAGAACCAGACTATTCAAAGGATGCCTTGACCGAGAAGGGGGAGCGTGAGGCTGCCTGCCTGGCCAAGTGGATCCGCCGGATCGATCCGCAGGTATCTGCTTACTATGTATCGCCGCTCGGGAGAGCGAGGCTGACCTGTGACATTTGCCTTTCGCCTCTGGGAAAGGAAGCGAAGGTCCTGCCGTGGGTCGAAGAATACACGGGGCGTACTGAAGATGAACGTTTGGGTATTGTTCGCCATGCCTGGGATTTCTATCCTGCTGACTGGACGCAGGACACGTCACTGTTTTCAGCCGATACCTGGCAGAATTCCCATTACTACGATAATCCTTCCTGCAAGGATGGCTATCGGGTGATCACGGAAGGATTTGACGCGCTCTTGGAGGAGTATGGCTACCGTCGGGATGGGCATGTGTATCGGACCGATTGGGGTGAAAACGGACCTTGTGAGGCGACGATCGTGATCTTCTGTCACATGATCGCGACCATGAGCGTGATCGCGCATTTGACGGGAATCGCCCCGCCGCTTTTGTGGCATGGCTTTTTCTGCGCGCCTACCGGCCTGACCGTTATTCAGACCGAGGAAAGGGATCTCGGCGTTGCATGGTTTCGTGTTCGGGCTGTCGGCGAGGTGGCCCACTTGCTTAGTGAAGGTGAACCGATCTCGGATTCCGGGTTCAAGGGGTGATCAGAAAAATGAGTTTTTTATTTGTGGCTCTGGGCGGTGCCCTTGGAGCAGTAGCCAGATATGCGATAAGTCTGATTCCGGTGAAAACAACGTTTCCCGTATTGACGCTTATAACGAACCTTGTAGGCGCTATTATGATAGGATTTATCGTTGGAATAGCAGATCGAAAAGAAAATGTTTCACCTGAAACAGTACTCTTCTGGAAGACAGGAGTATGTGGCGGTTTCACAACATTTTCAACATTTTCCCTGGAGTCCTATAAGCTGTTTGAGAATAAGTCATATGCACTTGGGGGTGTGTATGTGACATTAAGTGTTTGCGGCTGCATTTTGGGAATCGTATTAGGGAAAAAACTGTCGGCGATATTCAGCTGATTAGAAGATATGCCGGGATTATGGATGAACGGCGGATGAAAAGGATCGTTATTTCACGATCAAGACAGAATAACAAGAGGAGAACCCCCGTATGGAAATTAATAAGAAAACACTGCAGGATTATGCAAAAATACTTCGGGATGCAACGCCGTATAATGATGACATCGTTGGAATACGATATGTCGTGAAGGCAGATAAAAGGCGGAAAGACACGATCCGAAAGTACTATAAAGAAAAAGCGGGTCTGGACCTGGAGGCGATGGAACAGTCGGCGTTAACGACATGGGAAAAGGCGCTAAAGCTCGCGCAATTCGTCGCAAAGCTGGTTCCGCATGACAACCAGAAAAAATGGATCAAAAATCTGAATGCCATATCGTTGTATGAATATGTAAAAGAGTATCCGACCGGTTTCAACTGCAGGTGGCATTCGATCCTGCTTAGCGAACTCCTTTTAACCGCAGGAATCAAGAATACATTTATCACCTGCCTGCCGGAAGATAAAAATGACGGGGACTGTCACGTGGTAAACCATGTCTGGCTTCCGGAGAAACAAAAATGGGCCATGATCGACAGTGATATGACAGAGTATGCCACCATGAAAGAAGGGGAGGTGCTGTCGCTGTTTGAGATGCGTGAACTCCTCCGCGATGGCGGTGACTTTGAAATATGTGCTCTTCCGGGCTTTGAGGATGCATGGTACGGATCTCCCGAGGGAAAGGAGTACCTTAAGTGCTATTGGGCTAAGAATCTATACTGGTTCGCGAGACATACGACCTACGGACTCAGTCTGGAAAGCAAGTGGCGTTTCGGAGATTCGTATGTATGCCTGATCCCTCCGGGATATGATTATAAAAAGGATGTAAAGTGTAAAGAGATCACAAACGAACAGGAATTTTGGGGATGAGAAAATGGGTAAGGATAAGAAACTCAATGGTTGGAACTGGGATCTGTTTATTTCAGAAGATGAAAAGCTGGTAGCGACATGCAATAACAGAAACGGCGTGTATGTTTATGACCTGGAGACGGGGCGGCAGATATTTAAGGCAAAAACGGTCAGCTATGTAGCTAAAATAGCGATCTCGCCAAACAAAAAGTATCTGGCTGCGAAGAATACCAGCGGAATGATAGCAATACTGTCCATGGAGAACGGCGAGGAAATATGCAGGAACAAAATGGCTGAGACCGAAGGCTATCCGATGTTTTTTACGGATGATAAATGTCTATTGGATTTCGATCAAAAAGGAAGGACGATGCTTCTGGACATCGAAAACAACTTCCGTATACTGGATGATATTAAAGAGAATGATACCGGGTATTCCCCATTTGCCTATCTGCATTATGACCGCTTCAGTAAGAATATTTATAAGATCGTGGACAGAGGGAGAGAGTATAAAACCGCGGTAGCTCTGGTGTCTGCTTCGGATCCGAACAGCATTTCCTATAAAGTTATACGGCAATTCAGCGGGCCCGCTCCGGACTGTATAAAGGGAATCTCGTTCTGCAGGGATCATATCTACTATCTGGACGCAGATAAAAAACACCTGGTGGTTACGGACAAGGATTTTACCGAAACGACGAAACTGCAGCTCCCGTTTAAGAAGGAAGAAGCCTATCGAGCGCTACAAATAATAAGGGTTTCGCCCTGCGAAAAGTATCTTTTTGTCTACCTGGGTGGTAATACGTCTGGATTATTTGAACTCGCATCCATGAAACTGATCCGGGAGTTTGAATATTATACGATCACGGATTTTAAGATGATCGATGAAGACAGAAGATACATTATCTCCACATGGGATGGAAGTTATTTAGGGGACGTATAAACGGGCGGTGATACCGTTCGATGTTAAAGCGGAACCGAATATATCAGATATGAGTATTCGTTTGGCATCGCTCCGGATGAACTCATTTTGACGGAAGTTTGGCGTGATGCGCAGGCAATCGAGGTTCATAAAAACAGTGCTCATTTTGCAAAACTCGGTGAACTCAAGGCAGAATACGTCGAAACCACGGAGTTCATGAAATTCAGTGGAGAACAGGTATAAAAAAGGAGGATTTAAAGGATGGAATTTACAACCGATATTTTAAGCGTTTTTGATAAGAAGTGGGCTCTGCTCACAGCGGGAAATGAAGAGAAGTTCAACACGATGACCATTAGCTGGGGCGGACTCGGAACCCTTTGGGGCCGGCCGGTGGCCACGGTTTATGTGCGGACATCCAGATACACACACGATTTCATGGACTCCGAAGAATACTTTACGGTAAGCTTCTATCCGGAAGCGTGTAGGAAGATCCTCGGCGTGCTCGGCTCGAAGTCCGGCCGTGACATGGATAAGATGAAAGCCTCGGGGCTTACGCCGGTTCAGGCAGACGCATCCATGTCTTTTGAAGAGGCTGAGGTCACGTTGGTTTGCAAAAAGATGTTTAAGCAGCAGCTGGATGTGGCGAACATGCCGAAAGATGTAGCCCGGGCCATGTATGAGGGACAGGCGCCGCACGATATGTATATCGGTGAGATCGTGGAAGTCATTCGAAAGGCATGAAAAAGGATGGGAGCGTAGCGTCCTAAATAGACGGAATAAGAGATGGAGGATGAGGTTTGGAGACGCACGAGTACGGAAACCGGGAGGCGCAGATGGTTCTGGTCCAGCCGGTCGACGACCATGATGAAGAATTATTAGAGCGTGAACTGGAGGCCATCCGGAAAGAATACGGAGAGGACTTTCGTTTGATCACATTTAAGATCAATGACTGGAACCGGCAGCTCTCTCCGTGGGAGGCTCCGGCCGTATTCGGCAGGGAAGGCTTCGGAAACGGCGCGGCCGACACGCTTCGCGAGATCCTGGAGTATTGCGGCGACCGGACGAAGACCTACTACCTCGGAGGCTATTCGTTAGCGGGGCTTTTTGCCTTGTGGGCAGCATACCGGACCGACCTGTTTCAAGGGATTGCGGCAGCATCGCCCTCCATGTGGTTCCCCGGATTTGCCGAGTTTATGAAGGAAAACGAGATCCGGACCCGGCGCGTGTACTTAAGCCTCGGCGACCGGGAGGAGAAGGCCCGCAATCCGGTCATGGCAACCGTCGGTGACCGAATACGCGAAGCGCACACGCTGCTGTGCGGACAAGGCATTGACTGCACCCTCGAATGGAATGCGGGCAATCATTTTGTGGACTCTGATAAGAGGACAGCGAAGGCGTTTCTGTGGGTGATGAAAGAAAAATCGTTCTAGTATGTGGAGTAAATATGAGTCAAAAGCAAAACTATATTCAAAGTATTAGAAGCAAGGTAGGACATGATAAGATAATCCTGGCATTTGCCGGGGGATGTATTTTTAACACAAAGGGGGAAGTGCTCTTACAAAGACGAGGTGACACGGATAAATGGGGATTCCCGGGAGGAGCCATAGAACTGGGGGAGACTCCGCAAATGGCAGCCATAAGGGAGGCAAAGGAAGAGACCGGACTTGATGTTAAGATTGGCAGAATAATAGGTGTCTATACGGATCTGGACATCACCTATTCAAGCGGTGATAGGGCGCAAAGTATAGTAGTGGCTTATGAACTTATTAATGTTGGTGGAGAACTGTTCTGCAATCAAATCGAAACCAAAGAATTAAGGTATTTTTCAAAGGATAATAAGCCCCGGTTGTTTACTAAGTCGCACGAAGACCTATGGAATGATATTTGGGACTGATCAAGGTGATAGGATGCTAAAAAAATATCAGCGAGAATACGATTCAGCATGTTTCCCTACATGACTGCTGTTGTACTGTGATGCATTGGGATAAAGCGCTTATGGTTCTGGAAATGGAATGGATGGAGGTGTTGGCTTCGCATCCGGATAATCCGTTTGAGAAGGCACATCAGTCAGGACAGTGCAGAATCATTCTTTATGATCCGGTGATCGAAGACGGAGAGTTAATAAACGATGATGATCAAACACCGCTCGTTTCGTTCCGTGAAGTCCGGGATTTTGAAGTGCTGGAGTTTAACGAGGTCTTCCATGATGGAAGATTTGAATTATCCCTGTTCGGAGACAGCGTCGGAGAGCCGAAAGCCGATTTCATAAAAATGAAGGTCAACTATTCATCATCCAAGGTGATGTTTAATGAACTGGGAGGGCTCTCCTGGTTTGAAGAAGAGGAATTATAAGACTGTGCAAGATATATTGGCATTGAATTACGGAATAGAATCCCCGTCTTTGGAATTCTTAAGAGAAGGCGGTACCACTACATATATTGTCAATGGAAGGTCTAAGTATCTGCTTAAGGTTATTGGATCTGCTTTTTCGGATACAGCAAGACAGTCTGCATCTATTATGAGATATTTGGAAGGGAACGGTTTTCCTGTACCCAAAACGATACTTACAAAAAGCGGAGAAACTATTTTTGAAACAGAAGCTGATGGGGAGAAGATCCTGATAGTTCTCATGGACTTCATTGATGGGGACGAGCCGGAACTTGAAAAATGTGCATCCGAAGTAGGCAGGCTTGTCGGCAGATTTCATCAATTGATGGAGGAGTATCCCTCGGAGCTTGTCTACCGCGACAAAGAATTCTTTATAGGTCGATATATTGAGTTCCTTCGTAAAAAGAAATACCCACGTATCAAAGAGTATGAGGAACTGGGAGAGCGTTTGTGGGATAAGGTTAAAAATCTTCCGCAGGGGAATTGCCACGGAGATCTTCACAGGGGGAACCTGTTGCAGAATGCGGATGGGAAGATTTATCTTGTGGATTTTGATACTGCTTGCAAGGCTCCAGTTATGTTCGATGTCATGGTTATGTGTGACATGACGGATTATTTTAATCTGAAGCAGGAAGATATTGAGCTTACTAAGGTAGTGTATCGGGAATTTCTTTCGGGATATGCTGGTTATCATAAGTTGAGCCGTGAGGAAATTCTTTCTTTTCCGTATTGGGTTGCAATCAGGCATTTTCAATTGCAGGCTACAATTCTTGAGATATATGGAGTGGACTGCATAGATGAAGGGTTTATAGATGGTCAGCTTTACTGGCTTAACAAGTGGCAGGAAGCAATCCCAGGATTTACAGAGGAGTTGGAGGAAAAAATTGGCAGAGAAACGGAATATGATTGATATAAATGAGAAATATATGAAAAGGTGCTACGAATTAGCGATAAGCGCAGGTAAAAAAGGGTTTGACACTTTTGGTGCGGTATTGGTTTGTGACGGCAAAATTCTGGAAGAAGCTG
>JAEEGL014956723.1_pt1 | contig 46948 bp, 36 predicted proteins | sample 9134231 | NCBI WGS metagenome assembly JAEEGL01 (sample SAMN16246548, study PRJNA631951) | gut metagenome | biome: gut microbiome; feature: rumen; material: fiber-attached | host: Bos | place: Iran: Karaj | collected 2018-10
CGGCTGCCGATGGCCCGGTATATGAGCGCGGCGCAGACAGACGAGTCCACCCCGCCCGAGAGAGCCAGCAGGACCTTGCCTCCGCCGACGCGGGCAGATAACGCTCCATCTCTTCGGCGGCAAGCGGGTCAGGAGCCGCTATGCTGTCCTCCGTGACGCCGAAAAGCACGGACATCGCCGCGACGCTCCGCGCGTCCGGGCGAAGGATCCCTGTCTCCCATTTGGCCACGAGGCTCCGGGAGACCGCGAGCCGCTCGGCAAGCTTCTCCTGGGAAAGGCCGGCCTCTTTGCGCAGTCCGGCTATTCTTTCTGCGGTATTCAGCCCGATCCCCCCCTACGTCTGCGCCGTCCGGCGACGTATCCTCGAGACGGTGCGGCAACGGGTCGGGTCTTCTTCCTGAATGGCTTACGTTGCCCGAAGCCGTCCGTCCGCCGTCCGCGCCCGTGTACAATATATCACAAAACGGGGAGCCTGTAAAGTTCTTTATCGTTACATCAGAACAGGGACCGCCTCAAAAAACATCCCGCCGGTTTGCCCGTGCGGGATGATGAGAGTTATGAGTTATGAGTTATGAGTTATGAAGTTTGAAGGAGAGCGCCGCGGCTCACTCCGCAAGCATTCCTTCGAAGAGAATGAAGCGCGGCTGCGTGAGGTCGCTTCCGGCCGCGCCGCCGCCGGCGGACTGGCCGGCCGAGTAGATGAAGAAGCGGAACGGTCTGTCGGCGGTAAAGTAAACGGTCTGTTCGGGCCGTCCGGCGGAAGTGGCTGCACCGACCATAACAGCGGTCACCGCCGCCGCCTCGACGCCGGTCTCGTCCAGTTTGATCTTCGTCTTCTGGATGATATCGTCCGCATAGAGATTGTATTTCAGCATGGCCGGGTCGATCATTCGGCTGAGGTCCGCTTTTTCTTTATCGAACACGTCGGTCGCTCCGCGTTCTTTCAGGAACCCGACGAGTTCTCCGTTGTCTAAAGATGATTCAATCTCAAACTTGGGGATCGTTACGCATACCTTCCTGTATTCGGCCTCGGCGATCTTCCGGTCGAGACCGTCGGCATTTCCGAGCACGAACGTCATATACACTTTATCCTGCATCGGCACGACGACGAGCTCGGTCTCATCGTCTTTATAATACCTGTAACGCTCCGTGGACGCCATGAACTTCTTATCGACCTTTTTGCCCAGGACCGTCGTAAAGTCGGTCTTCGACGCGTCGCGGAACTCATATGCCCAGCCGTTCTTGTAATACAGCGCGTTCATCAGCAGGACTGCGAGATCCCCGGGGTCGTAATCATCCGGAAGGATCTTCGGAATCATTCCGTTGGTCTTTTCGTCGGCCCACGCGTTGGCTCTCCGCACGATGTCCCCTCTTGTGAAAGAGAAGTGCTGAGCACCGTACATTTCGAGGCGGAGCATGTACTCCGGAAGGAAATCGGCAAGGTCTTCCCGCTTCCATACGGAATCCGCGACCTGAAGCTCCCCGGCGGGTTTCGTTTCATATTTCTTACGGTCTTCGGAAAGCCTGTCGTATTCCTCGATATCGTGCGCCTTTTTTGCGTCGAACCATTCGACGAACGAGTTGAACTCCTTGATATAATCCTCAAATGCCTTATCGGTCATTCCGAGGGCGTTCAGAAGCTGGCCCTTCGTCTCTCCGTCCGCGCCGGCGACGAGCATCCCCAGCGCATACTGGAAAGAGATCGGGGAGACCGTGTAGCTTTTAACGTTATCCCCCATGCGGGCTTCGACGTACCGCCTGAAACCCTCGCTGAAGGACGTGCCGTCGGCCGGCCCCGAAATGGGCCCCGGAACGGCAGTCTGACAGGCCGCCAGTGACAGTATCACGAGCGCAAGTATGACTGCTGCAACGCGTTTCATCGCAATTACCTCTTTTATACGTTTTTCGGCTTTTCGCGTTTAGCCACTGGCTACCATTAAAATCGCCTCTGTGCAACCAAAAGGCCTTTTCCCGGCTCTCGCGGTTGCACGGCGGTTGCACGGCACCATTCCCGCCAACTCGTCAAAACTCGGAATTGCTTGTAATTGCAGGGGTTTTCGGCGTTTTTTGTGCAACCAGCAAGCCTTTACGTTCTATTCCCACTCCACAGTTCCGGGAGGCTTGGAAGTAATGTCGTATACTACTCTGGATATACCTTTTACTTCGTTGATGATTCTATTGCTGGATTTCTCCAGAATCTCATACGGGAGTCTGCTCCACTCGGCTGTCATGAAGTCATCCGTGGAAACTGATCTTAAGGCAACTACATACCCGTATGTGCGGTCATCACCCATTACACCTACCGCATGCTGGTCGGTCAGTACCGCAAAGTACTGGTCGGCTATACTATGAGCATTACCCTTTTCCAGTTCTTCCCTGAAAATAGCATCAGCTTCTCTTAACATTTCCAGTTTCTCTTCGGTTACTTCACCAAGAACTCTTACTGCCAGTCCCGGCCCCGGAAATGGCTGTCTGTATATAAGTTCAGCCGGTATGCCCAACTGCACGCCTGTTTCTCTTACTTCATCTTTAAACAGGTCGCTTAACGGTTCAATTATCTGTTCGAAGGACATTCTTTCCGGTAAGCCGCCAACATTGTGGTGGCTCTTTATTACTGCTGATTCACCCTTGCCGCTTTCAACTACGTCAGGGTAGATCGTTCCCTGAGCCAGAGCATCGATCTTTCCCAGCTTTCGGGCCTCTTCTTCAAAGACTCTTATGAATTCCTCGCCGATAATCTTTCTTTTTCTCTCGGGTTCCGTTACACCAGCCAGTTTTGCCAGGAATCTGTCCCTAGAATTAACTCTTATTAAGTTAAGCCCGAAAGTATTGCGGAAGACATTTTCCACCATATCACCTTCATCTTTTCTTAACAGACCGTGGTCAACAAAGACACAGACAAGGTTCTGACCTATGGCCTTATCCAGCAGCATTGCCGTAACAGAGGAGTCCACTCCTCCCGATAATGCCAGCAGCACTCTCTTGCCTTCCAACTGTTTGCGGTACTTTTCCACGGAACGCTCTATGAAGTCAGAGGTGGTCCAGTCAGGCTTGCAGTGGCAGACATCAAATATGAAATTGCGTATTATGTCTTTTCCATATTCGGTATGATTTACTTCCGGGTGGAACTGAACCCCATAGATCCTGCGTGTGTCATCCGCTATGGCGGCAACCGGACACTTGTCTGTATAGGCGGTTACCTTATAATCTTCAGGTATCTGGCTGACAAAGTCAGTATGGCTCATCCAGCAGATGCTTTCTTGAGGTATGTTCTTCAACAGAACACTGTCCTTAACATGTAAAAGCGTTTTGCCGTACTCACTGGAATTCTCAGCTGAACTTACGGTACCTTTTTCCATCCAGGTTATCAGCTGCATCCCGTAACAAATACCCAGTACCGGAATGCCTGCCTTAAGGATATCCGGTGAAAAGTGCGGTGACTTCTCATCATACACACTGTTGGGACCGCCGGTAAAAATGATGCCCTTATAGCCTTCCTTGATTATGTCCAGTGTTGTTATGCGATTATACGCTCTTATGTGAGCATAGACGTTCTGTTCACGCACCCTGCGGGCAATGAGCTGATCATACTGTCCTCCGAAATCAAGTACCAGAATCTTGTCCATTCAGCTACCCCCTTTTCTACCATATATCTAATCTACACCAAACAAGAGCTCTCTGTAAGTAGGAAACGGCCAGTATTTTCTCGCAGTGATCATCTCTGCCTTATCGGCATCTTTTCTGATCTCTTCCATCAGTGGGACAATGTTCTTACGGTAATACATGGCTATAGCCAATTCATCCTTCTCTGTACAGTTTCTGACTCTTTCTTCCATCTCATTGAGCCTGCTGTAAATGGATGTCTGCAGCTTAGTCAGCATGTTCAGTGTTTCCTGTTCATATGTGCCGTCCAGTGAAATATCCAGCTGCTTCATATCAATAAGTGACTTTTTCAGTTCAGCTGTGTAGGCAGTTATTGCCGGCAGGATATCTTTCCTTAACATGTCAGCCATGGCCCTTTCCTCAATGGCGATGGTCTTATAGTATCTTTCCAGATAGATAGCATATCTGGACTTCATTTCACTTTCCGTCAGAATACCGCTTTCGGTAAATACCTTGACGTTCTTTTCATCCAGATAATGAGCCAGTGCTTCCGGTGTGGAGCGGTAATTACTCAGCCCTCTCTTTTTGGCTTCAGCGATCCAGGAATCGTCATAGCCATTGCCGTTGAAGATGATTCTCTTATGTTCAATCAGTGTTGTTCTGATAAGCTCATGAATATCCTTGTCAAGATCGCTGCTGTTCTCAAGAGCGTCCGCAAAACGCTTCAGTTCCTCAGCTACTACAGCATTCAGAATCGTATTCGGTGTGGATATTGAAGCGCTGGATCCGGGCATGCGGAATTCAAACTTGTTACCGGTAAAGGCAAAAGGTGAAGTTCTGTTGCGGTCGGTATTATCCTTCGGGAAGGAAGGTATGGTATGAACATTTACACGGAACGGCTGGCGTCCGTGGCTTTCATAAATAGTATTGTTCTGAATGTTTTCCAGTATCTCATTGAGTTCATCACCGACGAATATGGAAACAATTGCCGGAGGAGCTTCGGAAGCGCCCAGACGGTGGTCATTACCTGCGGAGGTAATGGATATCCTGATAAGATCCTGATATTCATCTACAGCCGCAATGACAGCACATAGAAACAACAGGAATTGAGCGTTTTCAGCAGGTGTTTCTCCCGGATCAAGAAGATTAACGCCACTGTCGGTCTTTAATGACCAGTTGTTGTGCTTGCCGCTGCCGTTGATTCCCGCAAACGGCTTTTCATGCAGAAGGCATTCCAGACCGTGCTTTTTAGCGGTCTTTTTCATGACTTCCATGGTCAGATTGTTCTGGTCAGCCGACACATTAACTGTCATGAAGTTGTTTGCCAGTTCGTGCTGAGAAGGTGCCACTTCGTTATGCTCTGTCTTAGCCTGAATGCCCAACACCCACAACTCTTCGTTAAGGTCCTTCATAAACTCGGACACTCTGGTCTTGATGGAACCGTAATAGTGATCATTCATTTCCTGGCCTTTGGGAGTCATGGCACCAAACAGAGTTCTGCCGGTCATGATAAGGTCTTCCCTGCGGTTATAGTACTTCTTGTCTATCAGGAAATATTCCTGTTCAGCACCAGCTGTAGCCTTAACATGTTCAACGCTGTTATTGCCAATGGCCTTTAACAGGCGCACGGCCTGGGTGCTTAGAACCTCCATGGAGCGCAATAACGGCGTCTTATGGTCAAGAGCTTCTCCACTGTAAGAACAGAAGATGGTAGGTATACACAGAATGCCGTCCTTAATGAAGGCATAGGATGTCGGATCCCAGGCAGTATAGCCTCTGGCTTCAAAAGTATCTCTGAGTCCTCCTGAAGGGAATGATGAGGCATCAGCTTCACCCTTAATAAGGTTTGAAGGCGAGAATTCCAGTCTTATCTTTCCGCCGCCGGCTGTAGATACGAAGCTCTCATGTTTTTCAGCAGTAGCTCCGCTTAACGGCAGAAACCAGTGGGTAAAGTGAGTGGCTTCGTTTTCCAGAGCCCAGTTCTTCATGGCTTCAGCCACTTCACCTGCTATGGCAGGATCAATGGTGGTGCCTTTCTTGATGCTTTCCTGAAGTTTCAGATATGTCTTTTCATGCAGTCTTTCTCTCATAACACGGTCATTGAAAACCTTGCTGCCGAATGATTTCAAAATGTCTGTCATAAATGTTTATTCTCCTTGTTCTTTATTGAGTGCTCTACTAAACCCGCAAATAACGGATGCGGCCTGTCAGGTCTCGATTTAAACTCGGGGTGAAACTGTACCCCTACGAAATAGTCATTGTTAAGCTCAACGGTTTCCACAATATAGTTATCAGGTGAAGTACCGCTGATTATCAGTCCGTTATCCTGGAGCTGCTGTCGGAACTCATTGCTGAATTCATAACGGTGTCTGTGTCTCTCCCTGATCATGTCAGACCCATATTGTTTCCTTATTACTGTGCCCTCTTTCAACAGGCAGTCATAACCTCCCAGTCTTAAGGTGCCGCCCTTTTTGGTTTCGTCACTCTGATCCGGCAGGAAGTCTATTACCTTATATGGTGATTCAGCATCGAACTCTCTGGAGTTGGCCTGTTTCATACCGCAGACATGTCTGGCAAATTCTATTACTGCCACCTGCATGCCTAGGCATATGCCCAGATACGGTACATTGTGTCTGCGGCAGTAACCGGTTGTTGTTATCATTCCTTCTATGCCTCTTGAACCGAAACCGCCCGGGACGATTATGCCGTCGCATTCCTGAAGTTTTGCTGCTACGTTTTCTTCAGTTATGCCTTCACTATCGATCCATTTGATCTTTACTCTGCAGTTATTATGAATACCGGCATGTTCCAATGCCTCGTTAACTGACAGATAGGCGTCATGCAGTTTTACATACTTGCCTACCATGCCGATGGTTACACTCTTATCCGGATGCTTGGCCTTAACAATCATTTCCTTCCAGTTTTCCAGATCTGCCTTTTCAGCTTTCAGTCCCAGTTTCTTACAAACCGTATCAGCCAAATGTTGTTTTTCCAGCATCAAAGGAGCTTCATAAAGAATGCCTACGTTTCTGTTTTCTATTACACACTCTCTTTCTATGTTGCAGAAAAGAGCTATCTTATCAAATATGTCCTTATCCAGTTTCCTGTTGCAGCGTAAAACCACAATGTCCGGATTAATGCCTAATCCCTGCAGGATCTTGACGGAATGCTGGGTAGGTTTGCTCTTGTGCTCCTTGCTGCACTCCAGATAAGGAACCAGAGTAACATGAATATAAACGCTGCTGGACCTGCCGTTTTCCAGACCAATCTGTCTGATTGCTTCAAGGAAAGGCTGGCTTTCAATGTCGCCTACCGTACCTCCAACCTCACATATAAGAACATCAGGATGGTTAATCTTAACGGCTTTATAAATGAAGTCCTTGATCTCATTGGTAATATGAGGAATGACCTGAACTGTCCTGCCTAAGAATTCCCCCTGTCTTTCCTTGTTTAAGACGTTCCAGTAGACCTTGCCAGTCGTAAGGTTGGAAAAGCGGTTAAGATCCTCATCGATGAATCTTTCGTAATGCCCCAGATCAAGATCAGTCTCAGCTCCGTCTTCCGTGACAAAGACTTCTCCATGCTGAAGAGGCGACATCGTGCCGGGGTCAACATTTATATATGGATCAAGTTTCTGCGAAGCGACTTTAAGCCCTCTGGCTTTTAAAAGACGGCCTAAAGATGCAGCAGTTATGCCCTTGCCAAGTCCTGAAACAACACCGCCGGTAACAAAGATGAATTTACACATACGAGCCTCCAAAAAATAAAAAAAGAACATCCGCAGATGTCAGGGATTGTGAGGGGTTTTTAAACCATTTTCATGCTTCCTTTACATGAACCTCTATTATTTTTTTACGGCCGTAAAAATACATTTACTTATTTAGCATACACCCGCAAAAAATACCGTGTCAACAGATTTTCAATAAAAAATGTAAACATTTCATCTAAAATGATTTGTTTACATTCTGATCGTTTTTCAGCTTCCTTGACAGGCATGACATTACCCCCTTTTAGAAAAACAGTTTTGCCAGTTTCCGGGCTATTATGCCCAGACAGGCCGGCGCAAAGCCAAACACAAATACCCATGCTGTTCCCTCATCAAAGGAAAAATGTATGTTCCACATGGAATTGCACATGTAGTTTGCGACATTGGCCATGTCGCTATAAGAGGAAACATCCAGCTTTTTTCAGCATTTCCAAGCAGCATCGCAAAGACAAAGCTTACAATAGGCGCAAGAAAGAAGAACACTACGATAAGGCCAATGGGATCATCCCCAAAGATCCAGTACAGTCTGCTGAGTATGACAAACACCAGCATGACTGCCAGATATATATACAGTGCCTTTTTCTCTGTACTATTCATAGTCTTTTCTTAGGATTACTTCTCCTGCCTTTGTGCCGAGATATTCCGTATTCTTCATGACAGGCTTGCCGTTGACATAGACATGCACGATGCCTTCCGGTCTGAAGTCAGGCTTGGCTTCGTTGACCTTGATATTGTCAATGTCAAGCACTGTAAGGTCAGCCTTGTATCCCGGTTTTAGATAGCCTCTTTCCGCAATGTTGTATTTGTCTACGGTAGCTCCGGTCATCTTTCTGACGATCCTTTCAATCGGCATGCCGTATCTCTTGGCTAAGACGAAGAACTGCGGGAATGTCTGGAAAGCAGCGATGTTCTGCAGGCCCTTGTCCACTACCCAGGCGTCAGTCATGAATACTGACAGTTCGTCTTCCATTAATCTCTTAACTATCTCATCGTTATAGTACTTGCCCAGGTATATGCTGCCTTCTCTGTTGGAAAGTTCAACCAGTTTCAGGTACATGTCCATAGGATCAAGTCCTTCTTCCTTGGCAGCCTGTAAAACCGTCTTGCCTTCATATTCACGATGGTCCTCACTGATGTAGGCAACTACCATGTCATCCCAGTCAATGCCCAATACCTTTCTGTACATGAGTATTGTCAGGGAAAGTTTGAATCTGTTAATAGGCTTGGCTGCTTCTTCCCTGGACAGTGCTGCATACCATTCCGGGAATACTACCGTTATTACTGATGCCCCATAGTGGAAGGCATAGTTGTCAAACGCAATGTCATAGCCTTCTTTTCTGGTGTCATGGAACTTCTTAAGCATCTTATCCAGCAGTTTCCAGCTTCTGGCACCGGTAAAGATAAGATGTGAGTATTCCATGTGGCAGCCTGTCTTCTTGGTAATGTCGATTACTTCATCCAGTCCCATTTCCAGATGTGACTTCTTCGTCAGCAAAGGATAGTCAGCAGAGACTATTGAACAGGCTCTGGGGTGTACCGTAACGATACCGCCATAGGAAGCTACTGTTGAAGCGAATGCATACAGTTCCTCAGGCTTGCTGTAGCGGTTAGGCTCATACATGAAGCCGAATGAACCGCCCAATGCACCTTCATCCATGGCTTCCTTAACGTGCTTCATTTCCTCTTCGATCTGTTCGGGAGTATATGGTGTCGGATCATAGCCTGTCATGCCGGCTCTGACTGAACCGTTACCGACAAGAGGTGCCATGTTGACATAAAGATTGCCCTTGGCTCTCTTCTTAAAGTCCGCAAAGGAACCCGGATTAAGAGCCTGGAACAGTCCTCCTCCCAGTTTATCCTTATACGGTGTATCGCTGTTCATGCCAAAAGGTGAAAAGCTGCAGTTGCCGGTGATCTGGGTCGTAATGCCCTGTTCAATGAAAGGTCTGAAATACTTCTCCGCCTGTTCACTGTCATAGAAGAAATCGTTATGTGAATGAGCGTCTATCAGACCCGGGCATAAGCTTAAGCCTGTAACGTCAACAACTTCATCAGCCTTGGTTTCTATGTTCTCTGCGACTTCCAGGATCCTGTCATTTTCAATAAGGACATCACCCTTAAACGGCTTATTGCCGCTGCCGTCATATATGGTACCGTTTTTAAATAGTGTCTTCATGATTGTAAAACCTGCTTTCTTATATGGGTCTATTATAACATACAGGTTTTAGAATAGTTATAAATGGTTGATTGACGGTTCTCCGTGTTTTATAGTGTATACATCAGCTGACGGAGGTGTTGATATGGATAAAAAGACTGTCATAGTAACCGGAGGAAGTTCCGGCATCGGACTGGCAACAGCCAGACAGCTTGTACAGGACGGCTGGAATGTATATGAATTCAGCAGAAGAGACTTCCTGGAAGAAGGAATAAAGCACATATCATGTGATGTCACTGATGAACAGGCAGTGGTTGATGCTGTAAAAGCTGTGATCAGTAACTCGGATCACCTTGACTGCGTGATAAACTGTGCCGGGTTTGGCATATCAGGTGCCATCGAATATACAGACATAAACGAAGCGCGCAGACAGTTTGACGTGAACTTCTTCGGAATGGTTAACGTCAACAAAGCCTGCATACCATACCTTAAGAAGACTAAGGGAAGGATCATAAACATCAGTTCCGTAGCTGCCATGGCAGCCATACCCTTTCAAAGCTTCTACTCAGCCTCCAAGGCAGCCATAAACAGCTATACCCTGGCTTTAGCCAACGAGCTTGCTCCCTTTGGCGTTAAGGTTTCAGCGGTAATGCCGGGAGATACCTCCACCGGTTTTACGGCAGCCCGCCGCAAAAACACGGAAGGCGATCAGGAGTACGCAGGCAGGATCTCCCGTTCTTTAGCCAGGATGGAAAAAGATGAGCTTTCCGGCATGAGTGCTGCAGACTCCGGAAGGTTTGTAGCTGCCATAGCCAACGGCAGTTCCAATAAACCGCTTTATACCATAGGCCTGCAGTATAGGGCCGTAATAGTGCTGTTAAAGCTGCTGCCGGCAAAACTCGCCAACTACATAATAGGAAAAATGTATGCTTCATAAGCATACATTTCTTTTTTCTATTCATTATTTAATCAGGCATGGCAAGATGCTTTATCCTGTCATATTCCTCACCGCTGAGCTGTTTTATTTCCGATTGGTATACCAGTCTGAATCCGTCATATGTAAACTTTGGTGTTGTAGCACAGGAAACAAAGCAGTAACCGTCTTTCTCCAGGCACTCTGATGCAAAAATGGCTCCTTTAGGTATGACGGCCATGGCTGTCTGTCCTTCCCCGCTGCCAATGACAGTCCTGCTGATCTCTCCGTTTATTATGGATGTGACCACCAGAGGACAGCCTTCATGATGATACCAGATCTCGTCACAGTCTATCTGATGGAAATGGGATACCTCTTCTTTTTCCAGCAGGAAGTATATGCTGCCCATGAAGGCTCTTTCATTAACACCAGACGGCGAGGTATATACCTCTGAAAACCAGCCTCCTTCGGGATGACCTTCCAGACAGTATTTCTGTTTTAAGAGTTCTGCCCTATTGTTCACTTGCTTCACCTGCTTTTTTATGTTTGTATTCTACGTATTTCTTCTGCGCAGCCATGAATACTATCAGTGCCATCAGTACCCCCACTACACCGACGAGAATGCTCTTATCTTTTATCGCAATATGGAATATGATGAATATCAGTCCTCCGTAAAGAGCCATTATCAAAGCCGCAAGAAGTATCCTGATGATCATTGGTACTTTCCTGCTGGCAACACCGGCTATGGCACCCTCCAGAATCAGATCAAACAGAAACTCACAAACGATATCCAAAAACATATCCTTAATCCCCCATTTCTTCCTCTATTCTACCATGCCTTAGGCCAAGGTTTATGCTAAACTGTACTTGTATGTGCGGAAGATATAAGTTAAGCGATGAAAGAGTACTGAAGATGTACTGGGAAGAACTGAAGGATAAATATGACGGTAAACTCCTGGATTCATTGAAATTCGGAGATATCTACCCTCATTCTTTAAACGTGGTTCTTGACCAGGACAACTCTCCTGAATTAATGAAATGGGAATATAACGTATTCAACAGGCAGGTAATAAATACCCGTCTGGAGTCAATAAGAGACAAGAATTTCTATAAGGATGCCATGCGCTGTCTGATACCGGCAACAGGTTTCTATGAGTGGGACGGTGAGAAAAACAAGTACTTCATACACAATAATGACGAGCTGTTCTTCATGGCAGGCATTTACCAGAAGGACCATGGTCAGCTGAATTATTCCGTACTGACAAGGCCTGCCAGTCAGACCATGTACATACATGAAAGAGCTCCGGTAATACTCACTGACGCCGAAGCCATAGAATATCTTAACCGGATGGACATTGAAAAGCTTCTGCATAACAACCCAACCATGCAGATAGATGATCCGCTGATCAGATTTGATTTATTCTAAAAGCGTTATTGCAGACAAAAACGGACTGTTCAGTCCGCTTTTTTAAGCTCTTGTGTTTTATTAACCGCGCGGTTTCAGATGATCTTTAATATAGAATAGGTAAACAAAGTACGCCATCGCTGCACAGGAGGCCGCTCCGATCATGCCTGCGATCAGATTGCCTGCGTTGTCCTCTCCCCTGAAAAACCTGGATGCGTTAAAAATCAGACATCCTATACCGGCAAAGGCAGCCAATAAACCCAACAGCCCAAATAACACCGGTGTCATGACACTCGCAAACTTTTCATATCTCTCATCATCCAGCCAGCAGTATGTTGCCAGGGCAAAAAACAGAGTCCATATGACATATAGCCAGAACATGTAGTTCATGTCCTTAAAGTAAACAGCGCAGAAAAACAGCCCCAGAAGTGTCGAGCAGATCAGTATTCCTGTTATGAGTTTGTACTGAAGCGATGACTTTTCAGCCCTTTTAAACTTTTGCCCGGGTTTCATTTATGCCTTACCTCGCTTTATTGTAATTCTACCACATTCAAACCGGCAGTTTGAAATCTGTGATCAGTCGGACTCAACGGCTATGACATCCACGTTTTCGATCCTCAAGCCTGTTGCCTTGTTTTTATACCCGTTATCCCTGTTAAATCCTTCATAGGCAGTGAATTGTATCTGAATCACCATGCCTTCTACCCAGTCAAGTTTTTTACTGATTGAAGGTTCAAACAGTGACCTGTCCGGTTTATATTTGACTACCATACCGTCAAGATCAATGAGATATGTTCCTTCGGTAAAAACGACTGTCACCTCTGCGCCCTTGGGGAATACTTCGTTATCCATCGGATCACATACAACGGCTCTGAATCCGTCCTTTTCCCATTTAATGAAATTAGCCTTAAACTCCTGTGGAGCATCAAGAACATGCTGTCTGGACTCTTCAAAGTACAGAACATAAACCTTGTCTTCCTGTTCTTCACCGTTAACAGTTACTGAAACACCTTCATCCAGCCAACTGACATCAAAATTCTCATTTTCTATGTGTTTGCCGTCATTGGCTACACGAAAATCAATGCGGTCGATCTGCTGTCCGCTTCTTTTGAGAACCAGCCGGCACTTGCTGTCGCCGAAAGGGAAATCCGGCTCGCCTATTTCGTATATGATCAGCTGATGCATTCCGTTGTCATCTTTCTGTATTATTCTTTTTTCGTACTCTGTCTTGTATATGAGTACACCGGCTGCCAGAATAACAGTCGCAAGAACTGCTCTGAACGCAAAAAGAACTTTTGCTCTTTTCTTCATGTCTATTTCCTTTTTATGAAACATGACAAAAAGCTTCTCCGCTATAAGAAATATTGCAATTAATATAATGGATATAAATATATATAAAAGTATTTTTAACATAGATCCTGGTCTGCGGGCGATGTTCTCCCGCAGCCAAATGCTATTTTACCACATTCACAGATAATGTTCCGAAATCATTTTGCTACATTTTTCTCAGATCATATTCATACAGGTAAACGGCAACATCACCGAGATCATCATAATGAACAATTGTTTCTCCGGCCGTTTCAAACCCGTTCTTCTCATAGAATCTTACTGCTGCGGTATTATCCGCAAGAGCATCAAGATGGCATACATCCATGTCCATCTCTTTCATCTCTTTTAACAGATAGTTAAGAAACAGCTTTCCCTGGCCTTTTCCCCTGCATGCAGAGTCCACCGCAAACAGATGTATGATACCTATCCTGTCATCATCAGCCTTATAATTCCAGTCATAAGCGGCATATACCGGGTCTTCACCGCGCGCAATAATGGCTGCACATACCAGGTTCTCTTCCTCAAAGCCGCCATAGGTTCTCCCTTCATCAACATCTTCTTCGAGTTCTTCATATGTCGGATAAATGCCGACCATCCAGTAAGGAGTGTGGTCTCTTCCAATCTCCCTGCAGACTTTTTCATAGAAGCTTATTATCCTTCGCTTTTCATCACTGCGGATTTTTCTCATCAGCATGCATTTCACCATCCAAATCTACAGTCAATCATCTGTATCCCAGGAATTCTTTCAGTTTCTCATCAGCCAGCAGGTCTTCCTTGTAAAGTCCGAATGAGTATCCCGGAACGATCTTCAGATAACGGTCTAAGAACTCTTCATAAGTCTCAGCCTCAAAACAATCCGGCGTGATGAAGAAATCTCTGCTGCCGCCGGTGACCCTGTCACCAGCCTGTACGGTCACCATATAATCACCCGTCTTAAGCTTGAAAAAGACATACTTTTCCAGATTCCATCCGAACAGTTCAACATGTCCGAAAGAAACGGCATACTGACCCACTCGGGGATTAGCTCTTAAGGCATCCTGCTGGTAATCATACTCCACGTTTTCAATAAAGCTTTCCGCGCTGGCGCAATCCATTACGGTATAATCATTTTCATCATCGTACCATCTGACAAATTCCCAGTCTCCGTCTACCTGCTTTATCGCATGGTGAATTGTTTTTTCTACAATTGTCCTGTCAAGCCAGCGGTAATCCTTTTTGACATTTTCGTATGCCTTATTAAGATATGGCTCAACATCCGTACCGTATCTGAATTTCTCTTCGGGGTTGGAATCTTTCACAGACGGTCTTGCATACTCACACAGATAATCTACAAATTCATCGCCGCTGTTTCCTTCCGTCCAGGCATCAACTATACCCGTCCCGTCGTAAGAATGGCTGACCTGCCCGAAAACAAGCTTTCCGTGGCATGGTGTGATCACGTACGGTGTCATTTTTTTCATTTGTGTCATAGTAGCCCATGGATACTCTGTTTTGAGCTTTTCGAGAGCCTTTTCATAGTATACTTCAATATCCGTTCCGTATTTGAATAACTCCTGATCAATTGAAGGATTAAGGTTGATCTGTTCTTCATGCCTTCTCTCTTCTTCCCTTTCTTCCTCCAGTTCAAAGAAATAGTCGCTGCTTAACGGAGTCCATGCCCATACCTTTTCCATGCCGTAGCATGACAATGCCGGTGCGTAAACAAATGTCCCGGCTTTTTCCTTTGGCCACTGATCCCATCTTCCGGCACCTAATTCACCGTTTTTCAAAATCAGAAGACAGTACTGTTCGCTTTTGGGATAGTCACCATCCTTAATCGACTTGAAGTCCTTAAAAATGACACTGTATATGCCTTCTTCCTCGTGCCCCAGGTTTATCTGTCCTATTTCCTCATCCTCAAGACAGCTTGTCAGATCGTAACGTTCCAGTGAGTGCCATTTCGATACTTCTTTCGAATCAACGGTATCAGCGGTTCCGCGGATAAATTGTCCGGACACATCCTTTTTATTATCATAATTGCTCGGATTCCATGAACCGGCAGTATAACGGCCGTCTTTTAATTCAAGAAGGCAGAATTCACCGTACTGCGGCATATCGCCCGGTTCAATGTTATGAAATTCATTAAAGGAGAGTAACAGTTTTGTATAATCACATCTAAACATGGCTTTTCACCTCACACGTTCTTTTATAATTGTCTGGCAAATACATATGTTGGCTGGTTATATAATATTTTACCACACACCTGACACTCTATTAGCCTTTTTAGCTGATGGTTACCTGATAAGCAGAAAAAAAGACGAATGTTCGTCTTTTTCCTCTACTTTTTACGGGAACGCTGGTTCTTCTTTTTTCTGTTTTCTTGCGGTGCTTCCAGCTGGGAAACTTCTTCATTAGGAATACTTGCAGTGGCTGCTGCAGCCTCAGCTACAGGTGCTTCCTTCTTTTTCTTCTTGGCCAGTAACAGCAGCAGTAAGGCAATGGCTCCGCCTTCACCGAAAGCCACATACTTCCACCAGGTCGGTATTCCGGCCTTGTCTTCAGGAACGGCTTCAAGGTCGATCAGAGTGTAGTTACCAAGCTGGTTAGTGGTGATGACAGCTCTTCTGCCCTTTTCACCGTTTTCAAAACTGCAGTTAACTATTTCAAGTTTTCCGTATCTGTCGATTCTGGCTACGGCTACGTTGTCGCTGAAGTCTTCCGGAATATTAATGTACAGTGTGAAATCTCTTGGTGTTTCATTTCCGTTATTGCAGTTGATGTCAAGAATGCGGCTCTTGCCGGTGATCTTGTTAAGATTGCCGTAAACGACTTCATTACTGGCTGGATCCTTTTCTCTTACGGTGATTTCCGATCCGTCAGTAAATGTAGACGGCTTACATTCAATGGCAATGCCGTTTTTATCATCTACATACTGGCAGTCGAGCGTATACTGGATCGTCTGGCTGCAGTTGAGACACTTGGACTCTGCAACGCCTCTTTTGGTAAGCGTTGGTTCTCTTATTATGGTGACTTCATCAGGGAACTCGTGTTCAGTCAGTGGTGCTTCTCTGGTTTCAGTTTCACCGCACCTTACGCAGGTTCTGGTCTCTTCGCCGTGCTCAAAGCAGGTTGATTTTTTGGTTTCTACCCATTCGCCAAACTCATGTCCCAGTTCAGGAATGCTTCTTGTAACGGTCTTGTGACAGCGTGAGCATTCTCCGCTTTCAACGCCTGGTTCCGTACAGGTTGGTTCCGTTGTGACGGAATAGCTTTTTACATCATGTCCTTCTGCGGCTAGTGTTTCTGTTTCCGTTGCTCCGCAGACTGAACATGTTCTGGTTCTTGTTGTAGGAGTGGTACAGGTTCCTTCATGTTCGACCCAGTCTCCCCAGGAGTGGTTCTTACATCCGATATTGATGGTCTTGGTGCTGCTGCCGCCCGGAATGGTTGACTCGCCGTTTTTCAGCTGAACAGTAGCGGTAACCTTAGCTGCCTTGTCCATGGACTTGGCTTTGACAGTGATCTTGAAATAACTGCCGCTTAAACTCTTTGGTGAGGAGAAGGCAAAGGCGCCTTTCTTTCTGCTGTTATCATAGGTGGCCAGGGTTGTTCCTGAAAGCATCCACTGTCCGGAGATGATCTCCAGGGAGGATGAACAGCTTATTTCAATTGAGCCGCTGGTTACTGCTTCCGAGTTAACGGATACCGTAATGGTAAAGGTATCCCCTTCCTTAGCCTGTGAAGGACCGGAAGTGCCTACACTGGCAGCAGATACTTCATTTGTTCTGAAGCTCAGCGCCATAAGACACATCAGTATTGCCAACAATGTTTTTACTGTTTTCTTCATAATCATCTCAACCCCTTTTCTAGTTTAACGGATATTCACTCGGGAAGAAAGTATACATCAGCAAATAAATGGCATCTGCGTCAGTAACCTTTCTGTCGGCGTTGAAATCCCCCGGCTGGTTCAGCGGATATTCTGACGAGAAGAATGTACTCATCAGAAGGTAAATGGCATCCGCGTCTGTTACTTTCTTATCTTTGTTGAAGTCACCTTTCAGGTACCCAGGCTTTACGGTTACCTTAAATGTGGTTGTCTTACCCCTGAAGGTTACGGTAACGGTACATGTGCCTTCTTTGGATGAATCAAATCCGCTGATCATGGCCTTGGTAATATCCATTTCCATTGTCCTGCCGTTGGTAAGCGTTGTCTTTATCTTGGCACCTGTAAGATCGATTGGTTCGTTAAGCGCATACTCTGTCTTCTTTGGCATTGATGACATTTCAATGGACTTGACTACCCATCTGGTTCCCGCATCGGTTACGGTATGGGTAGCACCGCATCCTCTGTCGCAGTGAGCTGTCTTTGTGCCGTCATGGTCGAAGTCGGCATCGTTGTTGCTGACATAATGTGTGAAGGAATGTCCTAATGCCGGAATGCTTTCAGTAGTGGTAGCAGTATGTCCGTCATATTTAGCAGTATATACTCTGGTGCCTGCCACTTCACAGGTTGCCTGTTTTGTAACTTCACTGGTTACTTCACAGTCATATTGAACTGTATGTGAAGCATCGTGTTTGCAAGTATAGATGGCCTTGGCTGTATAACCGGTCCATTCTATCCGTGTGAATTCATATTCATGCCCTGTGGCTGGTGCACCTTCAACAGTCTTGGTCTGTTTTGCGAACGCTTCGTTTTCAAAGACTGCTTCATAGGTTATTGTTCCTGCCTCTTCACAGGTTGGATCAACAACTTTTCTGGTTGTATCGACAGTCTCTGTTTCCTTATGTTCACCGTTATGTCCGCATACTCTGGTTGCAGTAACAGATGAATTGTCTTCACTCCACTGATATGTTGGAATTCCCCAGTCATGCCCTAATGCCGGATCGCCTTCTACTTCCTTGGTCTGTACTTCGAATGCTTCATTCTCGAATTCAGCACTTGTATAGATGATCTTCCCTGCTTCCTCGCATGTCGCAGGAACAGTTTCACTTGTTACAGCGACAGTCTCACTCTGTACATGTTCAGCGTTGTGTGTACATGTTCTTGTGGCTGTGACTGTTGAGTTGTCATCTGCCCATGTATATGTTACATCGCCCCATTCGTGTCCGGTTGCCGGATCACCAGGCAGTTCTATTGTCTGTGTCTCAAAGGCTGCATTTTCAAACTCAGCTGTGTAAATGATCTTCCCTGCCTCTTCACAGGTTGGATCAACAACTGTTCTGGTTGTATTGACAGTCTCTGTTTCCTTATGTTCACCGTTATGTCCGCATACTCTTGTGGCGGTAACAGATGTATAATCTTCACTCCACTGGTAGGTTGGAGTCCCCCAGTCATGTCCAAGAGCTGGGTCACCAGGTATTTCCTTAGTCTGTGTTTCAAAGGCTTCATTTGTGAATTCAGCAGTATAGACCGTCTTACCGGCCTCTTCACATGTTGGCTCTATGACTTTTACTGTGGCATTAACTGTTTCAGTTTCCTTATGCTCAGGATCGTGTTCACAGATTCTTGTAGCAGTTACTGTCAGATTGTCTTCTGACCACTCATATGTAGGTTCTCCATACGCATGTCCTAAAGCTTCCATGGCTTCTGACTTGGTCTGCGTAGTAAACAGTTCATTTTCAAACTCGGCAGTATAGATTCTCTGTCCGGCTTCTTCACAGGTGGCTGTTTCTGTTACTGTTGTATTAACTGTTTCTGTTTCTACGTGTGTGGCATCACGCTGACATACAATTGTAGCAGTTACTGTCTTATTGTCTTCTGACCACTCATATGTTGGAGTTCCCCAATCGTGTCCTAATGCCGGATCGCCTGCCACTTCTTTTGTCTGTGTCTCAAAGGCTTCATTCTCAAATTCAGCAGTATAAACTGTCTTCCCTGCTGTTTCACATGTAGGATCTACTACCGTAACATTTACAGTGGCTGTTTCAGTTTCAACATGTTCAGGATCGTTTGTGCACACTCTGGTTGCGGTAATGGATGTATTATCCTCACTCCACTGATATGTAGGCGCTCCCCACTGGTGTCCGGTTGCGGGTTCACCGTCAACAGTTTTGGTCTGTACTTCAAATGCTTCATTTTCGAATTCAGCACTTGTGTAGATGATCTTTCCTGCCTCTTCACATGTTGGCTCAATTGTTACACTTGTGGTTGAAACTGTTTCTGACTCAGTATGCTCAGGATCATTTTCACATACTCTGGTAGCTGTCACTGTTGAATTATCTTCTGACCAGGTGTATGTAACCTCACCCCAGGCATGTCCGGTTGCCGGATCACCTGGCAGATCCTTGGTCTGTGTACCAAAGGCTGCATTTTCAAACTCAGCTGTGTAAATGATCTTCCCTGCTTCTTCACAGGTTGGATCAACGACTGTTTTTGTTGTCCCAACTGTTTCAGTTTCAACATGCTCAGGATCGTGCTCACAGATTCTGGTAGCTGTTACTGACAGATAGTCATCAGACCATTCATATGTCGGTTCACTCCACTGGTGTCCGGTTGCGGGTTCACCGTCAACAGTCTTTGTCTGTACTTCAAACGCTTCATTTTCAAACTCGGCACTTGTATAAATGATCTTTCCTGCTTCTTCGCATGTCGGAGCAATGGTTACACTTGTTGTAGTGACTGTCTCACTCTGTACATGTTCAGCGTTGTGTGTACATGTTCTTGTGGCTGTGACTGTTGAGTTGTCATCTGCCCAAGTATATGTGATTTCACCCCATTCATGGCCGGTTGCAGGGTCACCAGGTACTTCCTTGGTCTGCACTTCAAACGCTTCATTTTCAAATTCAGCACTTGTGTAGATGATCTTTCCTGCTTCTTCACATGTAGGTGCAATGGTTTCGCTTGTTGTAGCGACCGTTTCACTCTCTACATGTTCGCTGTTATGACCGCACACTCTTGTAGCGGTAACAGATGTATTGTCTTCTGACCAGGTATATGTTGGGGTTCCCCAGTCATGACCAAGTGCCGGCTCACCGGTGACTGTCTTGGTCTGGGACTCAAAGGCTTCGTTTTCAAATTCTGCTGTATAGGTAACGGTTCCGGCATTTTCACATGACGGTTCAACAGTTACGCTGAATGTATTAACTGTTTCTGTTTCAATGTGTGAAGGATCATTTTTACATGTTCTGGTTGCGGTAACTGTGCTGTTATCGTCAGCCCAGGTGTATGTAACATCACTCCAGTCATGTCCTAAAGCGTTCATGACTTCCGACTTAGTCTGAGTAGTAAACAGTTCATTTTCAAATTCAGCAGTATAGATTCTCTCTCCTGCTTCTTCACAGGTAGCTGTTTCTGTTACTGTTGTATTAACTGTTTCTGTTTCTACGTGTGTAGCATCATGTGTACATACAGCAGTAGCGGTAACAGACAGGTTGTCTTCTGACCATTCATATGTTGGTTCACCCCACTGGTGTCCTGTAGCAGGGTCGCCTTCTACCTCTTTGGTCTGCTTTGTGAATGCTTCATTCTCAAAGACTGCCTCGTAGGTAATTATTCCTGCCTCAGTACATGTAGGTTCCGTAACTGTATAAGTTGTTTCAGCTGTTTCTGACTCAACATGCTCAGGATCGTTCTTACAGGTTCTTGTCGCCGTGACTGATGAATTATCTTCAGCCCAGGTGTAAACAGGGTCATTCCAGTCATGACCTGTTGCTGCTGCACCGTCAACTTTTGTTGTCTGCACTGTAAATGCCTCATTCTCGAATTCAGCACTTGTATAAATGATCTTCCCATCTTCTGTACATGTTGGAGCAATTGTCTCGCTTGTTGTTGCGACTGTTTCTGACTCAACATGTTCAGGATCATTCTTACAGCTTCTTGTAGCGGTAACTGATGAGTAATCCTCAGCCCAAGTATATTCAGGTGCGTTCCAGTCGTGGCCTATTGCCGGTTCACCATCAACAGTCTTTGTCTGCACTGTAAATGCTTCATTCTCGAATTCAGCACTTGTATAGATGATTTTTCCTGCTTCCTCACATGTTGGAGCGTCTGTTTCACTTGTTGTATTAACTGTTTCGGTTTCAACATGCTCAGGATCGTTCTTACATGTTCTTGTCGCCGTAACTGATGAATTGTCTTCAGCCCAGACATAAACTGGATCATTCCAGTCATGACCTGTTGCTTCTGCACCATCGACTGTCTTGGTCTGTTTTGTGAACGCCTCGTTTTCGAAAACTGCTTCGTAGATGACTGTGCCTGCTTCTTCACAAGTCGGATCTGTAACTGTTCTTGTTGTATCAGCGGTTTCGCTTTCAACATGTTCAGGATCGTTTTCACATACTCTTGTAGCAGTTACTGTTGAGTTGTCATCTGCCCAGACATATGAGGGTTCACCCCACTTATGTCCTGTTGCCGGATCTCCTTCTGCTTCTTTAGTCTGTGTTGTAAAAGCTTCATTTTCAAATACGGCAGTATATATAATCTTCCCTGCTGTTTCACATGTCGGTTCAACTGGCTCGCTTGTTGTATTAACAGTTTCCGTTTCAACATGCTCAGGGTCATTCTTACAAGTTCTTGTGGCTGTAACTGTTGAGTAATCTTCAGCCCAAACATAAACAGGATCATTCCAGTCATGACCTTTAGCAGGTATTGTTTCCTCCTTTGTAGAAGTATGACCGTCGTATGTTGCGGTATGCAGTCTGGTTCCGGCTTCCTCGCAGGTTGCCTCTTTGGTTATTTCACTGGTTACATCACAGTCATGTCTTTGAACGTGGGTTTCATCATGAGTACAGGTATAAACTGCCTGTGCTGTATATTCCGTCCAGACTATTTCCGTATATACATATTCATGGCCAATGGCTTCAGCAGGTACGCTCTTGCGCTGCGTTTCCAGCCTGTCGCTTTCAAATGCCGCTACATATTCATAATAGCCGTCCTCTTCACAGGTCGGTCCGTTGTCAGTCAGTTTTTCTGTCTGCACGGTTTCAACAATCAGTTCGTGTTCGTCTTCCGTTACACATACCTTTCCGGTAACGCTTAAGAGATCATCACTCCATCTGTATTCCGGTGTTTCATAGTGAATAACAGCTACTGTAGTAGCGCCGTATCTGTTGTCGGCATTAATGCAGGTATTGTCACAGTAAACCGTTACGACAGGTACTTTATTAAATGCAGCATTGCCGACACTGGTTACGCTTGAAGGTATTATGAGAGTTTCCAGATCACGGCAGTAGCTGAAGGTCTTGGCTTCAATTCTGGTAATGCCGTAAGGAAGGACTATGCTTGTCAGTCCACAGCCTAAAAAGGCGCCTTCACCGATGCTGGTCAAACCTGACGGCAGAGCAATTGTGCTCAGGCTTTCACAGTACTCAAAAGCGCTGCTTCCGATACTTACAACACTTTCAGCAATGCTGACTGAAGTAAGGATGTCCATTCCGCTGAAACAGCCGTCACCTATGTGGGTAACGCCTTCTTCAATGTTGATTGCTGTAACGATGCTTGTCTGATCGGCCCACGGTGCGTCTGAATAATCTTCAAAATCAGGCATTGGGCCGTTACCGGAAATGGTTAAGACTCCGCTTTCCATATCCAGATGATAATTCATGTTATCGCCGAAAGAGCCTGTCAGTTCTTCAGCTTTTACTTCTTTCATCGAGACGTTGACAAAAGAAGAAAGCAATAATGCTAACACCATTATCTTTTTGATAAATCTCATTTATCTCACCCCTTATCAGTTGTATTATGTATTATCTCTTAATTATTTTAGAGTTTTAAAAAATTATAGTCTCCGCTTATAGAGTACCACATATTTTTAAATAATAAATAAAGAATTTAAAAAAACAGGTGAATTATGCATTCACCTGTATGTTCAGATTTCCCAGAGCCGTTGCTTCAATCGGTAAAGCAATCACCTTTTTACCGGTTGCTTCTTCCGTAAGTCTGTTTAGGAAACGGTTTTTGGCACCGCCGCCCACAATGTACAGTTCTTCATATGTATGACCTGTATTGTGCTCCAGCTCCTCAATGGCCTTCTTATAGGAAAGGGCTAAGGAACGGAAGGCACAGCAGAAGTAATCATATTTATCTGCCGGAACTTCCCCCAACAGCTTTTCAAAGGCATTAGCCATGCTGGCGGGAGCCAGAAGACTTTCGTCATTGGCGTCCAGAACACCTTCATAACAGCTCCACTGGGCTTTCTCGACGATGTCTGCGATGTTTTCTTCAGGACACAGTTCCTTCTGAAGTTCATTGACGATCCACATGCCCATGATGTTCTTCTGGTAACGGTTATAACCGACACCGCCCTCATTGGAGTAATTGGCCTTCATGCTTTCCAGATCGGTTATGGGCTTTTCCGTCTTTACACCCAGTAAGGACCAGGTGCCTGAGGAAATGTAGAGCTGATTGCCCTGCATTGGAATGCCCTCTACGGCTGAGCCGGTATCATGGGTAGCACACAGTACTGCCTTTATGCCTTCATACTCGCCAAGTACTTCACCCGGCTGATAAAGCTTGGTAAACAGCCATGACGGCAGATGCAGTTTTCTGATGATCTCTCTGTCAAACTTCAGAGAATCATGATTTATCAAACCCGTTGTGGTGGCGTTAGTGAATTCCTTCTTCTTGACACCGGTCAGCTTGTACATCAGGTATTCCGGTATCATCAGGAAATCGGTAACACCTTCCAGACGTCCCTGCTTAAGGTCATCATAGAGCTGGTATACGGTGTTGAATGGCTGAAACTGGCACCCGGTATGTTCATACAGCTTTTCAAAAGACACGATTGAATGTACTTCATCAATGATCTTTTCGGTTCTGTTGTCTCTGTAGGCATATACCGGATATACTTCCTTTTTACCCTTAAGGAGGACATAGTCCACGCCCCAGGTATCAATGGACAGGGATTCCAGCTCATAACTGCTGCGGGCAACTTCTATTCCTTTTTTTACTTCTTCAACCAAGTGCTCAATATCCCACACCAGGTGTCCTTCCACTTCACTGACGCCGTTTTTAAAACGGTATACTTCTTTGGTTCTTAATTCTCCATCTTCTTTCCAGCCCACGATGTGACGTCCGCTGGAAGCACCGATGTCGATGGCCAGACAGTATTCCATGTTATTTCTCACCTATCTTATTACTGTGCTTGTCGTACAGATATTTCTCATCCAGTGTGATGTTGAAAGGCTTCTGCAGGTCTCTGAAATCCTGCGGCTGAATGGTGTTGAGCTTGGTATTGGACATGCTCATGACCTTAACCAGTATCTCAGCGGCTTTCTCTACGGTATGTAATAAACCGAAGGCTTCATCAAAGTCATGACCGCAGACGAAGATGCCATGGTGAGCCCAAATGGCCACGTTCTTGGTCTTCATGATCTCAGCGGTCTTAACGCCGATTTCCTTACCGCCAGGTACCATCCACGGTACAACGCCGATGCCCTGCGGGAAGACGACCGGGCATTCTGTTTCCATTTCCCAGATCTCTCTGGTGAAGACTTCATCTTCCAGAGGCAGTACGAATGTCAGAGCTACGATGTTGGCCGGATGAGAATGATAAACGATTCTCAAGCCTTCATCTCTCTTTCTGATGACTTCAAGGTTCATCAGGTGTGATGGCAATTCACTGGTAGGCTTGCCGCCGTTTACCAGTCCGTACACGATCTTATACTTGGTGCCGTCTTCATTGACCTTAATGATGGCGACATTGTCTTCAAAATCAAGTTCAACATTGCGGAAATACTTGCCGGAGCCTGTTACCATGAAATACTCATTGGCCAGTCCCGGCACTTCCGTACCGATGTCACGCCACTGGGCGTTTTCATTAAGGAGATCCTTAACTTCTTCCACTTCCTGTCTGATCATTCTGTAGGACAGGTTTCCGCCGTTTCTTTCATGCCAGCCCTGCAGCCAGCCGTCTGTACAGGTCTTTATAAAATCTCTCTTTAACTTTGTATCCATGTTAGCCTCTTCTAGCGAGCACTTCGCTTTCATATCTTTCTACTTCGCCAAACCATTCACCGTCTTTAGGCTTGCCGCATCTTTCGCAGTATTCGTCCCAGACATCATTGAATGGCATGGTCTTTAATTCTTCCTGTGCTACCATCAGTTTAGTAAAGTTCTGTTCATCCTGCAACTGCCTTAAGGCTTCTACCGGCTGTAATAAGGCAAACAGAAGAGCTTTCTGAAGATTGCGGTAACCGGTTACCCAGGCACTGATCCTGTTGATGGAAGCATCGAAGTAGTCTAACGCAATGTTGACTCTTTCCACGCCGCATCTGACGATCTCCCTGGCAATTTCCTTGGTTTCGTCATCAAATAATACGACATGGTCACTGTCCCATCTGACAGGTCTTGTCACATGCAGGGCAATTTCATCAAAGAACGTTAATAAGGCCGGAATCTTATCGCTTACGACTTCAGTCGGATGATAGTGTCCGTTGTCCATTAACGGAATGCACTTGTCCTTATTGAAGGCAGCATAGCTCAGGGTAAACTCAGCACTGCCGGTGGTATATGATTCAACGCCGATGCCGAAGGTCTTTGACTCAACACATGGCTTAACCTTATTGAAGTCATATGGTTCGCTTAAGATCTCATCAATGGCTTCTCTGTATCTTACTCTCGGTCCCATTCTGTCGCCCGGAATGTCCTTGAAGCCGTCACCCGTCCAGATGTTCATGACACATTTCTGTCCCAGTTCCTCAGCCAGGTAGTTAGAAATTCTGATGCAGGCCTTGCCGTGTTCGATCCAGAACTTTCTGGTTTCTTCATTGGCTGATGAAAGTGTTAACGGATCACACTTCTCATGAGAGAAGAAGGTCGGGTTAAAGTCACAGCCTAAGCCTCTTTCCTTACAGAAATCGACCCATTTCCGGAAGTGCTTTGGCTCCAGTTTATCTCTGTCAGCCCACTCACCGTTTTCAAAGATGGCATAGGAAGCATGAAGATTCATCTTCGGCTTGCCCGGGATGAGCTTCAATACTTCATCAAGGTCAGCCATCAGTTCCTCCGGATTCGAGGCTCTGCCCGGGTAGTTACCGGTAGTCTGAATGCCACCGGTTAAAGGCTTGTTAGGGTCAGTGTCAAAGCCTCTGACATCATCGCCCTGCCAGCAGTGTAAACTGACGGAAATGTTCTTTAAAGTCTCAATGGCCTTTTCGGTATCTACACCGAGCTTGGCATATCTTTCTTTTGTTTCTGCGTATCTGTTCATATTATTACCTCACACTTTTTACACTATCATTTTAAACAGACCGGGATCATATTTTAATAACCTGTGTAATATAAAAAACTGTCCTTTCTAGCAGAAAGAGGTATAATGTAGTCATGAATGAAATGTTACTGGAAAAGCTCAGTAAGATCACTGATGAGGAAAAGGAAATACTGGCCGGCCGCAAGGCTGTCAACCGGGCTCTTTACTATAGCGATGACCGCAAGAAGGTAATTGATTCAGCCCGGGTACTAAAAAACGGCAGACTGATTGACATAAGACCGCATACCCGCTTCATCCACTTCCCCGAGCACAGTCATAACTATGTTGAATTCATCTACATGGTACAGGGTGAGACCACTCACTTCATTGACGGCGAGAAAATAATACTTAAACAGGGTGACCTCCTGTTCCTTAACCAGCATGCCATTCAGGAAATACTGCCGGCTTCAGAAACAGACATAGCGGTAAACTTCCTTATCCTGCCGCAGTTTTTCGATGAAGCCTTCAAGATGATCTCCGCGGAACAGTCAGCTTTAAGAGATTTTATAATAGGCTGTCTTACCTCCCGTGATCTGAAATCCAATTATCTTTACTTCCACGCCAGCGACATCATACCAATTCAGAACCTGTTGGAAAATCTGATCTGGAATCTGTTGGAAGACGAACCCAACAAACGCAGCATGAATCAGATGACCATGGGCTTACTTTTTCTGTCCATGATCAACCACTCTGAAAAGATTCAGATATCAGACAGTTCCTTTGACCAGCAGCTGACCATGGAAGCCCTGAGATACATTGATACCATGTACAGAAACGCTTCACTGACGGCTTTTGCGGAAAACCATAAAATGGACATATACACTGTTTCCCGCATCATAAAGAAACAGACCGGCTCAACCTTCAGTAAGCTCTTGGAAGAACGCAAACTTGACCAGGCCTGTTTCCTTCTTAAGAATACTGATCTGACCATAGAAGACATTGCCGGCAACATCGGTTATGAAAACCTCAGCTTCTTCTACAGATTGTTTCGAAAAACCCAGGGCATGACCCCCAGGGATTACCGTCTGGAAAACAAAACAAGGTAACATACTCAGTTACCTTTTCTTTCTCTTTGATTACTCTCCTACAAATCAGCAATGATTTCCTGCAGCGCAGCCCCAAAGGCTTCGCCGTATTCTTCTTTTTCCTTTTCCAAAATAATGTTATCCGGCTTCTCTAACACTTCAGCCTTCAGCCATTTCAGCTGACCAACGGCCTTTTCCGTCTTAATGGCTACCTGGGTGTACTTCGGCCCAATCATTAACAGTTTCATTGCCTCTTGTGGCTTCAGATAACCGCTGCTGATAATGCCCCAGGTTTCAAAGATCGTATCATTAGCTATTGGTCCTATGATTACATCGGCTTGCTTTACATCACTTCCCCTTCGGTTATTGAATATGTAGCTGAACCATTCTTCATCGCGTTCAAATATGTGGATGTTTAATCCCGTTTCATTCAGTTCATACTCATTGAGAATAAAACCTTCCCTGCCCCATCTCAGGGCAAAATCCAGGTCAGGAGTCAGATAAAAACCCCAGCCGAAATCGGCATTTTTACGTCCGTGGTGAATGTCAGGTTTTCTTATTTCCAGCCTGCCGGTGTGATAAAGTTTCATTTTCTGTCTTCCTCTGTCCAAATTTTAGTGGAAAACCGTAAATAAGTAAAAGCCAAATGACCTTCACCTCATTTTCTTTTCCCACACAAAAAGGTAACTATCCCCAGTTGCTTTTATTCTTTTAGTCCAGATTTTTGCAGTTTCTGGCGATGATTCTTTTTTACTAGTTAAATGACTTTTTCTTAGACCCCTTCAGAGTACTGTTTCCTTCATCATCCAGTAGATTATCAGAACATGTGTTTCTTCTACAAGCTCTTCAAGAATAAGAACAACTGCATGCCAAAGGAATACCGGGAGAAGCGTGGACGTCTTTCGGTATAACAATACACGTAAAAAAAGACGAGGTACTCGTCTTTTTTGGTGATATGCAGTTACTTCAATATGAGTGTCCCTTTTATCTTTTCTACAGTAATCTGACCCTCTTTTGGAATAATGGCAATTAGATCATTATTTACATAGCCCTGTTGAGCATAGAAGAACCCTATGTGAATTTCTTTGGTGTCAGGATTTATCAGCGTAAATAACCTACACTCATATTCGAGAGGTGGCCATTCTTCATCCTCTCCTATGATTGTGTATTTCCCCGGCTCATTATCGTCATACTTGATAAAATAACTCTTTAAATTCTCTCCTTTGAGCTTTGCGACAAGAATTTCTTCTTCTTTATCATATTTGATAACTGTACCGTCACGCCAGACTCTTTCAGCGAATTCTTTCTTTAACTGCCATCCGGCATATATTTCCGTGCTGTCCTTCTCTATATCACCGAAAGAATCTCTTTTCCAGTGCGTAAAAGTTACATATTCGAAATAATCCGTGAAATTATCTTTTGTTATTTCAATCTTTTCCGTTTTTTTGCCGCAACCGGTCATGGTCAAAATCATTAACAATACCAGTGATAATAATAATGTTTTCTTCATTTGTTATCCCCTTCTTATGCTATGTGCTTATGTGACATTTTTCTTATGTATAACATGCTGATGAAGGCTAATATCATCAGAGCAACCCAGTAAGTAAGATTGGTCATTTCACCTGTTGGCGGTGTATCAGTAGGTGCGGTGATGGTCAGCGTAGTCGTTACCTCACCGTCATCAAATGTTACAACTACCTCGTGTTCGCCTTCACTTAATTCCTCCATGGCCTGCGGTTTCAGGGTAATGACAGTACTTCCGCTTTCAGCCAGATACTGTTCATCAAGAACCCATTCATTACCGTCAATACTGAAGGAAGTGAAGTGTGAGAAACAGGTTTCCTCGTTTATACTGCGGACAACTTTTATGACATGTCCTTCTTCAGTACCCTTTTCCCATGTAGCGTCAGCTCCTTCAACGATTTCATAACTGATGTCTTCAATATCCAGAGTATCCTGCGGCAGCATGAATACGGATTCACCTGTCAGGATCTGTTTATCAGCATCTACCAGATAGAATCTTACAGCCAGTATGCCGTCCTTTTCTGCTCTGTCCCATACCGGTGTCAGATCATACAGCACTGAATACTTGTCCAGATCCGGTACGGAATAGATCTCGGAGAGATCGATATAGGAAGTATGCGGTATCTTATTCTCTCTGTAGATGATTTCCACGGCTACCTTGTTGAGGCTAACATTCTCACTGCCGATATTGGTGATGCTTAAGTCAGCGTAGTGCTTGTCTCCTAAGACGATCTGCTGGCCGGCTAAGGTCAGGCTGTTGTGATAGACAGGTGCCGTGAAGTTGGAAACAGCGTCCCCGCGGTAATCCTTGGCGATTTCAACACGGACCTCATGTACTCTGTTGACTTCCCAATAGCGTGGCGGAGCAATATAGAGTTCCAGCTGAACGGTATCGCCGGTGTAGATGCCTGAGAGATTATGTACTACTTCGGTGCCCATGTCATACCACTGTTTGGTCTGCGGGTGCTGATAGAGTTCATGGATCTCATAACCTTTTTCATCTTTAATGGTGAAGGCTACTGGACCTTCGATCGCATAACCGATGTTGCGGAATGTAATGATTACAGGTAAAGCAAGTTCATCATTATAGTAGAACAGGTCTTCAAAGTCGACATTGGTCGTTACCATGCCTCTCTTGAGGTTCTGCTGCCACTGATAGAGATTGCCGCTTAAGGCTGCCTTGCCGTCTGCGGTAAGGGTTACTTCAGGGCTTGTCGCATAGACTATTGATAAACCCTTGGCCTGGCAGTTTTCCCTGTTGAAGACTGCCGCAAAGGTACAGACGTCAATGCCCTTGACAAAGATGTCCAGCGGTCCGTGCAGTATTACCTTGTTGGTCTTGGTACTTTCATCATATCTGGCTTCCAGGGTATGAACCTTCAGAGTTGAACCGTTGATCTCATTTTCCCCGGTTTCCATGTTGACGGTATAACTGGTCGTGGAGCTGACCAGACAGATGCCGCTTCTGTCGTCATTAATGACGAATTGATAGCTGTTTTCCCTGTTGATCAGTCCTTCGCTGTTTTCAACCTGGGTAAGTCTCATGCCATAGCCGTAGCTGTCATAGTTATCCGGATACTTTTCCAGATAGTAGAGCTTGCTGGCGATTACAGCATAGTTGGTATTATTGGCATAACCCCAGTTGGTAAGGAAGAATTCATTCTCTCTTAACTCGTAGTCATTAATATTTGTAGAAAAACGCTGTCTGGGGTTGTTTTCATCAAAGGAACCGTCAGCCATGTAGCCGTCAACTACCAGTCTGTATGAAGTGGTATGATCACGGTTGGTCACAAAGAAGGAAGGTTCGCCCGGTACGATGTCGCCATTGGAGAAGACACTGCCTTTGCCCATGACAATTTCCTTTTCATTTGTGCCGAAGACACAGGCCAGGGCCGAACTAACGTTGCCATAGTACTGGGTTTTCTGGTAAGCTACCGCAATCTTGCCGTCTCTGCCGGCAACACGCGGATTGAAATAGAAATACTTGCCGAAATCCGGGATCGGTGACTTGACGTGAGTTGAGTATACTCTGTCTTCCTCCAGATCCAGAACCAAGCCCTGAACTCTGGAAGTCAGGCTGCGGGAATTGATGTCTGTCTTGCTGGGGTCAACTACTACACATGCGACATAGAAGAACCTGTCATCAGGTGAAGCAGCTACGTTGAACTCCGCAACATCATAGCCCATGAAGGCCGGTAACTCAAAGTAATCATCCACGAATTTGCCCGTAACAGGATCCTGCTTCTGATAGATTATTCTGGCTCTGCCGTCAATGGAAGCTATTCTGAATAAGGCTGTGGTAGTGCCTGTGGAAGCTATCTGAACCTGGCTGTCGCCGAAGGTATCGGCCGACAGTGTGGATATGGTCTGTATTTCATTAACTGTTGTGACATCGTTACTTAAGAGGTTGCTCTTGTAGTGGTTCATCTTGTCATCAGTTCCCTGCATTAACAAGGTGCCGTTCTCATTGGTTTCGGACAGTGCAATGTCCAGGAATTCTCCCGGCACATCCTCTTGGGCTAATATCTCCGTGATCTTATCAGGATGGGTATCAGCTAAGCGCCATGGCCCAAAGGTCTTATTGAACAGGTTGAAACTGAAGAAGGCAATGGCTGCGGATACACGTATGTGTGCAAAGGAATCAATTAAGAATCTTGTAGCCTGCTTATTCGGTTCATCTACCGTGCCCTCAATGGCTGCGAAGTCCATGGTTGCCCCGCCGGCTGCTTCTAAGGAACAGACGCCCTTAAGACCGACACCGGCATACAGTTCCAGACCGGCTACCAGATCATAGCGCTGAGTCAGAACGTGGTCAGCAGCGGAAAATGCTGCGCCAATGCCATCAGAGAGTTTGTTCCAGACGAAGTGAGCCGTGATGTTGCTCTTGAATTCACCGGATAAGTTGAAGCCCAGATAGAACGGAACAACGATAGGTGTTGATACTAAGAAATACTGCGTCATTCCTCCATCCAGCTTGACATCAAAGATGCCGCCGAAGGAACCGTCAAAGTTCTTGGTCTTGTCATTCCATACACCTGAACAGAAGAGGGAGAAGCTGACAGTGAAGTTCATGTACTTGTCTCTGGCAAAGGAAACTCTCTTGCTGTCGTTCATCTGACCGGTTCCGCTCTTGAAGCGGTCAGCCTTGCGCCAGAACTCCTGCTTGAACGGTTCAAGGATGCTTTCACCCTCACTTCTTGTCTTAGGGTTCCAGCTTTCCTGGAACAGCGAGGAATACTTGGTTGAAAGGCTTTCAATGTCAAAGGTCGCTACGATGATGAAGCCGCCCTCAGGGAAGAAGCCAATGGTTACCGGTATCTTGAAGTACTTGATGGTAAAGGAGGCAATGCCGGTACCGCCCATGACGTCAGTAAACGGAACTTCCTTGTCAGTGCCGGTAAGCGGGAACTGTTCATCGGAAGTACCGGGCTGAACCAGAGCATTCTTTACTCTGACATGCTTAAGCACCTCATAGCCGCCGCCTAAGTTAAACATCAGAATGTCATCCTCTTTTAACATTCCTCCCTGTTTCAGCCAGTCCGCGGACACGCTGAACATGCGTGAAGCCGTACCGCCGATCTCATACTGTGAATGAGCTGAGAAGACAGTTATGGAACGCTGAGTTTCGTATTCCTTCAGAGTGATCTTTTCAGGCAGGCTCTTATTGCCGGTAACGGTAACGATTACCCTCATCTGTAGAGGCTTGCTGCCGCTTTCCACCAAAAACAGGTTGGTATCTTCAGTTGACATGTCCTTGCCGGCCATGTCCACGCAGCGTAAATAAATATCATTTTCCGGTGATTCTTCCAGCTGGAAGTAAAGTATGTCACCAGCTGTTACTTTCTTATCTAAAACGGTCTGAGCTCTGTAACCGGGAGCCTGAACGTCTATCAGCATGTATTCAACTTCCTTCATGCTGTCAAAGCCGCATAAGCCCGGTTTTTCACCGGATGTCGTATACTGGGCTCTGGTTACGGTCTCACCCTTGGAATTCTTATATGAAATGGTTACCAGGGCATTGGGGATGCCTTCACCGTCAGTGTCTTCTACTCTGAAGGCCACGGAGTTACGGTCAATTACGAAAATGTAGCCGGTCGCATTGGCGTTGGTTTCAACGACTTCAATGAGGTGATCTCCTGTTTTCTGTAAGCCAATGGTGTTAGCCATCTGGCTCAGGTCATTACTGCCCTGTAAAACCGTTTCGGTATCTGTGCTGGAAAGGCCAAGGCCTCCGCTTTCAAGATAAGTGTCTACCGCACAAAGAACGGAATCTACTCTGTCAGAGTCAACAGGCTGGAAATTCAGAAGCCTGTCAATGTCTTTCTCCAGCTTGTCTCTTAATACATTGTTTAACAGCTGTCCGCTTCTTACTTCGGTGTTTTCGTCAATGACCAGACCATCTGAATAATCCAGAGGATCATTAAGAATTGGTCCCGGCTCAAAGGTGCTTTCTTCACCATTTGGTTCCTCTTCACCTTCTGCCCTGACATGGTGCATGCCTGTTACCATCATGGTAACAGCCAGTAATGACAGCAACAATTTCTTAAAACACTTCATAATACTCTTCTCCGTTTTCACGCCTAATAATAGGTTACCTTAACGTTTTTATTTATGCTCTTAAGCACTCTCACAATTTCATCCAACAGTTTCATCTTGAGGGAAATGCTGAGGCTGCTGTTGGTTTGATGAGCGGGGTTGACCGCACATCCCATGAAGAAGTATATGTCCGTAGCTTCTTCCAGTAAGATGGAACTTAACAGTGATGCCCCATTGTTCTTATAGTTCCAGTTGAAGTAATCACTGTTTTTATCCGCAAAGTCCCGGGCATATTCCAGAACTCTGTTTAAGGTGATCATGCCTTCTGTTACTAAATCAATGCCGTCTATTATGGATATAGGCGGTATGCCGTCACTGCCCTGATCAGTATTATCAGCTTTAACAGTTGTATTTAAATGACGGGCTACTATGGAAGCAGTCGTGCCGCCGCAGACAATGTGCTTGCCTTCTTTGGATAAAAACTCATCTACCATCTTTCCGTCATCTTCAGGATTGGTAGAAGGTCCGAACATGACATTGACCTGACTGCGTTCTCTTATTTTAAGTACGGCACAGGTTACATCATCCGTAGGTCTGTTTCTGTACAGTATGTTGCAGCGATCTATCAGATAAGTAGCCAATGCCTTGGCTGAATAGGAATCATTATATATTGTTTCCGCAAACCTGGTTACTTCCGGTAAGCCCCAGCCGTAGTTAAGGGTCTCCCCTATGCCGGCATACAGAACACCGTCACTCATCATGAAGATACTGTCACCCGTTTCCGCCTCAAATTCAGCTATCTGTACTTTCTTCCCATGGATTTCGGCTGTAACATAATCAGGCTGCCAGGCGTGGCCATATCTTATGACAAAAGGTGTGGGATTGTCATAGTTATAAATCTGTACAAGGCGGTTTTCCTTAACATAGGCAACCGAGAAGGTTGCGTATGATACCCCAAAGTCCTTGGATACCGGTAAGGTGGTAATGACTGTTTCAATACAGTCCTCTATGCTCATTTCATTACCAACCATCTTGCTTAATATGGTACTGGTAAGCGTGGCCAGGATGTTGGCCTTTACTCCTGAGCCCATGCCGTCAGCCACTACCAAAACCATGGAATCATCACTGAGTTTTCTGACCGTGACGAAATCCCCGCACAGTATTTCTCCGACATGGTTCATTGATACATAGCCGTAATCAGCCAGTAATCTAGTCATCCTGTTTCACCAGCTCTTTCAGTTTCTGTACGGCTACCTTTGTTTCAGCTACGGTATCACCTAACAGTGATGCGATTTCGTGAACTGACATCATGTTCTTTCCTAACAGGGAATCGGTAATGGCCAGGGTATTGTCTACCAGATTCTTATGGGCTTCCTTGGCCTTTTCCTGTTCCGTTATGTCTCTCATGACACATACCAGAACTCTGAACTTCTTATCATATGTAATGGTCTTTTCAACATAGCGGTCATACATGGCCATGTATTCCTTCTGTTCGTAGATGTTCTTGCCGTCAAGAGAGTCAAAGAAATCATCAGGATCCAGAACCGTTGCGACATGCTGGCCGGTCAGTTCACCCGGGCTGCCTAAGCCCAGAATACGGCACATGGAGCGGTTAACCAGCTGTACGTTAAGTTCTTCGTCCAATACCATTAAGCCGTTTGGTGACTTGGTGACAATGGTGTCGGAAAGAGACTTGCTCTTTTCCATTAATAGCGGTAAGCACATGTCAATATTGGCATACCCTCTTATGATGGCAACTGCTTTATCACGGCAGGTATCATACCCGCAGCAGCCGCAGTTAAGTCTGTCTTCTTTATGAGCCTTGCTCATCTTCACCAGCATCTGTTCGATTTCTGCTTCAGAAGGCATTGGTCTTACCTTGAAATCAGGCTTGTATTCATGCTGAATATCATCTCTGGTGGTATTGGCATATTCAAAGTCTTCCTTACCGGCATAGCGGTTCAGGTTGACCAGTTTGGCCGCAATGCTGGATTTCTTCTTTCTTACGACCGGTCCGTTAATACAGCTGCCCTCACAGGCGCTCATTTCTATGAAGCACTTATGGAATTCACCGTTTCTGATGTCTTCCAGAGTCTTCATGCAGTTATTAAGTCCGTCAACTACGATGTACTGGTAGTCTTCCCTTTCGCAGGCCATGGTATCTATGATGCCGCCGGCTCTGGGGAACAGACGGGTTTTTGATTTCTCCAAAGCTACCGGTGCTTTATTACTGTCTAAATCAATACCTTCTTCCCTTAGCCACTTATCCAGTTCTTCAAAGGTCAGTACGGCATCAATGTAGTCGCTGTGGTCAGCTTCGTCTTTCTTGGAAATGCATGGTCCAATGAAAACAACCTTATGGTCCGGGAATCTTTCCTTTATGTTCAACCCATGAGCCTGCATCGGTGTTAAGACATCGGCCAGGTAAGGCAAGCACTCCGGGTATCTCTTTTCAATCAGCATGTTTACGGAATGACAGCAGGAAGATATGACAATATCTCTTCCTTCATTGATCATTTCGTCATAGGCTTTCTTGACTATGGTAGCGCCAATGGCTGTTTCCTCAACATCTTCAAACCCTAACTTAAGTAACGCTTCTTTTAGCGCAGAAATGTCGGTATTGGAATAATAAGCTACATGGGAAGGTGCCACTGAAACAATGACTTTATGGTCTTTTAACAGTCTTTTAACCTTGACGATGTCATTTCTGATTTCCTTTAATCCCTGCGGACAGATGTTGTAACAGGTGCCGCACAGAATACATTCATCATGAATGATCTTAGCCCGGTTATCTTCAAAAGAAATGGCCTTTATAGGGCAGTTTCTAATACACTTATAACATGTTTTGCAGTTGTCAGTATTACTGACGAGACAGTAAGATGCCATAACCCCTCCTGTTGTACCTATAATTGTTCTTTAACAGATGTACTTCCTTTAATATTTTACAATAATATCTTTTTGTAAAATAGACTTTGATATTAAATAACTGCACAGGATTGTGCAGTTATCTTTCTTTTAAACACTATTCATCTTGAAGAGGAACAAATGAACCCAATACTCTATGTGCTTCCCATTTAACTCTTTTATTTCTTCTCAATAGATAAGCCAATAGTTTTTATTCCCGTGTCGGATACTCCGGCAGTGACTGATACCTTAGCGCCATCAAACATGCCCTTTTGTTCTTCTTTTATGAGGTTTTCGCCCAGCTGAGATACAGCCATTTTTGACCAGTCCACATCCTTTATTGGCATTACAGTTATCTTACTGATGAACCCGTATTTCTCCAGATACAGTACGATCTCCCAAAACTGTTTCTCTGATAAGGGATGAGCAAATTGATTATCAGGATATGCCCTGCAGGTCTTTATGTATTCCAATACCTTAACCATGCTGGCTCTTCCTGTAGGAGGTTTCTGCTGATTATCCGGGATAACCCAAACGCCTTTCTTGTATGCATCAGGAATAATGCCTGAATTACAATAACTCCTTACAGTATTAATGTTGCAATGCCATCTATCTGCTGCTTTCTTTGTATTCATTATTACAAACCTCTTTTCAGTATAATCTTAATTTGATTTTAACACTTCTTTGAGTGCATATACAGAAGACAATATGCATAACTAGTCACCGCTAATATCTATTTCTTTCTTGCCCAACCGTTGCAGTGAGTCCTGCTTTCACAATTCGGTTATCTCGTTTTATCTGACTATCATAATCATATATACTGTTAATAAGGAGATTTTTAATAATATGAAACAAGAATATGAGGTATTACTGACGCCCTGGAAGATCGGCAATCTTGAAATAAAGAACCGTATCGTTATGGCGCCTATGGGGGGTACAAGCATTTTCGGCTGGACTGAACCAAGCCATTTTGACAAGGAAGCAGCCAAGCTGTTAAAGACTGTTGCGGAAAACAACTGCGGACTTATCTTCCCCGGTGTCGCTACAGTCAGAGACATCATCGGTAATGCCTGGTTATACCAGCGCAAGAGCAAGTTCAAACAGTTAAAGACCTTCATGGATGAGATCCATAAAACCGGAGCCAAGCTGTTCATTCAGATGTCAGCCGGCTGCGGAAGATCCTTTGCCTTAAACGACATGATGGTCTCTCTTCTGAAAAACAAGGCTCTTGGCGCCATAGCCAAACCGATTCTTGACCCTGAATATAATTCCCTGGCTCCCACAGCCACACCTAACAGATGGGCTGATGACATAACTTCCAAGGAGATCACTAAGGAACAGATAGAAGAAATAGTATATGCCTTTGGTGAAACCGCCAGACTCTGCAAGGAAGCTGGTGTTGACGGTGTGGAAGTACATGCCGTTCATGAAGGTTATCTGTTAGACCAGTTTACCTTACCATATGTTAATAAAAGAACGGACGAATATGGCGGCAGTTTTGAAAACAGATACCGCTTCGCCGTGGAGATCGTAAAAGAGATTAAGAAGAAATGCGGGGATGACTACCCTGTTTCCGTACGCTACAGTGTAACCTCCAAGACCAAGGGCTTCCGTGAAGGAGCAGTTCCGGGAGAAGAGTTTGTGGAAGTCGGCCGTACGATGGAAGAATCTGAAAAAGCAGCCAGATACTTACAGGAAGCCGGCTATGACATGTTAAGCTGTGATAACGGCACTTACGATGCCTGGTATTGGGCTCATCCTCCTGTCTACATGCCGGAGAACTGCAATCTACAGGACGTAAGCCACATTAAGAAGTTCGTTGACATTCCGGTCATCTGCGCAGGAAGAATGACCCTGGAGGCCGGCAGTGAGGCCATAAGAAACAATGACATTGACGCTGTAGGAATCGGCCGTCAGTTCTTAACTGACCCGGCCTGGTTTACCAAGGTGATAGAAGACAGAGAAGAAGACATCAAGCCATGTATCTCCTGTCAGAGTGCCTGCCTGACCATGTCCAAATCCAACGGCACCAATAACTCCCAGAGCATGGATGATGCCACACACATGTGCCGCTGTGCCTTAAACCCGGAAGTAATGCAGTCAAAGAGATTCTACATAAAGGAAGCTTCCGTTAAGAAGAACGTAGCCATTATCGGCGGCGGTGTAGGAGGCATAGAAGCTGCCCTGGTATTAAAGAAACGCGGACATACTCCGATCATTTATGAAAAGAGCGATAAATTAGGAGGAGTCTTCAATGCGGCAGCCGCTCCGGATTTTAAGAAACACGACAAGATGTTATTAGACTGGTATAAGACCCAGATTGAAAAGGAAGGCATTAATGTCGTATACAATACCGAGATAAAGGATGTTAAGGACATCATCGCTGATGCCTACATCGTAGCTACCGGAGCCAGAGCCAAGAAGCTGGCCATACCGGGTGCTGACAAGGCAGTTGAAGCTACTGATTACCTGTTGGGAAACGCTGAAGTCGGTAATACGGTAGTAATAATCGGCGGCGGCTTAACAGGCTGTGAGATCGCCTACGACTTACAGAGAAAAGGCAAAAACCCAATCATTGTGGAAATGTTGAATGACCTGATTACAACACCTAACTTATGCCTGGCCAACTCTTCCTACTTAAGAGATTACTTCAAGGCTAATAATGTTCCTGTGTATCTGGAATCCAGAAGCAAGGAAGTCAAGGACGGCAGTGTTGTTATAACAAAGGATGGCAAGGACATTGAAATACCATGTGACAGTGTCATACTGTCAGTCGGCTATAATTCCGCACCTTTATCCAAGCCGGAAAAGAACGTTTACCTGGTCGGTGACGCTGACAAGGTAGGCAACCTGCGCAGTGCGATCTGGGGTGCCTGGAAAGCGGCCATGTCCATATAGAAAGAGAAGTACCGTTTATGAATGTATATGATGCCATCGTAACCAGAAGAAGTACCCGCGCATTTAAAGAAGACCCTGTGTGCGAAGAATTACTTGAAAAAGTAGTTGAAGCAGGCAGAATGGCTCCCAGCGGCAGCAACAGCCAGAAGTGCCACTTCATTGTCATAACCAATAAGGAACTGTTAAATAACCTTACCGCTCTGGTTAAAGATACCTTTGCGTCCATGGAATTAAAGGAAGGCATGTATTCCTCCCTAGCCGGGACCATTGCCAGTGCCAGAGCCGGAAAGCTTCACTTCCACTACAATGCCCCCTGTCTGATCGTCATGGCCAATGACAAAGACTATGGCAACAACATGGCAGACTGTGCCTGTGCTCTGGAAAACATGATGATCATGGCCAATGAGCTGGATTTGGGTACCTGCTGGATAAACCAGTTAAGGTGGTTAAACGAAGACGAAAAGATCATAGAGCTGTTCAGAGAATTGGGCATGAAGGAAAACGAAAGAATATACGGTTCCTTAGCTGTAGGCTACCCGGCTACTGAAGACGGCTTACTTAACAGAAAGCCATTACCAAGAACCGGTAATGAAGTCACCTGGATAAAATAGAGGACATTTACATGAGTAGACTCAAATACATATTCGTGCATGGTCTGTCCGGCTGGGGCAGTTATGACAGCCAGTATAAGAAAATGCCCTACTGGGGCATGAGAAACGGCGACTTGATGAAACAGTTAAGAGAACTGGGTTATGAAAGCTACGCTGCTTCAGTAGCTCCTCATGACAGTGCATACGACAGAGCCTGCGAACTGTATGCCCAGCTAACTGGTACCGTAACAGACTACGGTAAAAGACACAGTGAGAAATACGGTCATGAAAGATTCGGCAGAGACTTTACCGGTCAGCCTCTCATTCCTGAATTCAACGATGATACTAAACTCGTTCTTTTAGGTCACTCCTTTGGTGGGGCAACCATAAGATGTTTTGCCCACTTAATGGAACATGGCTCACCATTTGAAGATTATGAAGACTGTTCCCCTCTCTTTAAAGGCGGCATGGGTAACAGGATCTTCGCGTTAGTAGCCATCGCGGCACCGCATAACGGTACTACAGCTTATGATCTTTATGAAGACCCTGACTTTGATGTAAGTACTGTTAAGATACCAATGATAGAGAAAATGGCCGGAGACATCAACAGTAAGATGGATACTCCTTCAAGACCCTTACCTAAAGAAGACAGAGCTGACTATGACATGCACATAGACAATGCCTTAAGACTGAATAAGGAGTGGACATTATCTGATAATGTATATTACTTCTCACAGCCCTGTGAAATGAGCGAAAGAAAACAAGACGGTACTTTTGTACCTGTAACAGGTAAAATGGAACTACTGTTCAGAAGATCTTCCCGTCACATAGGAGCCTATAAAGGCAAAACAAAAGAAGGTTTCATACTTGATGAAACCTGGAGACAGAATGACGGACTTGTAAATACCATCTCCGCAACATACCCATTCTATAATGACCATAAAACATTTGACCCTAACAACATAGAAAAAGGCAAATGGAACGTGTTTGAAACATACCATGGTGACCACATGGCTTTACAGGGTGGTTTAATTAACAAAACAAAGATACTGCCCTACTATCTTGAAGTAATCAAAATGATTGAAGAACTGGCATAACAAGCCATATAAACGCAGAAGAAGGAAGTGGTTTAAAACCACTTCTTTTTTTTCTTTATTCTGTGACTGTTATATAAATTGATTCAATCTTTACCAATATGAAAACGGCGATTGATTTTTATTTATATAGGACTATAATTCTTACTTGGGCGTTAAAAAAGGAGATGTTATTTTGACAGATTTACTAAACATAGCCATAACGTTACTGGCTGGATTAATGTTTACACGATTAACAAAGCTGTTGCGTCTTAACCTTCCTGATGTAACAGTTTATCTATTAACAGGTCTATTGGTAGGACCGTATTGTCTGGGAAGATTAGGCATACCGGGAATTGGTTTCTCCAGTTTTGAACAGATCGCTAACCTTAATGTCATTTCTACTGTAGCCCTCGGATTTATTGCCTTCTCAATAGGAGCTGAATTCAAACTCGATAAGATCAGTAAGAGCGGTAAAGCCGCTGTCACAATAGGAATATTACAGGCATTATGTGCAACTTTACTTGTTGATGCTGCACTGTTAGCTCTTCATTTCATACTTGGGAGTAACGTTCTTCCAATACCGGTAGTTCTTACCTTGGGAGCTATTGCTAGCGCAACAGCCCCGGCAGCTACCTTAATGGTTGTAAAACAGTATAAGGCCAAGGGTCCTGTTACAGACCTGTTATTACCGATAGTTGCCTTAGATGATGCCGTAGGCCTCATCATATTTGCGGTAAGCTTTGGAATTGCCCAGGCCTTTAATGGCGGTGTACTGAGTTTTGTCACAGTAATTGTCAATCCGCTGTTTGAAATCATCTGTTCAATACTATTAGGCTCAGTACTGGGCTTCATACTTACAAAACTTGAAAAGCTGTTTTTTTCCAGTGACCACAGACTTTCAATGACCATATGTTTCATATTCCTGGCCATTGCCCTGTCTTCACTTGAGTTTAATATTGGCACTCTTAAGATATCCTTCTCAAGTCTGTTGGTATTAATGATGCTGGGAACCATCTTCTGCAACACATCGGAATTCTCTGAAGAACTGTTTGACAAGTCAGACCACTGGACCAATTCACTCTATGTTGCCTTCTTCGTATTATCCGGTGCACAGCTCGATCTGGCCGTATTTACTCAGGTTACTTCCCTTCTTATCGGTCTGGTATACATTCTGATGAGATGTGCCGGAAAGTACCTTGGCTCAAGCTTACCGGCCAAAGCTTTAAAACTTGACTCAAACATTGTCAGATATCTGGGCATTACCCTGTTCCCGCAGGCCGGTGTAGCCTTAGGCATGGTTAATACCGCGCAGGCTTTAGGCACTGACATGGGTGCACTGATAAGAAATGTCATTCTTTTATCAGTATTGATCTATGAACTGGTAGGCCCGTCCTTAACCAAGATGTCCTTACAGAAAGCCGGAGAGATTCGTCAGTAATAACTGCGAAACAAAATAAGACCTTGAATAAGGTCTTTCTTTTCCAATATGGAGGAGAAATGATACAATAGTTGTGATTCTTTATAAACAGACACGCTAATGTCACAGAGGAGGACAGCTTCATGTATTACTCAATAGAAAACACCTTAAAGGAATGTCCCGGTATTCCGGCAAAAGAAGCCAACATACCATATGTTGCCATTCTTACTCCGGAACAATGGCAGAAAGAATACGGCACTTTTGATCTGGGCATAGACATGGACTTTGAAACTCTTGACATTCATACCACCATGGCTGAAGTCAACTATGATTCCATTACCGGTTCATTTGCGATTCCTTATGTTAACGAGGGAAACGTGGCCTATAAGAAGTTTGCCTTTGTTATAGATGAAAAAGGCATTATATTTATTGATAAGGGCCATTCTGTTGAAGACATCATAAACAAAATCACTCAGACCAGAAAGTGGCGCATGCCAAGTCTGGAAAGATTCATTTACGACTTCCTGGAAGAAATCATCTCTTCTGACCTTACCTTATTAGAAAACTATGAAAAACAGCTTGCTGAAACTGACAAGGCCATCAACAACAAGGAAGAGATCAACCTGGAAAGCGTCAATGTCATCCGTGATCACTTAAGAGTATTAAGAACACATTATGACCGTCTTATCGACCTTGCTCAGGAGCTGGAAGAAAACGAAAATGAGTTCTTCAAGGAAGAAAACATCCGTTATTTCAGTCTCTTCAGTAAGAGAGCAGGACGACTGTTTGACATGTCCAACGCCCTTGTTGATTACACCACGCAGATCCGTGATGACTATGAAGCCAGCCTGGCTGACAAACAGAATCACATCATGACAATACTTACCGTTGTAACAACGATATTCAGCCCGCTGACCTTAATAACCGGCTGGTATGGCATGAACTTCAAGTACATGCCTGAGCTTAATTCTCAATACGCCTACCCGATTGTCTTTATCGTCAGCCTACTGATAGCGATATTAAGCTTGCTGTACTTCAAGCATAAGAAATGGTTATAACCAACGAAGAGTTCTCAAATTGAGAACTCTTTTTTTAATCATAATCTTTTTCTATTGTTACTATCTGAACAATACTCTTACCAATAACAGACCAACATAGTTATTAAGGCAATGCGGTATGAAACATATGACAGCGTTGCCGCACTTCTTGAATACCATGGCATAGAATATGGCATCCACAAAGATCATTAATAAGTCATATACGACAATGGCGGTATCGCCTGTTGCCATGTGGGCTACCGCAAACAGAACAGCTGACAACAGTAAACAGACTATTACCGGTAATACCTTGCTGCCCTTACCGAAAAGGAAACCGCGGAAAGCAATCTCTTCGCCCAATACCGTTACCGCACTAACAAGTGCCCAGTTCAGGGCATTACTGAAGTCCATTTCCAGGGTTGTTCTGCCAATGACATGGTTAACATACTTAGTGTAGAACTCTTCAAAGACAAACTTTCCCAGGATTATGTTTAATACCGTAATAACAACCGGTAAAATGACCCATAACAACACCTGTGGTTTTCTCAGATCCTGAAGTAAGGTATTAAAGCGTACTCCTGATTCACTGTCAGGGGTCTTTTCAACTGCTTCCACGATGAAGAACAGCGCAATGCCCACTATTAAGGCATAGCCTGAAAACAGAGTTTCAGGCATGAACACCTTAATCGCAATCATGACTGCCATTACTATCATGCCAATCAGAGTAATCAAAGCTCCGGTATTCTTAAAAAGTGAATTATTCATTAAATGTTTCCTCCCCATGATCTTTAATATCAGTTACCAACTAATCCTTCAGCCACTCTGGTAAGAGCTGTCCTTAAGGCTTCAGGATCATATTCCATGGCATTATTGGCTATTAAACTGGCATAGCCGTGAACCATCGCAAACAGTACCTCAAAGGCGTCCAAGGTCTCTTCCCTGTTCATTTCCAGTTCCCTGGAAGCTGCTTCCACAATTGAACCGTCCACAGCTTCATGTGTCAGCTGTCTTATGCTGGAACCGTCAAAGCGGCCTGACTGAAACAGAAAGCGGAACAGATGCGGTTCTTCATTGGCGAACTGAATATACCTTAAGCCTATTTCCAGGAAGTCATCATCCCTGTTCAGGTATTCACTGTGGTACTTGTCAGCCCTTAAATATACTTCATCTTTTAATGTATTCAGATCAGGAAACTGATACATTACAGGCTGGGTGGAACAGCCCAGCTCTTCGGCCAGCTTTCTGGCAGTTAACGCCAAAAAGCCTTCCCTTCTTACTAACTGGAAAGCTTTCTCTATCATCTCTTCACGTGTGGTTACCGGTTTCTTTGACATGGCTCCTCCAAATACTATAACACTTGTTATTATAAGTTTGAGAGCCTCTTCTGTCAACAGAACACCTATACAAAAAGAGTTCTCGGAGAGAACTCTTTCAATGATTGAGTGTGGTTAAACTATAAAGTCAGCGTATGGAATATCTCTCCATCCAGTGTTTTCCATGTAAATGTCCCGCCGGAATAGATGATATATCCTCTTGGTGTCTGGTTTTTAGGCATGGACACTGATCCCGGATTAAGGCACAGAATATCTCCCCTTCTTTCCCATGTTGGGACATGTGTATGTCCGTACAGTAATATATCGCCCTTCTGTAACGGAGGCAGATTGTCAGGATGATAAACGTGACCGTGTGTAGCATACATTCTGTAGCCATCCATGGATATCAAAGCATAATCAGCCATGATGGGAAACTTCAGGACCATCTGATCTACTTCGGTATCGCAGTTGCCTCTGACACAAAGGATATCGTCTTTTCTCTCATTAAGTGCAGAGATGACATCCTTCGGACTGTATAAATCAGGAAGATCATTTCGCGGGCCATGATAAAGGATATCCCCCAGCAAAAGCATGCGGTCAGCCTTTTCCTGATCATAGGCTTTAAGCATTTTCTCGCAGTACCTAAAGGAACCGTGAATATCTGAAGCAATAAATAGTTTCATATGTAATAAACCTCCTCAGCAAAAAGCCTGTTACCTTAATTAATGTCTGTCACTTCTGATCATCGCATGCCATACTTGATCACAGATTCCCTGGTTGTTCTTCCCGGCAGCTCTGAGAATGCCTTCCTGTCTCATACCGGCTTTTTCCATGACACGCCCTGACTTTGGATTGTTTATATCATGACAGGCCGCAACACGGTTCAGCCCGACAATATCAAACAGATAATCCATCACAGCACTTAATGCTTCCGGCATTAAACCCTGTCCCCAGTATGCGCGGCTCATGCAATAACCTATATCAGCCGCCTCAGTGTTCTCATTAAGATTTACAGCCGAAATATTGCCAATAGCCTTTCCTGTTTCCTTATGCTCCATGACCCAGTTAAAGTATCCGCCGTCTTTATATCTGGGTATCCAGTCGGCAAGAAGAGCCTTGGTCACTTCAACACTCGCATGCGGTGGCCATGTCAGGTACTTTGTGACTTCAGGATCACACGCCCAGTTTTCATACATGTCCTGTGCATCCTCTATTCTGTATCTGCGCAATATCAATCTGTCAGTTTCTAATCTTCGTGTTCCCGTTTTATTCATATTATCACCAACCCCCTGCTCTTTTATATATTATAAACTCTTCCCGCTGACATTCATGAAAAGACGCTAAATATCCTGTAAATATGTATAATAATAAAACATTGAAAACAGATCAGAAGGAAATATACAATTATTAATAGATAATGAATTGAAAGATGGCGGACTATTACCATAACAGAAGGAACTGAACATGCGTAACAAAAGGAAGGAGAGGCTGTTATGACATACCAACAGGCACGGGATTTATTCCGACAGTTCAACGGTTCAACATTTCACATGTCCAGAGAAGAACCTCAGCTGCTTGCGGAATTTGAATCTCTTCACATATCCGAAGCACAGAAAGATATCTGGCGCCTTGAACTGGCGCAAGAGCACCTCGCTAAAATCGGTCAGGACAATCCCAGAAGCTGGTCTCTGTTTTCTTCCCTGACCTCTGTTTTAACTGCGGTTAAAACCGTTGAAGGCAGACAGGAGAGAATGTTTTTAGAGGCGATAGAAAAACAGAAGGATTGCGATGAACTGACCAGGATCATCTCCCTGGAAACCATATGTGGCAGAACCTACGATTATCATGACGGCGTTATCGCTTTCTTCAGAAAACGCGGATATGATCTTGCTGAGCTGAAAGCTGTTTCTGATAAACTGATTGAACACGATAAGAATACAGATAATCAGCGTTTCAGAAAAGCAATCACCCTGTATCAGTCACTGATATAAGCCTGCTTGAAAACAAACAACCACCACAGTGCGGGTTTGCTTCAACGGAAGAAGGCAATATACTCACCTTTGTCCAGCAGTGGGCAAAACTTAGACTCATAAAGGAAATATCTGAAGAAGTCTGGAAACAATAAGCAATATACAGAAAAAACAGAAGGTTTTAATTCCCTCTGTTTTTTCTGTTGATTAATCCGGTTTTTCACCGTTGAAATAACCATATGTTCTGAAGTCGTCAAGACTCCAGTCCTTACACTCACCTGTATTTGTAACGAGCTCTTCATCACTGTAGTATCTGGTAGA
>JAEEGL013661103.1_pt1 | contig 46946 bp, 31 predicted proteins | sample 9134231 | NCBI WGS metagenome assembly JAEEGL01 (sample SAMN16246548, study PRJNA631951) | gut metagenome | biome: gut microbiome; feature: rumen; material: fiber-attached | host: Bos | place: Iran: Karaj | collected 2018-10
AGAAGTTCACCTACAAGGGTGTTACCTACACTCCGAAGAGCTTCGGTGAGAGCCTGGGACTGAACCCCGACGACTATGTCAGCATCACCAGTTATACGCATCACCCCTTCTATGAGCAGTTTGTCATCGAGATCCAGGACAACTGGCGTTGGGGTCTGAGTTGGAACCTGCCTCTTGACGAGATGATGGAGGTGTTTGACTATGCCATCGACAACGGCTACACCGTCGCTTGGGGTGCCGACGTCAGCGAGCCCGGCTTCCGCTACACCCGCAAAGGCTTCGCCGTGCTGCCCGCCACCGACGGCAAGACTGCTGCCAAGGTCGGCAGCGACCAGGCCAAGTGGAGCGGTATGAGCGCCACCGAGATTGCCGACGAGGCCGCCAAGCACCCCACGCCGCAGCGCTGGGTGACCCAGGAGGAGCGCCAGCAGGCCTACGACAACTGGGAGACCACCGACGACCACGGCATGCTGATTTTCGGCAAGGCCAAAGACCAGATGGGCAACGAGTACTACATGGTGAAGAACAGCTGGGGACTCTACAATGGTGAGTTCGGCGGCAACTTCTTCTGCAGCAAGGCTTTCGTCCGCTACAAGACCATGAACATCGTGGTTCATAAGGACGCCATCCCCGCCCATATCAAAGCCAAACTCGGCATCGAGGACACCAAAGCTCCCGCCAAGAAGGGCAAGAAGAAATAAACAGAATGAGTTAACGCGTTAATGTGTTAATGCGTGAATAAAAAAGGAGGCTCGGGAGAGCCTCCTTTCTTTATTGATGGTGTCGCAGTTATTCGTTCGGCGTGGTTGTGAACTCCTCGTTGGAGTAGATGGTGGGAGTGCCGTCGGAGAACTGCATGTAGCCGCGTACATAGTAGGTGGTGCCAGGCTGGACATTGTTCAGCAGCGCCGCCACGGTGCGCGAGCCGTCGGGGTTCTCCTGCATGCGCTGTATGGTGGCGTCGGTCTCGCCGGTCTCCATGTTGACATGCTCGAAGCCGTTGTATACGTTGTCGCTCAGGGTGGGGTTGCCGGTGGTGTTGTATACTACGCCGAGGCCCACGGGGTCGCCGTCGAAGTAGGCGGTGATGGTGACCGACAGGGTGGTGCTGTTGGCGGGCATAACGGTGAGAACGTTTATCCAGTTGGTGTCGCCCGAGCCGGATGCGTTGTCGGTGGAGTAGGTGCGCACCTCGCTGTAGATGGGCTCGCTGTCGGGAGTGAGCTTCAGCCAAGCCACAATGTTGTATTGTGTTTCTGCATGGAGGCCGCCGATGCTGATTTCGAAATAGTCCGAACCGGGATTGGCTTTAATCACGTTGTTGCCCAACGTGGGCGTGCCATCGTAGGCGGGGCACCAGGCGATGCCGCAGGTGTAGTCGGGGAACTGCCAAAGGTACTGGTCGACGCTGCCGGTGACGTGCGCGTGGACAGTGATGGAGTTCTCGGTGCTGTACGAAAGTTCGGGTGTCCCGATGCCGAGGTCGCCCGGGTCGAGGTCGCCGCCGCCGGGGTTGTCGCCATCCGTCTTGGTCATGTGGAAGCGGATGTCGCCGGTGATGTCGTTACCGTCGAACTCGATGTAGCTGCCGTGGAAAGCGCACTCGGTGGCAGTCATGGTGTCGATGGTAAAAGAGAACTGGTGACTGCCTGTATTGACGTCGATGACGTTGCCGTTGATGACCCAGGTGAAGTCGTTGTGATCGGTTACGTCGCCGTCGTCCATCAAGCCACTGCCGCCCTCGTAGAAGGAGAGCAGCATGTTAGGAGGCGTCATGTCCTGTCCGTTGATTGACATCAGGTCCACACGCCAGGTGCCGACGAGGAGGGAGCTGTAGTTGTTGGTGTCGCCACTTCCATCAGGACCCTCTGGTTTCTCTGTGCAGGCTGCAAAGGATACAAACAGCGCTGCCACGGCCATAAATTTCAATAATTTCTTCATTTTGTTTAAGATTTAAATGTGCCATAATAACGCACTTGTTTTGAAAATATTGTGTATCAATTCATTTTTTTTTGGCGACTCCCTGTGAAGAAATCCGGGGGCGGTAGGCAATAAAAGGGTGGCGTCGGACGTTATAAAACCATGCGAATATTGCTCATCACACCGCCGCTCACGCAGCTCAACACACCCTATCCCGCTACGGCCTACCTGAAAGGTTACTATGTGGCGCAGGGGCATGAGGTGCGGCAGGTGGACCTCGGCATCGAGGTGGCCGACCGTGTGCTGTCGCATGAGTTCTTGATGAGTATCGGGCTGGAGGAGCAGGCGCGGCTGATAGAGCCGGTGAAGCGGTTCCTGCGCGGACAGGATGACACGCTGGGACCACGCATCGCCAATCGCTCATTGTTGCCCGAAGGGAAACGCTTCGAGCAGCTGGACGAAGACAATCTGGAGTGGTCGTTCGGTGTGAGCGGCATCACCGACAAGGCGATGCATCTGGCCACCCTTTTCATTGAAGATATAGCGGATTACATAAGGGAACATGTGGACTCCCACTTCGACTTGGTGCGCTACGCCGAGCACCTCTCCAACGATGCCCCTACCTTTGACCCGCTGTATGAGGAGCTGCAACAGGAACCGTCGCCTATTGACAAGTTGATGCTACAGACGTTGGAAGAGATAATTTCAACTTTCAATTTTCAACTTTCAACTTTAGACAAGGTTTGCATCACGGTTCCGTTCCCCGGGTGCTTGTACGGCGCGTTGCGTTGCGGCCAGTGGCTCAAGGCCCACACCACAGCTACCGTCGAGATAGGTGGCGGCTTCCCCAACACCGAATGGCGTCAGCTAAGCGACAAGCGTATCTATGAGTTTTGCGATATTGTTGTAGTGGATAGTGGGGAGTGTGTGGTGGGTAGCACACGACCCCAAATGCTACCCACTATCCACTACCCACTACCCACTGAGATATGTCCCGACTTCAGTGACCTGTCGCTCGACAAATACCTTTCGCTCACTGAGATGACCAACCCCATGCACCGGCTGTGGAGCCAGGGACGGTGGAACAAGATGGTGATGGCGCAAGGCTGCTACTGGCACCGTTGTGCTTTCTGCGACACCTCGCTTCCCTATATCGGCGACTACAGAGCTCCCAAGGCTGCCACGGTGGTCGACCACATGGAGCGTGTGATGGCGCAGACCGGACGCACGGGCTTCCACTTTGTCGACGAGGCTTTGCCGCCCAAGTTGCTGTGGGAGGTGGCCGAGGAAATACTGCGTCGTGGTCTGTCCGTCAGCTTCTGGGGTAATATACGTTTCGAGAAGGCTTATACTGCCGAGCTGTGCGACCTGCTGGCCGAGGCCGGCATGGTGGCCGTGAGCGGCGGACTGGAGGTGGCCAGCGACCGCCTGCTGAAGTTGATTGACAAGGGAGTCACTATACGGCAGACCGTCGAAGCCTGCCGTCATCTGCGCGCCGCAGGCATCATGGTGCACACCTACCTCATGTACGGCTTCCCCACCGAGACGTTGCAGGAGAGTGTCGACGCCCTCGAGACGGTGCGCCGTATGTTCGACGAGGGCATCGTCCAGAGCGCCTTCTGGCACCGTTACGCCATGACCTGCCACTCGCCCAGCGGTCTCAACCCCGAAGCCTACGGTGCCCGTCGCACCACGCTTGAGCCGCACCCGTTCTGCAACAACGAGGTGGACTGGGAGCCGATTAGAAATGAAGAATTGGCTGACGCGAACGGCAACGCTCAATTTGACTATGACATCGAGGCGGTGGGGGCGGCGTTGCGCTTGGCTACCTACAACTACATGAACGGTCTCGGGCTGGACCAGCCGGTGCGCTCATGGTTCCCAATAAGAGTACCTAAACCAACGGTGAGTTACATTGGTTAAACGAATCAAATCTTGATACGATGAAGACGATATTCCTTGCTGCCGGCTGCTTCTGGGGCGCCCAGCATTATTTGAAACAGATACGTGGCGTGGTGGAGACAGAGACGGGCTTCGCCAACGGAAACACGGAGAACCCCAAATATGAAGAGGTATATACCGATACGACAGGCTATGCCGAGGCGGTGCGTGTGGTGTTCGACCCCGCGGTGCTTCCGCTGCGCAAGCTGCTGAACCTCTACTTCGACTGTATCGAGCCCACCAGCGTCAACCGACAAGGGGAGGATGAGGGTACCCGCTACCGCACGGGCATCTATTACATCGAAACCGAGGACTACCTGACCATCAAGGAGGTCTATGACGAAGTACAGCGCGGCTATAGCGCCCCGCTGGCGGTGGAAGTGGAACCCATACGGAATTTCTTTCCTGCCGACGAAAGTCATCAGGACTATCTCACCAAGCATCCCGACGGCTACTGCCACCTGCCGCAGGCCCTCTTTGAGTTCGCCCGCAAGGCTAACTAGAAGCTCAGGTTGGCGCCGAAGCTGGCCAGGATGGGCAGCTGGTTGACGCGCTCGAAGGTGATGCGGTTGAAGTAGAAGATGTTCTGGCGGCTATAGATGTTGGTGGCGCTGAGGCTGAGCTCGAGGATGGACCGGGCGCCGAGGGAGAATTTGCGTTTGATACCTAGGTCGAGGCGGTGGTAGCTGGGCAGGCGCCCCTTGTACAATTCGGCATAGTGTATGCCGTAGACACCGTTTTCACGTGTATAGTCGCTGACGATGTTGTCGCCGAACACGAGCTGCTGGTAGACGCCCTGCGTCTGGGTGAAGGGGAATCCCGAGCCGAAACTCCAGCGGCCACTGACTTCCCAGTCGTTTTTGGAACCGAATTTATAGGTGGCCAACAGGTTGACGGTATGTCGACGGTCGTAGTGGGGAGTGTAGGTCTGCAGTTCGTCGGTGCGCTGCACGTATCCTAGCGAGTAGGTGGCCCAGACGTAGAGTCGGTCGAGGTCGAGGGTGGCGCTCACATCAAAGCCTGTGGCCAAGCCTTTTTCGATGATATAGTCTTTGCGCAGGTATTCAGGTTTGTAGAAGTTGCTGGTGGGGTTGGTGTAGTAGGGGTCGGTGTCGCTGTACATGTTGTTACGGTTGGCATTGAGCAGCTGGTCGAAGTATTTGAGGTAGACCTCAGCGTTGAAGGTGATGAGGTCGGTGAGGTCGTATTCGGCACCGAGGATGATGTGCTTTGCTTTTTGCACGCAGGTGGTCACCTCTTTGTCCAGGAATGTCGACGGAAGTCCCAGTTCGGCGCTGCCGGTGAGGAATCCGGTGAAGAGGTTGACGATGTCGTTGTCGGAGCGTGCGTCGAGAAATATCTGGCTGTAGAAACCTCCGGCCATCTTGAAGCGGAGCTTGTCGGTGGCGTTGTATTTGGCGGCAATGCGGGGTTCGAACTGCGGGCTGGCGAGGGTGGCGTAGTAGATGAAGCGCAGGCCCGGGTCGAGCAGCCACTTGCCGGTGCTGAGCTTATAGGTGCCGTAGAGCGAGAGGTTGGTGGTGGGGGTCTTCTGTTTGATTTCTTTGCCGTAGGCATTCCAGAATCTGTAGTCGGTGCTGTAGCCTTCGATGGTGAGTCCGTAGCGCAGGCGGTTGGCTCCGATGAAGTTGGTTACCTGCATGGTGGTGTTGAAACCGTTGATGGAGCTGTACTTGTCGCGACCGGAGCCGTCGTCGAGGGTGATGTTGTAGTTGCTGTATGCCAGCGTACCTTCGAGGATGGCGCTGCTGCCGGTGACGAGCATGAAGTTGGTGCCTAGGCCGTAGTTGCGCCAGTGATAGTCGGCAATGGCCTGGTAGTTACTGACCGAGTCGTCAAAGTGGAATCCGAAGATGCTCACCTTGCTTCCGGTGCCCGAGTTGGCTGTGAGCTTTCCGTAGAGGTCGAGGAAATCGAAGGGCAGGCCTCCGTCGATGTAAGGGTAGAAGAGCTTCGAGGTCTTGGAGAGGTACGAGTTTTTGGCAGTGAGCAGGTAGGTGACAGTGGATTTGGAGGTTGTGGTTTCTTTCTTCAGCGGTCCTTCAAGGATGAGGTTGGCGCCGAAAGTGTTGATGCCCACTTTGCCTGTGTGGTGGCGCTTGTTGCCGTCGCGAGTGGTGATGTCCATCACCGACGACATGCGGCCACCGTATTCGGCGCCGAAGCCGCCGGTGTAGATGTCGGCGTTGAGGATGACATCGGTCTCGAAGATAGAGTAGAGGCCTATGGAGTGGAAGGGATTGTAGACAATCATGCCGTCGAGGAGGGTGAGGTTCTGAATCATCGAACCGCCACGGATGTAGAGCTGGCCACCCTGGTCGCCGGTGGAGTTGACGCCCGGAAGCACCTGCATATACTGGGCGATATCGGCGGTGCCGCCGATGGAGGGCATCTGCTGTATCTGGCTGGCGGTGAGCTTCTCCACACTCACCTGCGTCTGTATGCGGCGTTCTTCGGCTTTGCTGTCGGTGATTTCCACGGTCTTGAGCATCTGTGCTGACGGCTTGAGGTGGATGGTCAGCGTGACGGTTTTGCGGTCGGCGATTGTGACAGTCTGCCGGTACTCCTCATAGCCCATGAAACGCACGCGCAGCGTGTATTCGCCAGCGGGCACCTTGTTGATAAGGAAAAAGCCGTTGAGGTCGGTGGCGCAGCCGTAGGCTGTGCCGTCAAGGATGACATTGGCAAAGGGGACGGCCTCGCCGTTGCTCTCGTCGAAGAGCACGCCCTTCACGGTGCCCTGTGCCGCAGCCTCACCCCCAACCCCTCTCCAAAGGGCGAGGGGAGTCATTAGCAGCAACAAAACAATTATTCTTTTAGTCATTATTATCTATGTTTCTTTTTCATTTTACTCCCCTCTCCATCGGATTCATTTTACTCCCCTCTCCATCGGAGAGGGGTTGGGGGTGAGGCTTTTAATGAATAACTTTAAATATCAGTTCTTTCAGCAGTTCGCCGTCGGTGACGTTTCCGCTGTTGCGGACACCTTTGCTGCGGAGGTCGGTTTCGTAGAGGTAGCCGATGCAGGAAGCCAGTTTCCCAAGAGGGAAGTTGCGGGCTGCTGTTGCGTAGTCGGACACGAAAGAAGGGGGGCATCCCAATGCTTTGGCTGCGTCGCTTTTGTTTTCGAGCTGATGGTATATCATTATCTTGAGGAAGTAGCTGTACAGCAGTGGCAGCACCTGCTGGATGGGATTCTTCTTGGGGTTGGCCGCGAAGTAGTTCACGATGCGGTTGCACATCATCGGGTCGCGCCGGCCGATGGCTTTCTGCAACTCGAAGATGTTGTAGTCCTTGCTGATTCCAATCTGGTCCTCGATCAGCTGCTCAGTGATGGCGCCGCCAGCGGGCAGCAAAGGATAGAGTTTGCCGAGTTCGTTGGCAATCTTGCTCAGGTCGGTGCCCAAGTATTCAGCCAGCATGGCGGCGGCTTTGTCGCCGATGGAGTAGCCGTGGGCGCCCACCTCGCGGGATATCCAGGCCGGCACCTGATTGTCGTAGATGCGTGGGCTCTCGTATACCACGCCTGTCTTGTCGATGGCTTTATATGCGGCCGTGCGTTTGTCGAGTTTCTTATGGCGGTAGCAGAACACCAGCACACTCTGTGGTGACGGCTGCTGCAGATAGTTGGCCAGCAGTTCCCACTCTTTGACGGCGATATCCTGAGCCTCCTTGACGATGACGAGGTGGATGGGCGACATCATCGGATAGCGTTTTGCTGTACTGATGACTGTGGCCATGTCCACATCGCGGCCGTAGACCACCGTCTGGTCGAAGTCGCGCACCGATGGGTCGATGACATTCTCTTCGAAGTAGTCCGACACCACGTCGATGTAATAGTTTTCCTCGCCCGTGAGCAGGTAAACGGGTTTGTACTTGCCGGCCGACAAGTCTGCAATCAATTGTTTGTCAGTTATCGCCATCGAAATCGTTGCTTTTTTGAGGTTACAAAAATACAAAATTTTTCTCACTTCGACACAGAAAACATGTGAATACATTGATGGTTGGATATGAGTAATTTATGAGTTGGTTGCGAATGTGCTTTGTGAGATGTTTATAATCAGTTTGTTATGGATGTATCTTCGTTTGTTGTGGTCGGAGTTGGTAGAAGATGACCGTGGGAAGGAACAGTTGCTTGCCGTCCGAGGGAGGAACTAAGGGGATGTAAAATGTTAATTTTCTATTTTTATTTGGTCATGTGGCAATAATGTTGTACTTTTGCAAAATTAATTTAAAATCAACGATTCTATGCAAGAGCCTACCAGATTGTTTGACCTGCTTGAATGGAGAAAGGAACTCCACCCCGAACGCCCTGTGTTCAAATTCAAGGAAAACGGCGAATGGAAGTCGCATTTTATTGACGAATATATTGAGAAAGTCAATCTTATCAGCTATGCTTTGTTGCATCTTGGAGTGAAGAAGGGCGAGAATATCGGTCTTATCAGCGCCGGCCGTCCGGAGTGGAACTATGTCGACTTCGGTGTGCAGCAGACGGGTGCCGTGCTGCTTCCCATCTATCCGACTATCAGTGAGGAGGACTACCAGTACATCCTCAATGATGCCGATGTGCGCCTGTTGGTGGTCGAAACCCCCGCCCTGTATAAGAAAATCAGCAATATCCGCGAGCAGCTTCCGCATCTGGAGAACCTCTGCACCATCGTCCCCATGGAGGGCGTGAAGTCGCTCGACGATATCTATGACCTTGGCCGCCGCTATGTGGCCGAACACCCCGATGCGCCGCAGCAGCTGCAGGCCATCAAAGACTCGTTGACCATCGACGATGTCTGCACGATGATTTACACCAGCGGCACCACAGGTGTGCCCAAGGGCGCTATGCTGACGCACCGCGGCCTTATCATGAACGTGCAGGAAATCAAAGGCAGTCCCGCCCCCAGCTGGACGCGCGCCCTGTCGTGGCTCCCCATGTGCCATATTTATGAGCGCATGATGGGCTACCTCTACCAGTGGCTTTGCTTCGAGATTGCCTACGCTGAGAGTATCGCCAAAGTGGGCGACAACTGCAAGGAGATACAGCCGCATATGCTGGCCTGCGTGCCTCGTTTCATCGAGAAGGTCTACGACAAGATTTTCCGCAAGGGCGAGAAACTCACCGGTCTGAAGAAGAAGATATTCGACTGGGCCCTCGATTTGGCATTCGAATATGACCTCGACGAGTCGAAACTCTCCTGCTGGTATAAACTCCAAAAGAAGATAGCCGATAAATTGGTTTATAAAGAGATTCGCGAGAGCATGGGCGGACACCTCGGCATGCTAGTCAGTGGCGGTGCTATCATCCAGCCTCGTCTCACGCGCTTCTTCTCCTGTGTGGGCTTGGATCTCTATGAGGGCTACGGCCTCACCGAGTGCTCGCCGCTCATCGCCGTGACCAACTCGAACAAGAAAGGCCGCAAGATTGGCTCCGTGGGCTTCGCCATGCGCGAGATTGAGGTGCGCATCGACCCGAAGACCAACGAGATTCAGTGTCGTGGCGGCAATGTGATGAAAGGCTACTACAACAAGCCCGATCTCACTGCCGAGGCTATCGACAGCGATGGCTGGTTCCACACCGGCGACACCGGCTACTTCGACCCCGACGGATATCTGTTCATCACCGGCCGTACCAAGAGCATGTTCAAGACTTCGATGGGCAAATACATCAATCCCGAGGTGATTGAGGAGAAAATGAAGCAGGCTCCCTTCATCCTCGACATGATGGTGGTGGGCGACGGACAGAAGTTCGCCGCTGCCCTCATCGCCCCCGACTTCGACATGCTGAAGGACTGGTGCAAGCGCCATGGCGTCAGTGCCACGACTCCCGCCGAGATGATTGCCGACAAGACCGTTATCGCTCGATACCAGAAGGTGGTCGACAAGTACAATGCCGAACTGGGCGAGACGGAGCGTGTCAAGCGCTTCGCCCTCGTCGCCGAGCCTTGGACCGAGGCCAACAAGATGCTTACGCCGACGCAGAAGCTCATCCGCCGCAACGTCGCCGCCGCCTACCAAGAACAGATTGACGCGCTGTTCAAATAAGATATTGATGCGTAAAAACAGCGAGGGCTTCACAATCGTGAAGCCCTCGCTGTTTTATTTCCGCCGGCGGGAATGTTTTTTCTTCTTTTCTTCTTTTGGCTGAGGGGTGCCTTTCTTGTTGCGCTGGCTTTTGCCTTTTGATGTTTGCGTAGCATATTTCCCCGCCGTTTTTTGCCCAGCGGGGGCACCCGCGACGCGGTCATCCTCTTCGACTAGCTCGAAGTCAATCTGCTTCTTCAGCAGGTCGACATGGCGGACGCGGATGTGGACGGGGTAGCCGAGTTTGTAGCAGCGGCCGTGGCGGCGTCCGATGACTTGGTAGTTGTCCTCGTCGAGCATGTAGTAGTCGTCCTTCAGACTTCCGATGGGTATCATGCCTTCGCATTTGTTGCCCTCGATCTCGGCGTAGATGCCCCACTTGCTGACCCCGCTGATGAGGGCGGGGAAGACCTGTCCCAACTTGTCGGCCAGATATTCGGCTTGCTTGTATTTGACGCTGGTGCGCTCGGCGTCGGCGGCTTTCTTCTCCATCACGGAGCAGTGGCGGCAGTAGTCCTCGTACTCGTCGGCGTTGACCGACTTGCCGTTGTGCAGGTAGAGGTCGAGCAGTCGGTGCACCATCAGGTCGGGGTAGCGGCGGATGGGGGAGGTGAAGTGTGTGTAGTAGGGGAAGGCGAGTCCATAGTGGCCGATGTTCTCGGTGCTGTAGTAGGCTTTGCTCATGGTGCGGATGGCGATGGTGTCGACCATGTGCTCCTCGCCGCGGCCAGCGATGTTCTCGAACAGGCGGTTGTAGCTCTCGGCAAGGGCTTTGCGGCTGGTGGTCTTCATGCTGAAGCCCAGCTTGGCGACGAACTCGACGAAGGTGTTGAGTTTCTCGGGATTGGGCTCGTCGTGGACGCGATAGACAAATGTCCTATTTGAGGTCGGAGGTCGGAAGTCGGAGGTCGGAGTTTTTTTGCGACCGTTTTTATCTTCGAACTCCGCCTTCTGAGCTCCGAACTCCGCCACTTTGCGGTTGGCCAGGAGCATGAACTCTTCGATGAGCCAGTTGGCCTCCTTGCTCTCTTTGATGTAGACGCCGATGGGCTTGGCGTTCTCGTCGAGTTGGAACTTCACCTCCTGGGTCTCGAAGTTGATGGCGCCGCTCTTGTAGCGTGCTGCACGTAGAATGGTGGCGATGCCATGGAGTTTCAGTATGGCCTCGCCCACTGACTTTTCACTTTCGTCTTTCCACTTTCCACTTTCAATTATCTCCTGCGCCTCTTCGTAGGCCATGCGGCGGTCGCTGCGGATGACGCTTTTGCCCATCCAAGTGTTATAGACTTTGCCTTTGCCATCCATCTCCATGACGACGGAGAAGCAGAGTTTGTCCTCGTCCTGACGGAGGGAACAGACCTCGTTGCAGAGTTTCTCGGGGAGCATGGGGATGGTGCGGTCGACGAGGTAGACGGAAGTGCCGCGCTCATAGGCTTCGCGGTCAATGGCACTGCCGGGCTTGACATAGTATGATACGTCGGCGATATGCACGCCCACCTCCATGTGTCCGTTGGGCAGTTCGCGGAAGGAGAGGGCGTCGTCGAAGTCTTTGGCGTCGGCGGGGTCGATGGTGAAAGTGGTGACGTCGCGGAAGTCTTTGCGACTGGCCATCTCTTTCTTAGTGGGCTTGCGTATCTTCTTGGCCTCCTCCTCGACTTCGGCAGGGAAGTCGAGCGGGAAGTCGTACTCGGCCAGGATGGACTGCATCTCGACGTTGTTGTCGCCGGGGCGTCCCAGGCGTTTTATCACTTTGCCCACGGGATTGTTCATCCGCTCGGGCCAGTCGGTCATCTCCACCAGCACCTTCTCGCCGTTTTCGGCGCCGCCGAGGTCGTCGTTGTGAATGAAGATGTCGACCTGCATGGTGCGGCTGTCGCTGACCATGAAGGCGAAACGTTCCTGTTTCTGTATGACACCCACGAAACGGGTCTTGGCGCGCTTCAGAATCTCCACCACTTGCCCCTCGGGTTTGTGCATCTTGCGTTGGGGGAACATGAGCACCTTGACTGTGTCTCCGTGCAGGGCATGGTGGGTGTTGTTGGGCGCAATCTGTATGTCTTCACGCCCTTCCTCGTTGGGGATTACATAGGCCTTGCCGCCCTGCTTCATGTCGATGGTGCCGGTGACGTAGTTCTGTGGCAGCAGGTCGTCGTCGATGCTCTTGGGATTGATGCGGTACTTGCCTTGGTGGTCGTCGGCGATGAGATGCTTCTGCTCGGCGAGCTCTTGGATGGTGCGTATCACCTCCTGCCGTTCGGTCTTGCTGCCCGCGCCGATACGTGAAGAGATTTGCTTGTGGTTGAAGGCGTCGAAGGGGTTGTTGGCGAATACTTTGAGTATCTGTTTTGCTAAATTTTCATTCATAATAGGTTCAATTATATTGGTCGTTTTCTCGCCATGCCAAAGTTCAAGCATCTTGACTTTGATCATTTGGCTTAACGAAAACGTCCATTCTTTTAAGTAATGCTTTATTGTCGGGCTCACGGCCCATGAAACGACGGAAGAGCACGGAAGGGTGCTCGGTGCCGCCACGCGAGAGTATCTCGCGACGGAAGGCGTTGGAGGTCTCCTGGTTGAAGATGCCGTCATGCTTGAATCGGCTGAAGATGTCGGCATCGAGCACTTCGGCCCACTTGTAGCCATAGTATCCCGAGGCGTATCCGCCGCTGAAGATGTGGCTGAAGTTGGTGGCTGTGCAGCAGCCGGGAACTCGAGGGAGGAGGTTGGTCATGGCCGCCGCCTCGATACTTTCCGCTTTCCACTTTCCGCTTTCCACTCTCATCGTGTGGAAAGCGATGTCGGTGTAGCCTAGGTTGAGCTGGCGCAGGCAGAGCCATCCGGCCAGGTGGTTCTGAGCAGCTCGGATTTTGTCGATATACTCGGTGGGCAACGGCTCGCCGGTCTGCCAGTGACGGGCAAAGGTGGCAAGGAATTCCGGCTCGTAGCACCAGTTTTCCATCACCTGTGACGGCATCTCCACGAAGTCGCGCTTGACGTTGGTGCCACTAAGACTCTCGTACTGCACGTCGGAGAGCATGCCGTGCATGGCGTGCCCCATCTCGTGCATGAAGGTCTCCACCTCGTTGAAGCGGAGTAGGGAAGGGGTGTCGGCGGTGGGCTTGCTGAAGTTACACACCACCTGTATCTGCGGACGTACGCTGCCATATTGTCCGCGGAATTCGGTCATCCATGCACCGCTGCGCTTGGAAGGACGCGGATGCATGTCGAGGTAGAGCATCCCCATCTCGCGCTCACCGTCGCTGACGCGATAGACGTGCACTTCCTCGTGATAGACTGGCACGCTGAAGTCTTCCTCAAAATGCAGGCCATACAAGCGACCATAGAGACCGAAGATGCCCTCGCGCACGGCGTCGAGCGGGAAGTAGGGGCGTAGGGCTTCGCTGTCGAAAGAGTAGCGTTGCTGCTTCAGTTTCTCCGCAAGGTAACTAAAATCCCAGCTGTTGGTGGCACCCACATCCTCCAGATCTTTCTGTGCGGAAGGAAGGACGGCGGCCTTGAGATTGTCCATGAAGCTCTGCAGGTTGGGTAGGCTTTGTACCATACGGTCCTCGAGCACATAGTCGCAGTAGGAGGTGTAGCCCAGCAACTGCGCCTGTTCGGCGCGGAGTTCGACAATGCGGTGTATCACGTCGTTGTTGTCGTGTCCGTTGCCCCGATTTCCGATGCTGTTGTACATGAGGTACATCTTTTCGCGCAGGTCGGAGAGTGCGCTGTAGGTCATAAAGGGGATGTACGACGGAGCCGCCAGAGTAAATACCCATCCTTCCAGACCACGGCTTGCGGCCTCCTCACGGGCTGCGGTGCGTATGGCCTCGGGCAATCCTTCGAGTTCCTCCTCCTTGGTGAGGTGCAGGGTCCACTCGTTGAGGTCGGCTAATGCATTCTGACTAAAGCGTTGTTTCAGCTCGCTGAGTTCCTCCTCGTTCTGCTTATAGCGTTCTCGCTGTTCCGGCGGCAGGGCCACGCCATGGCGACGGAAGGACTTGAGGGTGTTCCCCAGCAATGTCTGCTGCTCAGTTGAAAGATTTGGGTTGGATGTTGAGAGTTGTTCCACGCGCTTGTACAGCCGTTCGTCGGTCATCACCCGCATGCTGAAGCGCGTCATCTCGGGCTCCAGTTGCAACACTATCTCCTGCAGCTCGTCGCTGGTGCAGCATTCGTTGAGGTTCATCATGATAGCGCTGATGCGGTCGAGTCGCCGGGAGGCGGTCTCCAATGCTTCGACAGTGTTTTCGAAGGTTGGCTCCTCGGTCGAAGTGGCGATGGCTTCCACGTTGCGTCCCGCTTCCTCGATAGCGGCGCGTATGGCAGGTTCGTAATCCTCGGTGTGTATCAGGTTGAAGGGAGGAAACTCCCAGTTTTGTAGCAGAATATTCATTATGTGTGAATAACGGGATTCGTTAAAAAATATTTTGCCAACCTATTTTTATTTAGTATTTTTGCAGCCGATTTGGTCACCCGATGAGGGTGCCAAGAGGGAAGCCGGTGAGAGTCCGGCGCAGTCCCGCTGCTGTAAGCTCAGTAGTTGATACCCAAAGAAGTAAGTCACTGTGTATCGTCATAGGTGCATGGGAAGACAGGGTGGAAACGAGCAAGCCAGAAGACCTGCCAAATCGCATAAATCGGTACCGCTTTCGAGGAAAAAGCACCCGGTGACACAGGATTTGCATTCGCCGCAGGTCTGTTTCCCTGAAATTTCCGTTACCGATATTGAGATTGGAAGTATTAACTAATATAAAACAATATCAATATGGTAAAAAAAATACTTACAATTATGATGGGACTGATGCTGGCCATCAGTGCCTCGGCAACCATCAATTTTTCCGCCTCGGATATTCAATACTGGGTGGGTACCGGCAGCAACCAGGCTGTTGTTGTCATCGGATGGGACGACAATCCCAGCGGCAGTAACTTCGCCTTGGCTTGGGGCGTGCGTTGGAACGGCAGTTGCACAGCCGTGAACATGCTCGACACCATCGCTACCTATGACAGCCGTGTGGCTTACGCCATTAACTCGGGCTTCGTTACCAGTATCGGCTATAACGATGGCACGCTTGTCTCTGGCTCGAGTGACAGTTACTGGTGTTACACCCTCAACGGCGGCAATGCCGGTGCCTATTCGACTCAAGCAATGGCTAATGGCGACATCATGGAAATCAGCAGCAGTTGCGATTTCAGCCTTTCCACCGCCATGGCCGCCACCAATCCCAACGGTGGCAACACAACTTTGCCCGACACAGTGGATGCTTCGCTTCCCTTCAGCGAAATTCTATACTGGGTGGGTTCCGGTACCGACAGCGCCGAGTTTATCGTTAACTTCGCCAATCCCGACACCGCCTTTGCCTGGGGCTACCTTTTCAACGGTTCCACAACGGCTCAGGCCATGGTGGACGCCATTGCCGCCGCCGACCCGCGTTTCTGGACCGAAGGCTCTCCTTCGTTGAGCGGTGACATCCATTTTGTTACCGACAACGGTGATACCCTCGGCCTCTCGCCCGTCGACCCCACGATGGGTTACAATTTCTGGTGGACCAACCTCAACGGCGTCAGCGCCGGCTCGGGCGCTGCTTCCACGCTTCACAACGGTGACGTCTTTAAGTATGGTGACATGAACTCTGCAACCGGCTGGGATGCTATGGGTACCTATTATATGGAGGAGGCATGGAATACCATTCCCACTCCCGTGTCAGTGCCTACTTCCGGAAATACACCGACCGAGGCTACCATTGCCTTTGGCGACATCCTCTATTGGGTGGGTGAGGGTGCGAATGAGGCTGTCTTGGCCGTCAACTGGGCCGATACCGCTTTGGCTTGGGGGTACCGCTGGAACGGCAACGCCACGGTGGAGAGCATGATGGCAGCCATCGCCGCTGCCGACCCGCGCTTTGATTACAGCGGCACCGGTTGGCTCAATGACATCACCTTCAACGAAGGTACTGTCAGCCTCGCCGGTACCCCTGGCAACTATTGGGGTAGTACCAACAACGGCATCATGGATGCCGGCATGACCCAGACCCTTGCCGACGGCGACTTTGAAAAGTGGGGCGACCCCGCAGCAGGTGTCATCGTCGACAGCAACAACTACGGCGGCCCTGTCTGGTACTATACTTATGCCTACCCCATGACCATCTATCCCGTCAGTGTGCCTAGTGCTGCACCTGTGGTTGAGGCTACCATCGACGCCAGTGCTATTGAGTATTGGGTGGGTGAGGGCGTGAACGAGGCTGTCTTGGCCGTCAACTGGGCTGACACTGCACTGGCTTGGGGCTACCGCTGGAACGGCAACGCCACGGTGGAGAGCATGATGGCAGCCATCGCCGCTGCCGACCCGCGCTTTGATTACAGCGGCACCGGCTGGCTCAATGACATCACCTTCAACGACGGTACTGTCAGCCTCGCGGGTACTCCTGGCAACTATTGGGGTAGTACCAACAACGGCATCATGGATGCTGGCATGACCCAGGCCCTTGCCGACGGCGACTTTGAAAAGTGGGGCGACCCCGCAGCAGGTGTCATCGTCGACAGCAACAACTACGGTGGCCCTGTCTGGTACTATACTTATGCCTACCCCATGACCATCCATCCCGTCAGTGTGCCTAGTGCTGCACCTGTGGTTGAGGCTACCATCGACGCCAGTGCTATTGAGTATTGGGTGGGTGAGGGCGTGAACGAGGCCATCTTGACCGTCAACTGGGCCGACACAGCCTTGGCTTGGGGCTACCGATGGAACAATGACGCCACTGTGGCCGACATGATGGCCGACATCGCCGCCGCCGACCCGCGTTTCAGCTATACAATGAACGGTGCCTACCTTGGCGACATTCTCTATACGGCAACCGTTGGCGATACGCTGCGTGGCACCAGCTGGTGGGAATGCTCGCTCTACAGCGGCATGGCGCAAACTCTCGCCGCCGGAGACTTCGTGAAGTGGGCCGACCCTGCTGCCGGTGTGGTTGTCGACAGTTCTTACTCTGATGGCTGGGGCTGGAGCTATACATACGCCTATCCGATGGAAATCCATGCTGTGAGTCAGCCTTTCGGCAATGGTCCCTTCTGCGGCATTGTGGGTACTGAAGGCTGCACCGCCATCGCCGCCAACAGCTCTGCCATCCTCGGCTGGGCTACGGCCTGCACCCTTGACCTCGGCCCGCAGAACATCAGTGTAGATGGGTCTCCCCTCGTCTCCTACCACACTGCCGAGGATGCCATTGGCCCCTGCACCATGAACGATAATCTCTCTGTGGTCAGCCTCGGCGACGGCGGCTCGGCCACCCTCACCTTTGCCCATGCCATCAAGAACGGCAATGGCCCTGACTTCGCTGTCTTCGAGAACTCGTTCGATGACTACTTCCTTGAGCTGGCTTTTGTAGAGGTGAGCTCCGACGGTGAGCGTTTTGTCCGTTTCCCCGCCACCAGCCTTACCCAGACTGTCCGTCAGATTGGCGGCAGTGGCCGTGTCGATGCCTCCTACATCAACAACCTCGCCGGCAAGTATCGCAGTGGTTACGGCACTCCGTTCGACCTTGCTGAGTTGGCTGACAGCACTGGTGTTGACATCAACAACATCACCCACGTCCGCATAGTGGACGCCATCGGCAGCATCGACCCGCAGTATGCCTCCTATGACGCCTTTGGTCACATGGTCAACGACCCGTGGCCTACCAATAGTTACAGTTCTGGCTTCGACCTCGACGGTATCGCTGTGCTGCATCAGGTAGGTGAGGGCATCGATGACGTGACTGTTGCTCAGGTGAGCATCTACCCCAACCCCGTCGCCGATTGTTTGACCATCAGCGGAGCTGCCGGCACTGAGGCTGTGCTGTACGACATGACGGGCCGTCAGCTTTTCTGCTGGACGATTGTGTCCGACCAGCAGCAACTGAACACAAACACGCTCGCCCAGGGCATCTACATGCTTCGTGTCGGTGACATGACCTTCCGTGTTGCCAAACGCTAGTTTTTAGAGCGCCTGTTTTTTAGGTAATTGTATGGTTGCCCCTAGACTGTTTTTGGGAAATTTTCTAAGAACAGTCTAGGGACAACCTTTTAATTACCAAGGAAGAAAAAGCTATAATGTTGTCACCGAAGGTATTCTTTTAACATTATTTACGACTGTACAATATACTACCAGCATTGAAACGCCGTTATGATGTTGCCTTGTTTAGGCGAAAAAGTTTTATGGTATAACGAAACAATAAAGATAGATAATATGAAGAAAATCGCATTGACTTTGGGTCTGGTGCTTGTCACCATGAACTTCACTTCGTGCAACCAGAAAGAGCTTAACAGCCGTCAGTACACTATCGACTCATTGCAAAGCATCGTTGACACCAAGGATGCTGAGATTGACAGTCTCTTCGTAATGCTCAACGAGATTGAGGACAACTTGTCGATGATTAATTCCAAGTACAGCACCATCCAGGAGATGCGCCGCAACAACGTGGAGGGCAACGTCAACCAGAAGAAGCAAATTGCCGAACAGATGAGCGCCATTGAGACCATGATGGCCTCCAACAAGCAGAAGATAGCCCAGCTCAATCAGAAGGTGGGTTCCCTCGACAAGAAAGCCGCCGACTTGGAAGCTTTCATCACCCGTCTCGAAGAGCGTGCCGCCCAGCAGGAGCAGCAGATTGCCGCCCTCACCGCCGAACTGGAGAACAGCAAGGTCGTCATCCGTGACCTCAATCAGAATGTCAGCGACCTGACGGCACAGAACCAGCAGAAGGACAATTACATCGCCCAGCAGATTGCCGACGCCAACCGTGCTTGGTTTGTGGTAGGTAGCTACAACGAGCTCAAAGAGGCGGGTATTGTCTCCAAGACCGGTGGTTTCCTCGGTATGGGTCGCAAGCAGGGCACTGTGGCTGACATGAATACAGAGATATTCACCGAAATCGACCGCACCAAGGTGACGACCATCAGCATCAATAAGAAGAAAGCTGTCGTCATCTCGCAGCATCCCGACAACAGCTATGAGTTGGTGGCTGACGAGGACAACGAGGCTGTGGTTGCCTATCTGCGCATCCTCAATCCCACACAGTTTTGGAAATATACCGATTACCTGGTGATTTCGACCAAATGAAGCATAACCGCGTCCTGATTGTCTATACCGGTGGCACCATCGGTATGGTGCAGGATGAGAACGGCTCCCTGCACCCCTTCGCCCTTGACCGCATCTACGATGCAGTGCCACAGTTGCGCGCCTGCAGCTATGACATTGATTCGGTGACGCTCGACAATATCATTGACTCTTCCAATATGACCCCGTCGCTGTGGGTCGACATCGCCAATATCATCGAGCGCGAGTACAATCGTTATGATGGCTTCGTGGTGCTCCACGGCACCGACACGATGGCCTACACAGCCTCGGCCTTGAGCTTTATGTTCAAAAACCTCGGCAAGCCCATCGTCTTCACAGGTAGCCAGTTGCCGTTGGGGATGCTCCGTTCCGACGGCCGAGAAAACATCATCTGTGCCCTCGAGGTGGCCTCCACCCGGCTGGTGACCATCCCGGAGGTGTGCATCTTCTTCGAGAGTCACCTCTATCGAGGCAACCGCAGCACCAAGATTAACGCGGAGAATTTTGACGCCTTCGAATCGTACAACTATCCGTCGTTAGCTAAGGCTGGTATCAATATCAGTTTCAAGGAGCACCTTTTCCTACCAATGCCCACCGAACCGCTGCAGGTGCGAAAGAGGTTCGACACGCGGGTGGCTATTCTCAAGCTCTTCCCCGGCATTGGCTCCGAAGTGGTCAATGCCGTGTTGCACACTCCTGACCTGCAAGGAGTGGTCATTGAGACTTACGGCTCGGGCAACGCCCCCACTGATGAGTGGTTTATCTCGGCCCTTGACGATGCTATCCGACGTGGCATCATAGTGCTCAATGTTACGCAGTGTAAGGCCGGCGCCGTCAAGATGCGCCAGTATGCTGCCAGCTGCGACATGGACCGTATCGGTGTCATCGGCGCGGGCGACATCACCATCGAGGCCGCCATCGCCAAGATGATGTGCCTCCTTGGCGAATACCCTGACGACAAAGAACATGTGAAGGTTCGCCTCAGTCAGTCGCTGCGCGGAGAAATTACGGAATAAGGTGAAAATCGAAAAGCTAAAGGTGAAAGGTGACTGGCACGTCTTATTGGTCGGGCTGGCTTTCTCTTTTTGTCTGTCACCTGTTGTTTCAAGGGGACAAGGGTCGATCGGCACCCCGGGTCAGTTTGACCGCCACCTATATCATTGGGGTATTCAGGTGGGTTACACGCAGAGCAAGTTCGACCTGCGTTACAACGACGACGCTACCCTACGCGAGACACTTCAAGGTACCACCTCCTACTATGCCCCCGGTTTCCATATTGCTTTTGTCGGCGATTTGCGTCTTGGTAACTGGCTTAACCTACGCTTTCTGCCTGGTGTCACTCTTGTCACCCGTGAAATTAGCTATGCCTGGGAGCCTAACTATTTGGCGTCGCATCATTTGCTTGAGCAGAGTCGCAATGTGGAGTCGGTCTACGGAGACCTTCCTCTCGAGTTGAAGTTGCGCTCCGTCCCCTATGGCAGGTTTCGTCCCTACCTCACCGCCGGTGCCAGCTATGGCTTCGACCTCGCCTCGTTCCGTAAGAACCGCAATCTGACTAACCAAAGCATTGTCCGCTTGGAACCCAGCGACCTGCGCTACACGTTGGGGGTGGGGTTCGATATGTTTCTGACCTACGTCAAGTTTGCCATTGAGATGCGGATGACCTTCGGCCTCCTCGACCTCAAAGTGGAAGACCCGGAGATATACATTCGTTCATTCGACTATCTCAACACTCGAACCTTTATGCTTTCATTTACTTTTGAAGGGTGACAGCGTCGGCACATCGGATGCCGTCGAGGGCAGAGGAGACGATGCCGCCTGCATAACCGGCCCCTTCGCCGCAAGGATACAGGCCCTGCAGTTGTGGATGCTGCAGGGTTTCTTTGTCTCTGGGGATGCGCACGGGCGACGAGGTGCGGCTCTCGACGGCCAGCAGAGAAGCTTCCTCGGTGATGAACCCGTGCATCTTACGGTCGAAATCCTTGAAGCCTTGTGTCAATGCTTCCACTACGAACGGCGGCAGTAGCTCGTGCAGAGGCGCGTTGGTCACGTCGCCCATGTAGCCCGTTTTGTTCAGTCGTGACGAGGACTTGTGTTGCAGAAAGTCTACCAGCCGCTGGGTGGGGGCGTTGATGTCGTCGCCGCCGGCGTGGAACATACGCTGTTCGACCTGCCGCTGGAACTCCAGTAGGGACAGAGGGCTCCCTGTCCGCAACTTGGTTGGCATGTCATTGGGCTCTACGGTGACAGCGATGCCGCTGTTGGCGTAGGGCGAGTTGCGGCGCGAGTTGCTCATCCCGTTTACCACCTGCTGTCCGTCGGCTGTGGCGGCAGGCACGATGACACCGCCAGGACACATGCAAAAGGAGAAGACGCCGTGTGTGCCAGCCTGGGTTGTCAAGTTGTAGGCCGCCGGTGGCAGATATTGGGAATAGCCCTTGCCGTGGTATTGTATCTCGTTAATGAGTTCCTGAGGGTGTTCAACGCGTACGCCGAGGGCGAACGGTTTGGCCTCGAGCAACCAGCCGTGGGAGTGAAACAACGAGTATATGTCGCGGGCCGAGTGGCCTGTGGCCAGGATTACGGCTGTGCCCTCGATGCTGTTGCCGTACTGGTCGATTATACCTTTTACGGTTCCGTCCTTGACAATCAGGTCGCTGACACGGGTGTTGAAGTGGTATTCGCCGCCGTGTTCCACGATGGTGCGGCGCATGTTGGCTATGATGCCGCTCAGTCGGTCGGTGCCGATGTGGGCGTGGGCATCGAGCATTATGTCGGGGTCGGCACCGTGGGCTACGAAGGTGCGAAGCACACTGCCCACGTCGCCTCGCTTGGTGGAACGGGTGTAGAGCTTGCCGTCGCTATAGGTGCCGGCGCCACCCTCTCCGAAACACCAGTTGCTGTCGGGGTTGACGCACTTTTCGCGGGTCAGGGCGGCAATGTCGTACTTGCGCTCCTCCACGGGTTTTCCGCGTTCCACGATGATGGGACGGATGCCGTGTTCCAGCAGCCTCAGCGATGCGAAGAGGCCGGCCGGGCCGGCACCGACGATGATGACCTTTTTAGTGGATAGTGGATAGAGGGCGGTGGGTAGCATTTGTTTGCGTGTGCTATCCACTACACACTCCCCACTACCTACTTCAATTTCCGTATGATATACAATATTTCTCCGGCGGCAGTCGAGGGTGCGGCGTGTTACACGGAAGGACTCCAACTGTTCCTCGGATACGCCTAGTTGCCGTGCCACGGCGCTGCGTAGCAATTCGGGTACATGGTACTCCTCCGGAGTGAGGTCAATGGTAATCGTTCTCATACATCCAATAACGTGAATAGGATTGTTTTATTATGCTGTCCTCATTGTGTCTCCATTGTGGAAGAAAGAGAGCGCCTGCACGGAGGAAAATGTTCGTGCATGTGCAATATTACGCGTAAGGGGCCGTTAATAAATATACGATGAACTTTGACTTGAAATCGGACTTTGCGCCCATGGGCGACCAACCGGAGGCTATCCGTCAACTGGTGGAGGGTGTGCGTTCGGGTCAGCGGGCCCAGGTGTTGCAGGGCGTCACTGGCTCGGGCAAGACGTTTACCGTCGCCAATGTCATACAACAGTTGGGGCGCCCCACGCTGGTGATGAGTCATAACAAGACGCTGGCGGCTCAGCTCTATGGTGAATTCAAGCAGTTCTTCCCCAATAACGCGGTGGAATACTTTGTGAGCTACTATGACTACTACCAGCCAGAAGCCTACATTCCATCCACCAATACATACATCGAGAAGGATTTGGCCATTAATGACGAGCTTGACAAGTTGCGTCTGCGTGCTTCGAGTGCACTTCTCAGTGGCCGGCGCGATGTGATTGTGGTGTCGAGCGTTAGCTGCATCTATGGCATTGGCAACCCCGACGAGTTCAAGCGTGGTACCGTTACGCTGCGTGTGGGTGACCGGCTGCAGCGCGACCAGTTGCTGATGGCGCTGCTAGAAGGTCAGTATGTGCGCAACGAGATAGAGTTTGTCAACGGCCGTTTCCGTGTGAAGGGCGATACGGTGGATGTATTCCCTTCGTTTGCAGACTTTTGTTACCGAATCAGTTTCTGGGATGATGAGATAGAGCGGCTGGAGAGTTTCGACCCCGTCAGCGGGAAGACCTTCGAACGTTTTGACGAGGTGGTCATCTATCCCGCCTCCAACTTTCTTACTTCGAAGGAGCACATGGGCGATGCTCTGCTCCAGATTCAGCATGACATGTATGAACGTCGCGATTATCTGTACAGTGTTGGTAAGAATCTTGAAGCCAAGCGGTTGGAGGAACGTGTGAACTACGACGTGGAGATGATTCAGGAGTTGGGGTACTGCTCTGGCATTGAGAACTATAGTCGGTATTTCGACGGACGTGCCCCTGGGTCGCGGCCGTTCTGTCTGATTGACTATTTCCCCGACGACTTTCTTCTGGTGGTTGACGAGAGCCACGTGACGGTGCCGCAGATCGGCGCCATGTTTGGTGGCGACCGCAGTCGTAAGACGTCGCTGGTGGAGTATGGCTTCCGCTTGCCGTCAGCACTTGATAACCGGCCATTGACCTATCAGGAGTTCTACAATCTCACGGGACAGACTATCTACATCAGTGCCACTCCGGCTGATTATGAATTAGCTGAGGCAGAAGGTGTTGTCGTAGAACAAGTGATACGTCCGACGGGATTGCTTGACCCTGTAGTCGAGGTGCGGCCCGCCGTGAGTCAGGTCGACGACCTGCTGGACGAGATTGAAAAGACGGTTGACAAAGGAGAACGCGTGCTTGTCACCACACTCACCAAGCGCATGGCGGAGGAGCTGACGAGCTATCTAATAAACCTTGGCATCCGAAGCAAATACATCCACTCCGATGTTGATACGCTGGAGCGTGTGGAAATTATGCGCGACCTGCGCATGGGAGTGTTCGACGTACTGGTAGGCGTGAACCTGCTGCGCGAGGGATTGGACTTGCCCGAGGTCTCTTTGGTGGCTATACTCGATGCTGACAAGGAGGGTTTCCTTCGTAGTGACAGGGCTCTTATTCAGACGATTGGTCGCGCCGCACGTAACGTGCACAGCAAGGCCATCCTCTACGGCGACACAATTACAGGCTCGATGCAGCGCGCCATCGACCTCACCAACCGTCATCGTGACAAGCAGATAAAGTACAACATGGAGCATGGCATCGTGCCGCGTCAGATAGTGAAGAGCACAGAGGCCATTCTGGGGACCACCAGCGTCATTGAACGTGCCGCCGAGGAGCGTGAGTTGGGTGGCACAAAAGCCCCGGTGCGGCCCTATGAAGAACGGCAGGAACAGCCGTTGAAGGCTGCCGAGGACGACGGCAAAGAGGTCTCCTCGCCGTTGGTGGACCGTATCTCGGCGTTCATGGCTATGACCAAGGAACAGCTGCGCAAGGAGATACGTGACCGTCAACGCAAAATGCAGTTGGCCGCCAAGGAGTTGGACTTTATGGCTGCCGCCACTTTCCGCGACGAGATAAAGGAACTCCAACATCTGTTGGAGACTGCAAGATAAAGATATTGCCTATGGTAAAAGATTATAAGTGGTATGACTGCCTTCAGTATGCTGTGCTTTGGCTGTTGGTGGCGGCAGTCGTCAACAATTGGCGTGCCGGCTTGTGGATGACGATGTTGTTTCTGTCGGTGACGGTGGTAAAGATGATTGCCCAGCGGAAAGTGGGGAATCCTGCGCTGGGTCGGGCTCTTCGCTGGACGCTGTGCGGTCCGGTGGTGTATTGGATGGTGTTGGCATTGAGTTTGTTGTGGACTTCTGATGTGGCTACCGGTCTGGAGGTGCTGCGATTGAAGGCTGTGCTGCTCGTTTGTCCGCTCTGCCTCCTCGTGTCGGATACTTCATATTTCACTGCGAACCACCTACGCGGTTTAGGCTATGCTATGTTGCTGGCGCTCTGTGGCTCGTTTGCCTATTTTGCAGTGAAAGCTGGAATTGCAATGTCTGAAGGTACAAGCCTCAGTGCGTTCCAGGGCGCGTTTTATGCCAGTCGCGATGCCGGTCAGGTCTACCATCATGCCTATATCGCCCTGTATGCAGTGATTGCTATGGCATTTGTCTATTACGACCTTCAGTCCCGTTGGAACGGGATGCAGGGCTGGCTTCGTTGGCTGTTGATAGTGTCGCTGCCACTGCTTATTTGTTATGTTGTGGTGGTCAATTCCCGTGCCGGCATGTTGGCAATGGGGTTGACGGTGCTGGCGTGTGTGGTCCACCTTATCGTCACACGCCGCAGTTGGAAGTTGGGGCTCGGAATAGGAGTGCTGGCCGTGGTTTCCATTGTGGCTGCCACACAGTTTGTGCCGGGATACAGCGACCGCATTGCTTCGACATTGGAGAATGTTGAAGACGATGCCCGCACAAGCATCAATCGCTGCAACTGGCATGCCTACTGCAAAAGTCCTGTGTTGGGCTATGGTGTCGGCGACTATCATGCCAAGCAAGTTGAGCAGTATGCCGAAGACGGATATGACTATGGTGCCAGTGCCAGTTTCAACGCCCATAACCAGTATCTGGAGAGTCTTTTGGCGGCGGGCATTCCTGGTCTGTTGGCGTTGCTTCTATTCTTTTTATTACCAGTATACATGGCACTACGCATCCAGAGCTCGCACCGCTTTGTGATTACACTTTTCATGGCAGTCGTGCTGTTCAATCTTCTCTTCGAATCGATGCTCGAACGGCAGATGGGATTGCTTTTTGTTGGGAGTATGTACCCGGTAATGGTGTTGATTATGAGTTTGAAAGAAAATAAATTTGTCCAATCAGTAAAAAGTTAGTACTTTTGCACACTCTTTTGGAGTGATTGTCCCATGGTGTAATGGTAGCACATCAGATTTTGGTTCTGCTTGCCCAGGTTCGAGTCCTGGTGGGACAACAAGAAAGCCCCGCAGTCTGCGGGGCTTTCTTCGTATCTGATTAATGTCTTCTTAGTTCTTTTTGCCCCACGGCATTGTGGGGAGTTCGATGCTTTTGAAGGCCGAGAAAAGACCGGAAGAGGAGGATTTCTCGCGGCCGTAGATGTCGGCGACGAGACTCTTGTACTTCTCCATCAGCGGCGCACGGCGCAGCTTCAGAGTGGGCGAGAGGAGCCCGTTGTTCGGAGTCCATTCGTCGGTGACGAGGCGGAACTGCTTGATTTGCTCGTGTGGAGCCAGTGACTTGTTGTATTCGTCAAGCTCTTTGCGTATCCTTTCAAGCACCTGTGGCAAGGTGATCAGTTCGACGTTGTCACGGTAGTGCATCTTGTGCTTCAACGCCCAGTAGTGCAACGTGTTGAAGTTGGGGCTGATGATGGCTGCGGTCTGTTTTTCATTTTCACCGATAACCATTACCTGGTCGATGTACTCGGAACCACGGAGCATGTTCTCTATCAACTGCGGGGCCACATATTTGCCGGCCGACAGTTTGAAGATGTCTTTCTTGCGGTCGGTAATCTTGAGGTAGCGTCCGCCGACAAGTTCTCCGATGTCGCCGGTATGGAACCATCCGTCTTTGTCAATCACCTGAGCTGTGTATTCAGGGTCTTTGTAGTAGCCCAGCATGACGTGTGGTCCGCGGGTGAGAATCTCGCCGTCCTCGTCGAATTTCATCTCCACGCCGCTCAGAATAGGCCCTACGGTGCCAATCTTCACCATGTGGTGGGCTGGGTCGTTGACGGCGATAACAGGGCTGGTTTCCGAGAGGCCGTAGCCTTCATAGATATTGATTCCGGCAGCGGCGAAGAGACGTACCATCTTGGGCTGGATGGAGCTGCCTCCAGTGATGACCGTCAGCCGCTTACCACCAAATTTCTCACGCCATTTGCTGTAAACAGCCTTGTCGAGGAACCACTGTGCCAGTTGGTAAAAGAGGCTCACTTTCTTCACCAAGGTGTAGTCGTAGCGCTTGCCGTGGGCAAAGGCCCAGTCGTAGATGCGCTTGCGCATGCCTCGGAAGTCTTTGCCGGCGGCATAGAGTTTGTCGTAGACCATCTCCAACACGCGCGGCACCGCGCAGAAACCGTCGGCCTGTATCTCCTGCATGTTCTGCTGGATGGTACCCAGACTCTCGGCATAGTATGTGCTAATGCCTTTGTATTGGTAGTGGTAGTTCATCGAGCGCTCGTAGATGTGGTTGAGCGGCAAGAAGGATAGGAATCTGTGTCGGCTGTCGCAGGGGTTCACTTCGGCATGGGCCGTAAAGTTGGAACAAAGGTTGCGGTGGCTTAGCATGACGCCCTTGGGTAAACCGGTGGTGCCACTGGTGTAAATCATGGTCATCCAGTCGTCGGCCTGGATGCTCTGCTTGCGGCGTTCTATCTCCGGCATCCATTTCTCACGGTTGGCGATACCGGCTTTGAGGATTTCCAGCATGCGGTGTTCCCCTTCGATGTTGGACAGGGTGAACACCAGCGGCTTTTTCTCCAGTTGGTCCAATGCAGCTTGCAGGCGCCCAAGCAACACCTTGGTGCTCACGAAAACTGCCTCGGCCTCGCTGTGTCGCAGGATGTGGAGGTAGTTCTCGGTCGACAGGGTGGGGTAGATGGGTACATGGATGATGCCACACATGGACAGGGCCATGTCAATGAAATTCCATTCGGGGCAATTGGCACTCATCGTCACCACGCGGTCCCCTTGCTTAAGTCCTATCTCGCAGAGGCCATAAGCCAGATAATGAGCGTATTTATAATAATCATGCGACGAGTATTTCACCCATTCGCCGTTCACCTTGCCGGCCAGTATGTCATCCTTTGGATAACGTTCTACCAGATAGTCCAGCAGGTCGAAAGTACGTGTAATCTCTGTCATGTTTCTGTTTAGTTTTGAAATGCAAAAGTACATACTTTTTTTAATTTGGTGGCAATAAAAAATATAATTTAACATAATTTCGTGGCCTCTTCGTGCAGGGCAATAGTTTTGTCCTGTTCATTCTCAGCTCTTTGTACTCTTTTCTATATGGTCTGGTGAAGAATGTGTAAAGAACACGTGAAGAACGGTAGAGATACTGACGGGGAATACAGGAGTGGGTGTCTCACGGAAATGGGAGGTGGAGGCGTCCGTGTCCGATTTCGACAGCCGACTGTTGATTTGTTTTTAGTAATTAATATATGGTTTCCAATAATATTTTGTATTTTTGCATCACAATTGATAGAGTATTGGAGTATGGAAAATACCGAGATAGAGGCCTTGAAAGAGCCGGTAGTACAGCTTGAGAACGTGGTGATTAGTCACGATGAGGAACCGCTGCTTAAGGATGTCAACCTGCGACTCGACGCGGGCGAATTTGTCTATCTGATTGGCAAAAGTGGTGCCGGCAAGACATCTTTGCTGCGTTGTTTGTATGGCGACCACCCCATTGCCGACGGTCGTGCCACCGTGTGCGGCATTGATGTGGCTCACCTTCGACGTCGTCAGGTGCCCGCCTTGCGCCGCCAGATAGGCATTGTGTTCCAGAATTTCCGTCTGCTCGACGATCGTAACGTCTATGCCAACCTCGAATTTGTGCTGCGTGCTACGGGTTGGAAGAAGAAGCAAGAGATTCGTGATCAGGTGGAAAAGACGCTTGCTGCGGTGGGAATCGCCCACAAGGCCGACGCTATGCCCCGCCGTTTGTCGGAGGGCGAGCAGCAACGAGTGGGTATCGCTCGGGCTTTGATTAATAATCCGAAGCTTATACTTGCCGATGAGCCTACGGGAAACCTCGACCCTGTGACTTCGGCAGAGATTATGCAATTGCTTGTCGATGTGGGACGTAATACTGGAACCACGATGCTTATCTCGAGCCATGATTTTATGATGATTGACCGTTTCCCGGCCCGGGTGGCGGTGTGCGAGAATGGCACTCTTGTCGATACCGAGCGCAATAGTTAGTCATGCTCAAAGTGCAGAAAACTGTTTGGTTACAATAATTTGCAAGAAAGAACGTTATTCGAGTACTAAAAGATAAATAATAGCAATCCTTATGAAGAAGATAATCAGTCTTTTGATGGTTGGTCTGCTGCTCGCGGGCAGTTTTGATGCTTACGCTCAGGCCAAGCCGCGTGGCGGCAAGAAGAAGGCCTCGCCTTTTATTGAAGGTCGTCAGAAGGTGCGTCAGGACGACTACGATACTCTGTGGAAGTACACCAACTTCAATACCAAGGACACCAGGATTTATTATATGCCCTACGACTATGTCCTGATGCCGGTTGTCGCCAAGCAGAAAAATGCCAATTGGGGTGGCCTGACGCCCGTGGTGAACTATCTGCAGCGTATGACGCGCGCTACGGCAACCATCTGCGCTGTCTATGCCATCAATCCAGAGATTGAGGACAATGCACGACGCGAAGCACTTGCTGAGAAAGCCCGTATGGAGGCCAAAGAAGCACTCGATGCCTTCGATGCTTGGAAGGTGAAAAAAGAGATGCGTAACAAGTTGACTTATCAAGTGGCGGAAATCGACTACCGCTACTTTAAGGGAACCAACTATTACAATGAAAAGCGAGAAGAGGATGTCATTCATGTGGGTCTGCTCATGTACTTCGGCAGCAAGAAGCGTCCCATCTTCACTCCCGACACGGTGAGCCGCTCTTTCGACGACATACGGTTTTTCCCCAACGACGCTACCATCCTGGAGTCGTGGATGCCGCAGATCGATACCATCGCAGCCTACCTGAAGGAGAATGAACGTAAGGGGGTGTTGCTGACGGGTTACTCTGACAATCAGGGAACTGCAGCCTACTGCGTTGGCCTTTCGCGTCAGCGTGCCACCGAAATCAAGAAGGCACTGATGCTGCGTGGCATCGAGAAGGATCGTATCGAGGTGGAGGCTAAAGGGGATTCCGACCCCATCGGCGATAACGAGACGCGCGAAGGCCGCATCAAGAACAACCGCGTGAGCATTAAAATCCAGTGACGTCCAAGGACACATGGAAGGAGATATGTGAGACAGAGGGGCTTTACGTTCCTCTGTTTCAGCAATATTGGTGGATGGAGACGGTGTGTGAAGGCAAGCGGTGGGACGTGATGCTGAGTAGGGGCCATGGACATCTGGATGGTGCGATGCCCTATCTCTATGGTCGCAAGTTGGGAATGAAGTACATCTTGCAGCCCCAGCTCACCCCCTGGTGCGGACCTTGGCTCAACCCCTCGCTGGATTCTACCTGCCGTCATTACACCCTCAGCGCCCTCGCCACAGGCTTGCGCCATCAGAAGGCTGTGCTCTGCATGCAATGCTTCCCTCCCGAGATGAGCGACTGCCAGCCTTTCCTCCAAGAAGGCTTCCTGTCAACCACACGCTACACCTATCGCTTCCCGTCGCTGGCCGATCCCGAGGCGCTCTATCACGCTGCGTCGCGCATTCGCCGCCGCTACGACAAAGATGTGGCGGCTCTGTGTGTTGTGGACGAACATCTTACGCTCGACGAATTTGTCCCCTTCCATATAGACTATTACCGCCGTCGCGGCGAGAAAGACCTCATCGGTGAGGATTTGATGCGCCGCGTCGTTACTGCCGCTTGCAGTCGCCACCAAGGGCTCCTTTGGGGCCTGAGGCGCAAGGGCGACAACGCCCTGATGGCGGCGTGGTTTGTGGTCTACGACGAGCGTTGCAGCTGGTCGTTGCTGCTGGCCATTGCCGAAGACGCCCCCCGTGGGGCCATGAGCTACCTGATATGGCAGATGCTGCACAGGCTCTCTTCACTTACACAAAGTTTTGACTTTGAGGGTGGTATGGACCCCAATCTAGCCTTCTTCTATGGTTCTTTCGGTACCGAGAAGACGCCCTATCATTGTATCTACCGCACGTGCATTCCATTCGGTAAACGTATTCTTGGTGTATGAATATCAAGTTAATAGTGGTCTCAAAGACGGACGTGCCTTACCTGCAGACGGGCATTGACGAGTACATCGGTCGGCTGAAGCATTACTGTGACTTCGAGTTGGTCGTCATCCCTGCGTTGAAAAATGGCGGCCGTATGTCTCCGGAGGAGGTAAAAGGCAAGGAAGGAGAGTTGATTCTAAGACAGTTGGAGAAAGTAGACTATGTGGTTTTGCTCGACGAACATGGCAAGGAATATACTTCTGTGGGCTTCTCGGAGTTTCTTCAAAAACAGATGAATGCCGGTGTGCGCACGTTGGCGTTTGTCATTGGGGGCGCCTTCGGCTTTTCCCCCGAGGTCTATGCTGCTGCCCACGCCAAGCTGTCGCTCTCGCAGATGACCTTCAACCATCAGATGGTCAGACTGTTCTTCCTCGAACAGCTTTATCGTGCCCACACCATCTTGCGGCACGAGAAATATCACAACGCTTAGTTATAAAGTCTTTGGAATGAAGTCAATAATGGCATACTGCTCGTCGAAGCGTATGTCACGTAGCTCGATGTGGTCCAAAAGAGTGCCTGCTTGCTGGTTCTTGTTGAGAGCAAGGAGTATACGATTGCCATCTAGGGGCTCGATGAGTTCTCCGCCGGGACGGCTTTTGGCCATGTTCAACGCCTGGCGCACCATGAAATCGATACCGGCGCCGCCGTCGTATGCGAGTGTGATGTGCGAGCCATTGACTTCTTCCACGGTGAGGTCGAGCCCCACACTGGTGCTCTTGAAGAGTACATTCACGTCGTAGCTGATGCGTACGCTATGCGGACCGCTGTAGGTGATAGGGATGGCCCGGCCTGCTTTTTTCTCTATCAGGTCGCTGATTTCCTGATAGGTTAATCTGAGTTCCATGTTCTCTATTATGTGTTTAATTGTTGTTGAGTGCCAGTCGTGCTGTAATGTCGGCAGCGTAGGTCTTGGTGACGGGAATGGTCTTGCTGCTTCTGTTCAGTTCGAGCAAAAGGACGCTCCCCTCTTTGCGTAAGAGCTTGACGTTGTCGATGTTGACGATGTAACCACGGTGGCAGCGCATCAGGGAAGTGTCTGCCAAATCCTTTTCGGTGTCTTTCAGAGTATTGTGAATGATGAAGGTGTCCTCATGGTCCTCGTTGATATAATGAATGTTGACATAGTTGTCGGCAGCCTCTATGAAGAGTATGTTGGAACTGGCGGTACAGAATACCAGCTTCTTCCCTTTGTCGTAGAAGTTGACGGTCCGGTCGTTGAGTGGGCCGGCGACAAAGGGGGCTTGTGGTTGTAGGCGCTCCAGCTGCTCCTGTAGTCGTGTCACCTCAAGGTGTTCGTTGTGAAGTCGGTAGGCGAGGAAGGAGATGAGGTAGGGGATGGCTTCGGTACCTAGTACGCCCATTACAAAGTCGCCCGCCAGGGGAGCCAGCATCAGACTTCCGCCTCCGCTGACTTGCCAGATGGTTAGGCAAAGCACTGTGATTGTGGCAATCAGCTCCACCAGAATCCACAACAGGCAACCCATCGCCGAAAGGCTGTTCTTTCTCGCGAAACGGTATAATGCAAACCTGCTTATTCCAATGGTTATCAGTCCAGCCACCGCTGTGGCGGCAATCTGTAATTGGGGGTGTGTGCCCGAAAGTTGTGTCGTGAATTTGAGTAATCCGAGGGGTTGAATGAAGACAACCACCAGTACGGTGAAGAAAGCCGTGAGGGCCCAAAAATGCAATATTGGTGTTCGTTGAGAGAAAAAACGGTCGATTTCCGCCAAATTTCGCTTGTCGCCGATGTTCATTTCAGTTACTTTTCGTCAATAAATGTATAATTTCACCCAAAATAACGACTTTTCACCCATCTTATTGTGCATTTCGCCCAAATTAACTTTTGTATTTTATGAATATAATGTTTCTTTGCACCTCGTTTTTTAATAAAATTTAAGATAATAACACGGGCATTGTAGAATATTTGCAAGCACAAAATGCCCCCCAAAAACGATAGAATGAAAATACTTGGAACTGGAAGCGCTCTGCCGAAACACACTGTCACCAACGATATGTTGTCGGACTATGTCGAAACGAGCGACGAATGGATTACCACTCGTACGGGTATTAAATCCCGTCAGATTATTACCACAGAACGTTTTGAGGACCTGGCAGCCTTGGCAGGACAGCGTGCCATCGACGCTGCAGGACTTGTGCCAGAGGACATCGACTTCATTATTTGTCACAATGTCTGTAATGTATATGTGACGCCCTCGTTGGCAAGTCTTGTGCAAGGTGCCCTCGGTATCAAGGGCCCCAACTGTCCCACGATGGACATCAACTCGGCCTGCGCCGGCTTTGTCTACGGACTCGACATTTGCGATGCCTTCCTTCAGACAGGGCGTGCCAGTCATATCCTTTATGTCTGTGCCGAGGAGGTGACGCGCATGGTCGACTGGACCCAGCGTGAGACCTGTGTCCTCTTTGGCGACGGTGCCGGCGCCATGGTGCTCGGCAAGGGCGACAACTACCTGGCCAGCAAGCTCACTTCGACACCCATGCCCGATGTCATCTACTACCGTCTGCCTTGTGAGCCGACTCCCTTTGAGACGGGTGAAGGTATTGATACCCATGTGTCTATGCAGCTCAAAGGTCGTGAAGTGTTCCGTATGGCTGTTACCTCGGCCCAGCGCGACATCCGCGACGTGGTGTCCAAGGCGGGCCTCCAGCTCGAGGACATCGACCACTATCTGCTTCACCAGGCCAACCTGCGTATCGTCGACGCCATCAAGCAGAACTTTGACCTGCCGCAGGAGCGGTTCCACACCAACATCCACAAACGTGGCAACACCTCGTCGGCCAGCATCCCGATACTCCTCGACGAGATTATCCGCGAAGGCAAAGTCAAACGCGGCGACCTGATGGTATTCAACGGCTTCGGCGCCGGCTTCGTTACCAGTGCCGCCGTCGTGCGTTATTAATTAATTATAATGTAATCAATAAATATTATGAACAAAGTAGTCATAACAGGCGTGGGCTGTATCACCCCACTTGGAAACAATATCAATGCGCTGTGGGACAGCGTCGTCAACGGTGTATGTGGCATCGACTTCATCCAGCAGATTGACCGCGAGAATCTGCCGGTGAAGATTGCCGCCGAGGTCAAGGGCTTCAATCCCGAGGACTTTGGCATCGACAAGACCATGATTCGCCACAACGACCGCTTCGCCCTCTTCGCCCTGGCGGCTGCCGCCCAGGCCATGGCCGACAGCGGCCTGCGTGTCGGTGAGGACATCGACCCTACCCGCTTCGGCACTGCCATCGGCAGCGGCATCGGCGGCATCAAGACCTTTGAGCGCGAGCACTCCAACAAGCTGCAGTACGGCCTGCGTCGCATCTCGCCGCTCTTCATCCCCGAGATGATCAGCAACATCGCCGGCGGCAACGTGGCCATCACCTATAACGCCCAGGGTCCCAACATTCCCGTGGTGACCGCATGTGCCACCGGTACCCACTCTGTCGGCGAGGCCTACCGCCTCATCCGCGAGGGACGTGCCGACGCCGTCATCACCGGCGGCACTGAGGCAGCCATCTGCGAGATGGCCATCGGTGGCTTCAACAACATGAAAGCCCTCACCCAGGCCGAAGACCCCATGGCTGCCTCCCTGCCTTTCGACGCCCGTCGCAAGGGCTTCGTGCTCGGCGAAGGCTGTGGTATCCTTGTCCTTGAAAGCGAGACGCTTGCCAAACGCCGTGGTGCCAAGATATATGCCGAGGTCTGTGGCTATGGCAACACCTGCGACGCCCACCACTACACCGCTCCGCATCCCGAGGGTCGTGGCGCCGCCCAGGCCATGACGCTGGCGCTGCAAGAGGCTGGCTTCCAAGATAACGAGCAACTCTATATCAACGCCCACGGTACCGGTACGCCCCTCAACGACAAGGGCGAGACCAAGGCCATCAAGACTACCCTCGGCGAAGAGGGTGCCCGCAAGGCTGTCATCAGCAGCACCAAGTCGATGCACGGCCACATGCTGGGTGCTACGGGTGCTGTCGAACTCATCATCAGCGCTTTGGCGTTGCAGAACGGCATCATCCCGCCGACCATCCACCTCGACCAGCCCGATCCCGAGTGCGACCTCGACTACACCCCCCATACCGCCCGCCAGTGGCAGGCCGACATCGCCATCAGCAACACCTTCGGCTTCGGCGGCAACAACGCCAGCGTGGCATTGCGAAAAATATAAGCCTCACCCCCAGCCCCTCTCCGATTGGAGAGGGGAGTGGAATGTCAAGAAGCATGGAACCTTGGTACGCAACGGCATCACCTGACCGGTATAATTTGTTGAAAGGGTTCGCTAAAGAGAACCGAAACAATATGACCACTGCTGAAAAGATTCTATGGGAGGGGCTTAGGAATAATAAAACAGGATACAAGTTCAGAAGACAACATCCGATTGGTGATTATATTGCAGATTTCATCTGTATCGAGAAAAACCTTGTTATAGAAGTGGATGGTGGATATCACAACACGATGGAACAAATGCAGGACGATACTGTGAGAACAATTGATATTGAGAAAATAGGGTATACTGTGATAAGATTCACTAATGAAGATGTCGAGAAGAACCTACCAAACGTAATGACAAAAATAAAAGTAGAATTGTATAACAAATAAAAGAAAGTCCTCATTCTGCACCCCTCTCCCTTTGGAGAGGGGATGGGGGTGAGGCCGTTTATTATGAACAGAGACGAAATCAAGACCTTCCTGCCGCATCGCGAGCCGATGCTGCTTATCGACGACGTCGTCATGGAAGGCGACACCGCCATCGCCCACTACCATGTGCGTGGTGACGAATTCTTCCTTCAGGGACACTTCCCCGGCAATCCTGTGGTGCCCGGTGTCATCCAGTGCGAGATTATGGCTCAGTCGAGCTGCATCCTCGTCCGCGACGAGCTTGTCGGACGCACCCCGCTCTACAGCGGCATCAACAATGTGCGCTTCCGCCAGCCTGTCCGCCCTGGCGACACTATCGAGGTTCGCGCCCGCATCACCAGCCGTCGCGGCATGATTTTCTTCGTGGAGGCCAAAGCTTCTGTCGGAGGCAAACCTTGCTGCCAAGGCGATCTCACTTTTGCATTGATAGATAATCAATAGCCTCACCCCCAGCCCCTCTCCCAAGGAGAGGGGAGAGGATTGTACGAAGAGGTGTTCAACGATACATCAAAAGTGATTGAGCAAATAAAAAACAGATTGTATAACAAGTAAAACAAAGTCCTCGACCGACTCCCCTCTCTTTTGGAGAGGGGGTGGGGGTGAGGCCGATTCTTATGCTTTTAAAAGACAAAATAGCCCTTGTGACCGGCGGTTCACGCGGCATCGGTCGCCGCACCGCACTCCTCTTCGCCGAAGAGGGTGCCACCGTCATCTTCACCGACATCCAGGAGAACGACGCCAGCCGTGAGACGCTGGCCGAGCTGCAGAAATTCAGCCCCAAGTCGATGTTCATCGCCAGCAACGCCGCCGACTATGAGGAGACCCTCAAGGTGGCCGAGACTGTGCAGAAGGAGTTCGGACGCCTCGACGCCCTCGTCAACAACGCCGGCATCACGCGCGACAACCTGCTGCTCCGCATGCAGCCCAAAGATTGGGACCTCGTCATCGAAGTCAACCTCCGCTCGGTCTTCAACTTCTGCAAGGCCTTCACCCCCATGATGCTCAAGCAGCGCTCCGGCTCCATCATCAACACCGCCTCGGTGGTGGGTGTCAACGGCAACGCCGGCCAGTGCAACTACTCCGCCTCCAAGGCCGGCATCATCGGCTTCAGCAAGAGCCTCGCCAAGGAAGTCGGCTCGCGCGGCATCCGCTGCAACGCCATCGCCCCCGGCCTCATCGAGTCGGCCATGACCCAGGCCATGCCCAAGGAAGCCCGCGAGAAGTGGCTCGCCGAAATCCCCCTGCGCCGTCCCGGCACCGACCTCGACATCGCCCGCACCTCGCTCTTCCTCGCCAGCGACCTCTCCGAGTACATCACCGGCCAGGTCATCTGCATCGACGGAGGTGTGTCTTTGTAATTAAGAATTAAGAGTTATTATGGCAATGATGACGGCAATTGAAACCATGCTTGCGCACCGGTCGGTGCGCAAGTTCACCAGTCAGCCGGTCGACGACGCGCTGCTGGCCGAGTTGGTCGAGTGCGGCATCCGTGCTTCCAACACGGGCAACATGCAGCTCTACAGCGTGATAGCTACCACCCGGGAGCCCCTGCGCAGCGAACTCTGCAAGCTGCATTTCGGCCAGTGCGCCACAGCCCCCCTGTGGCTCACCGTCTGTGTCGACGTGGCCCGCTACCACCACTACTGTCGCGTCAACCAGTGCGACGAGCCCTACGGCAACCTGCTGTGGTTCATCTCGGCCCTCGTCGACGCCTCGCTCTGCGCGCAGAACATCTGTGTCGCCGCCGAGGACAAAGGACTGGGATTCTGCTATCTGGGCACCGTCAACTACAACACGCGCCAGATTGCCGAACTGCTGCAGTGCCCCAAGGGGGTGGTGCCCGTCATCGCCATCGCCATGGGCTATCCCGACGAAGAGCCGCGCCGCAGCGAACGCCTCGGACAGGACGCCATCCTGTACCGCGAGACCTACCATGTGCCCACCGACGACGAACTTGTCGCCAGCCACCGCGTGCGCGACGACGACCCCTTCAACAAGAGGATGGTCGAGGAGAACGGCACCCGCAACTACTGCGAGATATTCACCACCAAGCGCTACCCGCGCGAGATGAACACCGCCGTCAGCCGCGACCTGCTCCAGTTCCTCCGCGATAGCGGTATGTGGGACTTCTGATTGCTGACATACAATAGATTACAATAACGGGGATGCCCTTTGGGCGTCCTCGTTTCTTTTTTGGAAAAAGTCTCAAAAAACCGCTAAAATGCCACTTTTCTAACCCGCTGCAAATCAGTATTTACAAGGTACCAACTCTTACTCAACTCTTACCCATGTCTTACCCATCTCTTTATCACCTCATATTTTTGTAAGAGATGGTCAGGAGAAGACTTGGTGTAGGTGAGTGGAATACACGGTGGTAATTGCTCGGATACTGGGGCCAAACGGCGACTTCTCTTTGAGGAATCAAATCGGGTTTGCCGGTTTGGATGAAACTTGTGGTTCCCGTTTGGAAAAGGGTTGTTTTAACGGCGAATTATTCGGATTTAGCTAAGATGTGCAGATCAATTAACGGCGTATTATTCGAATTTTGATAAGATGCGCGGTTCAATTAACGGCGAATTATTTAAATTTTGGTTAGCTACGCAGGTCAATTAACGGCAGATTATTCGAATTTTGGTAGGATGCGCGGGTCGATTGTGGACGGATTGCTCGAAGCCATGCAATAAAAGTGATTTCGTTGGATTCGAGTAAATGACAAATAATCTGCAAGATGGCGACTGTGTAGCTTCGATTTTTTCGGGTGATTCGCCGTTATTTTTCGTGAGCCTGTCGCTATGTCAAGAAATTTGTGTATATTTGCACTCGAAAATGGCAATCTAGTTAATAGTCAATGCAAAACAATAATAATATGAAGAAACTCTTATCTCTTTTGGCGCTGATGGCTGTGGGAATGGCCTTGATGGCGCAGAGTCCGTTTGATGCGGCGGTGAACAACGAGGACGAGGTGGTGCACCTCGAACGGTGGCAACACCATGCCGCTCGGCCGCTGCAGGCCATCGTCAAGCTGCAGGACCACAGCACCTACACCATTAAGTCTCCCGGCCAAAGGCCGAAATCCATAAATCCTGGAGATAAAGGATCTCTGGATTACGCGAGCACAGCGAGCGGGAGAACCGAGTGTCCGGCCATCCAGGCGGTGCTCGATAGTTTTATTATTGAGAGTGTGGAGCAGCTGTGCCCGACATTTGAGATGCCGCGCGAGCCGCGGCGGAGCGCCAGCTATGGCGGCGGCGAGGTGCGCGACCACGACCTCTCGCAGCTTTACCTGATAACCCTCAGCGAGGAGAGCCCCAAGCGGGAGCACGAGCTGATAGAAGCCCTCGCGGCGCTGGAAGAGGTGGAGTATGCGGAGCCCAACTACCTGGTCTTCGCTCTGGAGGCCGTTGAGCCGGCGGTGGCAGTGGCTGACGCCACGTACACTCCCGACCTTCGGTCGAAATCTATAAATCTAGAAAAACAGATTTCTGGATTACGCCCGCAGGACGGGAGAAAAGAAGTCGGTGTTTTGAACGACCCGATGTACAGCCTGCAGTGGGGCATCCCGGCGTGCGGCATCGATAGCTTGCTGACGGCACCCAAGCGCGACACCAGCTGGCGCCCGATTATCGCCATCATCGACACGGGTGTGGATATCGACCACCCCGACCTGGCCGCCAATATCTGGACCAACACCGCCGAGCAGAATGGCGCCAATAACCAGGACGACGACGCCAACGGCTTCGCCGACGACGTGCACGGCTGGGACTTCGTCAACCAGACCGCCGATATGCACGACTTCAACAGCCACGGCACCCACTGTGCCGGCATAGCGGGTGCGGTCACCAACAACGGTATCGGCATCGCCGGTGCCTGCCCCGACGCCCTCATCATGCCCGTCAGCGTGATGCAGAGCGACGGTACAGGCAACATCGCCACCATTGTGCAGGGTATCAACTACGCCGCCCAGAACGGTGCCGATGTCATCAGCATGAGTATAGGCACCTACGCCTATAGCGTTGCCTTGGAGCAGGCGCTTGCTGTCGCTTATCAGACGGCTGTACTTGTGGGTGCCGCGGGTAATGATGCTTTGCATATTGACCCCCTATGTTGTCCCTACCCCAGCCATAAGCCTATGGATGGTCCGATGTACCCAGGCGCATTCACCTTTGTTCTTGGCGTTCAGGCAACATCGCAGTGGGGAGGTTTGGCCGGTTTTTCCAACATTGACTGCGATGGTCCTTCTTTTTCGAGTTATGGAGAAGAACAATTATACAACTATGAACTCTCAGCCCCTGGTGTGGGCATAATGAGTACTGTTCCCAACGGCGGCTACCGCAACTATAACGGAACCTCGATGGCTTGCCCGTTAGTTGCTGGTGGTGTTGCTTCGCTGCTGCAACGCCGCGAATATCTGACCAAGGAGATACTCTTCGGCGACCTTATCAACTATTCGAATGAGTTCTCGCCAGTCGACTTCTGGACGGCATATAATGCCGACAGTATCGCTCCTGCAATGCTGGAGTGTGTTACTATAGAGATTAACGATACCGCCTACGGCGACAGCAGTATGTATGCCGATGCTGGCGAACGTGTACAGCTCTATCCCACTATCCGTACCGTTTGGGGACCTGCCGACAGCGTTGTCGTATGGCTGGAGTTCCAAGAGTTTGAAGATACCGGCACTATCCAAATTCTCCAGAACAACGTCTTGCTTGGTCGTCCAATATCATCCTACGCTAAAGCCAAGTCAATTAACCCAATTGATATTCAAATAGCCAACAACGTGGCAGATGGCCGCCATATTTGCCTTACCCTCTGTGTGGCAGCACCTAATGCTAATGATACTTTACGACATGATTTTGTAATAAATGTTACAAATGGAGTGAAGCTGCATGGTATGCTTCAAGGAAACCATACGCTTTATCCTGATGTTCAGTATATTGTCACACAAAATCTTGCTATGACAACAGGCGACACACTTTTTGTAAAACCTGGAACCACTATAAAAATGGCAGATAATGTGTCTATAAATGCCACTATTATGGCTATAGGTAAACCTGATAGTATGATTACATTTACTAAAACAGATTTTGGATCTTATTGGGCTAAAATCACATCTACAGGCGGTCGCTTTGACTATTGCATTTTTGATTATTCAAGAGGGTATAATGAGATAGTTGTGGCAGGAGAGCAGTATAGTGGAAGATCAAATATGGCCAACTCAATAGCAAAGAATATTCAACCGCCGGGTTCATACCAAACTCCTCAATTTGTGAATATGGATATAGATCGTTGTTGCTTCACTCAGAACTTTTTCACTTATGGCGAATATGGTGCTTATGATAGATATACTAATGATACTTACAGAGAAACATATAGTTATTGTAACATAATTAATAATATCCCCAATCATAATGCGTATCAGATTGTAAGGCTATCAAGTGGTAATAGTTTAGGATTAGGTAATAATATTTTTAATAATAATTTTTCTCGTGCATTGTCATTTTTGAGTAATACTATTTCAATTGTGACCATTGATTCTAATTATTTTGGTTCGACAAAAGAGGAAATTATTAGAGAATCTGTATACGATTTCGAAACACCAGGAAGTACAAGTTTTGGTTGGCTTGATTTTAGCAGACGCTCTCCACGCCCATTTAAAGAGGCTCACGGCATCGTCTGGAAGGTGGAGGTCAACGGATATGATGCGCAGGATGAGTTTGACAGCATTATTCCGTTGGGCGTGGGGACACACGAGTTCAAGGTCTATTTCAACCGTGCGATGGACACCAACGTCACTCCTATGGTGGCGATGGGGGTGCGGCCGCCCTACACGCAGACGGCCATCAGCGAGAACGCCTCGTGGAGCGCCGACTCAACCATCTACACCGCCCACCTCACCCTTACTGGCCGTATGCCTATTGACGGCCTAAACCGTATCTACGTGGCCCAGGCGCAGGACGATGAACATTTCGAGATACCATACGAGAACCAGCGCTTCAACGTCTATGTGGCTGTGTCGGGCTCAATGAGCGCGGGCTTCCAGGCTACGCCAGGCATCGGCAAGGTGGATCTCGAATGGAACGACCAAGAGGTGAACTACGAGGACTTCCTCGGCTTCAACATTTACCGCTATAACTACGACAGCCTCCTCACCAACCGCCACTATGTGAGCGGCGTGGGCTATGTGTACGACACCGTGTGGGGTCCCACCGATACCATCCGTCTGAACCAGACGCTGGTGCAGGACACCATGTTCACCGACTTCGACGTGGTGCCGGGTGAGCGCTACTACTATTACTACAAGATACTGAGCACTTCGCTGACGGAGAACAGCCCCAGTAAGACCGTGAGCTGCGTGCCCAACAGCACCATCCCGGGTGACGCCAACGGCAGCTACGCCGTCGACGTGGCCGACGTCATCACCACCATCAACTACGTCACCGGCCAGAACCCGCAGCCCTTCCTCTTCGACGCGGCCGACGTGAACGGCGACGGCACCATCAATGTGCTCGACATCGTGAACATCATCAATATCATCCTGCACCCGGACCAGCAGGGCAAGAGCATCCACGACCAGCAGACGGCGGTCTACACGGTGGAGAACGACACCCTATATATCAACACGCCTGTGGCGCTGGCGGGTTTGCAGTTCACCCTCGGCGGCTGCACGCGCAGCGACGTGGAGGTGCTGGAGACCCTGACGGGCTTCGAATGCGCCACCGTGGAGGAGAACGGCAACCTGACGATGATATTCTACAGCATGAGCGGCATGACTGTCCCCGCCGGGAAAACAGCACTGTTGCGAGTTCGGAGTTCGGAGTTCGGAGTTCAGAGTTGTGCGCTGAGCGATGCGGCGGGCAACAACGTCATCCCGCTGGACGGCGACCAGGTGGGTCTCACCGACCTCGAGGCTGTGCAGGCACAGTTCGCCACGGCCTACCCGAACCCCTTCGTCGACAAGGTGCATCTGGAGCTGACGGTGGGCAACTACCGCGAGGTGGCGGTGCAGTTCACCGACCTGACGGGCAAGACGGTGGACCGTCGCAGCCTGGCCACGCCCACGGCGGGCCGCTACAGCATGGTGTGGGACGCCACGGGACTGCCGCGCGGCATCTACTTCGCCACCCTCTACGCTGACGGCATGAAGGCCCAGACCATCAAACTGATTGTAAAGTAACATTCCAATCAAAATGATTTTTTAATCTCAATCAGAACGAAAAGAGCAAAAAGAGATAGACAAGCGTGTTATTCTGATAGTTCTTTTAGTTCTGATTGAGAAAAACAAAATAGTTATGAAGAGATATATTCTTTTGATATTGTCATTATGGGCATTGGGAGCGCAGGGGCAGAACACGCTGAGTCTGACGGGCGGCAGCGGGCATCCGGGCGACACGGTGACTGTGACCCTCTCGCTCGCCAACAGCGACGCTGTGACGGCCCTGCAGACCTTCATTCCGCTGGGCGACAACCTGACCTATGTGGCGGGCAGCGCCGCCCTGAGCGGCCGCAGCAACGGTCATGCGCTGACGGCCACGGTGCTGGAGGGCAGCCTGAGGCTCTACAGCTATTCGCTGGCGCTGGCCTCGTATACGGGCAACAGCGGTGCCCTGATGACCTTCCGGCTGGTGCTAGGCCGTGAGCCCGGTGCCGTAAGCCTCACGCCGACCGAGAGCGTCCTCTCGTCGGCCACGGGCAGCGCCCTGACGGTGAGTGCCACCAGCGGCACGGTGACCGTGCTGGCCCCGAAGGTGCAGGTGACACCCGCGAGCCTCGACTACGGCCACGTGCCGATACGCAGCAGCTACACCCGCACCGTGACGGTGAAGAACATAGGCAACGAGCCGCTGACGCTCAGCGGCGTCACCTTCAGCGACGCCAGTCTTGGAGCCAGCACCACCACGGCCACCCTGGCCGCCAATGCACAGCGGAGCATCACACTCACCTACAGTCCCACGGTGGCGGGTGCCACCACGATGACGGCGGTGTTCCGGACCAACGCCCGCGTGGGCGACAGCACGGTGAGCATCGTCGCCGACCCCTACTCGGTGAACGAACTGCGGCCGCTGACGGTGAGCGGATATACCGACAGCGTGGTGACTGTGGAGCTGCGGATGAACAACATGGACAGCATCGTGGGTCTGCAGACGGCCATCAAGCTGCCGACGGCGCTGACCTATGTGGAGGGCAGCTTTAGTGCCGACGCCACGCGTGCCCAGGGCTACATGGCCACGGCGGGCCTGCAGGGCGACACACTGACGCTGCTGATGACCAGCCTCACGGGTACGCCGATGCACGGCGCCGACGGGGTGGTGGCCCGCTTCCAGCTGCGCCTGCACGGCTACGGCAGCCACACGCTGCGCCTGCTGAATACCGCCTTGAGCGACAGCACGGGGAGCAACGTGCTGTCGGCCGTGTATACCGGCACGGTGAGCATATACAGCCCCTACCTGAGCTGCAACAGCAGCGTGGACCTGGGCAACACGCCCGTCACCGAGACGGCTACGGCTACCTTGCTGGTGCGCAACACCGGCAACGCACCGTTGGTGCTGGACCGTGTGGTTTTCATCCAGAGTGGCTGGCAGCTGCAGGATGCCCTGCCGCTGACGGTGAACAACAACGGTCGCGACACGCTGCATATCAGCTACCACGGCACCGTCGAGGGAACCCATAACGGTCGGATGCTTGTTTATACCAACGACCCGCGGAATGAGATGAAGATAGTGACCCTCATGGTGCAGCGCTACGAGCCCAACGCCCTGTATATGACGGGCAATGCCGACGCACAGGCGTCGATGCCTGAGGTGGACGTCATGCTTGACAACTATTCGGCCGTCACGGCCTTGCAGATGGACGTGCGGTACCCGCACAACCACTTCACGCTGGACCCGGGCGACATCACGCTCACGGAGCGAGCCAACGGCCACATCGTCAGCGCCGCGCGGCAGGACGACTCGACGTTGCGGGTGCTGCTGCTGTCGATGCAGAACAGCCCCTTTGCGGGCGACAGCGGCGCTGTGGCGCGGATACGGCTGCATGCCATGGACAGCCTCTCGACCGAGAGCTACCCCATCACGTTGCTGAACGTCACCTCGGGCTGCACCGACGGAGTGGACCGCCTGAGCAGCATACAGAGCACCGGTTGGTTCGCCACCCGCATAGTGCATGACACTACGGTGGTGGAGGTGCACGACACCACGCTGGTGCCTTACGCGGTGCATGACACGACCATCGTCCACGACACCACGCTGGTGCCGTATGCGGTGCATGACACGACCATCGTCCATGACACCACGCTGGTGCCCTACGCGGTGCATGACACGACAATCATCCACGATACCACGCTGGTGCCGTATGCGGTGCATGATACGACCATCGTCCACGACACCACGCTGGTGCCGTATGCGGTGCACGACACGACCATCGTCCATGATACCACTTTGGTGCCCTATGCCGTGCATGATACGACCATCATCCATGACACCACGCTGGTGCCGTATGCGGTGCATGACACGACCATCGTCACGCTTTACGACACGGTGTACATCAACGTGCCGTATCCGGTACACGACACGACGGTGCTGGTGCAGCTGGACACCTTGGTGATTCACGACACCAGCTATATCACGGTGCACGACACGCTGTGGCTGCACGACACCGTCACTATCCACGACACCATCTACATCACAGATGAAGGCATAGGCGACGTGGAGTCGATGCCGGCGAAGGTGTATCAGCAGAACGGCCGCATAGTGGTGGAAGACCCGATGGGGCGCGAGGTGACGCTGTACGACGCCGTGGGTCGCATGATGGAGCGGAGGACGGAAAACGGAGAACGGAGAGTGTTCGACGTGCGCACGTCGGGCGTCTACCTGGTGAAGGTGGAAGGGCTGCCGGCGAGGCGAGTGGTGGTGATAAGGTAGCGGCTCTGTATTCCTGAATTTCGCGAGATACAATGTTAAAAAGTGCCTCAAGGGGCACTTTTTTTTTGTCATGTGGAAATATTAACGTAATTTTGCATTCTATTAATATACTAATAATATGAGTTTGAAGATTGTTGTACTTGCCAAACAAGTTCCTGATACAAGGAATGTTGGTAAGGATGCTATGACGGCCGAGGGTACGGTGAACCGTGCCGCGCTGCCCGCCATTTTTAACCCCGAAGACCTGAATGCACTGGAGCAGGCGCTCCGTATCAAAGAGCAGCACCCCGACACCACGGTGGGTTTGTTGACCATGGGTCCCCCGCGTGCCGGCGAGATTATCCGTGAGGGCCTCTACCGCGGCGCCGATACGGGCTGGCTGCTGACCGACCGTCTCTTCGCCGGCGCCGACACGCTGGCTACGAGCTATGCGCTGGCTACCGCCATCAAGAAGATTGGCGATGTGGACCTCGTCATCGGCGGCCGCCAGGCCATCGACGGCGACACCGCCCAGGTGGGTCCCCAGGTGGCGCAGAAGCTGGGTTTGAACCAGGTGACCTACGCCGAGGAGATTCTCAAGATAGAGGATGGCAAGGCCACCATCCGCCGCATGATTGACGGCGGCGTGGAGGTGGTGGAAGCCCCGCTGCCACTGGTTGTCACGGTGAACGGCTCGGCCGCCGAATGCCGTCCCGCCAACGCCAAGCTGGTGATGAAGTACAAGTATGCCGCCTGCCCGCTGGAGCTTGCGGAGCTCAGTGGAAAGTGGAAAGTGGAAAGTGGAAAGCTGGAAGCGATGCGCAAGGAGCGCCCCTACCTGAACCTCACGCAGTGGAGCGTAGCCGACGTGGACGGCGACCCCAGCCAGTGCGGCATGAGCGGCTCGCCGACCAAGGTGAAGGAGGTGCAGAGCATCGCCTTCCAAGCCAAGGAGAGCAAGACCCTCACGGGTGCCGACGCCGACATCGAAGGGCTCATCAAAGAACTGCTTAACGACAAAATCATAGGATAAATGGTAGTAAAAGAAGTTAGAGAAGTTAAGGAAGTAGAAGACAAAAGTGTCGTTTTGCACAATTGTCTTTAACTCCTAGCGAAGCGATAACTCCTTTAATTCTTTAACTCCCCTAAAAGAGAAAAATATGAACAACGTTTTCGTATATATTGAGATTGAAGGCACCGAGGTGCGCGAGGTCTCACAGGAACTTCTGACCAAGGGACGCAAGCTGGCCAACGAGCTGGGTGTGGAACTCCATGCTGTGGTGATTGGCACCGGCATCAAGGGCAAGGTGGAGGAGCAGATATTGCCTTATGGCGTCGACAAACTCTTCGTCTTCGACGGCCCCGAGCTGTTCCCCTACACCTCGGCTCCGCACACCGACATCGTGGTGAACCTCTTCAAGGAGGAGCAGCCGCAGATATGCCTGATGGG